>Ga0207030_1058_pt1 | contig 19198 bp, 13 predicted proteins | sample Alteio_BWMinCont_40_FD_153260 | JGI IMG/M metagenome (GOLD analysis project Ga0207030, IMG submission 153260) | Enriched cells from forest soil in Barre Woods Harvard Forest LTER site, Petersham, Massachusetts, United States -... | ecosystem: Environmental > Terrestrial > Soil > Temperate forest >... | reverse complement strand
CCCCGACCACATTGCCATTTTGCGAAACGAAGCCACCAAGTCCAGCAGCGTCAATCTCTTCTGCCTACCGGCACGGCAGGCCCGGACCAGTGCGCCCGCCCGGAAGCCGCCGTCGAGCGGAAGTCATCGATCCATTTGCCCAAACTGGACAAAGTGATCGCAGTGCAAGACGCGGTGGAGAAGCTGATCAGCGACGTCTATAACCGGCAAACTTCATCCCAGGGTCGCGGCCGGTCTGGCGCCGCTCCTGAATTTGCAACTCCGGGCACTCGAGGCGACGGACCTGGAGCGGCGAATCGCCAATGTGCAGAAGCTCCTGGCCCGAGCAGAAGCAAAAAGCGGTCGAAAAGGGTACGACGAGACGCCTGTGCATGATCTCAGCAAGCCAGCCATGTGAGTGAAGAAGCCCAGCAAGCCTTAAGGCATATGGCTGTAATGATGGCTAGAAGCTTAATAAATCATGGCTTTTGATGGCTTAAGCAGTCAGTTGTCCATGAAGCCGTCGACGTATAGAACGAGATTTTATGGAATCGCGGACATTGAGGCGAGGCGCATTTCGCAGATTTTTTGAACTGCTCCTCTATTCGGCTGATGATGACGACCTACCGGTCGCTAGTGAGTTGCCAGTGTTGAGCAAGGGAACGTGGCTTTCACTCCGTTGAAGGTGACGGAAGTCGTGCCCACGAAGTGTTCGAGCCTCGTATACTCATAGAGCGCTTATGAGGGTTCTATCCACAATTCTGCGGCCTCGCAGTTTCGCGGTACTGGTTGTGGTGCTGTTGTCCATTTCGACGTTCTGGTGGGTCAGCCACAGAGGATCACGCAATCGAGTCAGTTTCAGCAGGGACATTCAGCCCATCCTGAATCAGAACTGCGTGCAGTGCCACGGCGGTGTTCGCCAGAAGAACGGTGTATCGTTCATCTATCGTGAGGAGGCGCTGGGGACCGGCAAGTCTGGGCGTCGGACGATCGTGCCTGGCCATCCCGAGCAATCGGAACTGATCGCGCGGGTAACTTCGTCGGATCCGGAAGCGCGGATGCCTTACCACTCGCCACCGCTTCTTCCCCAACAGCTAGCGCTGCTTCGGCGGTGGATCCAAGAAGGCGCCGAATGGGAAGAGCACTGGGCATTCGTGGCGCCCAAGCCGCAGGTCTTGCCGATAGTGAAGCAGACGAGTTGGATTCGACGCCCGCTCGACCGGTTTATCCTCGCGAGGCTGGAGAATGAAGGACTGGCGCCGTCCGCTGAGGCAGACAAAGCCGCATTGCTGCGGCGGGTGACCTTCGACCTGACTGGCCTTCCTCCTACCGTGGAAGAGCAGGCTGCGTTCCTTAACGATTCGTCGCCGGATGCGTACGAGAAACAGGTGGAGCGGCTGCTGGCTTCCCCGCATTATGGGGAGCGTTGGGCAGCGCTATGGCTGGATCTGGCGCGCTACGCGGACAGCAAAGGCTATGAGGCAGATCGAGATCGGCCCGGAGTATGGCCGTATCGCGATTGGGTGATTCGAGCGTTCAACCGAAATTTGCCGTACGACCAGTTCGTCATCGCGCAACTAGCGGGTGACTTGCTTCCCAATGCGACGTTCGACGATCAGATCGCGAGTTCCTTTCACCGCCAGACACCGAACAATGATGAGGGTGGCACCGACGATGAAGAATTCCGGCTGATCACCGCCATGGATCGATCCGCGACCACATGGTCCGTTCTGAATGGGCTTACGATGAACTGCGTACAGTGCCATTCCCATCCTTACGACCCCATTCGGCACGCAGAATATTATAAGTCGCTCGCTTTCTTTAACACATCGCGCGATGCTGATCTGCCGGAGGACACACCTGTTTTGCGCGTTCCGAAGGACGAAGCCAAGTATCCGGAAGCGTCGAAAATTCAGCAGGAGATGGTAAAGGTCGGTCGTTCGCTGGTAGATCGCGGACGCCAGTTGGAAGAACAGGCGAAGTGGACGGCTCTTCCGATTACGGCCGCGTCGGCGAATGAAGCGCTGGCTCTGAGATGGAGGACTGCACACCTTGAACAGCAGCTCTCTACTTTCGATCAGGAGAAGCCTCCGGCAAAGCCTCGCACCGCGAAACAGATCAAGGACAGGCAAGAACAGCGCAAATATCTGGTGGAGGCGATTGCCGACAGCAGGAAGGATGCCAGGGCGAAAGCGGCAGCACGGCCGATTGCCTTTCAAATTGAGGATGGAGAAATGCGGGCCGCCCCAAACACTCCAGGCAAGTCCGTCTATGAAGTAATCGCGACCGTGGAGGTGCCGGTAATTACAGCGTTGCGCGTTGAGGTCGTACCCGTCAGTGGCGAAGTTGCCCGCCACAACCCCGAACTCGGTTTCGTCGTGAACCAGATTGACGCTTGGGCGATTCAACCGAGCGGACGTGAGGAGAAAATCCACTTTCATTACTTCGTTCCCGATTCTCAAAACGATCTGCAAAGCGCGGTGGCGCGTGCCGTCAAGCGCAACGCCTACGTTGATCTAACCGGAGGCTTTGCGGAGGATCCCAATCTGTTTCATGCCCGTTGGACGATTGGCGTCCCGGAGTCGCCGCTGCATCTGACTCGCGGCAGCCGTATCAAATTGCAGCTCACGCAGGTCGAGCTCGTCAACGACAAGCCGGGCTTGGTCCGGAAGGCACGCCTGGCAGCGAGTTCGGACTTGTGCTGGTCCGGCCTAGCTACGGATAAGGAATATCGTACAAACCTGGGGCAGCTTTCGGACCTCACCCGCAAACTTGCGAGGATTCCCAGCGTTAGCACTCCAGTGATGGTCGAGCAAGCAGACTACGACAAACGGGAAACTATGGAGTTCGAGCGCGGGAATTTTCTTGCCAAGATCGGACCTGCTCTTGCGCCGGACGTACCGGGAATGTTTCCGCGGCTTCCTGAAGATGCTCCGCGCAATCGCCTGACTCTAGCCAAGTGGTTCTTTAGCCCGGAGCAGCCGTTAACGGCGCGAACGGCGGTAAACCGGTATTGGGAGCAGCTTTTCGGCACTGGAATTGTTGAAACTCTGGAAAATTTTGGGAGCGTCGGTGAAAGGCCGAGCAATCCTGAATTGCTGGATTGGCTCGCCCTTCATTTCGAGAACGATCTGCATTGGGACATGAAGGCCCTGTTACGGGAACTGGTAACCAGTGCGACTTACCGCCAGAGTGCGAAATCGTCCGTTGTACTGGGCGAAAAAGATCCGCGCAATCGACTGCTCGCCCGTGGGCCCCAACAGAGACTCTCGGCTGAGATGGTCCGCGATCAGGCTCTGGTCGCGAGCGGGCTCTTAACGGATAAAATCGGTGGACCTCCGGTCATGCCACCGCAACCAGTAGGCGTTTGGAATTCTGTTTATAACGAAAGCAAGTGGGTAGACGCGAAAGGTCCCGACCGGTACCGGCGAGCGATTTATACATACATCAAGCGAACCAGCGGCTATCCAAGCTTTCTCATCTTCGATGCATCGGATCACGATGTGAGCCTGGCGCGACGCATACCAACAAACACACCCTTGCAGGCTCTCGTCACGATGAATGACCCCGTCTATCAGGAAGCAGCCGAAGCGCTGGCCAACCGGATGATGCACGCGAGCGATACACTGGACGGACGTATCCGTTGCGGTGCTCAGATGGTCTTATCTCGCGATCCGAGTGACTTTGAGTTGGCCACATTGCGTGGGTTGTTTGAGAAGGCAGTCGCCGAGACCGGTAGGAATTCGACCGGCAGCGGCGTCAAGGGAAAGGCCGCCGACGAACTCTCCGCGTTAGTGGCCGTAGCCAGCGTCTTGTTCAATCTGGATGCGGCTTTGACCAGGTGATGTCATGCCAAACACTAGAATTGTCGCCAGTGAAGGAAATGCAGGTCGCGTTAGTGGTGGGACGTCTCGCGAAGTTCGGTTGGCGCTCCTGCAAGCGCAAACTCGACGTCACTTCCTGCAGACCCTTGGCTGCGGCCTGGGCACGATATTTGCAGGAACATCGATCGCGCAATATGCCGGCCCAGCCAAGGTCGCCGCGCATTCAGAGTCTCTTGACTTTACACGTGATGCTTCCAGCCCACTATCTCCGTTGCCACCGCAGTTTAGGGCCAAAGTGCGGCGCGTCATTTACCTTCACATGGCCGGAGCGCCAAGCCAGTTGGAGCTTTTCGAGTACAAGCCTGATCTGAAGCGGCTCGACGGGCAAGATTGCCCGGCATCGTTCTTGGCGGGCAAGCGCTTCGCCTTCATCAGCGGAATTCCAAAGCTTCTGGGATCCCAGTATCCGTTTCATCAGGTGGGTCAGAGCGGGCACTGGATCTCCGACCGCTTGCCCCATCTGGAACAGCATCTCGACGATATCTGCTTCATCAAGTCGATGCGGACCGATCAGTTCAATCACGCACCCGCGCAGCTGCTGGTGCACACCGGAAACGCGCGACTCGGCTATCCCTCATTTGGATCGTGGGTTCTCTATGGCCTGGGTACGGAGAATCAAAACTTACCGGGATTCATCGTCCTGCTTTCCGGAGGCAAATCCCCAGACGGGGGCAAACAATTGTGGAGTTCCGGCTTTCTGCCCAGTGTCTACCAGGGCGTGCAATGCCGATCGCATGGTGAGCCGGTGCTCTACTTGGATGATCCTCCGGGCGTCAGCCGTTCGCTTCGCCGCAGTATGCTCGACGCGATTGATCAGATCAATCAACGGACCTATGAGACCTTCGGAAACCCGGAGACTGTCACACGCATAGCGCAATACGAGATGGCGTTCCGCATGCAAATGGATGCCACCGACGCGATGGACATCCATAAAGAGCCTGAGTCAGTTCGCATGCGCTATGGTTCGAAACCGGGCGAGTCTAGTTTTGCCAACAATTGCCTGGTCGCGCGGAGACTGGCTGAGCGCGGCGTCCGTTTCATTCAGCTCTACCACTGGGGGTGGGATTCTCACGGGGCGGACCCCAAAGAGGCGTTGAACCTTGGCTTCACCGATCGTTGCCGCGAGGTCGATCAGCCGACCGCAGCGTTGCTGGCCGACTTGAAAGAGCGCGGCATGCTCGAGGACACGCTGGTAGTTTGGGGTGGCGAATTCGGCCGAACCCCAATGCGGGAAAACCGAGAGGGTCAGGAGATGAAGTGGGTCGGCAGGGACCATAATCCGGGCGCCTTCACCATCTGGCTGGCGGGTGGAGGCATCAAGCCTGGATTCACTCTTGGGCAAACGGATGAGATGGGGTACGAAGTCGTCAAAGATCCGGTCGACATCCGCGATCTCCATGCAACCCTGCTCTATCTGCTGGGATTCGATCACCACAAGCTCAACTATTCGTTTCAGGGCCTTGAACAGAAGTTGACAAGCGTGAAGCCGGCCCGAGTGGTAGCTGAAATTCTGGCGTGAGTTTCCGGCCCGAATTCTTGACCAAATCATTAGGCCAGGTTTCATGACAGCGTCGAAAAGCGGCATCGTCAGACAATTTCGCCTCGGGATCGCGATGCTGGCTCCTATCCTGGTTGCGACGACGCTGGTCGCTTTTTTCCCTCCCGACGGAAGCGAGCGCGCGGAGTGGATGCAGTTCATCGGGCGCTTTCATCCTTTGTTGGTCCATTTCCCGATCGCGCTCTTTCTGCTGGTGCCCATATTGGAACTCGCTGGTCGGAGCGCCAGGTTCGCGTATCTGAGTCTCTCGGCAGGCTTCGTTCTTACGCTGGCAACGTTTGGTGCAACTGGGGCGGCGCTTCTGGGATGGTGCCTGGGACGCAGTGGCGGTTATTCCGGACTGCTGATCACCCAACACATGTGGGGCGGCATACTGCTGTCGATCGTCTGTTGGGTGTGCTGGCTTCTCCAAACGCGGCTGCGGGAACTCCGCTTGACCTACGCGATTGCACTGGGGGTGGGAATTGGCCTCGTTGCATGGACGGGTTATCGCGGGGGCCAATTGTCGCTCGGCGCGAATCATCTTACCGAGCACATGCCGAGGGATCTCCGAAAGCTGCTGGGTGTGGAGGATGAGGTATTAGCTTCCAGTGCCGATCCGAATACCTTTTATGGCGGCCGGATTCAACCCATCTTTGCTGCTCGATGTGTCAGTTGCCATAGTGCGGGCAAGCACAAAGGGAATCTTCGGCTCGATAGTTACAGTGGACTTGTACGAGGCGGCAAGCATGGACGGGTCGTCTTGGCAGGCAACACTCAGGGCAGCGAACTGTTTCGTCGAATTACCTTGCCGGCCAGTCACGACGATTTTATGCCGAAGGGGAAACAGCCTTTAACTGCGGACCAGGTGAAGGCCATCGAATTGTGGATTAGCGCTGGTGCTTCCGACACGCTTGCCCTCGATGCTATCAAGAATGCGCCGACTCCCGCACTGCCTGCGGCCGAAGTGACATTTGAAGAGATCGATCCCGCCGCAGTCACCAAACTGCGTTCCGCAATCGCACCAGCCGTCTCGCGATTGCAAATGCAATTCCCCAGCATATTCGATTACGATTCGCGAGGCTCGGCCGACCTGCGCTTGAATGCTTCCATACTTGGAAGCAAGTTTGGCGACAAGGATCTTGAGTCCTTCGTTCCGGTCGCGGATCATATCACCGTTGCCGATCTCTCGCGCACGGCAGTTACCGACCGTTCTGCAACCATCATCGCCGCCATGAAACGGCTGCGCGTGCTGCGACTCATGGACACGCGCCTTACTGATGCTACGCTCTTACGCCTGGGAAACATGGATCAACTCGAATCGTTGAATGTCTATGGCACTCCAGTTACAGACGCAGTCTTGCCAACGATCGCCAAGCTCCCAAGGCTTTCGCATTTCTACGCTGGTCAGACGAATATTTCAGCCAAGGGGTCTATCCCCGAGGGCTTGGCGGGTAAGCTTGTGTTCTGAATACTGAGGGACCATCTGACCGTGAACCGACAGAGCTCCCCTGCGGCGCAGACTAAAGTTGTGCCCTGCGCAAAGGCTCGGACCTCAAAGGCGCAGACTTCTCCCGACCCAAAATTCTCTGCTCAGGGAAAGTTACAGGGAATTTGCGATTTCTTGACTGCGAAGGCCGCACTCCTGCTCTCCAAGCTGCACATTTTGCTGGAGAATCCGCGGCAAAAGGTTCCTGCTATTTCCCTGTTCGATTTTCCTTATGGCATTCGAGAACAGGAGATGTGCTTAAGACTTGAGGCGGCGGAGAGAATCCGAACTGTTTTCGCCGTTCGGCCCATTCCGTCCGCAGAGAAATCATGTTTGCTGTGGTAAGAAGTGCCGGAATGTTAGTTGCGCGCGATCTACCCGTTCCTTCGGGTGGCGTTCGCCAACCAAGTGATTCTGGCCGACGATTTGGGCCGAGAGATAGTTGATGCTGCCCTCCGGAGAACTGGCGAGCCTGGGCGATTCGTTTTCGAGAACCGGGACATCCGCGCCGTGGTCGAGCCGCCTCATCCCAAACGGGAGAGGGGTTAGTGCGGTGGCGACTCAAATGTCACATAACGAAGCAGGCAAAACGAGAATTCTATTTGCACCGTCAGGTACAATTCGCTGAGCAGTTCAAGGTCGCCGCGTCGCAGACGGCCCTGTCTGTGAAGCGACTCCACCAATCTTTACGCTCTCAGGCAGAATGACCGGGGTAACCGTAAGACTTCTGCGTGGGGAATCAAAAATGGAAATGACTCGCCGGCAATTCGCCCTGTCTATTGCAGCTGCCACTACTCTTCGTTCTTCTCTTTTTGAACCCACGCTTTCTCCAGTGGGTGTTCCCCGCGGCGTGGTTCCCGGTCGAGTCACGTGGACGCATGACCCGGCGGCTGTGACATGGGATGGGACAGGTTCCTGGTGGAAAGACGCCAACAACAACCAGGCTGTAATTGACCGCATGGTCTCGCGCTCTATCCGGAGTCTTACAGTTCAAAAAAGCGATGTCCAGGCATGGAGCGCCATTTTCAAGTATTTCAATCGCACTCATGGTCGCGGCAACGCCGGGTACAGGGGTGGCGAGAAAGTGGCAATCAAGGCCAACCTGAACAATACAACGGATCATGGCACGATCGATCGTCTGAACTCTTCGCCCCATGCGATCCTTTCGCTTGTCCGACAGTTGACTGGGCCGGGACGAGTGCCACAATCATCGATCACCGTCTTCGATTCCAGCCGGTTCATCCCAAGCGATCTCTACGACAAGATTCACCGTGAGTTCCCCGGCGTCGTGTTTGTAGACCATATCGGAGGCGATGGACGACTAAAGGCCGAGTTCAAACCCAACGCGATCCCTTTCTCAATTGAAAGCAACAACGCTAAAGGACTCGACACCACAGTCGTCGAAGCGACCTACTTAATTGATGCTGCAGTATTGAGAGCGCATGTGAGTTCAGGCGTGACACTTTGCGCGAAGAATCTGTTCGGTGCTACGAGTATCAATCCCGACTGGCGCAAGAACGCGCACGATGGTTTCCGTCACAACAAGGATGGTTCGGCGAGTTACTCCGCATTCACCGATTTTCTGGGTCATAGAGATCTCGGCGAGAAAACCATGCTTTTTCTTATCGATGCTCTCTATGGAAACGACAATGTAGATGGCCCGCCTCACCGCAAATGGAAGATAGCGCCGTTCAATGATGCGTGGCCAAATAGTATCTTCATGTCACTTGACAGCGTCGCGATCGATTCAGTGGGCTTCGATTTTCTGACCTCAGAATGGCCCGACCTTCCCGATATCGCGAATGCCGATAACTATTTGCGCGAATCTGCTTTGGCTAACGACCCACCTTCGAAGACGGTCTATGATCCTGAACGCGACGGCATCCGATGCCGCAGCCTCGGCGTGCATGAGCATTGGAACAATGGGACGGACAAAAAGTACTCGCGCAATCTCGGAAAAGCGCACGGGATCGAACTTTTCGTAGTCAGCTGAAAAGTCAGCTGAAATTAAAAGACACACTTGAACTGCGCAGCATAGCGGAGTTGCAGCAAAGTGTCGTTCGTCTATGGGCTCACCGAGCGACTAGTCAATCGATTCTTATGCATGGCACGACCGATGCTGACGGAGTTGGAGAATGAACCAGAGCGTGCTTTCTGTATGTTTGATGGTGGCATCGCTATTACCGACGACTGCGTTTTCTCAATCATTCTTGAGCCAGTATAAAGGCTTGCCTTATCACGACAGCCGCTACGCTGGCGGTCCACAAAAAATACCGGGAAAAGTCTTATGCGCGTACTATGACTTGGGCGGCGAGGGCGTCGCGTATCACGACGCCGATGCAAAGAATCACGGAAGCGGAGAGTTGAATCCGGCTGATAGGACCTATCTCAATGAATTTCGTATCCAGGAGGGAGTGGATACCTCATATACGAAGTTCCAGCGGAAGCCCGATCCGATTGACGACAACCCCTTCGACAAGATTGTGCCTCCCGCCGACCTTCCCTACGTTGGCTGGACCGAGCCCGGAGAGTGGTTCAACGTTACGGTAGATGTGGCACGGTCGGGAACATACGCAGCCGATTTCCTTTATACATCGAATCGCGGCGGGACAATATCAGTCGAGGTGAATGGAAAGGACGCGACCGGACCTCTGCAGATCACCACAACAAATGATCCTGCAGACCCGCTGGCCTGGCGTCAATGGCACCATTGGAATCTGGCTTCGCAACTCTTCAAAGTCCGTCTGAGCAAGGGAAAAAGTGTTCTCACCGTACACATATTGACGAACGGAAACATGAATCTGGCTTATTTCGACTTCAAACCAGTTCACAGATAAAGTGGAACCTGCCAGCAATTCAACTCAGTGTCACACGTAATCCCGCTGCATGGGGAACAGTAACGGAGCAACTTGCCCTGTTTGAGCGATTCGGTCTTCGGTGATGTTGTGATTTGAGCTTCATGGCTGTCTAGTCCCGGAGCGTGTTATCTCTCGGTTTGCATCGGTCCCCTCGCACCGCGACCAAAGTCGAGTTCCACCACAAGGTCTGCTGCTGCGTCCTTGTTCAGATTTGTTGGGTCAACCCGAAAGCGTTTGCGCTGGAAAGCACTCTCGGCGCCGACGACGCCCCGATTGGCGACATCATTGGACCCGACTTCTATGACTGGGACCTGTCGTTGCGGAAGAGTTTCTCTTTCGGGGAACGCGCGAGCCTGCAAACTCAGGCGGATGCCTTCAACGCCTTCAATAGGGCGAATTGGAACACTCCGACTGTGAATAACGTTACTGCTGCCGCGTTTGGTCAGATCACCACGTCGCTCCCGGCTCGTGTTCTTCTATTCGGAGGCAAGATCAACTTTTGACCTGTAGAATCCCGGCGAGGTTTCTTACCCAAGAAAACGAATGTAGAATTCATCGCATGAGTCTCTATTGCGCCACGGGCAGTGCTGAAAGCGATCTATCTTCGCAGCAGTTGCACGGTCTGCTCGTGGACAGTCTTGCGAAGCTTGGGAAACGCAACCGGGTTCTCGTCGTGCCACCGGATCAGAGCCGCGTGCATTCGCGCGCCGGCGACCTGACGCGCTACGCCTGGGAGTATTACGGCGACCAGTTCCAGGCGGTCCTGCCTGCCCTCGGCACGCATGCCGCGATGGGTCCGGAGCAGCTCGCGCGAATGTTTGGCGCCATGCCGGCCGAGCTTTTCCGCGTGCATAACTGGCGCACGGACGTCGAGACCCTTGGCGAGGTCCCGGCAGAGTTCATCCGCGAGCAATCGGAAGGCAAGCTGAGCTATGCGTGGCCGGCACAAGTGAACCGGCTCCTTGTGCATGGCGACTTCGATCTCATTCTCTCCATCGGCCAGGTCGTGCCCCATGAAGTGATAGGCATGGCCAACTACACAAAGAATATTCTCGTAGGCACGGGAGGCCGTGAGAGCATAAACCGAAGCCATTACCTGAGTGCGGTTTACGGGATGGAGCGCATCATGGGCCGCGCCGACAACCCCGTGCGCAACGTTCTCAATTACGCAGCCGATCGTTTCCTGCGACATCTGCCCATCGTCTACGTACTCACCGTTGTCGGACGTACGACGGACGAACGATTGGCAGTGCGCGGCCTCTTCATCGGCGACGATATTGAGTGCTTTCACGGCGCCGCCGACCTCAGCTTGAAAGTGAACTTCGAGACCATGGACGCGCCAATGCAGAAAGTTGTCGTTTATCTCGATCCGCATGAGTTTCAGAGCACATGGCTCGGCAACAAGGCAATCTACCGGACACGCATGGCACTGGCCGACGGTGCGGAGCTGATCATCCTAGCACCCGGCATAAAGGAATTTGGCGAAGACCGGGCCATCGATGCTCTGATCCGCAAATACGGGTATCGTGGAACGCCGGCCACTCTCGAAGCGGTGAGTGCGAATGCTGATCTTGCAGACGACCTTAGCGCGGCTGCTCACCTCATACACGGCTCGTCCGAAGGTCGCTTCACAATCCGGCTGTGCCCCGGTCATCTAAGCAAAGAGGAGGTTGAGGGAGTGGGTTTTGAATATGGCGATTTGGAAACCATGCTCACGCGCTACAGTCCGCAGACCCTTCACTACGGCAACAACCGTGTCGACGGCGAAGAGGTTTTCTTTATTTCAAATCCCGGCTTAGGATTGTGGGCGCACCGCGGTAAATTGTGATCTGGACAAATCCAGAATGGCTGCCCCCGAATAAAAGGCAGCTTCAAGGAGAACAATGATGGTTACGCGACGCGAGTTTCTCGATGCTCTTGCTGTAGGTGCGGCGGGCCTGGCCGTGGGAACTACGGCGAAGAGCTATGGCCAGATTCTTGGATCGAATGATCGACTCAACTTTGCCATCATCGGTCTTAACGGCCGTGGCTACGCTCACCTCTCCTCGCTCCAGGCAAACAAGAGTGCCGCGCGAATCTCGCATGTCTGCGATGTGGACAGTACAATTCTCCAGAAATTCGCCGAAAGCGCCCGACAGGAGACGGGCGAGTCCCCCGCAACGGACAAAGACTTTCGTAAGATTCTTGAAATGAAGGATGTGGACGCCATCACCATTGCCACCCCCGATCATTGGCATACACCCATGGCCATCGCCGGATTGCAGGCGGGCAAACACGTCTATCTGGAAAAGCCATGCAGCCACAATGCTGCCGAGGGGGAGATGCTGGTGCAAGCACAGCGGAAGTATCAGAGGCTCGTACAGATGGGGACACAGCAGCGCTCTTCAGCCCACACGATAGAGGTCGTTGATAAGATCCATGCCGGCATAATCGGCAGGCCCTACTTCGCACAGGCCTGGTACGTGAATTCGAGAAAGTCGATTGGCACAGGCAAAGGAGCGCCGGTGCCGCCTCAGCTTGATTGGGACTTGTGGCAGGGCCCCGCTCCGCGCCGTCCGTACACTGACAATGTGCACCCCTATAACTGGCACTGGTTCAGAATCTATGGCACGGGCGAAACACTCAATAATGGTACGCATGAAGTCGATGTCTGCCGCTGGGCGCTCGGCGTCGACTATCCCAAGCGAGTTGCATCGTCGGGCGGCAGATACCATTTCAAAGATGATTGGGAGTTCTACGACACACTGGTGACAAGCTTCGAGTACGACGACAAAATGCTCTCGTGGGAAGGGAAGAGCTGCCAGGGAATGAAGTATTACGGCCGTGATCGTGGTTCGATAATTATGGGAACGACGGGCACAGTGCTGATTGATCGCGATGGCTACGAGATCTACGACCTGAAAGGCAACAAGACAAGCGAATTCAAGGTGGGCAAAACGACTTCGTCCTCTGACCTGATCGGCCGTGATTCCATGACCGACGCTCACTTCGCGAACTTCATCGCGGGTATCCGCAAGGGCGAGAAGCTCAACGCTCCTATCGCTGTTGGCAACGTCGCCGTTACCATGTTGCAGCTTTCCAACATCTCCTGGGAAGTCAACCGGGAACTGCGTCTCGACACAAAAGACGGACGGATTCAAGGCGATCCCGAAGCCATGAAGATGTGGGGGCGCGAGTACGAGCCGGGGTGGGCGCCACATGTCTAACAAAACCACCTTCTCGCGTCGCGATTTTGTTCGCTCGGGTGCGGTCGTTGCTGCAGCATTTTCCGCTCCCGCCGCTTTCTCGGCGCTGGCTCGCGAAAACTCATCTCCCGACGAAGCGTTGCCGATCCGTTTGGGTCTGGCCAGCTACACATTTCGTAATTTCAGTCGCGCTCAGATGATCGGCTTCATGAAGCAACTCAGCGTATTCGCATTGAATGCGAAGGACGTCAAAGATCATCTCCCGATGGACGCACAGCAGGAGGCAGCCGCGCTGGCGGACTACGCCGCGGCGGGCATCAAGCTTCACGCCGCTGGAGCCATCTATTTCGCGAAAGACGAAGACGCTGACATCCGCAGCAAGTTCGAATACTGCAAGCGGGCAGGTATCGCCGTTATTGTCGCCGGCGACCCCACTCCGGAAACTCTGCCCCGAATGGAGAAGTTCGTAAAGGAGTACGACATCCGTATCGCTCTCCACAACCACGGTCCGGAAGACAAATTGTGGCCTTCGCCGCTGGATGTGTTGAAGGCGGTAATGGGCATGGATCCGCGCATCGGGTGCTGCATCGATGTCGGGCACACGGTTCGGGCCGGCACCGATGTCGTTCAGGTAATCCACGAGGTTGGCCCGCGGCTGTTTAACATGCACATGAAGGACCTCACGAACTTCCAGAGTAAGGAGAGCCAAGTCGCGGTAGGAGACGGCATCATGCCAGTGCGGAAGATGTTTGAAGCGCTCATCGCAGCGAAATACCAAGGTTTCGTCGATCTGGAGTATGAGATTCATCCCGACGACCCGATGCCGGGCGTGATCGCCAGTTTCGCCTATATGCGAGGCGTCCTGGCAGGCATGAGTCTTTGACCCTTTGACCGGGGCCTTCTGTGGACCAAGCTCTGCAAGAACGTGGGGCCTTCCTTCTTGCTGGCCTACACACCCTCAGAGTAGGGCACTTCAGAGAGCGGTGACACAGCTCAAGCGTCGGCACGGGTCGAAGCCGACCGTATCCGAGGCACTGGGAGCTGCTGGCGGAATTGGTAGGAGTGTCGGCGGAAGGTCAATGAGTGGTGATTTATCGCGTCAACAATCACGCAGGTCAGCATAAGAGGAAATTCGGACGCAGTCCTTGAAGATCACGTCTTCGGTTTCGTATTCATTTTTCCTCTAGAGTCGTCCGCTCACCCGGCTGGCAAGATCCCTTAGATGCTTCTCGGTTGCCGAGGCGGAATCCACAGGATCGAGATTGAGATAGAAGCGAACTTTGCCCTTGCGAACGTGGAGCGCGTGCTCCCCGTCAAAATAGGCCTCGTCCCCGACGCCATTCACTGGCGTTTGCGGGCCGTACAATTTGCTCAGCCTTGCGAATAGGTCCGCCGCGGCCGACGGTGAGGGATCGACGTAGGCTCGGAACCAGAGCTTGCTTCCCTTCGCCAGATAATTGCAATCGGTTCCCGAGGCGGTGTTTTGGTAAGGACGAGGAGCGACGGTCTTTTGTGGAGAATCGTAGTCTCGGCCTAACGTCTTGCTCACCTCGGCCGCGGACAGCAGCGAGCAGAGGTCAGCGGGAGGTTCGGCTGCCTGTGCCGAGTAAACGGCGCAGGTGGTTGCGAGAAGAGTTGCAGCGATGAAAGATAGTCCATTCAAGTGAGCCATGTGGCACGCCTTTCCTCCCGCAGCGTCGGCCTGCGGGTGTTCGTACGAAATCTCATGTTTCACTTTCCATCGCCTTCCACCCTTGCAGAAAACGCAAGGATGGTTTGTACGGACTGGAGAAAAAGTTCCAGTTGGGTGCGGGTTGTTCGGGTCATTGGATGGGGCTTGTGGTGCCCACCATTTTGAAGGGGCCAGTGAATCCGGCGGAGCCTAGCGAGAGGACGGTAGGGTCATTTGTGTTTTTGATGGCAAGAATGTTGCCGCCACGGATCCCCACCCCAAGACGGGCTAATGCGTCGCTCTCGATGGCGATCCGGAGAGTGCCACCGACTACCGCAGAAATCTGGGGATCGCTAAACACCCTCGCTGGGCCTTCGAAGTCGTGAAGTTCTACCGGCACTGAGGTGTGGAAGGGAGTGGGGCCGGTACCTCGAGTCGGGCTAGCCGTTACCGGCGACAGCACTCCCATTAAACTGACACTAGCGCTAAGAGCGCCCGCGCCGTGCCAGAAGTAGGCCTTTTCTACCTTCTTATTATCCTTCAGAGCCACAATTTCGAACAGGTAACCGCTCAAGTCAGGAAGCGGGGATAGAGGAAGTTCTGTTGGATTCGCATTAACATTCCCGCCGAAGACGAGGCGAATCTCGAAATCTCTGTAGCCGCCCATGGTAGCGGGGATTACGTGGGCCGGCTTGTAGCCGAAGACGCTGATGACGACGGCTCGCCACCAGCCATCGTTTTGTGTTCCCTGCAGATTTACGCCGCTGGCGGCCGCGCCTTTTGCCCATTGAACGTTCCAATGAATGCGATCGGAATAGTTGGCGATCTCTTCTCTCACCTTCCTGCAGCGGTCGTTGGAAAGGGTGAAGTTCAGATCCTGGCGTCCGTCTCGGCGGAGCTGACTGGCGTAGCCGGTCAGATCGATCCAAGGCGCTGTAAGGGAGCGGATAACAGGTTGGACAAAATCACGAATCCAGTTTCTGTGGGTGCCACGAAGGGCTGAGATGCTCGTGGGGAAATTGCAGAGCCGAGCGGTCAAGCGTGCGCCTGGCACTTCCACATCGTTCGGCATGATGTCGTGGAACTTCGTTCCGGTAAAAGTTCCAGGTTCCTTGTTGTCGTCGGTCTCGTCGTAGACTGCATAGACATCGGCGTTGGCCATTTGTGCGCTCCTAGAGGTGCTCCTACAGGTCGTTCCGAGTGCGGGTCCATCAACAGCGGACTAGATCCCGCTCATGGCGTCAAAGTGCCACGAAAAATGTCTGCCTGTCAAAGGACTCAGTCATGACACGTCGATGACTAACTAAGATGCATCCCTTCAGCGAGTTACCAAAACGTGTGACCTCTCCCCAAGAGAGAGCGTGGCCGGAACAACGGTGATTGACCCCAGTCGTGCGTGATGCCCGCGCGGAGCACGAACACATTGCAAAATGACCACGCCTGGACAGCTGGCGTAAAATCGCTTCCTCGCTTTTGCGGCCTCTGATCGATTCCCTTGAGTCGCGACAATCAATTAACCGGAATCGCTGCTAACATCAAAGAACCTTCTTCTGACCACGCGCGTGACCTGACAAATCATTGTGCTGCAATGAATTCCAGAAGTACTGACTCACGTTTTTTCGCCTGTGCTAGACTTACCCGCCATAAGGAGTGAGCAACTGGGGGTATGGAAGCACCGGCCTTGCGTAAGCGTGTTTACCGATTTGGCCTCTTCCAAGTGGATGCGGAGGGAGGAAGGCTGTTCCACCAGGGCGTGCCTGTAAAACTTCAGCAGCAGCCGCTACGGGTGCTGTGTCTTCTCTTAGGGCGTCCGGGAGAAATCGTCAGCCGCGAGGAACTGCGGCAGACGCTGTGGCCGGAGGGGACTTACGTCGAGTTCGATGGCAGCCTCAACGCAGCATTGAAAAGGCTGCGCTATGCGCTTGGTGATGATGCCGATAATCCCACCTTCATTGAAACGGTTCCGAAGCGCGGTTATCGTTTCGTGGCACCGGTGGCTATGGTTGGCCCGGTGGGCAGTGGCTTGGAACAGGTCGTTGGCGACAGCGCCTCGACCGTTCCTGACCGCGCTGCGGCCGTCGAAGCGGACCGAGGGTCGCTGCCGACCACCGCGCCCCAGTCGAGGCCAATGCCTCCATCAAGGCAGTGGCTGGGAGGACGAGCCCCTCTTTATCTTTATGGCGTGACGCTCGGCATCATTTTGCTGGCGGCTTTCGGGTGGTATTCGCTGCGTCATCGTTCGCCGCCCGCCGCAGCCTCGGAATCTAACCCAGCTCGCCCTATTCCAAGCCGCCAATCGGTCGCAGTGTTGGGCTTTTACAATGCGTCCGGCCGGGCGCAGGATGATTGGCTGGCCTCGGCGTTTTCGGAGATGTTGAGCACAGAACTGGCCAGTGGGGAAAAACTCAGACTGGTTTCCGGAGAGGAAGTCGCTAGCCTTCGCATTTCATCCCCCTGGTCGCAAACCAGCACGCTGGGCCGGGAGACCACGGCGCGGATTGGCACCGCCTTGAACAGTGACCTGCTCGTCCTGGGCTCGTACACCGCGATCGGCCAAGGCACCCGGACGCAATTGCGGCTCGACGTACGATTACAGGATACCCGGAGCGGCGAGGTTCTAAGCCAGTTCGCGCAGACCGGCAATGCGAATGAGCTGTTCCAAATGGCGTCGGACATTGGCGCTAAGCTGCGGGAGCGGTTGGGAGTTCCCGGAATCAGCGAGACCGATAGGGCGAGTGTTCTCGCTTCCATACCGTTGGACCGTGAAGCAGCCAGGTTCTACGTGCTTGGGATTACCAAGTTGCGGGAGTTTGATGCTCTTGCGGCGAAGGACTTGCTCGTCGAAGCGACCAAAGCGGATGCAAAATTCCCTTTGGCGCACCTCATGCTGGCGCGTGCCTGGAACCAGCTCGGCTATGAGCAAAAGCGCAAGGAGGAAGCGAAAATCGCATTGGATCTTTCCACCGGCTTCCCGCGCGTGGATCGAATGCAAGTCGAGGGCGACTACTACGAGAGTTTGCCAGACCACGAGAAGGCGGCTTCCAGTTACCGCGCCCTGTTCGAGTTATTCCCTGACAGCGTGGAGTACGGCTTGCAGCTTGCGGTGTCCCAGACTGCTGCCGGTCACGCATACCAAGCGCTGGACACGATTGGACGGCTCCGGCGGCTGCCGCTGCCCGCGGCTGACGATCCCCGCATCGATATGGCGGAAGCCAGAGCAATGCCATCCAGCCGAAGGGCCGACAGTCTCATTCTGGTGCGCAGCGCCGCCACAAAATCATCGGCCCAAGGTAAGAAGCTGATCTATGCCTCGGCGCGCCTGTGGGAGTGCATGAATCTTGTGTATGGTGAGCATCGCGATCAGGCGGAGGTACCTTGTGAGGACGCCTACAATATCTATCGGGCGGCGGGAAATAATTTAGGAGCTGCCGATGCGCTTCGCCTGATGGCTGACCAACTGGGTGGAGCGGGGCACATTGTGCAAGCGCGAGCGACCTATCAACGGGCACTCAAGATTTTGGGCGGCACGGGTGAGCACCTAAAGACCGCGGTCATCCTTAACAACATGGGGATTGGCTATACCAACGAGGGCGATCTGGATCGTGGGGAGCAGTGTTACCGGCTGGCCAAGTTTCACTTTGAACAGGCCGGGGACAAGCAAAATGGGGCCACGGCGCTCTCGAATATTGCGGATATCCTCTACCTCCGCGGTAACTTGCAGGCGGCAGCGAAGACGTATGAGAAGGTGATCGAGATTCTCTCGTCCCTGGATGGCGTCCTACCGGGCTACGCCCACTATCGGCTTGCCGATTTAGAGTTGGCCCAAGGGCGGGTGCAAGATGCCCATCGGCTTGCCCAGCAAGCGGTCGACGCAATGCGCCAGGTTCAGGGCGATTCTGGCGGGCAGCCGACTGGAGCTCTGAGCGAGTTGGGAGATGTGTTGAAAGCGGAAGGGGACTTGAAAGGTGCGCGCCAACAGTACGAAGCCGCGCTGGAGATTCGGCAGAAAATGGGGGAAACGAGCACGATCGCAGAGAGCCAGGTAACGCTTGCTGATCTCGCCCTCGAAGAAGGCCACGCCGACCAAGTCGAACCTTTGCTGCGCGCGGCGATCGCTGAGTTTGAAAAGGAAAAGAGCGACCCGGACACGGCCGGCGGATATCTGGCGTTGAGCCGCGCACAGCTGGCTGAGGGGAAGTTGGACGAGGCTCGCGAAGCAGTGAAGCGTGCGACTGAACTTACGGTGACCAGCCCCGATCCGGCGGTGAAACTGCCGATTGCGATTCAAACCGCCCGGGTCGAAAGGGGCGCGGCTGAGAAGGCGCGAGATCATGCCACGGTGGCAAATTCGATCCAGAAGCTGCGGTCCGTGATTGCTTCAGCGAAAAAGTTAGGGTACTACGAGATCGAGTGCGAGGGTCGCCTCAACTTGGCGGAAGCCGAACTCAGAATTGATCCGGCGCGCGCTCGTTCCCAGTTGGAGATCCTGGAGAAGGAAACTCACAGACGGGGATTGGAATTCCTCTCTCAAAAAGCACAAGGGCTGCTCGCAGTCCCGCGACCTTCCCTGTCAGCGAGAGAATCTCCCAGCCCG
>Ga0207030_1057_pt1 | contig 19375 bp, 21 predicted proteins | sample Alteio_BWMinCont_40_FD_153260 | JGI IMG/M metagenome (GOLD analysis project Ga0207030, IMG submission 153260) | Enriched cells from forest soil in Barre Woods Harvard Forest LTER site, Petersham, Massachusetts, United States -... | ecosystem: Environmental > Terrestrial > Soil > Temperate forest >... | reverse complement strand
CCAATCACGTGCTCTTGGAGCGCTTAATTTTGGCATTGACATTAAGAGTCAGGGTTATAATTTATATGCTATGGGACCCTCAGGAATTGGCAAACATTCACTTATCAAGGCTGCCCTAGAAGCTAAAGCTGCGGGTTTTTTCATAAATCCCTCTTAAACAAGAACTTATAAAAATGAAATACTAGATCTGTACAACTAACTAAGGTTGCATTAACTCTATTATATTCTAATTCTGTACCCTTGAGCTCAGATTATGCGATCTTAGGCTGATCACTATGCGGTGATTTGACCAGACAAGGAACTTTTATAGGTGAGAGAAGAGGCTAATGATGAATTTTTTCATATACTACATGCCCAGGTGTTGTTGAGTCACACCTAAATCTACTCCCATGGTCTCATCAGCTTGATTCGGCGGTTGTGCAGCAGCAGATGACTGAGACATGTTGCTTTGCGGTTTTTCAATTCTTAGTCTTTCCCAAAAACGTCCGTTTGCAAGAAGTTCATGAAGTAAATAATAATAACCATTTTTTGTAAATGGGTTTTCATCAACATAGTTTAGCGTTCCCCAAGGGAGCTTTAATAAGCAGTTAAATTTTTTCATTTCATCCGATAAGGAGCCACTATTCCTTGAATGGGTTTGTATGGATTCTAATAACGTACCAAATGTTATTTTATCTAAGCGCTTTTTTATGTTGTCATGAATTATTTGTTCTGGTGAGATGGCTGTTAGCACACTAGCTGTGCTGCTTGAAGCAGATGTTGCTGCTGCGCTTACCTCTAACGGACTTTCACTTTTTTCTTCACTGACTTCAGGAAAAAATTTGTTAACTAATTCCATGAGAATAATATTTTTCTTTAGCTCAAATCTCTCAAGATCTTTTCTTTCGGTCGCATTTAAAAAGCCTATATATTCACAGGCATCTAGCAATACATCATACGAATCCTTAAACTCTTCATATAAATTTGAAATAGGCAGTGTACGCAAAGCATTTACCGCTGCGTAATAAATACTTGGGTCACTTGTTATTGTGTATTTGAAGTGTTTGTTAAAACGATTTGTACACTCTAATGGAGAAAATCCTGGTAAATATTTACTGTAAAAGGAAAGGCCTTGATATAAAATTGGGAATGTGACTCTAAATGGAATTTTATCATGTATTGTCTTTTTTCCATGTTCATAGGTGTAGGGCGACCCTGCATCATCGCAAAGATAAGTGTGACGTATTTTTAAAAATTGTGAATCTAAATAATCAAATATTTTGATGCAATCTATACCACTTAATTCACCGGTACTGAGAGGTGCTTTCAGATCGCGTAATTCGCCTACGGAAGAATCTAATGTTACCCATAACTTAAGAATTTCATAATTTCCACAGAATACTTTTAACCAATAATATCGTAGCATTTCAGAATTCTTAGTTCGTTTTTTATTATTTTCGCTAATTACGGATTGGATCTTATTGTCACTGCAATAATCTTTGAGCATCTCATCTTCTGAATGAACCCAGGAGGCTATGTCATCTCGATGAGAACCATAGATAAAAGGAGTTGAATAAAAATGACAAGTCAGTTCTACTGGATTTTGTCCAGCTTTAGTAGGCCATTTAATTTTAAATACATGGGTATCACTAATAAAACGTGATGAATTAATTACGATATGCACACGCTTACTGATATCGTAATCAACATATTGTATAAGCTTCTGGGTAAACTCATCTTTTTCAAATACATTGTCACTAGCAACGGGTTTTTCTGTTATGTTGTCATAAGTTACTTGGTAATTAAATAATAAATTTAGTTGGTCTACTAGCGCCTTGATTTTGTTTTTGTTCCAGCTAAATTTTGATTGTTTTTGTATGACATTAATAGCCTTATCTTTTTCGGTATCAATTTTAATGACTAAAAAAGGAGAGGCGTTATTTCTTAATTCATAGCTTCCATCCTTTATTTCAAAGTCATCATCACTCATAATCGATAAAGTATATTGATCAAGATTGCTTTTTTCTAAATCTAAAAAGATAAAATGATGATTACTATATTCAATGTAAGCTTGATATGTATCTGAAGCTTCTACACGCAGTATATCCTTTAATGCAGTAATAGCTGTTTCGTTAGGTGCTTTATTACGTACGAGAGATTGCGCGTGCTTATTCCTAAATAAATCAATTTTGGAAAGAAATTCAATTAAAAAATAAGATGTGATTTTATGTGGCGATATTGTCAATTTTGTATTCGGTTTGTTACGCTTATTTTGAGTGCTCTCTTCTGATGGTTGTGATGTGTCTTCAACATCGTTATCTAGACGATGAGTTTTCTTAGATTTTTTTACTGCGGAGATACTTGTTGTAGTAGCCGACGAACTTTGTTGAGAAGCTTTGTGAAATACTAACTTGAGTGAATTTGGTTGCGGAGCGTTATTAGCTAGTACATAAGAATAATTAGTTGTACTTGCATCTGCAGGCAACTGAGGAGCTTCTAGGATGTCTGATATATCCATTTTGGCAGAGAAATCAGATTTTTTATATTTCGCGCTTCGTTTGGATTGCATAATTCACCGCTGCTCAATAATATCTCACATACTGGTTACTAACTAAACAGATATTCTACTATAAGATCAATAACTGCACAATAGTTTTTTTTGTATTGTAACCTATTGAAATGTATTGATATTCACGAAGAGTAGCGCGGATTCACATGTGTGTTTATATCAGAAAGCTAGATGGTGTACTATTTATCTATAGTACACCTCTTTTTAGGTAAGTTAGGTTGAGAACTTATTTATTTGCGAAATGTACTTAGCGGATATCTTATTTGTCATTTTTCGTTTTATGCAACTTTAACTGCCGAATTTAGTATCATAGTTCTCAGTCATTACTCTTGATTATTCATCACTTCTTTTAATTGAGCAGCTGCCTTGAAATTAGCGACAATTGCTTGTGGGATGATAATCTCTTTACCTGTTGATGGGTTACGTCCTTTACGCTCAGGTCGTATTTTACCTTGAAAGGATCCAAAGCCTGGAATCGCGATTTTATCTTGCTTTGCCATTGCTTCAGCGATGATCTCAAAGGTTGCTGCGAATGCAACTTGAGCTTCATCCTTGGTAATTCCTGCTTTTTCTGCTATTGCTGCCATTAATTCCGTCTTGTTCATGGGTATTTTCTCCTAATTGGTTGTGGCAGGTATACTATCATAGATACTTGTTTAAGGTCATGCATGAATATGACTAAAAGACAAAATTTGAGATAACTCTTAAAACTTAGTAATATGACTTTTAAGTGAGAGGTATACATGAAAGTCAATGGTGAAAAAGATTTAACAGATAGTCCATGCATTGGTGTTTGTAGTACTACAAATGTAGGTGACGATATTTGTCGAGGTTGTGGAAGAACTGCTGATGAAGTAATCTACTGGAATACTTTTTCAGAGGAAGAAAAAATCGCAATCAACCTACGGCTAGCTTCGAATCTATCTACCTAAACTTATTATTAGTTAATTTATCTACAAACGATTACTATACTTAATACAAATGTGCTTTGGGTTCTTAAAATGAAAAAAAGATTATTCCAAAATAAAATATATGTTAAAAAATCAAAATTGCATGGTTATGGAGTTTTCGCTGATAAAAACATTAAAAAAGGTGAAAAAATTGAAGAATGCTACATGCTTCTTACGAGAGGTGGAGATAAAAAATTAGAAGACTTTTATTTTGATGTGAAAGGCAAGAATGCAATGTTGACAGGCTTTGGCTGTATTTATAATCATTCTGACTCACCAAATGCAGATTACACTTTCAATGTGAAAAAAAGATTATTTTCTTTTAAAGCTCAAAAAGCAATCCGTAAAGGAGAAGAAATTTTTGTTTCGTATGGTGATGACTGGTTTAGCAGTCGTGGATTAAAATCTAAATAATGATTGTTTATTTTCACTAACTAATTATCAATAGATAAAAAAACCGCCCATATAGGGCGGTATGAGTACTATTTAATGTTTAACGTGTTTCTAAGCCTAACTCATCAGTTACAGAACGTACACCCACAACTTGTTGAGCCATTTCAACCGCGCGCATTCTTTGGCGATTGTTATCAACAGCTCCTGAGAGTGTTACGTTACCATTTAACGAACTAACCACAACAGGCTCACCTCTGATGTATTTGTCTTCCATCAGCCTATGTTTAACTGCAGCTGCTATCGCATGATCATCATAGTAGCCATAGTGATACCAATTACCAGGGTACATATTCGCGCAACCTGATAGGCCTAAGGTTACTAATAGAAAAGATAAAACTAGTGAACGTCGCAACATATTGAATACTCCTTAAAAGTTATAACTTTATGGACTAACTTGTTTCCTTTTCCTTATAAATTCTATTTTAGTATATCACGAGTCAAGACAAGAAAACGAAATATGGGCATAACGACTTGATTATAAAGAAAAGCAACTTTATCGAGAATTATTCTTAACGCGTTAACTTCTTCATTTACAAATAGATTTTTTAATTTAATAGCGACAATATTCCTCAGGTGTTAAGTATGCAGTCGTTGGGTGGTAAGGATTAGATAAAACTCGGAGTGGAGTGCCTTGCAAAATGACAAACTCACTAACGCCATATATATCTTTAGCTTTTGGATTCCAATTATAAGTATAGCCAAATTCACTCCAAGGAAATCCTTGAGAATCTTTTCTCAATGTGTAGCTTGAAATACTATTATTAATAAACCACGTTTTGTATTCTGGAGAAATTTTTTTATTTTCAGTATCCATAAATTGTGGGCATGCAATTGTTCTATCATCATGAGCACTTACGCGAGGATCTGTACAAGGACGAAATATGCCTATTTTTTTAGGTTTTCTTCCGTAGAAAGCCTGTATCACAGGCACTCTAAAAACAATTAATCGTCGTTTACCATTAGGATCAAGCGGAATTCCTAATAACTGTGCTAACCAAGAAGATAATTCTTGATGAGTAATTTTTTTTTTGTTCTTTGTGTAACGGCTACAGATATCTTTAAGCTCAGAGTCAACCACAACCCAAAGCACATCACGTGCATGAGTATCTGATAATTGATAATCTTCCTCATCGGCATACGTGACTACTGTGACTTTATTACCTGTTAGAACCTTAAGTGGTCTAGGTGAAAATAAAAATTGATGAAGAGCAGCGTTTATGATGGATGCTTGATAGAGATCATTTGCATCTGCAAAAGCGGGAGACAATGAAAAGGTAAAGACATACAGGGCAATAGTGCATTGACGAATAAACCTTGCCAAGCATTTTGTTGTGATGCTCGTGATAGAATGACAATCGTAAGAACGCTCTTTAAAATTTTTCACGATTTTTTTCCGCGGTTAATTTATTTTTTTTAAGCGACAAATGTCGAGTTGCTTCAAATCGATCTGTTTGAGCTACATGTCGATAAAGCATCGTAGTACCAATGTCACTGTGCCCCGCATTTTCTTGAGCGACTTTTAAGGGTGCTCCTGAATCTAATAAGTAAGTCACATAACTATGTCGTAACCAGTGTGCAGAAGCTTGTCTTAATTTGGAAGCTTTTTGTGGATGATTTATCTCAAGTTGATTAGCGCCTAAATTAAAAGCCCACTTGAGTATTTGATCGATACGTCGTGGGCTAATCGATTGCTTTAAATTATGCATAGGAATAAGCGGTGTATTTTCTCGAAATTTTGGTTGTGGAGTAGGTAACCCAACTTTTTCTCTAAAGTCAGCTAAGGCTTGTCGCAACTCATCTGGCATGGGTATTTCACGTAATTTTTTACCTTTACCGACAACACGTAAAAACCAATTTCCTTCGCGTTGCATAAAGTTCCCCATTTTGTGATTTGCAGCTTCTGCAATACGAAGTCCAGAATAAAATAACAATAAAATAATATAACGTGCGCGAATCACTTGAAAAGCAATGGTGTCATTCTGTTTTGGATACTGCGATAGTGCATTGAGTGTTGCTTGAATTTCGTCTAATTCTAAATAGCGATCGATGATGCGTGGTTTCAATTGCCGTTTACGCCGTCTATCAACAGCCAATGGATTTCCAACTAAATAATTTGTTTGTACCAAGTAATTAAAAAAAGAATCTAAAATTTTAACGGCTTTTTTAATTGAGCTAGCACCTAATCCTTTTACAAAAGGCCGCCAATCTGAATTGATCATACCATCTTTTTTAATTCTTCCTATGCTGGGGCCGCACCAACTTTTTTTGGGTGTGGGATTTTTTAAAAAATCTTGATACTTCGTTAAATGATTTCGACGCAAGCTAGAGATATTTACTTTTGCGACATGAATACACCATAATAATAGTCTTTCAACTTCTTTGGCGTATGAACGTAGAGTTTCGCGTGAGTCTTTGTATTCTCTTAAAAAAGTAGAAATCGCTTCAGCATCATTTTTAGCATCAATTAATGCAGAACCTAATTCTTTATTGTAGTCATCATAAGCAAACTGAATAATATCTCTGGCAATATCATCAGTAGATTCTGCGAGAGTAAATAACGGTTTAATAACTTCATTATTGCCTACCATGGATACCCCTCTCTTACTATTCAGATAATAAGAGTACTCTGAATTAATAGATTTGTATAGCTAAAACGTTTTCTGTTAGTTATGTTATAATGAATTAATCAGCTGTACTAACTTAATGGGGTCATTATGCCTCAGCGACTTACTGAATCTTCTTCAATATTTTATTATGAGTCTTTTAATAATTCGCCAATAGTCGACGATGGTAAATCTATCGCAGATGTCAATTCCTATTTAGATAAGGGATATAGAATTGATTATCAAGCGCATGATCCTCAAACTAAAACTCGCATCGCAGAATTGATTGGAAATCGGGAGACTCAAGAAGACAGAATTGCTGTTGGTGAGGTTGGTCGATTTGTATTACTCAATGAAGAATCTCGTTTACATGTTCTACAATCGACTATACAAGATTTACAAAATAGCATTGATCCAACACAACATAGTGGATCTACTTTGTGTGCTACAGTTTTATGTGGAGCTACACTCTATACAGTCAATGTAGGTGATAGCTTAAGTTTTTTAGTGACAAGAGATAATGAGAAAAAAATTAAATTCGTACAATTAAATTCGAAATTACATAATATCACTTCAAAAAATGTGGGTAAATTAAGAAAACAAGGCATTAAGATTGGCAAGGATGCATATGGAACTTATCGTTTATTAAATTCAGTAGGTCTTCCATCTATTAATATGTTTAGAGCAATGGGCGATAACGAATATGAGCAATCTGGCATGAGCCACCAGCCTGATATATATGTGACTTCTGTGAAAATTCCATCTGGTGGAGATGCGTTTGTTATCGGAGCCTGTGATGGGTTAACTGAATCGCTGTCAAATAAGCAAATCAGATACTTGCTGAGCAAATATAACAAAGTATCACATAAACAACTTGCAGAAATACTAGCGGTTACCGCTTACAATAAAGGATCTGGAGATAATATTACGGTTATCATTACTCCAGTTGAGGCGCTGTCTGCTACAAAATACATTGCAATTTTTGATGGTCATGGCGGATACCAAATAGCGAAACATCTGCATGAAAATTTTCATCTGGTTTTTTTAAAAAATCTTGAAAAATGTCTCAAGTCATAACGTAAGGTTATAATAGTCATATACTGACTTTAATACAAAAATGAATATAATCCTAACTGTCAATAATTAAAAGACCCATCATAAGACCTTTCATTTTGATATAAATCCAACTAGAATTGTCACAACCCCTGTGGTTGCAACGACAAAAAGATAAGTTTTTTCTAGGATGTTAATGATGAGAAGCTGGCAACCCTTAAAAGAGAATGACAAAGTTCGCATAATTGCCCCTGGTGCTGGCAGTCCTCTTACAAAAGAACCAAATTCTAATTGGGCCGATCTTGAAAAATGTTGTGCGTTATTGGCCAGCTGGAGACTCACACCCATTTATTCTCCACAAATTTTTGGCGAACATAATAGCTATTACAATTTCGCGAACGCGGATGATAAGCGCTGCGACGATTTTATTGATGCACTTAACAGTGATGCACAAGTTATTTGGCCGTTCCGTGGTGGTTATGGGAGTGATAGGGTAATAAAGGCTATCATCAATAATAATATAAAAGAGCCTAAACCAAAACTTATCATAGGTTTTAGTGATATAACGAATATTCATAATTTTATTTTTAATCATTGGCAATGGCCCAGCTTGCATGCATTATCTATGCGACAGTTAGGGCTTAGCTTAGTCAACGAACAAGATATCGCAGAAATACGTTCAATCATTTTTGGTGAAAAATTAGAAACAAGTTTTTCACTACAACCATTAAACAATGCAGCACGTGTTAATAAAATAATTCAAACAAAAATGACCGGTGGTAACTTAACGTTAGTTCAAACCTCTGTAGGCACACCATGGGAAACTCCACTCAAAAATAATATTTTATTATTGGAGGATGTCGGCGAACTCCCCTATCGGATTGCTCGCATTTTTCAGCAATTTTTAGCGAGTAATTATTTAAGCTCAGTACAAGCAGTTATTTTAGGAGATTTCATTCCTGAAAAAGATATAGACATAGTATTGCTCGAGCTTGCTAAGAGCATCTCTATTCCTGTCTTACGCTGCAAAGGCATAGGACACACCTCAAATAATCGTACTATTCCACTTGGAACAGATACGATTTTAACCCTCGGGGACAATCCTAGTATGGTTATAAAAACACGTTAGCTTGGCAGAGCAATTAGGGTTTGTTGACAATTGGTTTTCGGCCTCAAAAAGGTTCATAAATGCCATTTTTTTGGGCTTCCTCACTCAAAAATAATCAACCAAATAAACGCACTATTGCGATGAAAAAATTGCAAGTCATACAAACAAGTGATAGTTTTTAGGATTACAACTTTAATAGTATACAAGGAGAAACGAATGCATAACCCATTCAGGAAGCTAGCCATTTTGGTTTTCATACTGAGTATCGCAGGATGCTCATCGAACCCATCCAATCCACACAATAGTATTACACAAAGTATATCGAATATTTTTCAATCCAGTTCTTCTACTAAATCTGAGGCTACTTCTTCTGTTCAGCCAATAGCAACCACAGCAACAACTGCGGAATCAGAAACACCCACAGTTGCGATGGGAGGTTCTATCAGAAAATCGATGGATGGTGTTGATATGACAAAATTATCCCGTGCAATGGATAAATCGCCTGGTAAAGCAACTCACTGGGAAAATGGAGCGACAGGTATCAGCTATACGGTTGTCCCAATTCGTGCTGTGACTGTTAATGGAAATCATTATTGTCGTAAATATACTTTGACAGCTGAGCATGCAGGTAATCAACGTTCGACGACAGGTGTTGCGTGTGTAGGCGATGATACCAATTGGAAAGATGTGAGCGCTTAATTTTATCAGCCTGCTTAGTCAGGCTGATTTTTTTAGAGTTACAATCTAATACAATGTATTTAACATGTTAGCATCATACGCTACCAGAGAATCATTTTTTCTTATTTTCATTATAAAATCTGGGTTTGCAATCATCGCTCTACCAATTTCTACCATGAAATTAAATTTTTTATTTCAGCTACTGTCAATTCACGTGACAATCCATAATTTAAACCTTCGCTACGCGAGATTCGCCCAGACATTTGTGTCGCTGAAGGCGATATAGGTAAATTACCATTTAAAAAAATGGGATGAGACACACGTCCAACATGCCAAATTTGCATGAAGATTAAACCATTTCGGCGATGAACAGCATCGCTCACTTTTTTCCATTGCTGAATGTGGGAGTTATTAAAAATTCCGGGAACATTGTTGTAACCCAGGCCATTTTTGCTGATAACAGTACCCTCAGTAACGATCAATTATTTTCTTGAGGGTCTTTTCATCCTTTTTTAACGAGGTTTTTTCTGCTTAAAATAACGTAATAACATGTTAAAGCAACCAGAACAATTAAGGCTATTGCAAACAGTGGTCTAACAGCAAACCAGGCAATTGCTGTTCCAATAGTCCAAAGTATGAGACCACCGAGAAAGGCAATAATCCCTACACCAAAACCAACAATGCTGCCAAATAATGGAATGATATCTGCTAATACAATAATCGGTCTGAAAATTAGTGAAATACCAATAATCATTAGAATTAAAGAGGCCACTCGAAGTATCCAAATCATCATGGCATTTTCTCGTTGTGCATCTTGAATCATCTGAGCTGAAGATTGTTGACCGGAAACAAGCATTTCAATAGGTTTCCCAGCGGGTGCTACATAGGGCTGTAAGGTATTATCACTCTGTTGGGCGATCACGCTCACGGTTTGGGGAAGAATTTCAACAAGTGTGATTTTTGCATCTCCTATTTGTGGGTTTTGCATGTCACTTCCCAAATACAAATCATGATTATCTTGTTGAACTTTCAATTTGGTTTTTGTTTGGATTTTTGCTGTATTTACTGCAGAAAGATCGACTGTTGTTTCTTTAGAAATTTTTTCAACTAGTTCGGGTGGTAGTGTGAAGTCACCGACAGTGACTTTGTTTGCTTCTATTTGCATAGATTGTATTGGCATACGAACAGGATTCTTGTGTCCTTCTGCTTCTTTGAAGCCTGTGCTATCAATCAAAGTAGAAGACCATACTGGGTGATAGGTATAAGTTGTTATTTTCTTCTCAGAGCCACCTATTTCACTTTCTGTTTTTGTTTCTTCATGTTGTTCCCATTGATACATTTTTACATGACGTTCTATTCGAATTGCTTTCGCGGAAATATCTAACAGAGAATCTTTTATCGTATCACCAGTCGTTGCAGTTCCAGAAAAATAAACCACTTTGAGATTATTATTCTTGTCGATAGGAGTGTTGGGAACAGAGATTAAAACTTGTTGTGTTTGTCGTAACGATTGTGCTGTATGTAAGCCTTGCCCCTCATTCCAAAAGATCAAAGCAAAAGATCCGATAATGAGAGCAATACCAATTAAAATACCTGCAAACGCCCCGCCAATACGACTAAACCAAGATTGTGTAGTGATTTCCTGTACCATAACACCTTCCTTATTAGAATAATAAGCTTTTTGGGTCTGCAATGGGTTCGTGACGCAACAATGATTTGATCCCTCTTGCCATACGAATTATCCACCAAATAAAGCAAAGTGGCAGTAATACAAAACCAATAACGAAAATCACTAATAGAGAGGCAATACCAAAATATAAAATACTTATCCAAAAAGATCGAATTAAAAATTGATAATGGCTTTTTAAAAGCGATTTAGCATCGTTCTCAAAAATATAAGCAAAAATAATGCCAATGATAGGCAATATGGGCAGTACGATAGCAGCCAAATACAGTATATAAATTCCATAGGCGACTGTTTTTGCTGCGTTATCTTCGGGTGGGGTGTTATTAATAATTATTTCATTTTCCATTTAATCTCATCGCCATTAAGTCACGTGATACTGAGATTCTATCATCATTTTTTTCTTGAGAAAGAAATTTATGAAGATTAGGGATGTCGCGCTTCATTGATTTTAATGTGTCTTGTATATCCAGCAAGCAGTAACGCAATGATTTAGTATACTCTTCTTGCCGTGGGCGAAATTGAAATAATCCAGCTCTGATGGTGTTTTCTAATCGAAAGATAGTATCACGTATCGACTGAATGCTATCTCTTGAATAGTTGATTTTCCGATAGGCTATCAACTGTTTTTTTAAATTACGAATATAATTTTGACGTCTAACTTTCTCTGTATTTTTGAAAAAAAATGCTGAAAAAGCATCTTTTCTGCGATATTTGTTGTTTCTATAAAACAAATAGTCAGTTAGCTTTTTAGTACTATTTTTTACAAACTCATCTATGTATAGGTAATACGATTTTATAAAATGCTTTTGTATGTTAGCTTTATCGTTGTGAATTTTTTTGATGAGAGCAGAGCTTGTAACAGTTTCATCTGGATGTGTGCTAATAGCGTTCGTGTAATTTTTTACATTAGCAGCAGCACTAGAATTATTATGAGTATGTAGATAACCTTCGACTTCGGCAAGATATTTTAGTTTATTCAATTGAGTAGTTGCATATGAAACATAGGTCTTAATATTGATAATAGGAATTCGTGGGATATTGGTAATGCTATTTTGATATAAATCTTCCATGTCAAATTTTAATTGATTCAATTTATTTAGGTATGCTGAAACAAAATTCTGCTCGCTACTTTGAGGATCTGCGTGATTACTCAGAGCAGCAATATAATCATTTATTTCTTGCATTTTGTTTTGAATATCAGTCAAATGTTGAAGGTGATAACCTACTGACTTTTTTGGGGCACTAACTGCTAAAAAAATTCGTGTTTCAGCAATAAACGTAGGTAAATTACCTTGTTTTTCTTGAATAGCTTTCTCAACAATAGCGTCAAGTTGTTTTAAAATTTTTGAATAATTTTTTTCATGCTCAATTTTATATTTATTTTTTTTTGATGATATTGGGGATGTCGTGGTCTGTAAAAAATCATTTTTATATTTTGGTTGTGTAAAGAAAGCTAGTTGTCTCGGCTTATCTCCCAATAACAAATCGCGAATAATTTTATTGTGAGTATTAATTTCAATTAATTGAAATTTACCGTCTTTAAATTCATACAAAACTTCCGTTTTACCAGGAAGCTCACCAAATGTTTTATTGACGGCATCAGTCAGCTTTAATGAAGTGGTAATGACACTCAGATAAATTTTATTATTTTTCTTATAAAGATTGCTTATCTGAGAATCACCAGGCTCCACTAAGCTCAATCGTTCTTTTTTTATTTTATCTTCTTGAGAATACTTATTTTCATTTTGCGTGTCATTTATAGCAGCATGAAAAATTAACTGTAATGTCATAGATAAATATTGATAAGAAAAATTAATCAGATTTACAGCATGATTTCCTAGTTCTCGCGAAAGCTCAGATACTAACATTTCTTTTATAAGTTGCTTTTTTTCTTGTGAGAATGACGAGTTGATTTTGAGAGGAGAATCATTAATAAAGAAATTATCTCTGCGTAAATCGTTCAGTAAGGCAACTGCAGCATCATCAATTGATTCGGGATTGTCAGGGCCAAAAGCAAAGTCTGCTTTATTCAATGATTCTAAATGTGCATTATCATAAAAATGACGTAGATTCCCCGTCCTCTTGAAATCAGAGGAAATATACTTGATATGATAGCGATACTGATAGTCTGGCACTGTTTCCCCCATTTGTGGCGATACTACATATATTATAATCAATAATGCTTAAAATAGCCTTATTGCTCCGATAAGTCCACTGAAGGCATAATCATATGTAATATGTTATTTAATAATGGGTTATATTTGCAGTTGTGCTGATCATGGCGTTGTTGCGTAAATCAGCTTTTGCCTTTTCTCCTTGTGGGTTTCTAAGAGTGTTTACGTGTCTGCCCGGAGGGCGGATGAGGGGTGTTTTTGCGCTAAAAGCACGCCTCCGGTTTTTTCGCTCCGGGCCGCAAAAATCTGGCATTTCTGAACGATTTTTGAATCCACAAACCAAATGTAAACAGACCCTAGTTTTATGCTAAATCTCAATTTGCATAACCGTAACTGGATGCAAGAAAAGTGTGTCCATTCCAATTTTCTCCCACCCTAACCTAGCGTACCATTTGGGAATAGTGAGATTGAAAGCTAGTAGATAAAGCCTATCAAAACCTAATTTCCTAGCCTGATCTTTGGTTGTTTCAATTAATGCTTCGCCGACTTTACGTTGTCTATGCTTGGGATGCACGATTAAGGTGCCTAGCCATGGCGACAAATCATCGCGTATACCATCATTATCGCGTAAAGATGCCATGCCAATTGCTTCCCCATTTTGTTGAGCCACAAATGTCATAGGCATGATATCAGTATTTGAATGTTGAATTAAATTTTGTGTAGCACGTTCAACACTGGAATTGGGGACCCATTGTTTACTAATTTCTTCATACCAGAGATGAGCTAGCTCTGGAATATTCTCTTGGCATTCTGATAGCAATTTAATTTGTAAAGCATCTGTTGTCATCATAAAAAACCTATTTTTTAGGGGCTATTTGTAAATATTGAGCTGTACCATCTATCCAATCTTGACGCACAGGTGTAAACATATCGATGTCTATCGTATCTTCTAATGCAAGAAATTCATGCGGTACATTGGGAGGTATAACCATGACTTCTCCGGCTTTCACTATGTATTCGGTTCCTTGTGAGCTTACTTTAACGGAGCCTTTGGTGATCCAAGTTATTTGCTCATTTGAGTGATGGTGTAACGCAACAAGCGCCCCTTTTTTAAAAATCCATTTCACAAGCATTGACTGCGAACCATAAATATATTGTCGTGAAACTGTCTCAGATATTTTTTCAATTGGCATATTATCAAATGGATATACAACAGGAACTGCTTTGTAATGATCGGATATGGTTGGAATGATTCCTGGTGCTAATAATGAATTAGCAGCATGAGCAGAGAATGCAAGCAGAGCGGAAAAAACAGCTAATTTTTTCATGGATATCCCTACTCTATAAATTGGCAATAAATCACCAATATTACATTAAAATCAATTAACTGTAAATGTCAACAAACCTTATGCAAAATGAATTTTTTCTAACAGCCAATTTACAATACCAGGATACTTTTTTACGAAAGGTAACACCATAGTTCCCAAGCTTGGACTCAATAAAATATGATGTATCAATTTACTGTATCGTAATTTTTTCTTTGCCAACAAAATGCTCTCGTGGTGATATAGATCTGGGGTCATGGATGCATAATATTCTGCTGCTAGAATTCCACTCAAAATTCCGTGAAAAAAACCCGAACCAATCGCAGGATGTATTCCCGCTAAAGCATCACCTATCCAAAATGCATTTGGCCATGCTGGATTTTTTTTTAATTGAAATTCAGGGGCATGGCCTACTAGCCATTTCGCATTATTCAAATCGATAGATTGAAAAATTTGTTGCAATCCATCATTGGATTGAACAAGTTCATAAAAATAATTTTTATCAAGTATTTTATTTGACGATGTTTTTTTGATAAGACAAGTACAGTTACTGACTGTATTGTTGATAGGAATAATCCCTAAATAAGCATTTAAGCAACTAAACATGAGTAATCGATTTGGAGAAACAATTTTATCAAAATGCAGCTTAATCCCATAATAAGGCATGCTAACAGCAGTTTGCTGAGCGGCGAATTTTCCAGTCGCAAATATGGCTGTTTTTGTTGTGATAATCTCACCCGTCGACAATTCAAGTTGATAAGGTAGATCCTCAGTGGCGGGAATTAGTTTATCAATAGATGTCTTTTCTTTAATTATTCCTCCTTTATTTAGAGCACGCTTTGCAAGTAAGAGCTCGGCTTCACTACGCGAAAATCCTCCAGCATAGTGTGAAAAGTTCATATTAAATTTGTTTTTTCGTGCTCGAAACTCGACATGATGGATTTCTTGTATGGGGCCAATTTCCCACTGCTCAAGGAGTTTAACAGCTGGCGGGGCTATAAATTCTCCACACATTTTCGGTATGCCGACATGTGTGGCTTCTATGAGAACTGCTGGAATTCCTCGGTCGAGAAATGCATTTAGACAGCTTAATCCAGATATTCCACCGCCAATAATCACCGCTACTTCTGAATGATGATTTGCCATCGAAAAGGAAATCCCCATTTAATTTGATAACGTTGAATGTTTGCTTTTTGAAGTAAGCCTATCCACTCATTGCGAGTAAACCCTCTTCGAATAGAAATCAATCCGTCATGCGTGATGAGTTTATTTCTGAATAGGATTGGACTGAGAAATTTATAAAGATAATAAGCAAGATAATGTCTATGTAAATCATTTATAACAACAGCTTGTCTAGCGATACTGTTAGATTCTTGCAAAAATATAATTAATTCATCGTCAGTTAAATGATGACAAACTAATGTTGCAAAAACAACATCAAATGGTTGGGTTGATATTTGTAAACTCTTTTCTGTCTGCAGTTGAAATGTTACTTGCGAGTTGGGAAATTTTCTTTTCCATTGTTGTAGCTCTTCTTGTGCTAGATTAATTGCATCTGTAGATATATCGATTCCGAGCATACTCATTTTAGGAAAAACTTTATGTAAATTCAGTAAAAACAATCCTCCTCCACAACCTACGTCTAATACTGAGGAAACGCTTGAGAATTGTTTAAGTGCTCGCTTACTTGCTCTAAAATATCCAAATAGTTTATTCACGATAAATAATTTTTTCATGCATAATTTATAATCTTCAATATTATAGGATCCTGGGCCACCATCCAGAATTTCTTTTTCTAATGAGCGTTTGACTAGCATTGTGTTTCTCTTTCAATTATTCTCATGAAATCTACAGCAAAAATAACACGACTCTATCAGTATTCACAAACAATAAAGTTTTGTTTTATTTTTATGGTATATTTCTTTTTTATAAATGAAGGTCAATTACGATGGATGTCGCTATTGTTTCAATTGGAACCGCAAATCCTGCTTATATGCGTAATCAAACGGATACAGCCGAGTTGGTTTCTGCAGGTTTAAATTTAAAACCATCCGAAAAGCGATTATTAAAATCGGTTTACAAAGCGACAGGCATAGAACAACGTTATAGCGTACTCAGCGATTATTGCCGAATCCCAGGTGAATTTGTGTTTTTTCCGAATGATGCAGACACACCATTTCCATCAACATCTGAACGTATGCGAATTTACAAAGAAAATGCATTGACGCTAGCATTAGCGGCTATCAAAAATTGTTTAGAATCGTTAACAAACTTTGATAACAATGATATTACTCATCTTATTACCGTTAGTTGTACTGGACTTTATGCTCCCGGAATTGATATTGAAATCGTACAACAATTACAATTACGAGCAACTACAAAACGTACGGCAATTAATTTCATGGGCTGCTATGGTGCATTTAATGCAATGAAGGTTGCTGAATCGATTTGCTCAGCAGACAACTCAGCAAATGTTTTAGTTGTTTGTGTAGAGCTTTGCACTATTCATTTTCAAAAAAATAGTTCCTTAGATAACATGATTTCTAATGCTATTTTTGCTGATGGAGCTGCAGCAGTATTAATTAATTCGAACGCATCACATCAAAAAAGACTGAGTTTTAGCAGTTTTTACTGCGATCTTATCCCGCATACTCAACAGGAAATGGCGTGGCAAGTTGGAAATTTCGGTTTTGATATTGTTTTAAGTGCATATGTGCCAGAGGTTATCAAGTCAGGCATTAAAGAATTTACATTGAGATTATTGGAAAAAAACCAATTTAACATGAATGATATCGATTTTTTTGCTATTCATCCTGGTGGCTTAAAAATTCTTCAAGCGTGTGAAGAGTCACTCAATATTACAGCAGAACATAACAAATACTCGTACGATGTATTAAGTCAGTATGGGAATATGTCTTCTGCTACGATTCTTTTTGTATTAAGTAAAATTTGGGTTGCTTTAGTTCCTCAAGACCATCAAAAAAATATTTTTAGTTGTGCGTTTGGGCCAGGATTGACGTTGGAGTCTATGCTATTGAAGATAAATTGGCTATAATAGGGCAACTATCAGTCATAGATTCAACTTGTGTCAAAATTTGGTACCTGAATGATTAAGCCAATTACCCTCGGAAATAAGTCTTTTCCTGTCAATATTATTCAAGGCCCATTGGCTGGTATTAGCTGCGCGCCATTTCGTAGGCTAACTTGGAAATATAGTCAACCGGCTTTCTCAGCAACCGAAATGATTTCGTGCAAGACCCTGATTCATCAACCTGTATCACTCCAGAAACGGTTTGTTCATAAGGCCAGTGATGAAGGTCCAGTTGCGTTTCAATTAGCATCCAATGATCCTATTGAGCTTGCTGAGGGTGTAAAACGGGTAACTGACTATGGTGCCGATCTTATCGATTTAAATTGTGGATGTCCCGTTAAAAAAATTCGGTCAAAAGGCTCTGGATCGCTTTTGTTAACGCAACCAGTGAAACTTTACAAGCTGATCTGTGCAATGCGAGAAAGCACCCATTTGCCAATTTCTATCAAAATTCGTGTAGATGGGGGAAGCAATGAAAAACATAATGCCGAAATCGTTAAAGTCGTGAATGAGTCAGGCTTAGATTTTTTGATTGTACATGGCAGGCATTGGACTGAACATTATGAAACATCGTGCCGTTATGATGAAATTCAATTTTTCGCTGATCAATTGAAAATTCCAGTCATTGGTAATGGTGATGTGAGTTGTGTGAATTCTTTAAGAAAAATGCTTGCGACAGGTTGCCAGGGTGTCATGATTGGACGCGCAGGCGTTGGGCAACCATGGTTAATTAGCCAGTTAATTACTGAAATGAAAAATGAAATATTTACACAACCTTCCATCCAGGAAATAGGCCATATGTTTATTGAACATGTAGAGCAATTAGCTGCATTACTGATTAACGAAAAATTTGCGATTTTACAAGCTCGAAAATTCGCAAAATATTATGCAAAAAAACTGGATAATCGTTCTGAATTTTGTGAGGTGATCAACCAATCCACTTCATTACTAGCACTTAAAATCGCTACTTATCACTATTTTTGCTACTAGTACCGTTTCCATTTAATTTTGACCGGTTGCATCTCATCTTGCATTTATCTTTGAGCGATTAGTCTTTCAAAAATGCTCGAGTTAGCGGAGCTAGCCCTCCGCTTTTTTGAAAGACTAATCGCTCAAATCTAAACGCAATCTGAGCGCAACCGGTCAAAATTAAATGGAAACGGTACTAGAACAGCGCGGAGGAAAAAGCCATGGGTAAAAAACATCAAGACATAGAAAAACATGAGCAGGAAATACTTCACAGTCTAGTAAATAACCTCAGTTATGGATAAGAACATTGTTAAAGCCGCGCCTTTAATTGGCTTCTAAAATTTCACGCAAACTTGCCAATTCGTGCCACGGCAATGCTATGACATTTTCACTTATTTTTCGGGGTCTTTCCACACGACAAATAATATATGAAAATTTTTCGCAAGGGTACTCAGCCATAAATTTTTCTAAATGTCGACAATCGCTATGCGAAGGATGTTCTGTCCATTTGACTTCAATGGGTAAGTAGCGGTGATTCATGTCAATCACATAATCTATTTCGGGCCCAGAATGATCGCGCCAATATTTTAATCGGAAACTAGGCGCATATATTCTTAAGTAACGCAAAATTTCCATGCCTACCCATTGTTCTAGTAACAAGCCAAAATGTTTCTGAGAAAGCTTGCTCCCTTCTTTCGCACAAATTCTTCTAACGCCCAAATCAAAAAATAAATACTTTGGAGCCTTAGTCAATTTTCTACGTGTGTTGGATTCTATTAATGGATCGATTCTATCA
>Ga0207030_1056_pt1 | contig 19526 bp, 14 predicted proteins | sample Alteio_BWMinCont_40_FD_153260 | JGI IMG/M metagenome (GOLD analysis project Ga0207030, IMG submission 153260) | Enriched cells from forest soil in Barre Woods Harvard Forest LTER site, Petersham, Massachusetts, United States -... | ecosystem: Environmental > Terrestrial > Soil > Temperate forest >... | reverse complement strand
GGCCCAAGCAGTATTGGCTAGCCCTTGCGGAGTGAATTGAGCAATCTGCCTACCTGCAGCTTCTGCAATGACTTGGAAAAATGGGTCATTTCGAACGCCAAGGGTTGCAAAGGCCCAAGCAATATTGGCTAAATTTTGTGGCTTGAATTGAGCGATCTGCTTATTTGAAGCTTCTGCAATCAAATGGAAAAACGGATCATTTCGAAGACCAAGAGTTGCAAAGGCCCAGGCAGTATTGGCTAAATTTTGTGGCTTGAATTGAGCGATCTGCTTATTTGAAGCTTCTGCAATCAAATGGAAAAATGGGTCATTTCGAACGCCAAGGGTTGCGAAGGCCCAGGCAATATTGGCTAATCCTTGAGGCTTGAATAGAGCAATCTGCTTTCCAGCTTCTGCAATCAAATGGAAAAACGGGTCATTTCGAACGCCAAGGGTTGCAAAGGCCCAGGCAGTATTGGCTAATGTTTGTGGATTGAATTGAGCAATCTGCCTACCTGCAGCTTCTGCTATCACTTGGAAAAACGGATCATTTCGAATGCCAAGAGTTGCAAAGGCCCAGGCAGTATTGGCTAAATCTTGTGGATTGAATAGCGCGATCTGCTTATTTGCAGCTTCTGCAATCAGTTGCAAAAACGGATCATTTCGAACGCCAAGAGTTGCCAAGGCCCACACAGTGTTGGCTAATTCTTGTGGTTTAAATTCGTCAATTAAATCTTGAGCGCGTTGTAAGAGTCCTTCGCACATATCAAGAGGAATAGGATAATTATATTTAGCCAAACGATGCAATGCGGTACTTATATTTATTGGACAAAACTGATCTTTTTTTTTCTGAATAATTGTAAGAATTTCTGAACGACTTTTCGAAGAGCAGATTTCTTTATTTGTATTCTTTTGTTCCTGATGCGAAGATCCAGTGCCCTCTTCTCTAGTTTTCAAGGAAGCAGGTCTTTGCAAAGCGAGCGGAGGGTTGTTTTGAGAAAAGCCAGCGGCTGTATGTGCATAGTAAGGCATAGCTAAAGACGGATTGGCATAAGTGACCGCTTCTGGACCAGCGGCAACAGGCGTGCCGCGAGAATAAGGATGGTAAGAAGGTCTATAAGCTGTTGCTGAATGAGGAAAAGGGTATGAAGCCTGATTTGGTGTATAATAAGAATGATAGGAAAATGCATAATTTCGAATGGCGGCCGTCGCAACAGGGGTGACATGATGAGTTGGGGAAAGTAGGGGGGTGGGAAGCAAAAGGCTACTTGGAGAAGGATTGGGTAAACGGGAATGATGACTACTGTCAACTAAATAATTATACATTACGGATCCATTGTTAATTGAAAATAGTTTTTAATTAGATTGATATTTCTTACGAGAAGGTTTTATTTCAAGGCCTTCTTCGAGAGGTGAAAAGGAACAGGGGATTTTATATTTGGGTAATCTTTCCAATAAATAATTTCTCAAGCTCTTCTCATCGATTTCACCACTAGCGCGGACAAAAGCTACCGGTCTAACTCCATATTCAGCATCTTTTTTCGGTACGACTATAGCATCCAAAATGGTCGGATGGGTGAGTAACTCTCTTTCGATTTCTTCGGGTTGGATGTTTTCCCCTCCTGATATGAATTGATTGTCTTTTCTTCCAACAATTGCAAATCCTGCAGTAGGATCGAATAGTCCCAAGTCATTTGTCGGAAACCATTCTTCGGGTTTTTGGAGTTCTATTCCATTCCAGTAGCCTTGAAATAAACTATCACCTTTGACAAGGATTTCCCCATCTTCGCTTAATGACATTTGTTTTCCCAAGTGGGGTAGACCTAGAAAAATAAAACCTTCTTTCTGAATAGGTTTTTTTTGTCCTAGGATCATGGAGGCTGTTTCTGTCATTCCGTATGCTGCCATGATGGGCAACTTTTCCGGGACTTCGTGGATAGGAGCTCCGCTAAGAAGAATGGTTTTAAGGCGTGGGTAGATTGGCCAGGATCGATAGAGTTGAGTAGGGACGTAGGAAAGGTGGGTGATCGATTGGTTTGTTGGATCAGTGGTTAAGGCTGCGCCGCTAAGAAAGCATCGGAATAGGATTGAGAGTCCACCAACGTGGTAGAGGGGTAAGGAGAGGAGCCAGGTATCTCTTGGCTGAAGGTTCGTTGCCATGATGGTGGATTTGGCGGAAGATAGGAGGTTGTCTAGTGAGAGGTTAACTAGTTTTGGAGAGCCGTTTGATCCCGATGTAAAGAGGAGGAAAGAAGAGGGGAGTAGTGGTGGTTTGTTATTGGAGTAAATTTGAATGCCTGAGAGGGAAATAAATAATTTTGGATTGAGTTGTTTTAGTTGAGATTGAAGAGCTGTTTCAGGAAGTCGGAGGTTTAATGGGGCGAAGATGGCGCCTATTCGAATCGATGCAAAAAGTAGACTGATGAATTGGAGACTTGTGGGAAGGTGAACTGCGAGTATGTGTCCCGGCTGAAGTCCTTTAGATGTTAAATCTGTAACTGTTTCATCTATTTTTTTTTCGAGTTCGTTTATTTTGCAAGTAAACATAAGGATCCATGTTTAATTATAGGGCTGCCCGTCCACTCGAATAATCCGTTTTCTATTTTTGGTTTTGGAGTAAGTAAGTCTTCAAGTAAATGCGTGTAGGGATCAAGGCCATGAGGTCTGTTTGGATTCATCTTTTCGGCTAGTCTCGCAATGTGCAAAACCCCGATTCCACTTTCAAATGCGGAAGAAAAAATTAGTTCGACTCCGGGTGGAGGCTTCGGGATTGTCCCCAAAATAGTTGGCTTGATCACGAGCGCTTTCAGTGTTGGGATTTCCCAATAGGGTACATAGGGGATTGATTCATCGACTGCGATGGGGAAGCCAGTTTTGCGTGAGAATAGAAGAAGGTCTGAAAACTGTGCGGTTGGTTCTTCAAGATACTCAAAATCATCTGGTGAAAAATGAGAAGAAAATTGAAGGAGTTTTTCTAAGGACCATTGTCGATTAAAATCGAGTCGCAATGCACAATTTTTTGGAACTTTTTTACTGAGCAAAACAGCTTGCTCCACGGACAGATGGCCGACTTTAATTTTCAGAGCGACAAACTCATTCCGATATTCATTTAATGCGTTTACGGGAACTTTCACTGAAGTTAGAGGCACTTGCGCGCAGTCAAATGCAAATCGAACCGAAGGCAATGTGGGTATACAATTTGGGAAATCGGGGAGTAATCGTATGGCTTCATCCCGCGCGTCGGCCAAAGTTTCACGGCTAAATCCGGGCAAGGGCGCAATATCTCCATATCCTGTTGCTGTTTCTACAATGATTCCATCGCGATAGGTTCCATTTTTTAATGGGAGTTTGTAATTATATAGTTTATTCATAAACAGAAGAGGGCAGTAAAGACAATTAATAGAAATGCCGTTTTGGGGAGGAGTGGGATTGCTTCTTGGGGTGTTTTGAAGGTAAACGCTGTTTTAAGTAAGGGAATGGATAAAGGCAAAATTAGAAGTGGGAAATACATGCCATAGACGGCTGGAATAAGGGCGGCCAAAAAAATACAAAGTGCATATTCCCACCTTCCAAATGTTTTCCCAAACCTAACGACGAGTGTGTTTTTCCCGACCGTTCGATCAGTTTGTTCGTCTCGCAAATTATTCGCAGTTAGAATAGCGCAGGAAAGGAATCCAGGAGCCAGTGTCAAAAATAATGGCGGTACACTCTGTTGCTGGACGAAATAGGTTCCTGCAATGGCAACGGGCCCAAAATAGATGATTACAAGAAGATCGCCCAACCCCATATAACCTAAAGGCTTTGGCCCTCCAGTGTAGAGAATTCCAAATGCGATTGAACTCAAAACGAAAAAAAGAGCCCAAATTCCACATTGCGCCATAAGTGGGATGCTTGCGAAAAAGGCGGCCCCAAACAAAGCCAAAAAGGCATTTCTCATTTGTAAGGGTTGTAACCAACCTTGAGTGGTCGCTCGTGCAGGGCCTACCCGATTTTGGTCGGCGCCATTCAGGAAATCGAAGTAATCATTGGCATAGTTTGTTCCAATTTGGATGAACAACGAAAATAGGAGCGAAAATAGAAATAAAGGAACCGAAATCGGCCCCTCCTTTGACGCAAGGGAGATCCCAATGATGACTGGACTAATTCCAGCGATCCATGTTTTGGGTCGTGAAGCGCTGAAATAGGCTTTAAGGGCGCTTGGGGAATTTTGCATAATCTGGTTTTCTCTTTTCTACAAATGCGTTTCGACCTTCTTTTGCTTCTTCCGACATGTAGAACAGCATCGTTGCATTGCCTGCGAGCTCTTGCAAACCTGCTTGCCCATCGCAATCGGCATTGAGTGCAGATTTTAAGCAGCGAATAGCTAGCGGTGAGTGTTGCAAAATTTCTTTTGCCCATTGAACTGTTGTTGCTTCGAGCTCTTCGTAGGGAACTACGCAATTGACAAGCCCCATTTCAAGGGCTTGCGTCGCATTGTATTGTCTACAGAGGAACCAGATTTCTCGCGCTTTTTTCTGACCTACGATACGCGCTAAATAGCTTGAGCCAAAGCCGCCGTCAAAAGAACCAACTTTAGGGCCGACTTGTCCAAAAATGGCATTGTCCGCTGCGATGCTAAGATCGCAGACAACGTGAAGCACGTGCCCACCTCCGATCGCGTAGCCTGCAATCATAGCGATGACAGGCTTGGGGCAGGTCCTGATTTGTCTTTGGAAATCGAGCACATTGAGTCTTTCCACTCCTTGTCCATCATCGTAGCCGGCATCGCCTCGAATTTTCTGATCGCCGCCTGAGCAAAAAGCCTCTTTGCCTTCACCTGTTAAAATGATGACTCCAATTTTGGGATCATTGCGAGCCTCTTCGAGAGCTTGGATCATTTCATTCACCGTCTGCGGACGAAATGCATTTCGCACATGAGGACGGTTGATGGTGATTTTGGCAATCCCATCCATTTTATGGACTTTGATATCGGTGTATTCACCGCATGGATTCCAGTTGAACTTCGTTTGACAACAGACGCTCATAAATTTCCTTTGCTAACAGAATGGGGTTTTCTAAATGGACTGCATGACCTGCATCGGGGATGAGTGTATGGGGTATTTTTTGATACAAGGTACGATATTTTTCATCCTTTTCTCCCAAAATATACTGGGCTTTTTTATTTGAGTAGTCTGGTTGTTTTCCTAGACTAAACTTCATTAAGGCATCTGCTAATCCTTCTCGAGTTTGCTTTTTTCTTAGTCCGCAAATATCGATTTTGGAACGCAAAGAGCTAAAAAGAGGTTGATCGTACCATTGTGATAAAAATTGGTCAATTGGTGTTGAGAGGATTTGTTCTGCGGTGACTTGATCTTTGGATAGGCGCTCTTGTTTTTCTAGTTCAGTTTGTAATCCAAGATGGGTAGAAATAAGAGTTAATGAGAGTGTTTTTCCTGAATATTGGAGGCAAAGTCTGCCGCCCATCGAATAGCCGACCAAGTGAAATGGGGGAAGTTTTTCCATCTCTGCAAATAGATCAAAATCGGGTAAAGAGTTTCCATGCCCTGGAAGGTCGAACGTCATGCAGGGAAAGGGAAGATGTTTAATGACTTCAGTCCAATCATTCCCGGTTCCTAAAAATCCATGCAAAAAAACAACTAGCAAAGAACCTCTTCTCGAAGTTTCTGGTGAGATACCGCATTGATTTTTCGGCAGGTGACCATTTCAATTATATGTGATTGTCCTTCCGATAGAGCTTTGGATACTGCTTTCGTTAAGGTTGCTGCATCATCTGCAAAAGAATAAGAGATGTCAAATAGACGAGCGGCGTGTTCAAACGACCTGCCATGAGAAAAGCCCCATAAGGTCTCAAAATTCGGATCAGAGGCAATGGGTAAATGGGAAAAAATTCCCCCTCCATCATTATTCGATATGAGTAAAACAATCGGCAAGGTTTTAAGCAGAGCTAAAGAATTCAGATCGTGGAGAGCGGTCAAGTCGCCCACAATGGCAAAAACTGGCGCGTTTAAACCAATGCTGAGACCTGCAATCGTTGCCAAATTTCCATCGATGCCTGAAAGGCCTCGATTGGCAAAAAAACCTTTGGCTTTTTTTGGAAATAAGAACCAATCACCTTCTCGTATAGGCATGCTGTTTGCAAGGAAAATGGCCCAATTGTCAAAAGGCATCTCTTTGAGCACTTTCATGGCCACTGTTTCTGTGAATGGATGGTCGTTTCTGTCGCTTAATTTTTCGTCTATTTTTTTGTCTAAAGTCTTCCATAAGGCGAGCCAAGTAGGATCGATTTCGGAATAAAAGTTAGTGGATCCAATCGTTGCGTGGATTCGTCCGGTTAGTAAATGAGATGGATCACACCAATGAGAATGAGGGGAGACATGAAGGTACTGCGTAGGAGGCTTTGCCCCAATCCATTCCATGAGTCTTTTTGAAGTGAGTCTTTCTCCAAAATGGAGAATGCAATCGGGCCGTGGGGCTTCGTTCAAAAGCCAATCAAAATGGCGAATTTGACAAACAGAGTCTGAAATCCGGGCAGAAGAAAGAATATCAGCAAAGACTGGCCATCCGAGCCTCTTTGCGATAGAAAGCGCCTCTTCTGTTTCGGAGGTTCGTCCCAATAAAATAATTCCTTTGGAAGGCAGTTCTTTTGGCGCACAGATAGCGGTCAGAATTGTTTCAATGGCGATAGGAGTGCCCTGCATAAAATCGAACGCAACGGGATAGAGAGGCTCTCTGAGGGGGCAATTGATGTGGACGGGGCCAGGATGAGGGTGCAACGAGCGATAGACAGCATGTGCGGCTTTGGAGCGGATAGACTGTTGCGGCATCGAAGCGCCGAGTTCAAATTGCAAACGGACAAAATTTTGGAAAATTTTACATTGATCCGTTGTTTGGTTTGCGGAAGTTTCTCTTAGTTCAGAAGGTCTGTCTGCCGTAATCAAAAGAAGCGGAATGGAACTATGGTGAGCTTCCATAACGGCGGGTAATAAATTCCCGACCGCGGTGCCTGATGTGACGATAATGGCCGCCGGTTTCCCTTTTGCAAGAGCGCAGCCAAGTCCAAAAAAACCCAGGCCCCGCTCATCAAAGTGTAAATGGGTTCGAGCTTTCGGATGTCCAGAGATTGCAAGAGCAATGGGAGTGCTGCGAGAGCCAGGAGCTATAAAAAAATCTTCAACGCCTTGTTGAACTAACTGATCTATAAATGCCCACATGGGAAAATCTCCTCATAAAGCGCAAGTTTGGCTTCTAATTCATCCCATTCTTTTTCAGGGTCGGAGCCTGCGACAATTCCAGTGCCTGTATACAACTGCGCTGTCTTATTTGTTAAAAAACAGGATCTAATTGCAACAGTCCAATCCGAACTATCTTGCGTGCTCCATCCAATGACACCACTATAAAAATTGCGATCAAACGGTTCTTCAGCCTGAATCCATTCCGTCGCTAATTTTTTGGGGGTGCCGCAAACAGCTGGAGTTGGATGGAGCTTCTCTAAAAGATCGCGATCAGAAGTCTCTTCGTTTAAGACCCCTTTGCCCTGGCTGAAAAGGTGTTGTACATTGGCGGAGTTGTGAAGAGCAAGTTTTGAAAAAGTTAGTTGTTCCCTGCAAAAAGGGTGGAGCGTCTCATCGAGGTAATCTTGAACAAACTGAAATTCACGCAGGTCTTTTTCTGAGGATAAGAGTTCTTGTCCCATTTCTGGTCCCATTTCTGGCCCTTTTTCCCTTGTTCCAGCTATCGCATCAAAGAGGATTTCTTTCCCTTTGCGTTGAAAAAGACGTTCAGGACTTGCCCCCAAAAAAGAAGTATTGCGATCAAACTGCAGGCAAAAAAGAGCGGCCCCTTTCGCTTTTTTTTCAAGAGCCGCAAGAACTTGAAAAGGATCTGGAGCCTCTGCAAAAGTAAATGTCGTCTGTCGAGCTAAAACAACCTTTTGTAGAAGGCCTTGTTTAATTTGAAGTAAGGCTTTTTCAACCGCACAGATCCACTCTTTTTTTGTAGGACTGTCTACTCGGCTGATCACTGGAATCGGCAGACTTGGAAGTGGAAGTGAACTTAGAATTTCCGGTTTAAAAGGGATCCTTTCCCCTCTAAAAGGCTGGATAAAAAAATCAGCATCCGAAGGAGGGAGTTCATTTTCTTTTGAACGCCAGAAAATTTTTTTCATCGAGTGCCGATATAGAGAGTAACGCCTCCGAAATTCATCGGAATTTTTTTCAAAGAGGAAAAGCCCGCTTCTTTCATGAGAGCAAGAAAGGCCTCACCACTTGGAAAGGATTCGATCGTTGTGTTTAAATAGCGATAAGCTGCCGCATTTTTCGATAAAATTCCACCCACTCGAGGGAGAATTTTTCTCAAATAAAAGAGGAAAAAAGGACGAATGGCAGGAGGCGGCATTGAGAATTCTAAAATTAAGCAACGCCCCATTGGCTTTAACACGCGATGGATTTCTTTAAGAGATGTGAGAGGATCACCCACATTTCTAATTCCAAAAGAAAACGTCGTCGCATCAAACGTTTGGTCCTCGAAAGGAATCTTTTGTGCATCGCCATGAATAAGCTCGATTTTTAGATTGGAAGCAACTTTTGTCCGCCCAATTTTCAACATCTCTTCAGAAAGATCGATTCCAACAGCGCGTTTAATAGAAAGACCTGCCTTGAACAAGGCAATGAGTTGATCTCCAGTGCCCGTGGCAAGATCCAGAACCTCAAGATGAGGTTTTAGCGGCATTTCCTTTGCCACTTTTTTTCGCCATCCATTATCTTGCCCAAAAGACAGAATTCTGTTGATGCGATCATAGCTCTTAGAAATCTGGTCGAACATCTTCCAGACATCAGTACGTGTTTCATTTGTCATAGACAGCGATCTTACCAAATGCGCTTTAAGATTAGAAGAAAAAGCTGACGCCCCAGGCGATCAAGAAATAGATGGCCATGGAGAGGAAATCGTTGAGGGCGGTTACGATTGGGCCTGCGGCAATGGCTGGATCGATGCCTAAGCGAGAGAAAAATAGAGGGGAGAATACGCCGAGGAAAGTGCCCGCGGCACATCCACCTACTAGACCCATTCCAACGATTGTCGCGACGGCTAGAGGGGAGACAGGGGTGAAACTGCCGCCGGTGAGAAGGTCGAGGCCGAAGACTAGGAAACCGGAGATGACTCCGAAAATGACTCCTGTAAAGAGACCGCTAAATAGTTCTTTGACGATGGTTTCTTTACGCGATCCAAAAGATAGTCCACCCATTGCCATAATTCGGATTAGCACTGTACTAGACTGGAGTCCGATATTGCCAGAAAGTCCGGTAATTAGGGGAACGAAATAGATGGTAAAGGTTAGGATGCCGCCACCGTATTTTTGGAAGGAAGACATTACGCCCACGTTTAAAAGTCCTGCAAGTAATGTTACGACTAACCAAGGAGCTCTGGTTGTTACGCGACGAAGGACTGAATCGTGCGTGGTGAAATTTTCATTGGTTCCGGCCATATGCGCGATCGTTTCATCGGCAAGGTCATCCATCGCTTCGACAACATTCTCATGGGAAATAACGCCCACTAGTTCGTTGTCTATGTCGGTTACAGGAAGAGAGGAAAGTTTGTAGCGCTCGACGAGGTCGATGACTTCTTCTCGCGTTGCATCAGGGGTGACTTTATGCAAAATAGGACGCATGACTTGCCGAAGAGGGGTGGTATCAGGATTGATCATCATATTTCTGCCAGGAACTTGGCCCTGCAGCTCGCCTGAATGATTCAGAATGTAGATCCCATTGGTTAGTTCAATGCGCGGGTTGTCTCGGATGTAAGCGGCAGCTTCTCCGATGGTCATATCCATGGTAAAAGTGAAGAATTCAGAGGTCATTAATCGACCAGCACTTTTCCGGTCGTGTTGCTTAAGCTCTTTAATGTTAGCTGCTTTTTTCGCGTCAATGAGTTCCATCAAACGACGGAATCTTCGTTCTGGTAGATCATCAATCAGCCAGACGGCGTCATTTGTCGGAAGTCTTTCAAATAAGTTTTTTAATTCAGAGTCATCGAATTGGCGGAAAAGAGTGAATCGAGTATCGCTATCGGTGTTAAGGATAAATTTGATTTTTGCTTCCCGAGTAGGAAGGTTTTCATAGAGGACAGGGCGAACGTTTGGAGGCAGGTGGGACGCTGCGTAGGCGAGGTCGATAGGTGTGTGTTCACAGGCAATTTTAGCGATATCGTGAAGGCGGACTTTAGATGTCTGCTTATGGACGGCTTTTTCAAGCTTTTCTTTTAATAGCTCATCGATTTGACGAGTTTTTGACTCTGTCTCATCTATTTCTTGAGGGGGAAAAATTTTTTCTTCAATTTCTACGTCCATTTTCACCTCAAGGGACTTGCATTCTTAAAAAACTCTTAGTTGTTGCTTAGATTTTATGATCTTATTCCGTATAAAGCAAGTAAAACCTCCTGGTAAATAAAGAATTGGTTCATGTATACTCCCTTGAGAGATGTTTTCTGAACACAAGTTTGCTGAAAGTCCTCTCGATAACCCCTCAAAAAAAGCTTCAAAAGAACATGTACGATCCACAAAAAATTAGAAATATCGCAATTATTGCTCACATTGACCACGGTAAAACGACACTTCTTAATAGTATTTTGAAACAATCGAGTGTTTTTCGGGATAATGAAAAGGTCCCTGAATGTGTTATGGACAGCTTTGATCAGGAAAAAGAGCGGGGCATTACGATTCATGCCAAGCATACAACCGTCTATTACAAAGATTTTAAGATCAACGTTATCGATACTCCGGGACATGCCGACTTCTCTGGCGAAGTGGAAAGAGTTCTTGGAATGGTTAACTGTGTACTGCTTCTTGTTGATGCGCAAGAAGGGCCGATGCCCCAAACACGCTTTGTTCTTTCTAAAGCGCTCAAAATGGGCTTAAAGCCTATCGTTGTTCTCAATAAAATTGACCGTCCTCATGCAAACCCAGATAAGGTTCTCGATCTTACTTTTGAGTTGTTTATGGAGCTTGGTGCAACGAGTGAACAGTTGGACTTTTCTTATATCTATGCTTCTGGTTTTAACGGATTTGCGATTGAGAAGATCGGCGATACACCGAAAGACTTGGATCCTCTCTTTCAACTTATTTTACGAGCAGTTCCTCCTCCTCCAGGTAATTTAGAGCTTCCCTTCATCATGCAGGCAGCAACTTGTTCTTATGATGATTACCTCGGTCGCCAGGCGACAGGTCGTATTTTGGAAGGAATTGTTAAAAAAGGTGACTCAATCATTCGTGTGGACCGCAATGGAAAACCGCAAACTCACAAAGTCATTAAAATCGAAAGCTGGCTTGGTTTGAACCGAGTCGAAGTGCCCGATGCAGGAGCCGGTGACATTGCCTGTATTTCTGGGGTGCCTGAAGTTGAGATTGGGGACACACTATTAGCATTTTGTCCTCCTGATAAAATTGTCCAACTTCCTCCTATCTTGCTCGAAGAGCCGACGATGTCAGTCGACTTCATGGTGAATACTAGTCCGCGTGTTGGAATGGAAGGTAAGCATGTGACGATGAGTAAATTGAAAGATCGCTTGATGAAAGAAAAGAGAGCGAATATCTCACTCAAAATTGAGGAGATTCCTGGACGTGAAGATGCGATGAAGGTCTCTGGACGTGGCGAGCTTCATTTAGCTGTATTGATCGAATCAATGCGCCGAGAAAACTATGAAATGGGGATCTCTAAGCCAAAGGTCATTATCAAGATCGAGAATGGAGAGAAATTAGAGCCGATGGAGCGTGTTCACGTTGAAGTGCGCGAAGAATATTCTGGAACGATTATGAGCGATCTTTCACAGCGTAAAGGGGAACTTCGTGCTATGGATACTTCTGAGCATGGCCTGACTACAATGGTCTTTTCAATGCCGACACGAGGATTGATGGGATATCGAAATGACTTCCTAACCCGCACACGTGGAACAGGTATTTTGACTTCGATTTTCGAATCCTTCGGCCCTTGGAAAGGGGACATTGTTGGTAGAACTCGTGGTGTTCTGATTGCGAATGGCGTTGGAAAGGCGAATTCCTATTCTCTCAATACGCTTCAAGATCAAGCTGCTGCGCTTTTCATCAAACACAATGATGAGGTGTATGAAGGAATGGTTGTTGGAGAAAATTCTAGGACAAACGATCTGGTCGTAAATGTAACTAAAGCAAAGCAATTGACAAACGTGCGTGCTTCTGGAAGTGATGAGAAAGCCGTTCTGATTCCTTCAAGAGAGTTTACCCTTGAACAGGCGATTGACTATATTGCAGATGATGAATTGGTTGAAGTGACTCCACTTTCAATCCGGATGAGAAAATTCTATCTCAATGAAACAGACAGAAAACGTCACTCAAGATAATGCAAAAAACCCTCTCAAAACTTTTTTGAGAGGGTCTTGGCTATGGAGAGATTAGCAAGATGCTTCGCGCTTAATCATACTCAGTTCGGCATCATTTTTCGCCATAATATCTTTGTTTAAGAAGATTTTAGCGGCGATCTGTGAGCGTTCCTTAATATCATGGAGAGAAGCCCAAATGACTTGTTTTTCTTGGTTTTCTTGGTGCATGACCTGATTTTCTCTTTCAAGTTTTGCAATGCGTTCAATTCTTAATGAAGAGAAATCAAAGATTTTTAAAATTTCGCCTGTATTACGAGCGATTGTCATTTTAGCATGTTCAATTTCCGCTGCAAGAACGTGGAATGGATCTTGTAATGTGTTAATTGAATGCTCTTTATGGAGGATATCTCTTTGAAGTTGATCATTTACTCGCTCAAGCTCATAAATTCGATTCAATTGATCGCTTGGGAGCATAGTTCTGTCGGCGCAAGAGTAAAACTGCGCACGTAAATCAGATGAAAAGATTGTCTTTGTTTTCAACATATTCAAAGAAGCTTCTCCACTCATAATGGGAGCTGTTTTTGACAAATGCTGATGGCTGAACGAATCTGCCATAAGATTGATAGTTTCGATATTGGTTGTTTGGGCTGCCATAAAATTCTCCATTTACCTTTTAGGTTGTTTGTTATGCTTTCATTCAATGTGTCTGTATTCTTATTATTAAAACATTTGTATTACTTTGTCAATTATAATTATGAATAATTACTTTAAGTGTATATCTTGGAGTGATTTTGTTTTTATTAATGAAATTTTGATTTAAATAAATTTATTTTGCTGAAGTTTGGGTAGGATATAGTCGGTATATAGTCAGTTTAAGTAATAAGTAACTAAAATTTAAATGGTTAGGCGACTATTCAGAATTTCAAAAAAAATAATCGCTTAATATATTTTTTTTTGTTAGGCTCTTCACTTTTCTTGTTTCAAAGTTAGGATTTTCTTGGTATTTTCTTGACATTAGGGGAACAGATATATTTTTCGAGCACGAGAAAACGTAGCATAGGTAATTATGGCTAATTTAGTTGTAGCAGCTGGGAATACTAATCAAATTGCATTTAATGCAGAGACGAAGATACAAAGTTGTCTTTGTTTAAATGAGTTAATCAATGACCCAGATTTTAATACTCCAGAAATCCAAAGAGCGATTGATGAAAATGACTCTGGATTGTTTAGAATCCATGTTGTGAAAGTACTCAAGCAGAAAATCCAAAGTGGCGTTGTGTTTACTCAGAAAAATCATTATCAAGAACTTTTAAATTCATTAGACCGCATCGATCTTTTTACTTCTGTTAAGGTTGGTAGAGTTGTTAATGGGATTGGCAGGACTTTTTTAAGTCCTTTAAATGTTTTTAAAGAAGTCAGCTTTGCTCCTTTAAGACACCTCCTTTTGACTCTTTCGTTTCCCTTTACTTTAGTTGGAAAAATTCTAATGGCCATAGGACATTTTTTTGACAATGACTCTATGTCGGTGATGTCTCACGATATTTACTCTTCGAAATTGTGCGAACAGGCGATCCGTGGATTTCGCGCTGAAATGGAACAACTGGAGATTCCTACCTATGAAGCAATTCTTCCTTTATACACACGCGCAAAAGAACAACTTGCAGAAATCAAAACCCTGAACCTGGTCGATTCACAAAAAGCGAAGATTATGGGTAAGTTTACTCGCTTGTTTATCGATTTGGATAATCTCTATAGCTTAGCTGAAAACAAATCGATGCATGCTTTCTGCGGTTGTCAATTTGAAGCTAGCGACAATTTGGACAAGCAACGTCACTTAGATGTGCCTATTATGCTGAATATTAGAGAGGCTCAAGATCAATTGCTCACGATCCCACAGCACGAATTTGATTCTAAGCATCCTTTTTTCGGTATTTCTGTCGGCAGCTTAATTCACGATTGTGGAATTGGTCATGTAACCATGCAGCGTTCAATGGCTGAGCAAGTTGGTATCCATGGCGCGCATGTTTATTATGGGGATGGGCCAGAGCAAATTGGGCTCCATGTCGATACATTGTATAAAAAATTGAGTCCTCTTGGGGTTAAGAAAACTTCTTATGACTTTGTTCGATTTCTTTGCGAACATCCAAATTCTACAGCCTGGTTGAGAAAACTACTAGTCGATGGAGCTCCTCCTCCATCAGATGTGGAGAAGGAGAAGTTAATTCCTCTCTTTATCCAACATTTTTTAGAAAGGGATCTTGATCTGGTTGTTAACTGTTACGGTCGCCAGGCAGATATTATTCATAAAGCAGGGGGACGTGCAGGTGTTCCTGTATATATGCCTGCAACGGATCTCGATTCTCGTTTACATGGGAAACTCACCTCGGATGTTCATCCACATACCTATTATGGAATTTATGTCGATGACCCAAAAGGGATGGTTAGGAAATCTCTCACTTTGTATAACCCAGATGGAGCGCCTTGTTTTCCTGAAGATCGACTCCTCGAAGAGGGGTATCTGGTAACAAAACCTTTCTTAGACATGCTTGAAAAAAACGTTACGCCAGAAGGCGACTCAGCCCTACGCCAAAAATATTCTCTAAATAATGAGCGTAGCTTGATTGTGATGTTGGGAGGTGGTTATACATCCAATACTTCAGAGATGAAAGAGATTTATCATTCACTAAAAAAAAGCCTATTTCCTCCGACACACTTTATCAAAGTTTGCGGAAACTGCCATGACGCCTTTACCTTTACTAAGAACTTTTTAGATGGCCAATGTCTTCCTCATAAAGAGGTGGTAATGACTGGGCAAGTAACTTTTTATCAATATGAGGTAGGTGAGCATATCCTTACCGTTGCTGGATTTGTGCCACATACGATTCTTGCCGAAATGGAATATACTTGTTCTACCTTGAATAAGGATAAACAAGAGGGGGCTGTGCTTTGTACGAAAGGGGGCGGAGGATCTCTCCGAGAGGCTTTAGCGATGGGCGCTCAGCTTTTAATTGAAGATACAGATAATCTCAATACAGGTTGGATCCAAGGAAACATCGATATTCTAACCGCCAACGACTGGGCTTTAGGATACGATGGAGCTGTAGACAGGATGGTTCAACTTCGCAAACTTCTTACCACGCCTCGTGATCCAGCAGTGAAGCAAAAAATGGTAGAGTTTGGTAAATCTTTCCCGAAAAAATGTGAGGAGATTCACAAAAGACTACTGAAAGAAAGTAAAGCAGATCAAGCGTTCCAACGAAAAAGAAAAGAAAATTTTGACTTAATGACATATAAAAAATAGGAAAAAAATATGACTATTTCTTTACATTCAGACGTTGCTGGAATGCGCCTCCCACCTCCCGCACAAAATAGCAAATTGGATAGCCATAGACGACTATGGAATGCGTTTGGCTGGGAACAAAAATTGCCTTTCGACGTGATGATTCGAGAGCAGGAAGGTTTTTTTGACTTTATGCGCGAATCTAGGCTTATATATTCCGTTCGTGGGTACCAGCGGGGAGATGATCAAAGAGAGCAAACGATTGACGCTGGCTTAAAAGTAGATCTTGATGGACGACCTTACCTATTGAAAGAGGGGATTTGGGAGCCTTGGGAAACGCTTAAGAATAAAGTTATATATGATGAAAAAAGACAATGCATTCTATCGAAAAATGATCCTACACAAGAGTGGATCTACGTCTATCCAAATGGGCTTATTCCTCAAAAATCAGCTGGATACTTTGAACCTGTTTTTAATCTCCACCCAAATGAACTTCAACGGTTAAAAGACTTTTGCGGTGTGACTCCTGAAAAGAGTCAGATCATTCAAGTTTTTACGACGGATGCCCCTTCTTTCCATGTAGGCCTTCGCTTAATCGATGATCAAGGGGATGTTCGCTCTTTTTCCTTTCGGACTCCTGGGGATGAAGAGCATATGATTGATTTGCGAACATATAACGCAGAGATCACAGTCCCTGATTTTACTGAACATCGAAAATTTGATACTAGACGAGTTACAAGTATAGCCATTACCCCAGAAAATTTTGAAAAAGCCTTTGCGAAGGTGAAGAGCTACTCTGACGCCCCTTTCCGGTTCAACTACATCCACCAAAATTGTTCAACTTTTGCAACCCAAGTGTTGAACGAAGCGGGCATTGAGGTGAACTTCACAACCAATGCGACTAGCTTCTTTTGGGAAATCTCAAAAGCGACTCCTTACCTCGGTCTTGCCATTTGGGCCATTGATACATTAGCAAGATCAATCATCAAATTCACCTCTTGGATGGTTCCGAATTTCCTGATGACTCCTATTTGTTTTGTTATTTCAATCATCACATGGCCAATTAAAAATATTACGACCTTATTCAGAAATCTCCTAATCGGATATTTAGGAGGAACAAAAGAAGCGATCCCCACAAGAACGGGAGCGGTAGAAAATTGGGACAATAGCCAAACTCTAACTTCGTTTAGTACTTTGATGAATTGGACGGACCTTTTCAAAGATGATGTGGGGAAGATATACTCAACGCCAGAGCTTGCAAGATGGCAACTAGAAGAAATGAGAAAGCAAACGTTTACCCAATCTTACCAGGGATTTCCAACCTACGTCATCGTACCATAATTTTATTTTGGGCCATCGAGCTGATTGATTTTGTACCAAGAGCTCGGGTCTTTTTTTAGAGCTTCAATCATGATTGGAAGGGTTTGTTCCAATGTCTTTTTTGGAGACCAACCTAAGAGTTTTTTGGCTCTGCTGATATCTAGTTCATAATGATCGTCAGCTATTGGGATCATCCATGGCTGGATAAAAGGTTTTTTTTCGACGGGAAGATGACATAAAAACCAGGCGCCGATTCTGGCGATTAGTTTGGGGACCCGGAATGTATGAATGTCGTGATTGAAAAGGTTTCGAGATATTTGTTTTTGAAGATCATCATAGCTGAGGGTCTTTGGCTCTCCAATTAAAAGGATTGTTTCGGCTGGAAGCTCTTTTCTTGTTTCGACTGCGAGTTCAATTGCATCCACTAAATCATCCATATGAACAAAGGAAGATCCATGAGTCACGTCTCCAGCAAAAAGTCTGCTTTCTAATTGTTTTTCGTAAATTCTTTGAATTTGATGACTAATGGGAATGGAGTGGCATTGATCGTCATAGACCCCCGCAATTCGTAAAATGACAGTGGGGATCTTTCCTCTTTTTTCGTGAATGAGCTTTTCCGTATGAACTTTTGATAAGGGGTAATCCCACTTGGGACTCACTAGAGAATCTTCATTGATCGGCTTTCCCGGTTTGGTTGGAGCGTGGACAAGCATCGTGCTCGTAAAAATAAACTGCTCTACTTCAAATCCTTGAAGATTTTTTAATAGTCTTTCAGTTCCTCTTACAGTAATTTTTTCATAATTTTCAGAATGTTGCTCGCTAAAACTGTAATAGGCAGCAAGATGGATTACGGAGGCAATCTGGGTGCCATAGAAATTTTTTATATGGGCAAAAGCTTGCGCTACACTTTCATCGGAGCCTAAGTCTACGGGAACTAATTCCTCTTTTTTCGAAGCATAGATGGCTTTTAACAGCTCAAATCCAACAATCGGATATTTTTCCCCCAATCGCTTACAAACATTCGCGCCAATTCTTCCTGCACTTCCTGTCACAATGATTGGTTTTTTTGGGCCGTTCATATATCTCCCTAGAGGTCCCTGGATAACCTGGGTATAATGTGTATAAAATTTATTTTCAATGAGAAAGATTCCCATAATATGTATACTATTCGAGAAAATGAGGAATATATGAGTATCAATTGTTTGGGTTCCCCTAAACATCTTCCCTCAGTTGATCCAAAAATCTTTGAAATAAACTCTGGTTCAAATTTCAAAAAGAATTTAAGGGTTATAATTAAGCATGTTTTAATCAAGTCCTACTTTTCTGCTCAAGAACTAATTCGTATTGAGACCGATATTCGAAATGTTATGGAGATTACTTCTCCTTCTAGTGGTTTATTGCAACTTTTATTTTTTAGTGCTGTTTTGGCTGAAGAGATCGATTTGGTAGAGCAATTACGAGGCGAAAATGTTGATATCAATGCTCTTGATCCTGCAGGCATGACAGCGCTGCATAGGAGCTTGCAGTTAGAAAATTTTGTTTTAACTTCATTTTTGTTGGCTGCGGGAGCAAACGTCGATGTGCCTAATCGAGATGGATGGGGCGCCTTGCATTGTACTATAAAGAAAGGAAGCGTTGAATTTGTCCGATTATTATTAACACCAAAATATCGTGCTAATATAGAAGCTGAAACTAAACAAGGATTTAGACCCATACACATTGCAGCCGAACGAGGGGATTTACCTATTTTACTTAACTTGCTTGAACGAGGTGCTAATATTCGAGCACTTAGTTCAGATGAACATGGATTGAATGCATTGCATGTTGCTTCTTTGCATGGTCATGAGACTCTCGTTGAAGCACTATTAAGTCCAGCTCCTCCCAAATTTGTAAATTTTTTAATTAAGGATCTTCCTTTAACCCCCTATATTGAAAGTTTAACTAAGAATGGTTATGGTCCTTTGCATCTGGCTGTTAATCAGGGACGTGTGCTTGTTTGTAAAGTCTTACTTAAATTTGGAGCCGATATAGATGCAACTACTTCCGATAAAAAACAGACTGTTTTACATGAAGCTTGTTTGAAACATAGGCATGATTTGATTCGTTTATTATTAGATCATAAAAAGAAAGTGAGTCCAAATACTTTGAAAGCTTTAGTTAATGCAAAGAATAGTCAGCAACAGTCTGTACTTCAAATTGCTTTTAAATTACAATGTTCCATTGTTATGTCTATACTTTTTGAATATGGAGCTAATGCTGAACCTTTCTTATTACATGAATCTGCCAAGCTAGACAACTCACTATTCCTTAAGATGTTTTTAGATGCTGGAGTTCCTGTTGACTCCGAAGATGCTGAGGGGATGACCGCCATACTTCATGCCATTCATTGTAAAAAGACTGAAAATATCCAATTGCTAGTAAACTATAAAGCCAATGTTGAAGTTGTAAATGGATCAGGCGGCCTTAGAGCCTTGCATATTGCTGCCAACCAAGGTGATCTTCCAGCTTGCAAAATTTTGCTTGCAGCGGGGGCTGATATAGATGCGCTTACTTGCGATCCGGAAGATCGCAAGTGCAATGCATTGCATATCGCTACTCTTCT
>Ga0207030_1055_pt1 | contig 20064 bp, 16 predicted proteins | sample Alteio_BWMinCont_40_FD_153260 | JGI IMG/M metagenome (GOLD analysis project Ga0207030, IMG submission 153260) | Enriched cells from forest soil in Barre Woods Harvard Forest LTER site, Petersham, Massachusetts, United States -... | ecosystem: Environmental > Terrestrial > Soil > Temperate forest >... | reverse complement strand
AGCGGCTTGGTTGTATCCGGCGGAATGCAATGGGAGCGAGCGGTGACCCAATGAGCGCCTCGGCACGTTGCGGCGGGGAAATGCGGCTTGCTTGCGTTGGCGCGCTGGAGCATGCGCTACGCCCGCTTTCCCGCCGGATTAACCACCAGGCTAGTTGGAATCGATCCGCACGGCGGGACCGTCGGCCCCGCCGCACTCCGCCCAGCTAGGGTCGCGGTTACTTGACGCTGTAAATTGACCCGACCTGTGCGGTGCCGCCGCTGGCGGTCACGCCGTAGAACGTCTTGCCCACCTTCACCAACGGCCCGATCGGACCCGGCGCATTAACGCTATCGCCGAATGCCGCCATCTCGGTCTGCTTACCGGTCGCTGGATTAACCGAAAATACCGTGCCGCAGCCGTGCGCTGCGCGCGGCCTGGGGTGGCAGCTTTTCGATCCGCCAATCTCCGTGGTGCCATACAGCATGCCATTAACGGCTAACAACCCGGCGGTTGGGCTGGCAGGTGCGAACTTGTTGCCACTGAAACCATAAACCGTGCCCAAGGCACCGGTGGTTGGATTGAGGCTGTAGATAAATCCGTCTGGGTCGGACTCGGAGATACGCGCGGCGCCATAGAGCATGCCGTCAATATTGGTTAAACCGGACGCAGTGGAACTGTAATCCATATTGGCTTCAAATGAATAAAGCACCTGCTCGGTTCCCGTGACGGGGTTGACCACGAACGCGGTGGAGTTCTCGTAAGTCGTGCCATACAACAGGCCGTTCAGGCTCAGCAGCGGCGCGGTTGGGAACGAGCCATCGCCTTCATTGGTGCCGAAAGCGTAGATCGGCGTTTCAACGCCGGTGGCAGGGTCGAACGAGAACACCGTGCCGGCATTAAAATGTCCGCCCTCGGAGGTTGTGCCATACAAAATACCGCCGACATTGATCAGTGCCGCCTGCGGATAAGCGCCGTCAGCGCCGCCGTCGGCCGCGAACGAATAAGCGACCGTCTCGGCACCAGTGGCCGGATTTACCGCGAAGATGATGCCGGTGTTGTTCGCACCGCCGCTGGCCGTCGTGCCCCACAGAACGCCACCCACATTGAGCAGCTCGCAAACGGGCCCGGCGCCGTCCGTGCCGCCCAGGAAGGCGTAGACAACGCTCTCCGTATTGGTGGCGATATCGTAGGCATATACCGTCCCGTCATTGGCGCTACCGCCCGCGCTGGTTGCGCCATACAGCGTGCCGCCGACGTTGATTACGCCGCCCAGCGGATGGCTGGCGTTACTGCCAAAACTATAGAGGGTGGTAGGGGTGATAGGTGCCTTGGCGCAGGCTGTGCCGGCCACCAAAACGGTCAACAAACCGATGCTCGCTAATCCAGTCGGGTACATGTCTCGCTCCCATTTTCGAATTGAGAATCTTTACCGTGATAAAATACGCGTGGCAAATGACAGTTTTGCCCCGTGCGACCCGGCGTCGTTAGCTTGCCTTACGCCGCAAATCACCGCGCCACAAAAAACGCTTGCCCAGCCCAATGATTGTCTATTATAGTTATCACGACTAACCTATAGAAGACGTAAGCTCCTGAACGCCATCTCGCCAATCCAACCGAACGAAGCCGACGAACGCACAGCGCGCCACATGCGCATGTGTGCGGAGCTGGCTGACCTCGCCATGCAGTTGGCCCGCGCCGCGGCTGCCCGCACCCTCACCAACTGGGCGGAACCCGAACAACCCCCCGCGCGCGAGACGCAATCCATTCCCACGGCGGCAAAGCAATCAGAGCCCGAAACGGCGCCGCAATCCATTCCCGCCCCCACGCGCCGCGCCACCAACAACGTGGCCGTCACCTCGTCCTACAAACAAATCGACCCCGCCCTGCTCTTCACCCGTCTGGCCGCAATCGTGCGCGACTGCATTGCGATGGAGGCCCGCCTCACCGCCGGCGCCAGGCCCACCACGCGCGCCACCTCCCTCCAACGCGACGCCGACCCCCGCCGCGCCCCCGTGCGCGAGCTCTTCGACCGCGCCATCGAAAATCACCCCGACCGCGCCAACCTCCTCCGCGAAACCACCACCCGCCTCGACGAACGACTCGCCGCCGACCCCAACCAAACCCTCGGCGTCGGCAATTTCTTCTTCGACATCTGCGAAGAACTCGGCATCGAAGTCGATTGCGCGACCATCCCGGACGAACTTCCATTCTCGCATATCAAAACGATATTCGCCAACGAAGCCGTAACCAACGCCCCCTATCCCCGCGCCACGTCCCCGCCCTGAACCGCACCGCCGGCTGAGCCGCACAGGGGGCAAGGTGAAATCCAAATTTCACCCCACAAAGCAAATTCAATCAGACCGGAAAAAAGGCCGGGTGGGCCGAGCCGGCCCCCCCAGACCCCCCGGCAAATATAAGCGCAAATTCCCCGGTGTAGCGCGATGCCAATTTGCGCCGGGGGTCTGGGGGGGCCGGCGCGGCCCACCCAGCTTTTTCCAGTTACGTTGATCTTGCTCTAGCCGCTAAAAGCACGAGCCGTGGCGCGGTTGCGAACCCACGACCCGGCAATGCACCGCCCGGTTTCGGTTTCACACCCCCCCGTTCCAGTCTAAGCAGGTCCACCCAAAGGACCTGCCGTGCTGAACCGCATCCCCCTGCAACTCCGCGCCATCGCCTACGCGCTACGCGGCGGATTCCTCATCCGCCCGCTCATCATCGCCGTAGTCCTTGGCCTGGCCGGCGCCGTGCTCTCCTCGGCCGAGGAAGCGCGCCCCAGCATTTCCGCCTGGGTGCCGACGCTGCTGTTCCCCTCGCATCAGGATCCCCAGGTCGCCCAGAACATCCTCAGTGTCATTGCCACTTCCATCATGACGGTCGTGTCCATCGTCTTCGCCATCCTGCTGATGACGCTGACCTTGGCCTCCATGCAGTTCTCCCCCCGCATCCTCATCAGTTTCGTGCGCGATCGTGCCACGCAATGGACGCTCGGCATTTTCCTCGGCACCTTTTCCTACTGCATGGCGGCCCTCCCCGCCGCCCGCTCCTTGCCGCACCCATTCTCGCCCGTCGCCACCGTCCTCGGCGCCATGGTGCTCGCACTTCTCTGCGTCGGCTGGCTGCTGTTCTTCATTCATCACATTTCGCAATCCATCAGCGTCAATCACATCGTCGACCGCATCGCCCGCGAAACCGAGCAGGTCATCGACGAACTGATGCCGCACCCCCGCACCCTGCACGACGTCCCACCCCACCCTCTCCCCGACACCAACGAACCGGAATTCCCTGTCCTATCCACCATGTCCGGCTACATCCGCTTCATTGACACGCACGCCCTCGCCCGCGCCGCCCGCGAACAGCGCGTGCGCGTACGCGTGCTCCGCCGGGTCGGTCATTTCGTACCCGAAGGTGCGCCGCTCATGACAATCACCCGCCACCGCCACCTGCGCGCCGACCGCGCTGCCGAGCTGATCGGCACTGTCGATATCGGCCCCATGCGCACGCTGCAGCAGGATGTCGAATTCGGCATCCTCCAAATCGTCGACATCGCCTTGCGCGCCATTTCGCCGGCGGTAAACGATCCCAGCACCGCAATAAGTTGCATCGACCAGCTAAGCCGCATCCTCATCCGCTGGATCGGCCGCATCCCGCCCGACACACAAATGTTCGGCCCGCCCTACGTCCTGCGCGTAATCGTCCCCTGGATCGACCTTGACGGCATGCTAAACACCGCCCTCGAGCAAATCCGCGCCTACGCCACCACCGACGCCGCGGTCAGCCTGCGCCTGCTCCGCCTGCTGCAGGATGTCGCCGGCACGGTCGACAATGAACGGCTGCGTCAGCGCGTCATCGAACGCGGCGCCCCCATCGTCGAAGGCTGCCGCGGGCAGCTCCCGCCAGGCGATGTCGAAGCCCTGGCCAAGCGCCTCGCTACCCTCGAATCCCTAACCCTATCTCGCCCCGCGAGTCCGCACGCCGCATAGCCGAGCGGCAAACCTATATTTTGTTGGCGGCATTCACATATACCAATAGGAACGCAAAAATTGCCGCGCCAAACCCAATGGAAATCAGGTCGCCCACCGCAAGCCTCCCGTTTTTCTTTATTGTCTCGGTTGCTGCCGCTAAGGGTCAATACGAAGTTGCCTGCCAAAGCATAAACGGAGTATAAAGCCCAGCAGCGAAGGGAAGGAAGGTCTTCTTTTTTGAAAAAAAGAAGCAAAAAACTTTTGCTACTTTACCCGAGAACACTTCGTCATTGCGTAGTCTTGCGAAGCAATCCAGTTCTCACCTACAAACTCGGACCCGCGCCCCTCCACTCCAACAGTCAAAAGTTTTTTGCTTCTTTTTTTCAAAAAAGAAGTCCTTCCTAACTTCCCTCCGGATTAGGATTCCTCCAAGCCCTCTCAAACGGCAGCCGCCAGGCATGTGGCGCCACCAACTGATGCACCGATTTCGGCCCCCAAGACCCCGGCTCGTACAACCTCACCGGCGGCGGCGCCTCCAGCAGTGGAATGGAAACCTGCCACAACCGCTCGATCCCCTCCGCCGTCGTAAACAATGTATGGTCCCCGCGCATCGCATCCAGCACCAACCGCTCATACGCCTCCAGCACCTCGCCGACGCGCCCGGTATCCCTCATCGCAAATTGCAGGCTCAATTTGTCCAGCTTCATGCCAGGCCCCGGCCGCTTGCCATAAAATGAAAGCGACACCTTCGAAGCGTCAGCCAAATCGAACGTCAAATGGTCCGGCCCTTGCGCCCCCACGCCCGACCCCGCCGGAAACATGCTTTTCGGCGGCTCCTTGAATGCAATGGAAATAATCCGCTGCCCCTCCGCCATCCGCTTGCCGGTCCGCAGATAAAACGGCACCCCCGCCCACCGCCAATTATCAATCAGGCATTTGAGTGCAATGAACGTCTCGGTATCGGATTCCGGGTCCACCCCCTCCTCGTTACGGTATCCCGTATACTGCCCGCGCACCACACAGCGCGGATCGATCGGCAGCATGCTGCGGAAAACCTTATTTTTCTCCTCGCTGATCGGCGCCGGTGCCAGTTCCGTCGGCGGCTCCATGGCCATGAAGCCAAGGATCTGAAACAGATGCGTCACCACCATGTCGCGATACGCGCCGGTCTGCTCATAGAAGCCCGCCCGCTGCCCCAAACTGAGCGTTTCCGGCACATCGATCTGCACGTGGTCAATGAAATTGCGGTTCCAGATCGGCTCGAACAGCCCATTGGCAAACCGGAACGCCAGGATATTCTGCGCCGGCTCCTTGCCCAGGAAATGATCGATGCGGAAAATCTGCTGCTCGGCAAACACCTCGTGCAGCTTGGCATTCAGCACCTGCGCGCTGGCCAGGTCCGTGCCGAACGGCTTTTCCATAATGATGCGGGATCGCTCCACCAGCCCCGCTTCGCCCAGCAGCCGCACTGCCCGCAGCGCCGCATTCGGCGGCACACTCAAATAATGCACCCGCTCGGTGCCCGGGCCCAACGCCTCCTCCGCCCGCGCCACCGCAGCCGCCAGCGCCGCGGCACCGGCCGCCAGCGGCACATAATCAAGCCCCTCGGCGAACGAAGCCCAATTCGCCTCTGCTATCCTGCGGCTCGAAAAATGATCCAGCGCCTCCCGCGCCAGCGCCCGGAACCCGTCCGCATCCAGCGCGTCCAGCGAAACGCCAACAATCCGGCACCCGGGAATGAATCCCGCCGTCGCCAGGTGGAACAACCCCGGCAACAGCTTGCGCCGCGACAGGTCGCCGGTCGCGCCCACCAGCACCACCACCTGCGGATATTTTGGCCCTACTCCGGGCGCCACTTTTCCCACTGCACTGCCTCGCTCGCACGTCCTATCCGCGCAATGTACAAAACCCAGGTCCAAATCCCGGACCGCTCTTGCGCCTGGCCACGGTACCTATTTTTGCGGGTTTGGTGCCAACGCATCGTCAACGATACGCTCGCACAGTATCTCCAACTCCCGTCCAACTTCGGCCAATGCCGCGTTGCCGTATCGCGCGAACCCCATGGCCGGGTCCAGCCACCGCACGCTCACCGCGCCATCAAGCTCCATCACCGCGAACTTCAACGGCGCTTCCAGCAACGCCGCCGGATCAGCCGCCACCAGACGAACCATAAAGTCCGGATGAAAAAACAGGATCTGCCGTGTCAGCCCGATCTCATGCCCGGCGCGCGCCACAATCGCTTGCGGGTTGATCTCGTGCAGCACCCACAAGCCGTGCGCCTCGACCGCGGCCCGCAACCGCTCAACCGTGGTGGCAAATGGCAGCTCGCACACCCTACCGTGCCCAAACGGCGGCACCGGTTCAGTCATGCGGCGCGCTTCCCATCCACATGCATCAGATGCCGCCCTCTTTCGCTGGGTGCGTAACCTATCACCGGATCCTCCCGCTTTCCCGTCCGCCGCCGGTATATTGATACCGCACGAATGCCACGCTACCCACCGAACAAAAGCCTACATAAAGGAAAACTTGCCTAGCTCCCGTGTCCGGTGCCACTCTCCCGCCATGTCCAGCCCTTCCTTACTCCAACCCTGACCCGCTGCATCCCTCCGCCCGGCCGATACACCGAAATTGCAACCACTTGAGACTGCGAAACTCGCGCTAAACCGTGCAACGAAAAAACCCAGCTTCCCCCTGCATTTCGGCATGCCCGCGGCACACCCCAGCGCCAACACACCCCAGCGCTCGACAGCGCCACGTAACCTCCCCATCTAGCCCACCGAAGGAGGTCCATCATGGCACCCTACCGCAAAACTCCCGAGGCGCTCGCCGCCCTCACCCCAGAGCAATTCCGCGTCACCCAGCAGAACGCCACCGAGCGTCCCGGCTCCGGCGGCGCCATCCTGCACAACAAGCAGCCCGGCATCTACGTGGACATCGTCTCCGGCGAACCCCTGTTTGCCAGCGCCGACAAGTTTGAGTCCGGCTGCGGCTGGCCCAGCTTCACCAAGCCCATCGAGCCCGCCAACGTGGCCGAACTGCGTGACACCTCGCACTTCATGGTGCGCACCGAAGTCCGCTCCAAACACGCCGACAGCCACCTCGGCCACGTCTTCAACGACGGCCCCGCCGAAAGCGGCGGCCTGCGCTACTGCATCAACGCGGCGTCCCTCCGCTTCGTCCATCGCGACGCGATGGAGGCCGAAGGCTACGCCGCCTACCTACCCCAAGTGGAGGAATTAACATGAGCACTGAACGCGCTGTTCTCGCCGGTGGCTGCTTCTGGGGCATGCAGGACCTGATCCGCAAACTCCCCGGCGTCACCTCCACCCGCGTCGGCTATTCCGGCGGCGAGGTGCGCAACGCCACGTACCGCAACCACGGCACCCACGCCGAGGCCATCGAAATCATCTTCGACCCCGCCCGCACCAGCTTCCGCGCCCTGCTGGAATTCTTCTTCCAAATCCACGACCCCACCACCCCCAACCGCCAGGGCAACGACATCGGCGCCAGCTACCGCTCCGCCATCTTCTACACGTCGCCCGAACAGAAAGCCGTGGCGGAGGACACCATCGCCGACGTCGAAGCTTCCGGCCTCTGGCCCGGCCGCGTAACCACGGAACTCTCCCCCGTCGGCGATTTCTGGGAAGCCGAACCTGAGCACCAGGACTACCTGGAGCGCATCCCCAACGGCTACACCTGCCATTACGTCCGCCCGAACTGGAAACTCCCCCACCGCGCCCAAACCGCCGCTACCGCCTAAGCGTAATGGCGAGCCGCCCTTGCGGCGAAGCAATCCGCTGAGAGCAGACAAGTAAGGAAGCCCTTCTTTTTTGAAAAAAAGAAGCAAAAAACTTTTGATTGTTAGGCTCCGAGGCTGGGGCAGTCTCGGAGCCTAGGTAACAAAAGTTTTTTGGTTCTTTTTTTCAAAAAAGAACTACTTTCTTGCCTTCGCTTACGACGCCGCTGCAATTTGCGCCGGCGATCATCCGGGACCCATGTCATCGGCCCAGTCGATCACTCACCCGCATAAAAATCAATTTGCTGGATACCAACCCAGGGGGTATGCCCTCGCCCAGGTTGAAAACCGCAGAATAGAATTGGAGTGAGACCATGGACGGCGATAGCAAGTGCCCGGTAGTCGGCGGCGCGCACAACAAAGACGCAGTTGTGTTGGAAATGTCGAACCGCCTCTGGTGGCCGAACCAGCTGAACGTCAAAATCCTGCACCAGAATTCGCCCCACGGCGACCCAATGGGCGAGGCGTTCGACTATGCCAAGGAATTCAAGACCCTCGACCTGGAGGCGGTGCGCCAGGACCTCTACGCGCTGATGACGGATTCGCAGGATTGGTGGCCGGCGGACTACGGCCACTATGGGCCATTGTTTATTCGCATGGCCTGGCACAGCGCCGGCACCTACCGCATCGGTGACGGACGGGGTGGCGCCGCTTCCGGCACGCAGCGCTTCGCCCCCCTCAACAGCTGGCCGGACAACGGCAACCTGGACAAAGCACGCCGCCTGCTGTGGCCCATCAAGCAGAAATATGGCCGCAAACTCTCCTGGGCCGACCTCATGATCCTGGCCGGCAACTGCGCCCTGGACTCGATGGGCCTGAAAACATTCGGCTTCGGCGGCGGCCGCGCCGACGTCTGGGAACCCGAAGAAGACATCTACTGGGGACCCGAGGACACCTGGCTTGGCGACAAGCGCTACAGCGGCGATCGCGACCTGGAAAACCCGCTCGGCGCCGTGCAGATGGGCCTGATTTACGTCAATCCGGAAGGGCCAAACGGTAACCCGGACCCGCTCGCCTCAGCCCGCGACATCCGCGAAACATTCGCGCGCATGGCAATGAACGACGAGGAAACGGTTGCCCTCATTGCCGGCGGCCACACCTTCGGCAAAACCCACGGCGCCGCCGATCCCAGCAAATATGTCGGCCCCGAGCCCGAAGGTGCCAGCATCGAGACGCAGGGCCTCGGCTGGATCAACAGCTTTGGCACCGGCAAGGGCGTGCATGCGATTACCGCCGGGCTGGAGGGCGCATGGACCACCAACCCAGTGAAATGGGACAATAACTTCTTCGACAACCTGTTCGGCTACGAATGGGAGCTGGTGAAAAGCCCCGCCGGCGCACAACAATGGGCGCCCAAGAATGGCGCCGGCGCGGGCACCGTGCCCGATGCGCACGACCCGGCAAAGCGCCACGCGCCGATGATGGCCACAACCGACCTCGCCCTGCGGCTGGACCCGATCTACGCGCCGATATCAAAACGCTTCCACGAAAACCCCGACCAGTTCGCGGAAGCGTTCGCCAAGGCCTGGTACAAACTGGTGCACCGCGACATGGGTCCCCACGTGCGGTTGCTGGGCCCATTGGTTCCTGAACCGCAATTGTGGCAGGACCCTGTCCCGCCCGCCGATCACGCACTGATCAATGAGCAGGACATTGCTACCCTGAAAGGCAAGATCCTCGCCGCCGGCCTTTCCATTCCGCAACTGGTCTCCACCGCCTGGGCATCAGCCTCCACCTTCCGGGGCACCGACAAGCGCGGCGGTGCCAACGGCGCCCGCATCCGCCTCACACCGCAGAAATACTGGGCAGCCAACGAGCCGGCCGAACTGGCCAAGGTGTTGGATGCTCTGGAGGCCATCCAGAAGGACTTCAACAACTCTCAGGCCGGCGGCAAGAAAGTCTCGCTTGCCGATCTGATCGTGCTTGCCGGCTGCGCAGCCGTCGAGGAAGCCGCCAAGAAGGCCGGCCACTCAGTGCAGGTTCCGTTCACGTCTGGCCGCACCGATGCGACGCAGGAGCAAACGGATGTAGAATCGTTTGCTGTGCTTGAGCCAAAGGCAGACGGGTTCCGCAACTACCGCGGACACGGGCACAAGCGTTCGGCCGAGGAACTGCTGCTGGATCGGGCCCACCTGCTGACTCTGACGGCGCCCGAAATGACGGCCCTTGTCGGCGGCCTGCGCGCCCTGAACGCTAATTTCGAGCAATCCCAGCTCGGTGTATTCACCAAGCAACCGGGAACCTTAACGAACGATTTCTTCGTCAACCTGCTCGACATGAGCACGAAATGGGAAAAATCATCCACTGCTGAAGGCATCTTCGAGGGCCGCGATCGGAACACGAACGAAGTTAAATGGACCGGCACCCGCGCCGATCTCGTGTTCGGTTCAAACTCCGTTCTGCGAGCCGTCGCCGAAGTCTACGCCTGCAGCGACGCCCAGCCCGCCTTCGTGCAAGCCTTCGTCGCCGCCTGGACCAAAGTCATGAACCTCGACCGCTTCGACCTCGCGTAATCGGCATAGCAAGCGGCAGCCCACATCGACCTTGCGATGTGGGCTGCCTTGCAAAGAAGGGCAAAGGAAGAAAGACTTCTTTTTTGAAAAAAAGAAGCAAAAAACTTTCCCGCTTATGAACCATCTGGCACGCGCTTGTACAACGCACTGTTTTAGCGCATGATTCGCCCGTAAATGGAGGCGGGCGATGCGGACTTTGTTGACGGGGCTGACGGATGCCGAGTTTGAGCGGCAATATGGCAGCGAGGAGCAATGTTTTGCCGCGCTTCTTGCGGTCCGCCTGGCGGCTGGCATGGCATGTCCAAAATGCGCGAACACGCGAACTTACGTGTCGGGACGGCGCATCGGCTGCACCCGGTGTAACCGCCGCTGGTCCATTACGGCTGGCACCGTTATGGCCAGCACTAAATTGCGCCTCGTTGTTTGGTTTCGTGCCAATGCATGCCATGACAAGTACCAAACAAGGCGTCTCCGCGGTGGAAATCAGCCGGCGGCTGGGCGTGAGCTACCCCACCGGCTGGTATTTGGAAAAACGCCTGCGCCACGCGATGACCGAGCGCGAGGGCCGCTATCTTCTGGGTGAACCCAACGACGCAGGTGCGGTACCGGTGGTCGAGGCGGATGATGTCTACCTTGGCGGCGAGCGTAACCAAGGCTCCGGCCCAGCCGGCAAAACCGCGGTGATCGCGGCCGCCGAGCGGCACGTCGGCGGCCGCATGGGTCACGTCGCCATGAAGGTCGTGGAAGGCTTTTCTTCAAGCGCCGTGAAGGCATTTCGGGAAATCTGCATTGCCAATGGTGCGCTGGTTCACACCGATGGGCTGCGTGCTTTCATGGCGTTCGGCGAGGCCGGTTGCAGCCACCAACGCAGCGTGACCGGCAGCAAACGCCCAGCCCGCGCGCGCGGCGCCCCGTTCTTCGTGGTCAACACGGCGATTGCCAATTTGAGCACCGCGCTGAAGGCCACGCACAAGACAATCTCGGCCAAGCACGCCAACGATTATCTCGGCGCTTTCTGCTGGACCACCAACCGACGCCGCGACATGACCGGGATGGTTCCCGCACTCTGCCGCGCCGCGACAACCGCATCTCGACTCACCAGGAGAAGCGTTTACGCTGCGCAGGCCGTGTCGCTTGGTTGATAAGCGGGAAAAACTTTTGCTACTTAGGCCCCGAGCGTTGCCAAGCTCGGAGCCCAAAAAACAAAAGTTTTTTGCTTCTTTTTTTCAAAAAAGAAGTCTTTCTTCCTTAAGCCGAAACCGGAAAAGTCTCCCACCGCTCGGTAACCTTCCCCCCCTCGTAAACCACCAAATCCCCAAACTGCAAGAAAACCGACTCACTCTGATTGGGCTGCAGAAACACGTAGTCATCCACGCCCAATTCCACGCCGACCGACCCAGTCAGCATTTCCTGGTTGCTGCTGCGCCCGAAAATCCCATTATATTGCAACCCAGCGGGTGAAACCGGCGTCGCCAACCAGTGCCCGCCATAAATAAACCACGCCCGTGCGCTATTCCGATCCCAGGCCCGCAGCACCGGCGCCAGAGACTCCAAGCCCGGAATCCTCGTCTCGCCAGCCGACTTGATCACGGGCGTCGCAATGAACGCCGCCGGCACGTGTGTGGCCAGTGTCGGTATCTCAAAATCGGCTGGCTTTACAAACGAAGATCCCAACGCAAGCTCGTTGGCATTGCCGTCATCCAGGTGCAGCCGGTAGGTCGGGCTGCCCGCCGTATTGAATGTCATCATCCGCGGATCGGCCTGCACTTTTTCGTGCAGCACCGACCGCCTGGCGGCGTATTGTCGTCGCACGTTTTCCATCGCCGCAGCCTGAAACGGCACTTTCACCACATGCGGGTCGTATCCCATTAATCCCGAAGGCCGCACCAGTGGCTCGGCCGCTGCCAACTCCAATGCGGACGCCAAATCCGCGTCAGAAGCAAAGCCCCCCCGATGCAACCCCACATCGATTTCACAGTTTACCCGCACCGGCGCATGCCGTGCCCGTGCAATCTCGATTATTTGCACCATGCGCGCCGTGCTATCCACCAGGAACTGCGGATGGGCCGACGGCCCGTCTTGCCCCGCGTGCCGCGCTACAAACGCGTCCACTTCCAGCGCGGGCAATGGCTTACCCAACAACAAATCCGCGTCCGGCCGGGCCGTGGCCACCTGTTCCAAGGTCGCACCGTTGAACACCATGGCGCGATCCGTCCCCACGCCGCGCATCACGGTTTCCAACAGCTTTGGCGACGGCAACGACTTCGCCACCACCCGCGTCGCGTGCCCGCTTGGCCCAATTGCCGCCTTCACGGTCGCGATATTCGCCGCGAGACGTTCGCGGTCGATCACCATCACTGGATGCGCAATCCCCGCCGCCTTTAGCGCCGCCGACATGCGCATAAAATATTCGTTGTGCCCGCCGGCGCCGCGATCCGCCGGCCGCAGCGCCGCCACGGCGCCCACCGCCACCACCGCCCCACCGGCCACAAACAGGCGCCTCGGCATCGCAGCCCTCCGCGCATCAACCATCGACAAACACTCGCCGCACATAGTCATTCATGAACTTGCCCTCCGGGTCCAGTGTCTGCCGCACCGCCTGCGCATCCCTGAACCGAGGATACAGCGCCGCGAAATCCCGCGCCCGCAGCGAATTCAGCTTGCCCCAATGCGGCCGCCCGCCATATCGCCGCAAGATCGGTTCCACCAACTCAACCAAGAACGAATAATCGTTCTGATAATACGCATGCACCGCCACCGACCCGCTGGCCCGCTGATAAAACGGCGAAAGCCACGCATCGTCCGCCGCAATGCACCGCAATTCAAACGGAAAAAACACGTCCGGGCGGTTCTTCTCAACCGCCGCCAAAACCTCCGCCGCCGCGGTTGCCTGCACCTCTGCCGGCAAATGATATTCCATTTCATTGAACCGCACCGGCCGCTCATTGGACAACAGCTTGTAGCCATCATCCACCGCCACCACCGGCTTCTCACCCGCCATCGCCTGGCCCGCCAGCCACCGACGCAGCCATGGCGCGAATGCGCAATAATCCCGCAGCATCTTCAGCTCCAACAGCGCCGCATTCTCACGATCCTCGCCGCGCGGCACAACCGGATCGTCAGTGGGGTCAGATGTAATAATCGCCGACATGCCGGTAAACGGCAGCACATATATCTCCACCGTCCGGTGCGCCTTTTTCAACTCCGGCCACCGGTCCAACGCCTCCCCGGTCGGCACCAGTTCGGTCCGCTTGCGTATCCGCGACAGCTTCCTGTTCTGCAGCGTCACCTCGGTGATAATCCCGAACGCCCCCAGCCCCACCCGCGCTGCATTGAAAATATCCGCGCTCTCGGTGGCCGAAGCCTGCACCACATCGCCCTTCGCCGTTACCATCCGGAAGGAAATCACACCGCCATGCAACGCTGGCTGCAACGCCCCTGTGCCATGCGTCCCGGTGCCCAGCGCGCCACCCAGCGCCTGCTTATTAATATCCGGCTGAGCGAACATTTCCTGCCCGACACCGGCCAGCATTTCCCCCAATGCGCCTAGCCGGGTTCCGGTCTTCACCGTTGCCTGCAGCAACGCGACGTCATGCCCACTCACCCCGCTGAAATTATCCAGCGAAACCAGCGTACCATCCGTTGGCACCAGGCGCGTGAACGAATGTCCCGCTCCCACTGCCCTAATCGGCCCCGGCGCGCTCTTCACCATCGCAACAAGCTCGTCCTCGGCTGCCGGCGCCGCCCGCTGCGCCGGATAGGCAGACTCAATCCCCGACCAGTTGCGCCACAACAGCCGCCCGTGCCCATCCACCGAAGGCGGCACTACCGGCTCCACATCCCGCGTCGCCTTCAGCGCATATTCTCCCGCCGCCACGGCAGCTCCCGCCACCACAGCGCCCCCAGCCACGCCCAAAACCGTCCGCCGTGACACCATCTCCGCCGCTCCCCTACGAAGCATCAGCCGGTTGCCCGGCCATAAACCGTATCAGAACCTTGTAGTCCGCTGGCGAGCACGCAAAGCACTGCCCCCCCGCCGGCATCGCATTATACCCCCCAATCGTGTGGCTCAGCAGCGTATCCAGCCCCTGCTTCCACCGCGCATCCCAGGCAAAATGATACCCCGCCGGCGGCGCCCCGCTTTCCGGGTGCCCATGGCAGTTCTGGCACGAAGCCCTATACAGCCCGGCCAGCCGCACATCCGACGGCAGCATCGAAGCGGCCCGTGCCGCCACCTGCGCGGCCGGCTCCTCCGCCGCGCGCTTGCATCCCGCCAGACACACCAAAATCACCAACCACCGCATCGGCCGCTCCTGTCCTGCCACCTTGTAGCAGACATTTGCCCGCTTGAAAAGTGAAAGTGATTCAGATTCTGTTTTGCGTAGGCGGTGGACGAAGAACCAAGTCAAAAGCGCCGAACCAAAGTAATAAAAGTTTTTTGGTTCTTTTTTTTAAAAAAGAACAGCACTTCTTTTTTGAAAAAAAGAAGTAAAAAACTTTTGCTCTTTAAGTATCGCGCCTAGGCTGGCTCGCCCTCTACTGGTGCAACCCCCAGCGCCTGGAACAGCACCCGCACTTCTTCGGTCGCTGCTTCCACAGCCGCAGCGTCGGTCCCCTTGGCTACAATCGCCACACCCGCACCGCCGTCCCGGTAAAATGGGTAGCTTCCCAGATCCAACGCCGGATATTTCGCCTGGATATCGCTGAGGCCGGCCGCCAAGTCCCCCTCGCGCGCACCTGGCGCGTGCACGGTATGTGAAACTACCGGCACGCCCACCGGCAACGTTGGCGCCAGCATTTCGAACATTGCCCGCATGATCGCTGGCACCCCGGCCATCACATGCACATTGCCCATCGAGAACCCGGGCGCGATTGACTGTCCGTTATCAATCAGCACCGCTCCACGCGGCATCGTCGCCATCCGCTGACGGGCAGCGTTGAACCCGCCAGTCGGGTAGTACGCCTCCATTCTTGCCCAAACCACTGGCTGGGGCTCCCAGGGCACGCCGAACGCCGCGGCAATGCATTCGCTGGTAATATCATCATGCGTCGGGCCAATGCCGCCGGTGGTAAATACGTGATCGAACGCAGCGCGCACCTCGTTGATAGTGCGCACAATGGTATCAGCCACATCCGGAATAATGCGCACTTCCCGCACCGGGATGCCCATGTCGCCCAACCGCTGCGCCAGAAACTTGATATTGGCGTCTTGCGTGCGCCCGCTCAGCACCTCATTGCCGATCACCACGATGCAAGCGGTTTGGTTGCCCTGCGTCATAATGCCCAACCCGCCACTCGCACCAAATAGTCCCGCACTGCCTGCTGCATCTCCACATCCTCCGGCGAGGTGCCGCCAAAACCCGCGTGCGGCATCGCCTCCCACACGTGCAGCTCCGCCTGCCGCCCGGCCTGCAACAACGCCCGATGCATCCTCACCGTGTTGGAAAGGAACAAATCCCGCGTGCCGGACTGCAGAAAGGTCGGTGGAAACCCTTTTGCAAAGTTGCCGAACAGCGGTGACAGATACGGATCGGCCAAATCCGCGCCATCGGCGTACAATAAATTCGCCTCCGGCAACGGCGAGGGTAATGCCACATCGATATCCCGGTTGACCACGAAACTATCGCCCGTTTCCGTCAGATCAAGTTCCGGTGTCATCAGGATAGCTACCGCGGGCAATGGTAATCCCTCATCCCGCGCCCGCAAAATGCACGCCGCCGCCAAATTCCCGCCAGCGGAAATGCCCCCTATGGCAATCTCCGCGGGCGCATGCCGCTCCAGCAAATAGCGGTAAACGCCAACGCAATCATCCAGCGCCGCCGGATGCCGATGGTCCGGCGGCACCCGGTAATCCACCCCGAACACGCGGCACCCAAGGGCCGCCGCCCGCCACACCGTAATCAATCGCGCGAACCGCCCGGCGCCAAACACCAGCGCGCCGCCATGGATATCCATATACGCATACGGTGCCGCACCTGGCGCCCAGTCCGCCGGCGTCGCCACATAAACATCGCAAGCCCCTACCCGCAGCACGTCCACGCTCACCGGCAGTGCTTCCAGGATTGGCTCGATTACCGGCAACATGCGCCCGTTCCACGCTTCCGCCGCCGCCCGCCACGCCTCCGGCTCTGCCGCCGTGGGATACACGGCTCGCGGTGCCATCCCGGCGGTCGCCAGGAAAATCCGCGCCTGCTCGCTGATATGGGCCGGGATCGGGATGTCACGCGCCTCCAGGTGCAGCGAGACGCGGTTCAGTAGCAGGGCCGGGTCCATAGCGGGTCCTTCGAATGGCAGGGCTCAGAGTAGGGAAAAAAGAAGGGCGAAGGAAGAATGTTCTTTTTTGAAAAAAAGAACCAAAAAACTTTTGATTATTAGGCGCCGAGGCTGCCCCACGCTCGGAGCCAAATTAGCCAAAGTTTTTTGTTTCTTTTTTTCAAAAAAGAAATACTTTCTTACTCGTTGAACTCTACCCCTTGCGAAAGCACACACTCTCCGGTCCGCTCTGGCCGCCGCGCCGCTGTATCCATCACCCAGCATTCATCAAACACCGAGCAATAACACACCCGCATCCGCACCTTTCTCCGCTCCACGTTCAATGCTTCCCATACGCCCGGCCGGTTCTTATCCTTGTGCAATATCATGCCATGGATTTCATCGCGCGCCGGCATCACCTCACCTCTCAGCGGGCTGCTGTCATAATTGTAGCTCCCGTGCCCGGCAGCAGCCGCCAGCAGATCCGACCAATTGGCCATGGGCTTGTCTTTGTAAAATAGCTCTATCGTTTCGATCCGCGCCGGCCCGACCCCGGTATTCGTCAGCTCGAAACTGATCACGTCGCCCTTGCCGTCGGCCGACTCATTGCTGTTTCCATAGCTGATATTCGGCCAGGTATTCGCCGCGACCAGGCGCTCCATGGTCCGCCCATGCTCGATCGCGATGAACACCGAAACACAGGAAATTACCACCGCCAGCGCACCAAAGATGATATCCAGCCGCGAGTGCCCGGTATGGTGGCGGTGCGCTTCAATCTCCGGCCCCTCCAGCATCCTATTCCTCCGTGGCCAGCAGCGCCGCGTTGCCGCCAGCCGCTGCCGTATTGGTGGAAACCGTCTGCTCCAGGCCGAAGCGGCGCAGATAGTCCGGCCCGCCCGCCTTCGGGCCCGTTCCCGAAAGCCCGCTGCCACCAAACGGCTGCACGCCCACCACTGCGCCGATCATGTTGCGGTTCACGTACACATTTCCTGTCGACAGCCGTGCGGCGATCCGCTCCGCGGTCGCATCGATACGCGTATGTATGCCCAGCGTCAGACCGTACCCACTCACATCCAGCGCATCCAGTAGCGCCTCAAGCTTCGCCGCCTCATACCGAACGACATGCAACACCGGCCCGAACACTTCCTCCTGCAAATCCTGTGCTTTGCCGATTTCAAAAATATGCGGCGCCACAAAATACCCTTGCCGAGGCGCCCCCCCGGCATAATGTGTCCGTGCGCACCCGTGCATTTTCGATATATGCGCCAGCAACCGTCCATGCGCCTCCGCATCGATCACCGGCCCGATATGCGTGGAAGGATCACCAGGTTCACCCAGCTTCAATTCCGCTGCCGCTCCCACGAGCATCGGCAATATCCGGTCCGCCACATCATCCTGCAACGCCAGCAGGCGCAATGCGGAGCACCGCTGCCCGGCGCTGCGAAATGCACTCATCACCGCATCATCGACTACTTGCTCCGGCAGCGCGGTCGCATCCACGATCATCGCATTAATGCCGCCAGTCTCGGCAATCAGCGGCACAATCGGGCCTCGTTTCGAAGCCAAGGATTGATTGATCTTCCAGGCTGTGTCGGTAGACCCGGTAAACGCCACTCCCGCCACCGCCGGATGCGCTACCAGGCGCGCCCCCACATCGCCGGCTCCCGGCACCAGGTGCAATGCGCTGACCGGCACCCCGGCTTCATGCAGCAGCCGCACCGTTTCATAGGCAATAAGCGGAGTCTGCTCCGCCGGCTTGGCCACCACAGCGTTCCCCGCTGCCAGCGCCGCTGCCACCTGCCCCACGAAAATCGCCAGCGGGAAATTCCACGGCGAAATGCACAGGAACACGCCACGGCCGCGGCGCCGCACTGCGTTCAATTCCCCTGTCGGCCCCGGCATGATCTCCGCCGCGCCGTACAGTTTCTTGCACTCCACCGCGTAATAGCGCAGGAAATCCACCGCCTCACGCAATTCGGCCAGCCCATCATCCAGCGTCTTGCCGCCCTCGCTCGCCAGCAAGGCCAACAACCGGCCGCGCCGCTGCTCCAGCAACGAGGCCGCCCGCTCGAGCGCCGCCGCACGCAGGCCAGCCGGAGTATCGTTCCACGCACGGAAACCCGCCCTTGCCGCCGCCATCGCTGCGTCCGCCGTTTCCAGCGAGGCCTCCGTTACCCGACCCACCACCGTCGCCGCGTCCGCCGGCGCAAGCACATCACGCGTCACCCCGGCCCCGGCTACACCATCAATCAGCGGCGTCGCATGCAGTACTACGGTGTCGCGCTCAATTTCCGCCAGCAGCTCCGCCAGACTCGCGGCATGCCCAAACTCCACCCCCGCCGAATTCTTCCGCCCAGCCCCATACAATTCCGCCGGCAACGGCAACGCCCCATGCCGCGCGCGATCCGGCCGCCCGATTTTCTGCTCCGGACGCTCCAGCAACGAATCTACCGGCACATCGGGATCGGCCGCCACACTCACGAAACTCGAATTCGCGCCATTTTCCAACAAGCGGCGCACCAGGTACGCCAGCAAATCCCGATGCACCCCGACCGGCGCATAGGTCCGCACCGCCGCCTCCGGATGCCGCTCGATAAACGCTGCGTAAAGCGCGTCGCCCATGCCATGCAGCCGCTGGAACTCGTACCCCTCCGAGTTCCCGGCCCGTTCAAACACACTTGCCACCGTCAGCGCATTATGCGTGGCGAACTGCGGGTATATCCGCGGGCGCAACGCCAGCATCCGGTCCGCGCACGCAATGTAATTCAAATCCGTCATGGGCTTGCGCGTCAGCACCGGATAATCCGGTAATCCACGTTCCTGCGCGCGCTTAACTTCAGTGTCCCAGTAAGCCCCCTTCACCAGCCGCACCATGAACCGGCGGTCCAGTTCCGCCGCGAGGCCCGCCACGTACTCGATCGCCGGCAGCGCCCGCTTGCCGTACGCCTGAATGGCCAGACCGAACCCATCCCAGCCCGCTAATTGTTTGTCGGCCGCCACTTCGGCCAGCACGTCCATCGACAGCTCCAGCCGATCGGCTTCTTCCGCGTCGATGGTGAAATTCAGGCCGCGAATGGCCGCCGCCCGCGCCAGCACCCGTACCCGCGGCACTAGTTCCCGCAATACGCGCGCCCGGCTCACCGCCTCATACCGCGGGTGCAACGCACTCAACTTCACCGAAATACCCGGCCGGTCCGGCAACGGCTTGTTCCCTGCCGCGTTGCCGATCGCCTCGATCGCCGCCGCGTAACTGGCGTGATAACGTTCCGCATCATCCGCGGTGCGCGCGCCCTCGCCCAGCATATCAAAACTATATCGAAATAACCGTCCAGCGCGCGAACCCGCCCGCGACAGCGCGTCCTCGATCGACTGCCCGAGCACGAAATGGCTGCCCATCACCCGCATCGCCTGGCGCATCGCCGCCCGCACCGTCGGCAGCCCCAGCCGCCGCGCCACGCCGCGCAATATGCCCTCCGGCGTATCCTGCGGCCCGATCAAACGCGCCGAAATGCCCAGCGCCCAGGCCGAAGCATTCACCAGCAGCGCATCGCTCTGGTTG
>Ga0207030_1054_pt1 | contig 20069 bp, 23 predicted proteins | sample Alteio_BWMinCont_40_FD_153260 | JGI IMG/M metagenome (GOLD analysis project Ga0207030, IMG submission 153260) | Enriched cells from forest soil in Barre Woods Harvard Forest LTER site, Petersham, Massachusetts, United States -... | ecosystem: Environmental > Terrestrial > Soil > Temperate forest >... | reverse complement strand
TAAAAATAAAAAATTCTAAAGTAATGTCATTACGAAGAGGTATCGAAAAGGCAAGAAGTAAAATTCAGATTAATCTAAACAAGGTTAGCAGTTCTACCCAATATATTCGCATGTCTTATCTAGCCAATTATCTTGAGTGGTCAGCCATTAGAATTATTGAACAAGAAGCTAAACATATTGATGACATTACATTAAAACGCATTAAATTAATGACCAAAAGTTTTTCTGCCCGCAGACCACATAAAAGCATTGGTTCAAGAGAAACAGCCCGTAAAGGGCTTACAGAGGAGCAACAATCACTATTATTAGATACTGTAAAACCTGGCGCTGCAAAAAATCCATTTTCAGCTGTACTGCAAGTACGGAATCAGTTAATTGTGCTATTACTTTACCATCTCGGCTTACGTGCGGGAGAATTACTTGCTCTGCGGATTTCAGATTTCGATTTTCAGCAAAATACTGTGCTCGTAGCAAGACGACACGATAATCCTAGCGACCCACGTGCTTATCAACCCGTAGTAAAAACAGCAGATCGACGAATCCCGTTAACCATATCTCTCATTAAACTAGTTTCAGATTATATTTTGAGAGAACGACGACAGGTTCCCAAATCAAAACTGCATGATTTTCTTTTTATCACTCATCAATCTGGTCCATTTGAGGGGCAACCCCTTTCTATTAAAGGTCTGAACAAAATTTTCTTAGAGATTCAAAAAATAAAACCAGAATCACTCGATAATTTGACACCACATATCCTACGCCACACAGCAAATGACCGCTTTTCTCAATTAATGGATCAACGGGGCGCTAATTCAGCAGAAGAAGATAAAATGCGCTCATACATTATGGGATGGAAAGAAGGCTCTGGAACGGCTGCCACATACACCAGACGTCATATTGAGAAAAAAGTTAAGGAAGCCGCTTTGAAACTGCAAGAACTCAGTCAATTAAGGATAGGCGGGAAAAATGACTAATTTCCTACCTGTTATTACAGAACAAACAACAACTTCTTATGCTGGATTTGTTTTTAATCCCTCTTCTCGCATATGGAAGATTTCTCGAGATAACAAGATTTATCTTTCATGGGTAGATAAATTTCTTTCTGCAACCTTAAGTCAAAATTTTTTAAATGTTCTTAAACATTATGCACAAACATACTCTTCAGGCCACGCAAGCAATTTAAGCGATAGGTTTCGAGAGTTATCACGCTTTACATATTCTAACCGTGGAGTAATTGATAAAATTTCGTCGAATGATTTAATTAACTATCGCGCCACCCTTGATCGTGAGCATGAATGGTATCTAGGGACGCTTAGAGGATTTCTAAGAACATGGATAGACTTGGGGTATGTTGGCATAGATGCAAACGTGCCGAGTCTATTAGATAACTGGAGAATCAGAGGCAATACCAAAGGACGAGCGGTACAGTGCTTAAGTCCAACTGAAGGACCATTATCTGATATTGAGTTTAGTGCATTACATCAAGCCCTTGTTGATGCCTTTGAAGAAGGGAAAATAGAACTTGATGCCTTCTGCCTTATTCAATTATTCATTGCAACAGGTCGGCGCCCTGCTCAGCTTGGAGATTTAAAAAATAAAGATTTTATTGAAACACAATCAAAAGATGGGCTTATAGAATTTTTTCTGAATGTTCCCAGACGCAAACAGCGTGGCAAAAGCTGGCGAACAGAGTTCAAAGTATTTGCTCTCGCTCCAGAAGTGGGAACCTTGTTAAAAAGACACCTGGAACAAAATAAAGTACGACTAGATAACATCGTTGCAAATATTTCTTTACAAGAAAAAGAAGAATTACCTATTTTTCCAGCCTGGAAAAAACTGCAAGAAACAGCCTTGTCAAATCCAAATATTAACTTTTATATTCCCATACAAACACAAGAATATCACCGCGTCACAAGCGATCTTAGTTTACAGCTTAAAAACATAACTAGTGCACTTCTAATTCCATCAGAACGCACGGGGCAGCACATAAGAGTATTTCCAACTCGATTACGCAGAACTCTAGCCACACGTGCCGCCAGAGAAGGATTTGGAGAGTTAATCATTGCCGAATTACTGGATCACACCGATACCCAAAATGCTCGCGTTTATACTGAAAATGTTCCTGAGCATGTTGATGCAATTAATGAAGCGGTTGCTCGGCAGCTAGCTCCTTTAGCACAAGCATTTGCAGGGATGGTCGTAGCAAAAGAAAGTGATGCAAACCGAGGAGATGATCTCACCAGTCGAGTGCGCTGTGAAAGTGGAAACGTGGGAACTTGTGGCCTCCATGGATTTTGTGGTGCTTTAGCGCCTATCGCTTGCTATACCTGCCGCAACTTCCAACCCTGGATAGATGGTCCACACCAAGAAGTTCTACACTCGCTCATAGCTGAACGTGAGCGAATACTGCAGATCACTAAAGACCAATCAATAGCATCCAGAATACCTATGACTCGCCAAGAATTTAATACACTAGCTATGCCTACCGCGCATATTACAGAATATGGTTTTTGTATTCACGATTTCACAATGTCTCCATGCCAACGTTTTCGTGATTGCCTAAATTGCACAGAACAAGTATGCATAAAGGGTGATCGCAGACTAGATCGTATTAAAGAACGACATCGCATCGTTAAAGAGCTGCGCGACAAAGCAGCACAAGAAATTAACGATGGCACTGCGGGTGCCGATCGTTGGTATCAGTCCATGACTTGACCGAAAAACGACTCCAAGAACTCATTGGCATTATGGAGAATCCTACTATCCAAAATGGCGCTATCATAAAACTGCGAAATGAGAATGAGTTTAGCCCATTGCGCAGAGCCATAGATTCGAAGACCGAGAAAATTCCGCTAGCTGATCAAAACCAACAATTAGTTGAAGACATTAAAAATATTTTAGGAGGCGGTCTTGGCTAAACATCTCACTGACAAGGACATAGAGCAAATCATCTGCATCTTAGATGGATGGAGAGATAAGCTGTCATGGGAAGCATTATGTGATGCATGCTTACCTGTTACTGGCAGCAAGCCTGCCCGACAGACTCTAATAAAATTCAACCGAATTACTAGTGCTTATAGTGCTTGCAAGAAACGACTTAAAGAAGACGTGCCAGAGCTTCGCGCACCTCCATCCATGCGAGTAGCTATTGAGCGCATTGCAAGGCTTGAACGAGAGAATGAACGCCTCAAACGTGAGAACACTGAATTATTGCAACAGTTTGTTGTATGGCAATATAATGCTCACATTCGCGGGTTAAGCGCACACGAACTTAATAAGGCATTACCTGGAATTGACCGGGGTCAAACAGAAAAATAATTAACTAATTTTATAAAAGGTAAAACTGATGATTATCACTAACGATTTACAAGATTTTATCGAAGACACTAAACAATCTGATGAAAAAATTCATCCCTGGCGAATATGCCCAATTGGGGAACATTTTGTAAGAAAACATACTGCGCATGTTCCACCTAGCAAAAAGCATCCGGACGGTAAAGTCATAGAAAAACACGCATATTGCGCTATCAATCCATCAAAAAAAGATATTTTGTCATTTGATGAAATTCAAGCGATGACAGAAAAATATTTTCATCAATTAAGTGGCCCACCAAAAGCTGGTGTATTGAAAGGTTATGGTAATGCCGATAAATTTGATGCTGAAATTCGTGGCTGGACTCAATACTGGAATGATATTTTTTCTTTCTCTAATCCACTTCCGGCAGATGTAGTTAAAGCATTAATTGCCTCAGAATCAAGCTTTCATCCAGAAACTGATATTCCATCCGGTCAAGGAGAAGGACGTGCCCGCGGACTAATGCAAGTCACTGACTACACAATGAGCATCCTCGGAAATCATCATGGTGAATTAAGCAATTATCTCATTTGCTTTGATCATCCTAAGTTACTCGACCCTACTGCAAACATTTGTGCCGGAATTCGTTGGTTATTTAGATGCATGGTTATTGCAAAATCTAAATTAGGTGATGCTACAACCTGGGTAGATGCAGCAATTCAATATAAAGGTAAACTTGGTATAAATCCTCCGCCCAGAGAAGTTGAAATATTTTTACATCATTATTCATGCTTCCTGTAAAGGATATTTTATGAAACACTATTTTATAGTTTTCTTATTGATAATGCCTACAAGCCTCTTTGCTATTACCCCAGAAACTCTAAAAAAATATCCACACCAATTGCTCACCAACGATTACGGTATTTTAAACGAAGCAAATTTAAAGAAATATACAGAAGAAGTGAATGTAGAACCATTTACAGGAAAATTTAATGGACTTGATTACTGGCAATGCTATCCAACAAAAAATTTGAGTGTTTGGTATGAAAAACAAAATGATGACCCTTATAAAAAAGTGGAAAGAGGAGATGCGCACATCACAATAAGAAATACTTCCACAACAATGCATGATTATGTGCCTAGACGAAGTTTCTCTTCTGATTATGCTAAAGAAAAGGTATCAACCTGGAAACATCTTATAAAAAATCAGCAATATGCTTGCATTGGCGGAATTTATGTAAGCACGCATAAGAAAATGAAAGATGGGCGAGAAATTACAGAGCATGGTTGGATTTTTGAAAACTTAAAAACCAAGAAAGGATGTGACTCTTATTTTTCTGGATGGTGTAGCTAGAACCAGAAGCATTCACTTTGATCGCGATCAAACAGATGAGAAGTTAAAATTAAGTTTGGAGAAATGATGAACAAGAATAATACGATAAAAAATAAAATTTTTAACTTAAAATTAACCAGTATTTTTTTTATTTTAATATTTCTATTCATTCAAATAGCAAAAGCAGATAATAAATCGATAGAAAATCTGATTTCACACTATGTTGCTACTCAAAAACAAGAACAACTATCTTTATTAGAGAAGCTAGTTAACATCTATGAGCTTGTGCGAATTCTTGATACTATGCGCATCCAGCTTGCCAATGAAAAATATTTGTCATTTAGCCCAGGCCTCATTTTAGGCGGAACAACAGTAAACTATGACAAGACTAGCTCTCAAGGTACTGCTTTTGGAAATTGATTTCATCAGGTACTAGCCTGTCTTGTCGTTTACCTAATTCTTGGCTTCTTTTTAGCAGGAGAATTAATAATCAAACATCAACCTTACAAAGAGAAATCCGAACGATAGGGTTTTTCCATTGGTGGGCAGATATTCACAATATAAATCTCGTAGAACGTTTACAAACAGGAAATGGCTTAAGTAGCAATGAAATCAACCCTTCTCTTTTTGATTGGCTTAGAAAAGATTTTACAACAGGCAAAGCTGTCAAAAAGATTGCTGTTACCACTGCAACATTGCGAACCAGGCTAGAAACCGTCAGAGATTACATTTTGTGGCATTTAGATCAAACACTCTCCCGAATGGATATTAATAACCCTCTATTTGAGCGAGTCAGTGAAAAACGAAATTTAATTCAAAGGCAGTTTAATAAAGATTTACCGACAGTACGCAACAACCGAAGAATTGGGTTAGACACAGCACTGTTAGAGCGATTTCTGGAAGTCATCAAACCAACCCATTCAGAAAACCCCTGGTACAAGCCAGTTAGATTTAGAAACTATATGCCGACGATGACACGTGGGGTGCCAATAATTGGGTGCAACATAATAAAGTCATCATCGAAAATATTGATAAAGCCTTAGCCATTGATGAAGACAACCAAACATCAAGCAACGAGTTAATACCCGTCAATATTTCTGGCAAATTCATTGGGGAGCCTTTATGAAAGCCGTAAAAAAATCAACGAAACCCCATAATAAAAAGCTAACTCGTATGAAACCAGAGGATGTGCAATCTATCCTGTATGAATTAGATGCGTGGGAGCAAGGCGAGCGTGGCAAAAAACTGGCTTGGGATATTTTAGAACGTCTCTCTGGTTTCTCCCGCCAATCACTATGGGCTAAACCAGAAATTAAAAAACGTTTTGAATCAGTTAAAGAATCACTCCGTAAAGGTATAGACAAAACTGATACCAACCAATATCGCAGAACACTAGAACAGCGTATTGAAGCGCTAGAAAATGAAATTAACCAACTAAAACAGCAACAACAACACTGGCTAGAGCTATGGGCTAGATACGAATACAATGCACGCGTGATAGGCATAGACACTGCAAGACTAGAACAACCATTACCTAATTTAAACAGGAAATAAGCAAATGATAATAACGCATGATAACTTAGATAAAGTAATTGATGACCCTGAACAGAAAGACCAACGAGAAGATAAAATTCATCCTTGGCGTATTTGCCCTATCGGCAAACATTTTGTTAAAAAACATATTGAACATATTCCGCCTAGTAAGACACACCCTAAAGGACAAATAGTAGAAAGAAAAGAACATTGCGCGCTTAATTCTTCAAAAAAAGACATGTTGTCATTTGATGAAATTCAAGCGATGACAGAAAAATATTTTCATCAATTAAGTGGCCCACCAAAAGCCGGCGTATTAAAAGGTTATCCCAATGCAGATAAATTTGATGTCGAAATTCGCGGTTGGACTCGATACTGGAATGATATTTTTTCTTTTCCTGACCCACTTTCAGCAGATTTAGTTAAGGCCGTGATCGTATCAGAATCAAGCTTCCATGCCGACACCAATATTCCAGCAGGCAAAGGAAAAGGTCGTGCTCGCGGATTAATGCAAGTAACAGATGCTACCATGCATATTTTAAGTGATCATCATGGAGAATTGAGTAATTATCTCATTTGCTTTGATCACTCAAAATTACTCGATCCGTCTGCAAATATTTGTGCTGGGGTACGCTGGTTATTTAGAACGATGATAATTGCAAAATCCAGACTAGGAGAACAAGCAACATGGATTGATGCAGTAGCTGTGTACAAGGGGGAGCTAGGAAAAAACCCTTCCAAGAAAATGGAAATATTTCAGCATCATTATTTATGTATTATTGATGGATGCTAATCATGAAGAAATATCTTTTTCTGACCATATCCTTTTTCATATTAGCTCCCATACAACTTTTTGCCCTTAGTCCAAATAGTCTAAAAAAATATCCTTATCAATTGATAAGTAATGATTATGGAATCCTTAATGAAGCCAATTTGAAAAGATATGCAGATGATATCATTCCCAAGCCATTTAATTGGGATATTACGGGCTTTGACTACTGGCAATGTTTCCCCACAAAGAATGTAACTGTTTGGTATGACAAAGGCACTTATGACCCATATGATAAAGTAGTAAGAAGCGATCCTCACATCAGCATAAAAGCTTCTCCAATGGTAACACATGAATATGAACCAAGAAGAAATTTCTCTATTGATTACGCTAAAGAAAAAGTGGCCGCATGGAAGCATTTAATGAAAGACCAACAATATGTTTGCATTGGCGGTGCTTTTGCTGGCACACATAAAAAATTAGAAAATGGAAAAGAAATTACCGAGCATGGATGGATTTTTGAAAATTTAAAAACTAAGGAAGGATGCGATTCCTATTTTTCTGGGTGGTGTGGTTAATTTCTAGAAAAAGTGTCATTCAGTTATTAATTCTTCTATTTGCTCGCATACGATTTTTGGTTGATCAATTTGGATAAAATGACTTGAAGTCACTTTCATAATTTTGCTATTAGGGTTGGCATTAAGCCATTGTTTCTGGCCACTATACCAGTCGCCTTCTAATGGTTTTTCCTTTTCCATACCACTAGACGAAATAATCAAAACTGGAATGGCATCCTTAATATTGCCTAGCTGTTTTATTGATTGTTTTGATTCTGAGAACCCTAACAATTGATAAAAAACTTCGCCTTCTGAACTTAGTGTGGATAAAAAATCGATATATCAAATATTTTTTACTTTGTCTTTACAACGTGAAAATTTATTGGTATTTTTACTATTCTATATTATTGATTTTAATTAAGTTACATTTTATCTTAACAAAACAACACTAAACATTTCCATTTTAATGTGCTCACATAACCCATTTTGCTGTGAGGCAAGATGGGTTTTTGTTTTTACCCCCCTGCTTGACTTGCTATATCGATTTTCTTAGTATCACTCCACCTTAAACTCTTCCTCAGGATAATTTATGCAAACACGTGACGATCTTCAGAAACATTTAGAAGCAATCGATTTTGAAGGATCCATCAGCGAACTGCTGTCTATTCTGAAGCAAACTCATCAAGATCAGTTAGAACATTTTGAATCAGACATCCATCTTGACGTTTTAGAAACCAAACAACTAATCGGTGCATTACATGAAAAACTGGAAGAGTATGATGAAGCAATAAAAGCATTTGAAGATGCACTCGAGATTCAGAAAAAACTCGCCGGATCTCAAGATCCAACACATTATCATGAGTACGAAAAAGACATAGAGCGCATACGCCACAAAAAAGAATCGCGCGATAAACAGAATTGCCTATATCAGTTATCTTTTTTTCCGCATTTTGATTGGAATGATGAAAACACATTACGACCTTTCGAAAATAAATTAAGTGAAATGATTAATCTCATCAATCTATTAACAACTGATAAAGAACACATTGAGCCTGTTGTTGCAGAGCGTTGCTATGAATTAGCCACTTATTATAACCATGCTAAATACCAACCGAATGAGGCTTTGCCCTATTTATTAATGGCATATAATACCTATCATTCTTTGCCAGAAGATCACTTAAAAAATAACGAAATCGCCTGGGTTAAAAATCATCTCGCCCTCACCTATTATCAAAAATACGTCTTAGCAAAACAACAAAACCTCAAAGATGAGATGTCTGAATATTATCGTGCTTCTGATACATATTGCGCTCAACTGCTTAATCATCATGCCTACCAGGATTCTTCCCAACCTAAACTATTATCTTTTACTCACTGCATTAAAGGACAGCTCTCTTATAAGACCCACAACTACGATATGGCTATTGATCACTACCAGCACTCTCTCGAACTTTATGAAAAACTCAATGTGATCGATGTATCATACGCACAAATTAAAACTCGCTATGCACGCGCCCTAACCCGCCAAAAAAATTGTTCTGTTGATCCTGCTGTTATTTTTAATGAACTGGAAGAATTTTGGAAATCTCAAGAAAATTACACTGAAAATCATTATGCAGCCAAATTTTTTCTGAGCTATGCAGATTGCTTGGTAAAAATTGACAAAACATTAGCACTCGAAAAATATGCTATTTCTCATAATACTTTTAGCAAAGTTTATGGAGATCAGTCCACTATTGCAGGTTACGTTGCCAAGAAAATTTCAAGCACAGAAGCAAAATTAGCTCGCGAAAAAAAGCAACATAATGTTACCGCATCATCTTCATCAGCAAGCTTCTGGAAAAAAGACAAACATATTATTCTGGGTGTTGCTGCAGGAATAGGTCTCGCGGCTGCACTGACTTATAGCTTAAAAAAACCAAATGGGTCACACTAAAAGCTAGATGAGGTCCGTCATAATGCGCGCAATTATTTTTAAAGAATTTGGTGGGCCTCAAGTCTTACAAGTCTTGTCAGACATCCCTATGCCAGAGCCGACAATCAATCAACTGCTCGTCCGCGTCAAAGCATGTGCGCTTAATCGTGCTGACATATTGCAGCGCAAAGGTAAATACCCACCCCCTCCGGGTGAATCTGATATCCTAGGCATAGAAATTTCAGGAGAAGTTGTCGGCATTTTGAATCCCTCATCTGAATTCAAGCTGGGAGATAGAGTGTTTGGATTAGTCGGCAGCGGTGCTTATGCAGAGTATTGTGTAATTGATGAATCCTGCGCAATGCACATACCTGACAAACTCTCTTTTGTAGAAGCAGCTGCTATTCCCGAAGCTTTTTTAACTGCTCACGAAGCCGTCCTAACCTTAGGAGAGTTAAAACCGAGTGACTCTATTTTAATTCATGCAGGCGCAAGTGGTGTCGGGTCAGCCGCTATTCAATTGGCAGCACTTACGGGTGCCACCATTTTTTCGACCGCCAGCTCAGATAAAAAAATTGAAAAAATTAAATCATTAGGTTCTGCGTATCTAGTTAATTATAAAAAAGATGATTTGTTTGCTGAAATTAAAAAATTAACAAACAATCAAGGTGTCAACGTCATTATTGATTTCATTGGCGCGAGCTATTTAGCAAATCATTTGGAACTTTTGCAACCCTGCGGGCGTCTTGTGATTGTAGGTTTAATGGGCGGAACGCGATCTGAAATAAATCTGGGCTTGATCCAATCTAAGCGTTTGCAAATAAAAGGATTGGCGATGCGCACGCGTCCAATCCAAGAGAAAAGACACATAACACAATTATTTAAAACGCATTATTTACCTTTTTTTACCGAAGAAAAATTAAAACCCGTCATTGATTCTATTTTTTCTTTTCAAGACGTACAGCTTGCCCATCAGCGCATGGAAGATAATGCGAACATTGGAAAAATTATTTTGAGTTATTAAGTCACCGCAGTTAACACACGATAATTCGGCATAACAATTTCTCTTCCACCCCAACCGAAATTACAATTGTTAGCAACTACTTTACCCGCATGAACACCACCGCGATAATTTGCTTGGCAAATAAATAAGGTATGGTCTCCTTCAAATCCGCCTGGAATAGCAGATCGTGGAATATAACCATCATTAGTTGAAACCCAAGCTAACGGAATTCGACTCACCAACACTTCATAATGTGCTAAAGGAATTTCGCGGCCACCCCAACTGATATTACAACGTGTACCTACTAATTTTCCGGGATGTACTCCATCATGGTAACGCGCATGGCAAACATACATTGTATGAGGCAGTTGAGGTTGATGACCCGAAACAACAGCATCTAAAGGCAAACGACCACCGGGCAACATGTTTAACCACACAACATCTCTATTATGATAATACTCAGCAGGTTGAACATAAGCATCGCCTGGTGTAACTGTCACAGGAGGCAAATCTGATGCGGGAGGAGGACCATAGTATGCTGAACTTTCTGGTGGCCCATAATGAGCAGAACTCTCCGGCGACCCATACTGCGCATAGCTGTATGATTCATCATTTGTCGCTGCATGAACACCATAGCTTGCAGAACTTGCTTGTGCTGAAGATAACATTCCTAACATTAAAACTGAGCTCACTGATATAGCAATGATTGTCTTGTTCATTTTGATCTCCACCGAATCAAACAGCATGAAAAAGGCGGATTTTACGTTGTTATCTGGCTAGACACAATCATTCTTTCGTACACTGACTTCACCACATCGAAACAATAACAACCCTTCCATTTCGTGCGCCAATATTAATTCGCCTTTCGAGTTAATACCTTTTGCAACACCCACTATGGTGCGCGTAGGTGTTATGACGTTAACGATTTTATTGTACAGAGCATCATGTGTTTTCCATGATTCTAAAAAAGGCTCTACGTTAAAATGCGCATATTCAGTTAAGCATTTTAACAATTCATTGATGATCAAGCCGGCTAATTGATTTCTAGAAATAGGTTGTTCAATCATCTCTGCCAAACCGATGCCATTGATTTCTGGATTAGACCACGGTTCAATATTCAGCCCTACGCCGATGACAACCGGAATTTGACCTTGCTGAGCAGGCAAACTTTCCAACAGAATGCCAGCTAACTTCTTGCCTGAAAATAAAATATCATTTGGCCATTTTAATTCTATACTCTCCTGAACTCCCATTTTTTTTAAAACATTAGCTATCGTAACAGCAACAGCAATGCTTAAAGCTGATATGTTTTTTTGATCAACCGGAAAATGCCATAGCATCGAAAAATAAAGATTTGTGCCTCGTGGAGAGCACCATTGACGGCCATGCCTACCTCTCCCCTTGGTTTGATGATCAGCAATGCAAACCCAACCACTTGTTCCGCCAGTTCTTGCGCACTCCAGTAAGTAGGTATTTGTTGAACCGATTGAGTTAAAAATATCCATTTGGCCAAGAAAACAACGGTATTCAAACGCAATGACATCATGTATACTGCTTGCGTTTAATTTATCAACCCTTTTTTTAGAAGAAAACATATCTTATAATCTTAAAAAATGTAAAACTATTGCGTAATTTATCAAAAATGGTTTAATAGAGCATTCTTTATGATGAAAGGAACTCACACATGAACACAGCATTATTACTTGTAGATATTCAAAACGATTACTTCCCTAATGGTAGGATGCCTTTAGAGCGAAGTCTAGAAGCAAGCCAAAAAGCTCAAGAAGTACTCCAAGCTTATCGCGCCAAGCAAAAACCAGTAATACATATTCAACATATCTCTACCCGGCCCGATGCTACGTATTTTCTTCCGTGCACCAAAGGTATTGAGTTTCATCCCAATGTAGCCCCTTTGAAAAATGAAACTGTCATTAAAAAGCATTATCCTAACAGCTTTAAGGACACTGCTTTACTGAATCACTTAATCAAACGTCAAATTAATCACTTAGTTATTTGCGGAATGATGAGTCATTTATGTATTGATGCAACAGTACGTGCCGCTTATGACTTAGGATTTTCTTGCACTGTTGTTCACGATAGCTGCGCAACACGCAATCTTGAGTTTAATAACACACTCATTTCAGCTCAAAGTGTACATCATGCATTTATGGCCGCGTTACAACCTAATTATGCAGCTGTTGTCAGCACCCGAGAATTGTTACAAACAGTTGGTTCCGGACACGCTCACGTTAGCGCTTAGTTTTTTCATTCCTACAACAGACTTCATCGTCCCATGTTAAAGACTGGGACGATGAGATTCGCAAAAGTCATTCAGATCCTATACTTACCGTTCTTGACACTACTCACCAACGGATTAAATCCTATTTGATAGGCAAGCTCTGTCGGATGCTCAATATCCCAAACAACAAAATCAGCATATTTCCCAACCGTTAATGAACCATGTGTCGCTTCCAGCCCTAGCGCTTTTGCTGCATGGCGAGTCACCCCCAACAAAGCTTCTTCGGGTGTTAATTTAAATAAAGTACACGCCATATTGAGCATTAATAGCAAAGAAGTCACTGGTGACGTACCAGGATTGCAATCGCTAGCAATTGCCATTGGAATATTATACTGCCGTAATAGTGCGATAGGCGGCACCTGTTTTTCACGTAAAAAATAAAAAGCACCCGGTAACAACACTGCTACTGTTTTTGACTTGGATAAAGCTACAGCACCAACTTCTGACAAAAATTCCAAATGATCCACAGAAATAGCCTGATATTCTGCAGCCAGACAAGATGCACCTAAATCAGATAATTGCTCTGCATGACATTTTATTTCTAAATTAAATTCTTTAGCAGTTTTAAAAACACGCTCTGTTTGCGCCAAATCAAAAGCAATTTTTTCACAAAAAACATCGACCGAATGAACCAATCCTGCATCAACAATCGCTGGCAACATATCATGACAAACCTTATCAATATATTCATCGGGTTTGTTTTTATATTCTTTTGGAAGTGTATGTGCGCCTAAAAAAGTAAGTGACACCGTCAGCGGCAACACTTCACCAATGCGCTTTGCTACGCGTAAAATCTTTAATTCTGTTTCCAGATCCAAACCATAACCTGATTTGATCTCTAATGTTGTAACGCCCTCAGCAAGTAATGCTTTAGCGCGACGCAGGCTTTGTTTTAGCAAATCATCTTCTGATGCCGCTCGTGTTGCATTCACCGTCGACTGAATACCTCCTCCGGCTTGTGCAATCGATTCATAACTCGCACCGTTCAATCGCATTTCGAATTCATGAAACCGATTCCCCGCATAGACTAGATGTGTATGACAGTCTATCAATCCCGGAGTAATACATTTCCCCTGCAAATCATGCACTTTTTTTGCCAATCGTTGTGGCATATCAGGTAATTTTTGGGTCGGACCTACCCAAGCAATTTTACCATCTTGAGAGGCTATCGAAGCATCTTTGATTAATTCTAGCCCATTCTCAAGGGTGGCTATGGTACAATTTGTCCACAGAGTGTCCCAGGTATCTTTTTGCATTTGCTTGCTCTCATTAAACAGTTATAGTCATAACTAAGGTTAACTAATTTAAACACGCGAAGGACTTTCCTACAATGAGTTGGAGCACACGATATTTACCCCCAGACCCGAATCAATGGCGTGGCCGTCCTGACACACCCGCTGATTCTTGTTTTTTTCAAGTCATGAAGATTATGAATTTATTGGAAGATAAATTTTTTGAATTGGATCAACCGACTTTTGCATTACTAGGGTTCCGTTGTGATGAAGGCGTACGTCGAAATACAGGCCGCATAGGAGCAGCCGAAGGGCCCGCCGCAATTAGACATGCCCTCTCCCGTTTATCTGTGCAAAAACAAAATTTCGCTGTCTATGATGCTGGCAACATCACCTGCGCAGATGGAGATCTTGAAGCTTCTCAACATGCATTAGGCACCGTCATTGCTTTTCTACTACGACATGGAATTAAACCTATCGTCATAGGCGGAGGACATGAATTATCCTGGGGACACTATCAAGGAATCGCTCGCGCTTACCCAGAAAAAAGTTTGGGAATTGTGAACTTTGATGCACATTTTGATATGCGGCCTATGTTGCCAGAAAACAAAGGCAGCTCTGGCACACCTTTTTTACAAATTGCAAAAGCTCGCGAATCAGCCAAATTAGAATTTGATTATAATTGCGTGGGCATTCAGCACGCCGGCAACATACGACAACTTTTTGAAACTGCACGACATTACAATACGCATATTATTTATGCCGATGAATTACATCAAGGTCAGCAAGAAAAATGTCTCGATTTCATTGATAGAGTCATTGATCAGAACGAATTAATCTATCTAACATTATGCTTAGATGTCTTTGGGGCCGCATACGCACCAGGAGTCAGCGCAAGTCAGCCCTTAGGTCTTGCACCTTGGAATGTTATTCCTTTTGTGAGACAACTTGCCGCTTCTGGCAAAGTAGTCAGTTTTGATATTGCTGAATTATCGCCTCGATATGATATTGATCATCGCACATCGAAATTAGCTGCTGCACTCATTTATGAGTTTATTCATAGTCACAACTCACACACTTGGTAATTAATTGCAAGGACTCAACAATGAAATTTAGTTTAATGCCAGGACAACTTACTTTTGAGGATATTGCAAAAATATTCCATCAAGAAACCAGTCTCGAACTTCATCCAAGTTGTCATGAAAAAATTTATGCCGCCGAGGAAACTGTCGCACGTGTAGTGACTGACAATAAAACCGTTTACGGAATTAATACTGGCTTCGGCTCCTTGGCACATACGAGAATCAATTCTCACGATTTAGAAATACTACAACGCAGCATTGTATTGTCACATGCTGCAGGTACGGGCGATTTATTATCGGATGAGACAGTCAAATTAATCCTTCTGTTAAAAATTAATAGCCTTGCACGTGGCTATTCGGGAATTCGCTTAAAAGTCATCGATGCATTAATACAATTGTTTAACCATAAAATCTATCCTTGTATTCCTTCTCAAGGATCGGTAGGCGCATCCGGTGATTTAGCACCACTAGCACATTTAAGTATTGCCTTGTTAGGAGTAGGTAATGTTCGTCATCAAGGAAAAATAATTTCAGCAGAAGAAGGTTTGGCAAAAGCAAATTTAAAACCTTTTGATTTGGCTCCGAAAGAAGGTCTGGCTTTATTAAATGGGACACAAGCATCTACCGCATTGGCACTTCAGGGATTACTCGCTGCTGAGAAAGTTTTTCACGCTGCATTAATTTGCGGAGCACTCTCTGTCGATGCAGCACTCGGTAGCGTTACACCTTTTGATGAGCGCATTCAAGCAATACGCGGCCATCAACATCAAATCTATGTTGCATCTGTGTTGAGAAAACTCTTAGAAAAGAGTGAAATCGTTCAGTCTCACCTAGATTGTAACAAAGTACAAGACCCCTACTCTTTGCGCTGTCAACCACAAGTCATGGGAGCCTGTCTGTCACAGATAGAGTACGCTAAAAAAACATTATTAATTGAGGCAAATGCAGTCTCTGACAACCCACTTGTTTTTGCAGAGACCAATGAAATTCTGTCAGGTGGAAATTTTCATGCCGAACCTGTCGCTATGGCTGCTGATACGTTAGCGATTTCTATTGCAGAAATCGGAGCGTTATCGGAACGACGTTTAGCTCTTCTCACAGATAGCCATTTTAGTGGATTACCTGCTTTTTTAGTTAATAATGCTGGGATCAATTCAGGTTTCATGATTGCTCAAGTCACTGCTGCTGCACTCGCGAGTGAAAACAAGTCATTAGCGCATCCTGCAAGTATCGACAGCTTACCCACATCTGCCAATCAAGAAGATCATGTCAGCATGGCAACATTTGCTGCAAGACGATTATTACCGATGACTGAAAATACCGCGGGCATTGTTGCAATTGAATTACTAGCGGCATGCCAAGGAATTGATTTCCGCAGACCGTTAAAAACATCTGTATCACTCGAAAAAGTTTTTGCGCTTATTCGCGAAAAAGTTTCTTTTTATGATAAAGATCGCTATTTTGCGCCTGATATTGCAGCGGCAAAAAATATAGTAAGCTCGGGAATTCTTAGCGCTCTTCTATAATCCTAAATTCCGCAGCATTTTGCCGTTTTACGAGATTTCAACTGCCGAATTTAGGATTATCTTAACTCATGAATAGTCGACAGCATAGGGGCGGTAGGTGATGTTGACAATCCCGGTGGCTTCGCAGGCTTACACCCAGCTTCATCCCATGCCCACCTAGAGTCTTCACTAAACATAGCATGAAATCGCGCTTGCGCTCTGACGCTAATCACTGGAGCCGACGAACTTGTTGGGAGCGTGGGTCGATTCGACTCTTGAGGGTGAGCTAATTTTTTTTCTGATTTACGCATCTCAGCAACGATAGCTAACAATCTATCACTGAGCGTATTTGCTTGACCATTATCTTCCATAAAGTAGTAAGTATCGCAACCTCCTTTTGATTTCAGATCATGCGCCAGCCTTTCTAATTCATCAGCCGTTCGGAACGGTTTCGGCAAATACATGATAATACCATCCACAACATTATATTTTGTAAATGTTAATTCTGCAGCAGCTTTTACAAAACCTAATTGAACAGCATAAATAAATAATTCATTGATGAAATTTTTTTCTCTAACAAACATCTCTTCGAGACTCGTGTTACCATCCGGAGACTGAAAACCCCAATGTGCAAAATCCAGAACAAGCTCTGCCGCTCCATCCATTCGAGTGAGCGCATTGTTAAGCTCATCTTTCGCTGCTCTTATTTCTCTTTCTTCTTTTGCTGCAGCTGCTTCACCTGATATTTTTAATTTGTTGATTAAATCCAAATTCATCCTCGCTCTTGTTTCAGCGGAAAATTCAGAATTTTTTTCAATTAGCTCTCTCTTTTGGGCGGCTTCTTCATAAAGACCTTTCATACAGAGCATATACGATTGGTTTGCTTGTTCTATCCGCGCTTCGCAATATTCTCGCGCTGATTTTCTAAGTAAAGCCATCGCTGACAATAATTGTTTATCATTTTTGCAAAATCCTTCAAGATAAACATCGCGACCTTTATACTCATGGTGGTCTCGCAAAGCGACCGCTAATTCGTAATAGTCTTCAGCCGTTTGGGGCGCAACTGGTAACGATATCTTCACTTCATTATCGGTACCTCTTTGATAGACAAACATGCGATGAGACGTTAGTTCAAAAAAAGGCCTGCCTTCTTTCGGAAGATGGGTCATTATTCGATGATGAGAAGATGAAGACATGAGAGCACACCTAGTTTATGATTCGCGTGTATTGTACACTAAATTGCTTCAATTATCAAATATTATTGAACAAAAAGTAATTTTATGAATAAAAGTATATCAATTTCAGCAACCACTTTTTCATCACAAATTTTGTCTTGGTTTGACCACCAAGGTCGAAAGTCGCTTCCCTGGCAACAAAATAAAACACCTTATCGCGTTTGGGTGTCTGAAATTATGTTACAACAGACTCAAGTCAGTACTGTTATTCCATATTTTCAGCGCTTTGTAGAAAAATTCCCGGACGTAGCTGCATTAGCAAATGCGCCAGAGGATGAAGTCTTACATATTTGGACTGGTTTAGGTTATTACAGTCGAGCTCGCAATTTACACAAAACAGCCCGAATCATTGTTTCTGAATATAACAGCATTTTTCCAGACGATATAGAACGTTTACAACTTTTACCTGGAATTGGGCTTTCAACTGCTGGAGCAATTATTGCTATTGCCTTTCAAAAAAAGGCAACGATTCTAGATGGAAATGTTAAACGCGTTTTAACCCGATTTCAGGGGATAAACGAATGGCCCGGCGAAAAGAAAACACTACAGACACTCTGGTCTTTAGCTGAAAAATATACCCCCACAACGCGAATCGCAGATTATACTCAAGCCATCATGGACATAGGCGCAACTATCTGCACTCGCGGAAAACCTCGCTGTCATGTCTGCCCTATCAAAACACATTGCGTTGCATTTCATCAAAATCTACAAAGTGAAATACCTAAAAGCAAACCTAAGACAAAAATCCCCACACGCTACGCGACTCTTTTTATTTTTATGAATCATCATCAGACTATCTTACTTGAAAAAAGACCTTCTACAGGCATTTGGGGCGGCTTATGGAGCCTGCCACAAGAGAATGAATGGTTAAACACGGATGAAATAAAACATCGCGCGACCCAACAATTCCCTTTTGCTATTCAGAAAATTGAGCGACTACAAACATTTCGCCATACTTTCAGCCATTTTCATCTTGAAATTTTACCTGTACTCATTCGCGTGAAAGAAAACCGAAAACGAAAAGTCATGGCAGCTGACAGTCATATTTGGTATAACCTGCAATCTCCAGAACAAATAGGTTTACCCGCTCCCGTAAAAAAATTACTAATGGAAATCCTGACATGTCCCGCATGATAACCTGTAGCAAACTCAATAAACTAGCCGAAGGCCTATCAAATCCCCCATATCCCGGAGAATTAGGCAAACGTATCTACGAAAACATTTCAGCCGAAGCCTGGCAACTATGGCTAGCTCATCAAACAATGCTGATTAATGAATACCGCTTGAGTATGCTAGATCCAAAAGCACGTGATTTTTTACGTGTTGAAATGGAAAATTTCTTATTTGGCCAAGGCAGCGAAAAGCCCGCTGGATTTACACCTATCCAACAAAAATAGCCAACCCAATAGAAAATGAATGAATCAGCATATTTCTCTTGACTCATTCCGTCGCAATCGGTTTAATAAGCGTCCCGACTAGATGGCCAGATAGCTCAGTCGGTAGAGCAAAGGACTGAAAATCCTTGTGTCGGTGGTTCGATTCCACCTCTGGCCACCAGAAAATATCAAACAAATCAACCGGTTACACCTAAATCCTCAATATCCGACACATTGGACTGTAGCAAATTTGTAACAGATATTCTTTCTGCTGCCTCTCTAAGATGGTTACTGCTGAGATGTGCATACCTCAAAACCATTTCAAAGTTGGACCATCCTCCCAGCTGTTGCAACTCTTGAAGAGATGTTCCATTTTGCACATGCCACGAAGCCCAGGTGTGACGTAGCATGCGTTACTTCGTCAAAGATCCTATGGCTAGTCAGTTTTTTAATAGCCACGGTAATCCATGGATAGATGCAGATCTTACCATTGTCGATTTTGGTTTATTCGCAAGAGAAGGCTATGAGGCACACCGCTCCATCGCATTTGCAGGATGTCTCAATCATATCCAAACATTAGCAGAAGCCAATCAACTTAGGCCAACCGATTCAAAAAATGATTGTTAAAAATGTCACAGGACTAGATGCTGGAAGCGGTAATCATATTCTGTCAGATCAACACGAACAAAATATTATTTTTAAAGAGGCGGATGTTATTGGTAACCCAGCTCTTGCCATGATCCCAGCACACGGATTATTGCCTAGCACAGCTACACCTTGGCGGCCATATTATCAATCGATGAGTGATCTTGTTATGGCGTGGCTTACCTCCTACTGCGTTACCTGAAGAAAGTTTGGCGATGGCATTAAACACCATGCATCACATTGGCACCGGTTTAACAAACTGGGGCGGTGTTTATCCACACGAAGGTAAG
>Ga0207030_1049_pt2 | contig 20366 bp, 18 predicted proteins | sample Alteio_BWMinCont_40_FD_153260 | JGI IMG/M metagenome (GOLD analysis project Ga0207030, IMG submission 153260) | Enriched cells from forest soil in Barre Woods Harvard Forest LTER site, Petersham, Massachusetts, United States -... | ecosystem: Environmental > Terrestrial > Soil > Temperate forest >... | reverse complement strand
AATTTTCGCAGCATGAAATAATGTCTGATTTACTTAATACTAATGTATTTTTTGCAAAGCCCTATCACTCTTGGGAGCGTGGACTTAATGAAAATACTAATGGACTTGTTAGACAATACTTTCCAGAAGGAAGTACGCGCAGATTGACATCCTCGCCTCCCTAAAGGAAGGCGATTCCTATTTCTAAGCTGGTACTAAGTCGCCCATTCCCAGGGATTCCTGCTTCATCAAAGCTGCTAATGCTGCTTTTCCACAGGCTAACACGGCATGCCCTGCCGCTAAAATATTTTTTGCTGAATTTGTATCTGCATTATCGGTGTGACCACAGCTTATACATTGGAAATGACTTTGACTTCGTCGATTTTCTTTATCAGTAAATTTACAAGGGTAACACCGTAAATTTAACTTTGTTTCTTAATTGCCGTTGCAATTTCACAAGCTTTGATTCGTGCTTTCGAAAGGAATCAACTCCAATGACCGCTGAACCGTCCGATAATGCCGCAAAACGACAATACTAAATTCCAAACCTTTCGACAACAGCCTGCAAATTGCAAAAATTGATTTTCAATTTCAGCAGTCATTTTTAATCTAAACTTGTAGGCTTTTTTTATTTTCATGTGTGTACTATACTGCTTGGCCTATGAAGAACTCAACAGAAATACTATTGGAAAGGAGTGCTTTGGCCCCCCAGTTATTTTGCCAGCAGCTGCGGCGGTGCTCCTATTGCAATTATCAAAGATTATATACAAAATCAGCAATCACCTTCTTAAAGCCGCTTCGCGATTGTGTGCCTTACATCACCGCCATGAATGGCGGTGTTTTACGGCACAACAGATAAATCCCGTCAACTTGGTATCCCAAATATCAAAAGCCTTGTCTGAGGTCTTCAACATTGCAAATAAACTGTTGCCAAATCATTTAAACCCTCTTTTATCCAGAAGATAAAAGATATTTTTCGCATTATTCGTTAAGCCTATGCATCCCTAAGTTGGGAATTTATAAAAACCCACCTGTCCGCACTGTCCCTGATAAAAATAATCGTACTGGTACAATGGCCGCCGACCTGTGTTAACAGTAATCTGCCCCGTCGCACTGTCATCTTTCAATTTTACATAACAAGGAGCAATGCCGGTATTGCGGGAATCACAAGCAGTCGCAGACGTCGTAAAGGTGTACTGCCATTGCGGTGGGCTTGCAGAACCCGCAGAAATCATCATGTTGACCCCATTATTCACTATCGCAGTAGGTGGAGTAGTATTTGGTGTTATCACGTAGTCTCCCAGAGGCCATTGTGCCTGGGGCAGACTAATGAGCATTTCGTCAATTCCAGAATCGAGAAAAACTGAACCGCAGTACTGAGGCGTCAGACCACCAGTAAAATTGAAGCAACCATTCGGTAAAGTAAAGTCACCGGGCACAACTGAATTAGGCCCCAAGTTAATCAAACTGTAGTTAGCAGGAGAACTAATACCCAAGGTTAGCCCACCATCCAAACCCTGACCCGGTGAGAGATAGTAACCTGGACTGATATCAGTTCCATTGTTGCCATTAGTGACATGCAGAAAGGCATTTGCCGCAGGCGAATGCAGTAAATCTTGGGGATTACCCACTCCAGGTCGATCGAAACCAACACCGAGATAATGCAACTGCGTAGGGTCTGGAGGGTTCTTGGGGTCACAAGACGGAGGAGGACTTCCGGTACAGTAACCTTTATTAATTGCCAGCACCATTATTGGATCAGTCTCTAGTGAAGAGCCATCAGGTCGCTTTATTCTTACCGGAGCCAGGTAGTAATTACCGGAATAAGTATTTCCGCTGCTGTCATAATAAGTAACGCCAACAGGACCAGGGCCTATTACATTTGCATTTTTGGGTAGCTCGCCAATCGGAACAATAACGCCTAAAGAACCTGTGTCTATCGTATAATCTTTATAAGTATCCGTTAATGAACCCGAGGGATAGCCAACATCAGCCTTTATCATTAAGGGATTTGGTAATCCTCCACTCAGCTTCACCGGATAACTGGTAGAGCCATAACTACAGGGCAGCGAATTTTGTTGCAACACCAAAGTCTGACCGATTGCATATCCATTATTGGTAGGATCGCTTATCCAAGCATTAATCATGATGTTATTCGGAAATGTTGCACCACTATATGTAAAAGTTGCGGATCCCGTACTGCTAGTCGTTGATGCCGGCGTAATTACTCCATTGGCGGCGCCATAAACATTTACATGAATTGGATTATTCGTGCTAGGAATAAGTGCCTGACTCTGAGAGTTGCACATCGTCATGCTGATCGTAAACTGCTGTGAAGGATTTGGCGTGCTCCCAGTCGGATTATTCACCGTCGTTACTGCTGGCGAAAAAACAATGAGGTCGGGCGTACATGTCGTCGATGTGAGTGGGATGGTTGCCGCCGTTGTATCACTCGCTGAAAATAGACAGTATCCATTAGCATTCATGCTACAACCAGTTAGTGAATAACCTGGCGTATTTATTTTTATTCCTGCATTCGGATAAGTATGATTAGGTATCGTTGTTGCAATACTTAAGTTTATCGCAGAAGTAGTATAGTTTTGACATGAAAGAGGACCCTGCCCGTTGAGACAAAGTGTCAACGAAATCTGAGCTGCTGGCCCAGTCGCTGAAACATTAAAAAATGAGCCTGCGAAAACAGTTGGGCAGCAGACGAAAAATAGAATACAAATTACAATTCGTTTTAACACAAGCACAATCCTCCTTGATACAACAGTCACGAGTTCTATTCCTTGTCTGATAATCCTAGATTCTCACTGCCGAATCTAGGATAATACATTGATTTCAGAAAGAAATTAAGAGATTATTTTGGTTCATCACCATTATTATTTGTAGTCTAGATTAAGCTGAACACACGTTAGTCAGGAAAAACTAAAGAACGGCCCTCTTTTAAAAATAGAGTCACTTCATCTGCAGGGATCGGTCTACTAAAATAATAACCTTGAATTTCATCGCAACCATAATCACATAGTAATTTTAGTTGTTCTTTTGTTTCTACGCCTTCAGCAATAACTTTTAGATTAAGCGTATGACCTAGTGTCACAATAGCATTCATCATTGCTGCATCCGACTTACTGCTTGCACTATTACGCACAAATGCTTGATCCAGTTTTAATTTATTAATAGGAAATTGACGCAGATAACTCAAGGAAGAATAACCTGTCCCAAAATCATCTAACGCAATCTTAAGCCCTGCTTTGCTTAAAGCATTTAATTGCTTTGTCGCTAATTCCACATCATGCATTAACATACTTTCTGTTATTTCCAATTCTAAATTATCAACATCAAAATCCTTCATGGCTATTTGAATTGTTTTTATTAAGTCTTCTTCAAAAAATTGTCGCGACGAAACATTGACAGAAACATTTTCAAGTTTGAAGCCAGCCATCTCCCAGGCTTTACTTTGTTGGCAAGCAGCTCGCAATGCCCATGTTCCGATGGGAACGATAAAACCAGTTTCTTCTGCAACAGAAATGAGTTCTTTAGGTATGGTTGGTTCTTTACCTTCTTGCTTCCATCGCAGCAATGCCTCTACGCCAACTATTTTTCCAGTTTGTAAACTGACTTGTGGTTGGTAATACAATATAAATTCTTGGTTTTCTAACGCACTATGCAATTTATTTTCAATTGTGACACGCTCTTGCGCTAGCTCAGTCATTTCCGAGGTACAAAATTGATAATTGTTCCTGCCAGAATTTTTTGCTCGACTAAGACCTATGTCAGCATTTTTGATTAACATTTGAGAATCCTTACCATTGTCTGGATAAAGACTAATACCAATGCTCATCGTAATATAAAAATCTTGCTTATTAATGGTGAATGGGTGAAGAAAGCTACGTTGAATTTTTTGTGCGACCGCAGAAGCAGTTAATAATTGTGTAACATCTGTCAATACCAATGCAAATATATCACCACCCAATTTTGCAACAAAATCACTTGAGCGAATTTCCTTACGCAATCGCTCGCCTACCGCTTGCAATAAACGATCCCCAGCCTCGTGACCCATCGTGTCATTAATACGCTTGAAATAATCAATGCCCAAAAATAAAATGGCAAACTGCTTAGAGTATCGACGCGCAGTTATCAAGGATTGCTCAACAAAATCTTCTAGCAAATCCAGCTTAGGTAACCCTGTAAGCACATCATGATAGGTTAAATGCACCACCTGATTTTCCGCTAATTTACGTAATGATATGTCTTCTATTTGGAATATAAAATATAGAGGTGACTCATTCTTATCTCTTACTAGAGAAACACTTATTGTTCCCCAAACAACATGACCTAGTTTATGCTGATAACGCTTTTCAAGTTTGAAAAACTGTATCTTATTTAATAATAATTCCTTCACGTGAAAAAGCTCTACTTCCAAATCGGAAGGATGGTTTAGGTTAGCCAAAGATAATGTTAATAATTCTTTTTCTTCATAACCTAGCATATTACAGAGCGCTTGGTTCGCTTGGATAAATTCACCATTTGGATTTAGTAAGCCCATTCCAGTTGCAGCATAAGTAAAAGCATTATGAAACCGCACTTCACTCGCCGCTAATTTTGATGCTATCTCATGTTTAAATAAAGCCAAATCAACAGTAATGCCTAGTTCTCTGGATTCAAAAGGTTTTGAGAGATATCCATAAGGATCACTTAATTTTGCACGGCTAAATGTATCTTTATCATTATAGGCCGTTAAAAAAACGATAGGAATATGAAAATGATTGGTAATATGAATTGCCGCTTCAGTACCATCCATCTCACCTTTCAACACGATATCCATAAAAATCAAATCGGGTTTTAATTTTTCAGCAAGAGCGATTGCTTCTTTTCCCGAGTCTGCAATGCCTGGAACTTCATAACCCAAATCCTCGAGATTACTTTTAATATCCATTGCTGTAATCGCTTCATCTTCAACAATCAAAATACGAGGTATATTCATTACAGCAGCCCTTTATGACTTAGTAGGAAAGTTAAGAATAAATGTCGTACCATTTTTCCTATCTAACACTATATTTCCATCAAGCTGCTTGGTTAAACTATTAATTAACTGCAGACCAAGCGTTTTTGTATTTCCAAAATTAATATTCTCAGGCACTCCAATCCCATTATCCTTATACACCAATGAAATTACATTTTGATTTTTTTTAATTGATAAACTAACTTCGCCTAACTGCTTATCCGGAAAAGCATATTTGAAAGAATTCGAAATCAATTCGTTAATGATAAGCCCACAAGGAATTGCATTGTCGAGATTTAATCGAACACCTTCAACATCAATGACAAATTTAACAAAATTACTCTCGATGTGATAAATCTCTTTGAGATTTCTTAATAAATCGTTTACATAGGTTACCATGTCTATCAGCAACAAATCGCCTGAACGATAAAGCATTTCATGAACTAGTGCCATAGCTTTAACACGGCCAGAGCTCTCTATAAAAATTTTTTTTGAAATGGGATCTTGAATGGATCTGGCTTGTAAATTGAGAAGGCTAGATACAACCTGCAAATTATTTTTGACACGATGATAAATTTCTTTTAGCATAACTTCTTTTTCTTTCAGCGATGCTAACAATTGTATACGACTCTTTTCTCTTTCAGTATCATCAGTCGCAACACCGATTAATTCAAATCCATTTGCATTATAAATTTTGACTGCATGCGTTAACATATTACGTATATCTCCATCTGGACGGGAAATCCTATATACATACTCAATTTGTGTTTGATTCCCCGCAATAAAATTCAAGAGAGTTTCTTTTAAACTGGCTTGATCTTCTGAAACAACCGCTTCAAACCAAGCATTTGGGTTCTTATAAATCTCTTCTATTGAGCGTCCCCATATTTTTTCGTAGGCTGGACTAACATAGATAACTCTGTCTAAATTTCCAGTGGTACGCCAGAACACTTCGTGAATGTTTTCTGTAAATTGACGAAATAACAGTTCAGTTTCTTTTAGTTTTTTTTCTGCAGTTTCACGCTGATTTTTTTCTTCTATTTCCTTTAGTGCACGACTGATAGCCGGTTCTATTCTTTGCAGATTTGTTTTGTTAATATAATCTGTCGCTCCAGCATGAAAAACTTCAATTGCTTTTTCTTCGCCTATTGTTCCGGAGATTAAAATGAAAGGTAGATTAGGTCGTTTTTCTCGTGTGAGACTAAGAGCAGCTAAACCATTATAATTTGGAATAGTATAATCCGCCAAAACAATCTCTATCTCGGGATTTAATAAGGCAACCTCAAATTTTTCTTTGCTATCTACCCAGATAATATTAAAATTCATACCTGAATGCTTCAAGGTTGTTTGAATTAAATTAGCATCATCCGGATTATCTTCCAGATGTAAAATAGTGATAATAGGTTTCATATTGATTACTGAGGCGCTTTATTTAGCAAAGCCCAATACAATCCCAAGTTAGCGACTGCATCCATGAATTGCTCAAATTCAACAGGCTTAGTTACGTAACTATTAACACCTAGATTAAAGCTTTCCACAATATCTTTTTCCTCGTGAGAAGACGTTAAGATAACCACAGGAATGGTCTTTGTATTTGGATCGGATTTTAATTTTTTTAACACTTGAATCCCATCAACTTTGGGAAGCTTTAAGTCTAGCAGAATAACTTTTGGAAGTTCATTTGGTTTTTTATATGTCCCATCTTTCGAAAAAAAATAATTAATCGCTAGCTCTCCATCGACAAGATGCGTGATATGCAAACGGTCTACAATTTTACTTTTTTTCAGTGCACGCATGGTTAATTCTGCATCATCCATATTATCTTCAACTAAAAGTATTTCCACTATCTCGGTATTCATAAATTACTCCTTAGGAATGCTAAAATAAAAAATTGCGCCCTCGCCCATTTTTCCTTCTGCCCACACACTGCCACCGTGACGTGATACTATCCTTTTTACATTCGCCAATCCTATTCCTGTTCCTTCAATTTCTTGACCATGTAATCGTTGAAAAACACCGAACAATTTATCGATATACTTGTTATCAAAACCGAGACCATTATCTTTGACGTAATAGGTAATTCTATTTGCCTCTTCTGTTTTACAGCCGATTTCAATTATTGCTTTCGTCTTTGTTTGTGTAAATTTAATTGCATTTGAAATAAGATTTACCCACACTTGACGTATCAGTGCAAGATCAACTTTACAATCGATTAATTTTTTTATATCTACCGAAATTTCTCGATTCGGAATGGCAGCAACCAATTCTTTACTGATGCCATCTACTAATTGCGTCATATTAACAAACTCTTTTTTAATTTGTGATTTGCCAATATGTGAGAGTGTTAGCAAATCTTCGATGAGCTTTCCCATTTTGGCTGTATTACCAACAATGGTTGACACAATTCTTTTGGCTTCTTCATCTAATTTTTCGCCATAATCTGCCATGAGGATTTTTGAAAAACCATCAATCGCTCTCAGCGGAGATTTTAAATCGTGCGCGACTGAATACGTAAATGCGTCGAGTTCTTGATTGACCATTTCTAATTCGTGACTTGCCTGTTTAGCTTGTGTGTAATCACGCGCAGTTGCAAATATTCCTAAAACGCTGCCGTCTTTGTCTTTATAGATGGAAGCATTATAAAGGACATCGGTTAACTTTCCATTGAGATGGCGAAGAGTCAGCGGATAATCCGTGACAAAGCCTTTTTGAAAAACTTGTTCGTAACCCGCCCTTGCTTTTTCAGGATCCGTAAAATACGTCGAAAAATCTGCACCCATCAATTGCTCGCGTGTAACACCTGTCGCCTTGAGCGTTGCCTCATTCACATCCGTGATTTTTCCTTCTGGGTTCATCATCACAAACGGATCTAATGAAGCCTCTATGAGTGTTCTCGAATACTGAGACGTTTTTTTAGTTGCTGTGATATCACGAGCCGCCGCAAACACACCTTGTACTTTACCATGCGCATCTCGGAAAACAGTTGCATTATAAAGTACATCTATCACGCTGCCAGATGCTTGTTGAATCGCTAATGGATAATCTCTCACTAAACCATCTTTCAATACTTGTCGATATCCTTCGCGAGCTTTTCTGGGTTCAGTGAAATAAATTGTAAAGTCAGAACCGATAAGCCATTCGCGAGTCACACCCGTAATGATTTCCATCGCATGATTCACAGCAGTGATTTTTCCTTCAGGACTGATCGTAATCAATGGATCCAAACTTGATTCAATCAGCGAACGCGCATAGGCCGATGCTTCATGCGCGATTTCTTCTGCTTTTTTACGTTGTGTTATATCTCGAGCCGCAGCGAATATTCCTAAAACTTTTCCTGCAACATCTCGATAGACACTAGCGTTATATAAAACATCTGTCACAGCACCTGAAGCATGTTGAATCGCCAAAGGATAATCGCGTACAAAACCTTCTTTAAAAACTTGTTTATACCCTTCTCGCGCTTCTTCTGGCTCGGTAAAATAATCTAAAAAATCACTGTCAATGAGCTTTTCACGCGTAACACCGGTTACTTGAATGGTTGCCACATTTACGTCAGTAATTTTTCCGTCTGGACTAATTGTCACTAAAGGATCTAAAGATGCTTCGATTAACGATCTTGCATATTGAGATATTTGTTTTTGTTCGGTAATATCTCGCGCTGCCGCACATACACCTAAGACATTTCCTTTATCATCCTTATAAACGGAAGCATTGTATAAAACATCCGTAATCTTACCGTCTTTATGTCGAATGGCGAGCGGATAATCTTTTACAAACCCTTTCAAAAAAACTTCTTCGTAACCGGCTCTTGCTTTGTCTGGCTCTGTAAAATAAGTAAAAAAATCGCTTCCGATTAACTCTTCTTTTGCAATACCAGTAACATGCATAGTGGCTTCATTGACATCCATGATTTTACCTTCAGTGCTAATCGTGACCAGCGGATCTAATGAAGCTTCGATTAACGATCGCGCATACTGAGAAACTTGTTTTTGTGTTGTGATATCACGAGCTGCAGCGGAAACGCCTAAGACATTACCGTTAACATCTTTATAAACAGAAGCATTGTAAAGCACATCAGTCAACTTTCCTGTCGCATGACGAAAAGTCAGCGGATAATCTGTGACATTTCCTTTCGAATACACTAGCCTGTAAGCTTCGCGTGCTTTTTCTGGTTCTGTAAAATAATCAAAAAAATCACTATCAATTAATTTTTCGCGCGTGACACCTGTCACTTTGACAGTAGCTTCATTCACATCGGTAATTTTTCCTTGCGGATTGATGGTAACGAGAGGATCTAAGCTAGCCTCAATAAGCGATCTTGCATAATGCAAAGCTTGCTTAGTTGTTGTGATGTCTCGAGCTGTTGCAAAAACAGCTAAAACATTTCCTTGGTCATCTTTATATAACGAGGAGCTGTATAGAACATCTGTTAACCTTCCTTCTTTGTGACGGATAGTCAGCGGATAATCTGTGACAATTCCTGTTGCAAAAACTTTTTCATAACATTCACGCGCTTTTTCTGGTTCGGTAAAATAACTTGAAAAATCCGTTCCAATTAAGCTTTTATTTGAAACGCCGGTTACCTTTGTGGTTGCGTCGTTAGCATCTGTAATTTTTCCAGCAGGTCCAATCGTCACGAGCGGATCTAACGATGCTTCAATTAAAGAACGTGTATACTGCACAATACGCTCTTGGCCAGCGAAAGGAGGACGCGTAATAACAGAGGCACCAATGATGTTTCCGTCATTATCTTTTATAGGAGAGGCGCTCACAGCCACTTCAATTAAGTCGTTATTTTTTCCTTTTCTGACAGTAATGTATGGCTCAATGTGTTCGCCATTTTTAATTTTAGAAATAAATAAGGGAAATTCATCCAAGCGATTTTCAGGATACAGCGTCAGTATCGATTTCCCTATCATCTCATTAGAACTATAACCGTATAATTGCTCACTACCTTTGTTCCAAACGAGAATATTACCATCGAGCGATAAAGCTTCAATAGAATCATCAGAAGAGAGAATAATAGAGGCTAAAAATTTATTATCATCTGAGTCAGATAATGACTGTACTCGCTTTTCCATCGTATTGTCCTTATTTAGGCACTTACGTTATGCTAAAGCTAGATACATGATTGTTGACTTATGTGGTTAAGTCACATCTTATTATATCAAATATTCAGGGATGGGAGCTGCGCATTTATTGATACAATCAATCAAATTGGGCATATTGATGTGCGAATCGACGGGTACTGCCATAGAGAACGTTTAAAGAATGCTCCGGGATTTGATAAAAATCACTGGCCTGTTAAGTAAACATAAACATCTCCGCCATATCGGTTACTACGGATGTGACGGGATGTTTTTTTTGCTATTGATAACCGAGTATTTAATTCAATCGTCGATTACTAATCCTAATGAAACACATGAAATAAATTTAAAATTTATTTATGCGGAACATTCCATGTCTTGCCCACAGCAGGTGGGTGATTTAATCATACCGCAACCAGTTGGACATTTGGCAACCTGAACTTTATTTCCATCCTTTGAAATGCTTTCTTTAACTAATGGTGAATCGCATTTACTACATGTTAAACCTTTTACTCCCATACCACATTTATTACATTTGCATTCCATAGTTTTCTCCATAAATATGATTTATTTCTCAATGAGGAATTTTAAAATAAATACTGCATTTAATTAATTATATTCGGCCCATTAGAAGCAAAATAATAATTATTAATAACAGAACACCTATCCCTCCACTGGGATAATATCCCCAACTTCTGCTATGTGGCCAAGTAGGAATTACACCGAGCAAAATCAATATTAAAACAATAAGCAAAATAGTTCCTAATGTCATTGCATCACCTCTCCTTGGCTAATTTAACTCATAAGATTACACTGATAAGCAACTTCCTATCATGTGCTGATTCCTAATAAAACACCATACTAATCTGTAAAAACAAGCGAACACATCAATTCTTAGCAGCTATGGCTTCATTTCGGTGGTAGTGCAAGCTCTCTTACAAAACACTGCGTCACACGCCATACCATAATGACCACCGAAGCGGCTAGCAAGCGCACCCACAAAAAATAAACATTAAAAATGAAGTGGCACCAAAATCATTGCGCAAGCTGTTTTACCGATATTCATTTTGCCGCATCCATTTCGTAGCAATATATTTTTCTCCCTTTAACACGGGACAACCGCCATGTAATGTCAGCGGGTCAACTTGGTTTTTGGAGTTGGTATAAGCGAAATAAACAGCATTACCTTGCGCTGGTATTATTTTTAAATTGATTTCTGGAAAAATCGTTTCGCCGCCCTCTTCGACATTATTCAAATACAGAATCAAGGTTGCGACACGCTGTCCGCCGTGAGCGAGATGCAATCTACTGCCGGTCGCCTTCGGCGAAAAATAATCGAAATGTGGTTTATATTCACCGCCTATTTGATAATGGAGGATTTGTAAGCCCTCCCCATTGAGTACCGGCAGCTGCATCAGTTCAGAGACACGACGGTCGATACGCTCAATTAACGGTGTTTCATTAATCTGAAAAAATGTGCCGTAACTGGTGCGATTTTTGTGGTGCTCTGCTTTACCGGATACGTTTTCTACTGTCGTCGATCTATGTAGCTTTGGTTTCGACAACTCTATTAGTTGTTCGCATTCTTCTTTAGAGATGACGTTACCGAACAAGATAATGCGCGGCTGATCTATTGTCAGCAGAACGTTGACTTCGCGGTCGTGAGTTTTAACAACATGCTCAGTGTACTTGACACCTATTTCTTCGTAAATGTAACCTTGCGACAAATCAGAATGATCTTGCATAGACAGCTCCACAGAAGTGTCACCAGCAAATCTCCTCAAAACCAGTTGAGTGGCATACTCTTTATTATATTCATTTAGCACCAAAGTATCGATTATACTTTCGGGCGTGCAACCGCGCGAAATATTTTCGTCTACCCATCTTAGCCATTCGACCGGCATGTCAGTCAGGCCTTGCACTTTTGTGATCTGCGGTTTGCTTTCCTCTAAAGATGTACTCACAGTTGACCTCCGCTTAGGTTAAATTTCGTTATAAGTTGTATAATTCGAACTGAAATTATTGTTGAACAGAAAGTTAGTAAACGACATAGTGATCGAGATATCGAGTCCGCGCACATAGTGCCAACAGCCAACGGGTAAAAACAAAACCTCGCCAGGTTCCAAAATGAGTTCTATTACATTAACATTTTGAAATAACGGATAACGTGCGTAATCGATGTTCTCCATATCGATCTCGCTATAGCAATGGATGTGATTATAGACATAGGGCATATTATACGCCGGCACTAGCTTAATCAATTTGCGGCCATAGACTTGCGCCATGAAATTGTTAGTTAGGTCGTGATGCAAGGGTGTAATGGTACCGGCCGGACCGAACCAGAGGAAACCTTTACGCTCGCTCTTGGGATCAAGATACTCAGGGAGCATATCAATGTCATCCCATAATTCTTTGAGTGCTTCCATATTCTTCGACGTATTGCTAGCCGTCATATAGAAGTCATTAGTTGACTCATTGCCGGTGATCATATCAACATAGTCGCTGAATAACACCTGCCTTTTAAACTGCTGCATATTGATTTCATACAAACGGTCAGAATTACGATTAGCTTGTACCTCAACAACTCGGTTACCGAAATTTTCCTTCAGCCAGGCTGGGTTCCACTTGGATCTAGCCGCCCAATTATCCATAGCACCCTGAATAATGACCGGACGATTAGTCGTATAATAATCGTTTAAGAACGCTTCTCGTGTGAGCTTGTACTTGCGTTCGATAACGCCGAAATTTAATGACTCTTTCTCAAGTACGCGATAGTTATCCAAAATCCAATCGCGCTTCTTGATTTTAGTATCGAACGACATGCCAGCTTGTATATAGGGATGATTAGTTGCACTTGCTACTTCATGCTCTGCTGTTGTGTTATCAAAACCATTTTCGACCATCATCTGAATAATCGAATCCGCGGCGTGTCCAAGCAACAAAGTTTCGGCAATCCAACGTCGCCAATCGTTATCGATTTCTTTTTTATGAATTCGGATATTTGACAACGCACTATAAGATATCCTGGTGCTCCAACTGGACATAGCACTCCTCCATCCGATATATCGTGACAATTCAAAAAAAAGCACCCACAAAGGGTGCTTTTAATTCATCATAAAAACAAATAATTGTCGTGTCGATCAATTTGGATTAATAACGTTGGTATCCATAGTAACAGCTCCATTCAGCGCCCAAGCTCTTCCTTGTAGTAGTACGCCGGTAGTGAGTGTAATGCTTGCTGACGCGTCAATAGTCCCCACGAATTGTGAATTTGTTCCTAGCGTCGCTGAACTACCGATAGCCCAATTGAAAGTACTATTTTGAAGCGTGGCACCATTCGCCAGTATGACCGTTGCACCGCTCGAAGTGGTGAGCGTAGATCCTGTATAGAAAAGGTAGTTTCCGACGCCTGAAAGTGTTAATGCCCCAGTCAGCTGAGCGCTTGAACTGAAACAATAGGTACCTGGCGCGAGAGTTTTTCCTCCTAAATCTTGGCCAGTCAATATGGTGCCACCACCACCAGCAAGACAAGCTAACCCTGACGCCTGTTCCGTATTAAATAAAGTTTGAGCAGTGTTATGCGCTGCAACAGCTACTGGATCCACACCAGCGTGCGTTGTTCCATTGACGATAATACCAGAACCACCGTCAACGATTGCGAAACCAGTGATCGCGGTCCCTGGATTGACATCGACATCTCCATTAATAACAAGGCTTGGCCCTGTGTTAGTCACTGTTGATGCACCAAGAATATAAGGTGAAGGTGCAGGAGCGGGAGGAACAGGAGGAACAGGAGGAGGTGTAGGTGAAGGAGCCGGCGCTGGTGTCGGTGTAGGTGTAGGTGAAGGAGCTGGTGGCGCAGGTGTTGGCGTGACTGCACAGTTGCCTACAGTTGACGTAATAGTTGTCGCATCTACCTCAACTTGACGACTATCAATTCCAATCTGCAGTGTGCGATTGAAAGTAGTTAATGATAGCGCTGAAAGTCGGAATAGAATGTTACAGGCGGCACCTGATGCTAATGAAGTACCACAATTACTAATAGGCGAGGTAAGAATTGCAGTAGCCGCAGCTGGAAGCGTATCATTACTTTGAATCCGAATGTAATTTAACTTCAAAGTAACCGGTGTGTTATTTGTAATTTGATATGTCCCGAACCGGAAATCACCCAGACAAAGATTCAAAAAAGTGGGCGTGGTAGTAAACGTAACATCACAAATTCCATTTGCACCCATTCTCAGACAAGGTAAGGCGTACGGTGTAGTAGCTGCTGCTGAATCAAAAGACAGTGCAAAAGCAGCTAAAGCAACTGCTGTTATTTTATAACGAAATTTTTTTGACATCTTGTATCTCCTATTAATCCCTGTGTTTTTTATAACGCCAAATGTAAGCCGAGCAAGCCTGCTTGTGAGCTCAGTCTAAAATAAGCTGGAACAATGATCGGTGTTGTAATAGTTCCACTAGTTCCTACTGCAGAACTTCTCACCTTACCCAAATCCGTATATAAGTATTCTAAAGAAAGTCCAACACGATTATTGAAAGCATACGTCAAACCAGCGCCGAGCTCCCAAGCAAAATTCGTAAGATTGTTTGAATTCAGATTCAAGCGCTGATTGAGACAAGATGTACCCGAATCCGTATCGCTATAACTCACGCGATTCCAGGCATTACCGATGCCGCCGATTGCATAAAGAGAAAATTTCTTCTTTGAAACAATTGTTAACGCTCCATCCAGCATTAAGCGGGTGCTGCGAACAGGAATAGCATAGGTAAGCTGATTGAAGTTAGGACTTCTAAAGCGCCAAACATCACCACGAATGGTATTGCTGCCTAAGAAATAAAGATTCAATTCTGGCTCTATGGATGGAAACCATTGGGCTCGCTCAGAATATCGTTGGGCGTGACGAAAATAATAAACATAACCGGCCCCCAATTGGCCTGTAAATGCATTCCAGTTATCATTGTTCGTTTGCACGAGCTTGTCTGTTTCGCTGCTTGTTACACCTAAGTTGCTATTGGTTGCATTTAGTGTTGCTAGGCCTATCCCGCCAAGCAATTCAAAATGACCAGGCGTTTTTGTTGGTGCTACCGCAACATGATACTGATGTCCTTTAGGGATGGCTGCGAAAACATAATTATTCAACGCTAAAAAACACAATATAAGACAGAGGAATTCTTTCATTTGAAGTTTCATATTCTATATCCTTATAAAATAACTTGTAAGATGGACCCCAGATCAATCTTTACAATAGTGACTGAAATATTTAATCCTTTTGATAATTTCAATCATTACTTTTTTGTGACCAGCCTAATTTCACAACATTTATCCAAAAGTAGATCTTATCTTGACTTGACTTGACTTGACTTGACTTGACTTGACTTGACTTGACTTGACTTGACTTGACTTGACTTGACTTGACTTGACTTGACTTGACTTGACTTACTCATGTTGTTTTAAATCTCTATTATCATAGAGATAGTATTCAATATACAGCAATGCTTACACTTTCATCAATGATTTATTTTTGCATTGTAACGATTCGAAGAAGTATATGATTAAGGAACGAGCACGAAATAACTCGTTAATAAACGCGTGATATACATTGCTATGCTGATGTATAGAAAAATTTTACCCTAATCTCTGACTTCCAATCTCCAGCAGATAGCACATGCGGATCAAGAAAAAAATACAGGGTTTACCCTGCCGCCCCTGCTCGTCATTACTCATTGAATTGAAAACCACTATACAACACACTAATGTAGCAAAAACTCTAACCACAGGGAGCCATAATTATGTTAGATTGGGTAGTCACATTTCTCATTATTGCTATTATCGCTGCTATCCTAGGATTCACAGGCATTGCAGTTGCAGCTGCGCAAATCGCCCAAGTAGTATTCTTCATCTTTCTCGTCTTACTTGTTCTATCGCTGGTCTTACACATAGGCGGACGAAGAGATCTATAGTTTACTTTAAAAATAAATTTCTTTAACTAGTCCACATTATGGAGAATAGAGACATGAACGAACAACTATGTGCAGATAAAAAAATGTCTGATCATCCTTATTTATGCGGTATTAAATGCATCTCTTGGTCTGCTATTTTATTCAGTTCCTTAATTGGCTTTGGCTTGACCTTTCTTTTTAACATGTTTGCTCTTTCAATTGGACTGTCTGCTTTTACTTCCAGCTCCGATGGCAATACCACCCTTGCAATTGGTGGCTTCGTTGGCTTAGTGGTAGCTGCTTTCGTTTCTATGTTTATAGCGGGATGGATCTCAGGCTATTTAGGACGCCCCTATTGCACAAAACGTAATTTAGGCGAACTATATGGCTTCGGTACCTGGAGCGTTGTACTACTTCTTACGATTGTTTTGGTTGCCAATGTAGGTCAACTGCTGACTCACTATAACTATATTGTTGATCGTAATACGACAACAATAAGTTATACAAATAATCAAGCAGCACCGATGGTTTCAGAACAAACCAAAGTCCATGCAGACAACACAAGCAACACACATGTTACAGTGAATGCTGAAAAAGCAACAAATGCGGTTGGCCAAGCAACCTTCATCATATTTTTTCTATTCTTTATTGGCGCTCTTGCTAGTATGTTTGGCGGTCGTTGTGGTATGAGCTGCAGAAAATCTGAAATGATAAAACAAGGCTGTTCTTCTCGTTAACTTAACTACACAGGTCCATTGAATATATAAAATTTCAGAAAAGAGTTATCGTGCAAGCTTGATGTTTTAAGACGCATAAAAAAAGGTTATCAACTTGATGATAGCCTTTTTATTTTATCTAAACTTAATATCGAACAAAATGTAACTCTTCCTCATTGGTCGGATGGATGACAACCATATCATCAAAATCTTTTTTTGTAGCCCTATTTTAATTGCAAGAGCGAAGCCTTGTAATATCTCATCCAGATTAAGGCCAATGAGATGACATCCAATCACTTTCCCATTATAATGAAAATTAGGTTTCACACAAAACATGCAGGCCAAATGAACTAGGGCAGTTATTAACATTTTAAAAAGGAAAAATTCATGTCTTTGGTAACTATTGTTATTGTTCTCATTGTTGTTGGCTTTGCTCTTTCGCTTATTAACACCTATATCCCAATGGCCGGCCCCATCAAAAGTATCCTAAATTTCGTCGTTATCATTGCTGTTATATTATGGCTGTTGTCGGCGCTCGGAATAATTCATGGGTTTAACATCAAGTTAAAATAAAGAGAGATTCTTTATCCTATTCTTCACTCCCTTGGCGAAGATCACATCAAAATTTTCAAGCTATATAGTGAAGATTAACAAAGGAATGTTATGTCAAATGACAAACAAAAGTGGTGTTAAATTAGGTCTATTACTACCTCTATTATTTTTACTTCTTTCATCTCCAGGTTATGCGATGCATTCTATTGTGACGCTGACCACCGGAGGTAGCTCTACCTTTTCAAATCAAACATCTCAGTCGCTTGCTTTTGATGATAACTTTTTTGTATATCATCCTAATCATTCTTCTTCAGCATTAAATCTGATAGTAGGTGGATTTATTGGTGAAGAATATACATTTAATAGCTTATACACTTGGCAATTTGGGGTTGCATTTTATCAGTCGTCTAACTCTTCTATCAGGGGAGAAGAAACTCAGGCTCCTGCTGACAATCTACAAGCGATTAATTATTGGAATTATCAATACAAACTTTCAAGTCGCAAATTATTATTTGAAAATAAAATTTTTTATACGTTGCGAAAACGTTATCACCCTTATTTATTAGTGGGTTTAGGTGAAAGCTTAAATAATACTTCTGGGTTTCAAGTGACTCCTCAAAACTCAGGCGAAGTCGCTACGGCAATTTTTAATAATCATCTTAATAAATCTTTTACGTACACGCTAGGTTTCGGTTTAGATATCGATGTTTTAAAAAAAATGCGTATAGGCCTAGGTTATCGTTTTGCTGGGTTAGGAAAATATAATTTAGGCACCGGAACATTAGATACTGGGCTAGGTGGTGAAGTATTTTTAATTCCAGCTCTTAAACCCACGAATGTGTTTAACCAAGAATTATTAATTCAATTAACTTATGTCATTTAGATTGGGAAATATATGCAAAAAATAGCAAAGCTCATAGGATTTTTATGGCTATATTTTTTTGTCAGTCTAAGTTTTGCTAACACCTTTTACATTACACCGGTAGGAAGTTTGCCTACCTCAGTTCATTCAGGGCAAACCGTTTCTGCAGAATATAATGTTACCTCTGCAGGCGTTTTTATTCCTGGAAAATATCATGTTATTTTGGCTATGCTTTCTCACCCTGAAAGTGTTCTTCAAGATATCACTGTTGCTAATGCGTGTACCATTTATCCCATCAATTCCAACGGATGTATTTTAAAATTAAATATAATGGGTGCCGTTTCAGGACCAGTGAAAATTTGTGATGATTTTCATGGACGTCCGGGATTAAGCTGTAATATTCCATCTGATCCTAATAATTTTTTAAATATTAGTGAAGTACCGACGCCGTTGACAAGCCTCATTGTGAGCCCTTCTACAACATTATTAGGATCTAATGGCTCACAACAATTTATTGTAGTGAATACAAGTAGTACGGTTACAGCTGCGAATGTAACCATGACAGTTCCTGCCAACGTTCAAGGACAACTAACCAGTTTACCGGTTTACAGTGGCTGTACGTCGATCGCGCCATTAGCAACTTGTACTATTACAATAACCGCTGTTGGTGCACCCACTGCACAATCAGGAACAGCTACCATACAAGGAACGAATACGACAACACCGGCACCGACTGTTGCGATTACCACAGGCGCTGCACCAGCTCTCACGGTGAGCCCGCCTACAACAGTGCTTGGTCCGAATGGTACGCAACAATTTATTGTGACGAATACGAGTAACAGTATTGCGGCACAAAATGTCACGATGACCGTGCCTGCGAACGTTCAAGGACAATTAACCACTGCACCGGTTTACAACGGTTGTACGTCGATAGCACCATTAGGAACGTGTACGGTTACAATAACTGCGGCGGCTGCACCGACTGCGCAATCCGGTACTGCTAGCGTGCAAGGCACGAATACCGCAGCACCAGCACCGACTGTTGCGATTACAACAGGGGCAGCACCGGCATTAACGGTGAGCCCACCGTCAACAGTGCTTGGCCCGAATGGTACGCAACAATTTATTGTAACAAATACGAGTAACAGTATTGCGGCACAAAATGTCACGATGAGTGTGCCTGCTAATGTTCAAGGACAATTAACCACACTGCCAGCTTACAATGGCTGCACTTCGATAGCCCCACTTGCGACATGTACGATTACATTAACTGCTGTTACTGCACCGACTGCGCAATCCGGGACTGCTAGTGTGCAAGGCACCAATACCGCAGCACCAGCACCGACTGTTGCGATTACAACTGGGGCCGCACCGGCATTAACGGTGAGTCCGCCTTCTACAGTGCTTGGCCCGAATGGCTCGCAACAATTTATTGTGACGAATACGAGTAGCAGCATTACCGCGCAAAATATTACAATGACCGTTCCTGCGAATGTTCAAGGACAATTAACCAGTACACCGGTTTACAATGGCTGTACTTCGATCGCACCATTAGCAACGTGCACGGTTACAATAACCGCTGTTGCTGCACCGACTGCACAATCCGGTACGGCAACGGTGCAAGGCACGAATACTGCAGCACCAGCACCGACTGTTGCAATTACGACAGGAACCGCACCGGCATTAACGGTGAGCCCACCGTCAACAGTGCTTGGTCCGAATGGCACGCAACAATTTATTGTAACGAATACGAGTAACAGTATTGCGGCACAAAATATTACGATGACCGTGCCTGCCAACGTTCAAGGACAATTAACGAGCACACCGGTTTACAATGGCTGTACTTCGATCGCACCATTAGGAACGTGTACGGTAACCATAACTGCCGCGGCTGCACCGACTGCGCAATCCGGTACTGCAAGCGTGCAAGGCACCAATACTGCAGCACCAGCACCCACTGCTGCGATTACAACTGGGGCAGCACCCGCATTAACGGTGAGTCCGCCTTCAACAGTGCTTGGCCCGAATGGTACGCAACAATTTATTGTAACAAATACGAGTAACAGTATTGCGGCACAAAATGTCACGATGAGTGTGCCTGCTAATGTTCAAGGACAATTAACCACACTGCCAGCTTACAATGGCTGCACTTCGATAGCCCCACTTGCGACATGTACGATTACATTAACTGCTGTTACTGCACCGACTGCGCAATCCGG
>Ga0207030_1052_pt1 | contig 21224 bp, 12 predicted proteins | sample Alteio_BWMinCont_40_FD_153260 | JGI IMG/M metagenome (GOLD analysis project Ga0207030, IMG submission 153260) | Enriched cells from forest soil in Barre Woods Harvard Forest LTER site, Petersham, Massachusetts, United States -... | ecosystem: Environmental > Terrestrial > Soil > Temperate forest >... | reverse complement strand
CTGACACAATCGAGGACTGGCCTCCACCGCCGACACACGGCAGTTATCATCAGGCACACCTTACTAACACTAACCTTTTAATGTTGTTGCTCCTTTAGTTTGTGAGAACCGTTAGTTACTGATATGTTGATCGACTAATCTGGTTTCAGGCATGAAAACTACTAGATCGTCCGCCGTTGTGCTGCGCCACTTCGTCTACACCGGACAGGAGCACAGCCCGGATAACCGCGGCAGGCCTGACCGGATCGGCAACGTATAGCAGTTGCTCGTTGCCGATGCCGGCAGAGTCAGTGAGCCGATCTCAAAAATCGATCGCAGGAAACGTTGCCGTCAGAAACGTGTCGGTCAATGACGTAGGAACCGGCAACAATCCTGGCACGTGGTATTGGCCAAAGCCGTTTTCGGGGACATTGCTGGTCGCCTGCGAGACTGAAAATGCAGTGAAGTTTGTAGGAGGGCCACTGACGAAGCTGAAATCGTCGCAGACTCCGGGATTCGGCGCTGGGTAGTAGGGATCGTTGCTCGTGGTGCATGCGGTAGTTGCTGCCGTGAATCCTGGATTGGTCGTGGCGGAACTTCCAGCATCTTCACCAAACCCCTGCCATCCCGCGAAGTTCGAAAATGTTGTAACTGTACCTCCGCAATTACTGCCTAGGTGGTAGAAGGCAGGGTTATTGGCTCCGGTCCCATATCCTGTACCTTTGTAGTTGTAGTAATAATTGTTCGTCCAATTCTGCGTCGAAGTCACGGGGGAATAGAAATAAGCCCCGTTCGTCAACTGCATCGAGTAGTCAGTCGCACACGGCTTTTCCCACGCTTCGCCGCTGGGATATTGGTCCATTGCGACTATGTTGTTCTCAAAGTTGAACTGGAGGATGCTCGAAGAAGGAACGCAGTCGGTTACGCCAGCGACGGAAGACATAATAAACGCGTAGATATTGTTCTGCGATGTATTAGGTTGACTCGCCACTTGCGGCCCCGCCGTCAGCTTGAAGCCGGTTCCGGTGGCACGATAGCAGAGATTATCCTTATCGGTCACCAGTCCGGAAGCCTGATCGTGGTACCAGCAGTTGCCCCCGTAACCGTTGCCCGGGAAGCTTGAATTGTTCAGATACTGAGCACGTGCATCATTGACGTCGTGGCAACGATTGTGAGTCAGTACATTGCCGGTCGACGATCCTGACGAACCTTGTGCGGTCATGGTGTAGATGCACCCTCCGTCGCTCGTAACACCACGCATAATGTCGTGGATGTCGTTGTCATGGAGGTTGATGCTGGAGATGCCGGCACAGTAACCCGGCGAAGTAGCGGCCGGCTTGCAGGCTTCGATGCCATCGTGATACGAGTGACCCAGGTTGTTGAATGAGACCTCGATGTTATTAGCCACACCGATCGCGATCGCGTCTCCGGCGCCGAGATAGCGACTTGTACCGAGAATGGCGTTATTGGTAATCAGAATGTTGTTCGGTGCGCTGCCGCTGGAAGTGGCATTTCCGACTTTTATTCCGGAAGCACCGATGTCGTAAAACAGACTGTTTTCAACCGTGTCGCTTGCCGATCCGTCAAGGAATTCAAGGGCACTTGCCCCGGTTTGAGTGAAGGAGTCAAGGTTGAATGTGACGTTATTGCAGGGGTAGCAACCGACCATCGCAGACGGGCTGTTTTGCGTGGTCACGCCCGCATAGTTGAATTGTGGGTCTAGCTGAACAGAGGCATATCCGCCGAATGTTCCGTTCGGCAGGGTGTAGTTGTCGTTCTGGAACTGTAGCCCCTGGAATGTCACATATGACGTGGAGTTGAGCGAAAGGACTTGATTGTTCTGCCCGACCACAATTCCTGGATTGTCAGTGTTAGGGTTCTCCGTGGAGTTGAGGGCAATGTAATAAAGAGTCGGTGACGAAGAGCATCCCGAACAAAGGCGATCCAGGTACCACTGACCGGGCAATGAAAGTAATTCCCTGACATTGTCGAAAACGTATCGTTCGTTGGTAATCCACTGACCGGCACCGGAGGCGTTAGCGCAAGCGCCTGGTCCACTTCCGCTGGAGTTGCATGTTGTAGCAAACGTGACCGATCCTGAGCCGGTGCTGACCGATGCCAGTCTTTGAATGTTGACTACCCACCGCTCCGTATCAAACAGCTCAACATCGTTCAGATTTTTCCACGAGGTTACGTTGCTCAATCCGGGGTCGGTGCTGTTAACTGTCACGTTGTTGGGCTGAGTGCTGGAGACGTAGTGTCCGTATGCGCCTACCAGTGCGCTTGCTGTCGCTCCGGTTCTGGGCCGGAAACGAATGCTGTTGTTGTACCAGAGCCGCTCGAAGTAGCACGGTAAACTAGTGCAGCTGTTGTTCACAAAGCCGGACCCCAGAGTTGCCTTCCAGCAGTTGCTGACGTGAAGGCAGACTCCGGTGGTGGACAGCATGAATGAGTACATTGTGCTCAGACGCGTGCCGCCGCTGAGAATCGGGGTTTGGCCGGGATAATTGGTGTAGGTAATCGGGTTCGCAGCATTTCCCGAGTCAGTGGTGGAATTGAAACTTACCGAAGTGTTGTAATACGTTCCGCCCGCTAAAGCGATGGTAAGGGGCTCAGTTTTGGCTAATAACTGCGCTTCGATTTGCAATTGTGCCCCATGCATGGTAGCAAGGGCGGTGGCAAGCGAAGTTCCGGTATTGCTGTCACTGCCACTGGGCGACACGAAGAAATTGATCATGCCGACGATGCGGACGCGATTATTGGATGTATCGCCGATGTAGACGTCTCCAGCGGTATCGAGTGCCACGCCGAAAGGCAAATTCACTTCGGCGCTGGTGGCGGCTCCGCCGTCACCGGAGAAGCCCGCAGTGCCATTTCCGGCGAAGGTGCTGATGTTGCCGGTAACGGCCGTCACCTTACGAATGCGGTTGTTCATGGTATCGGCGATGTAGAGATTGCCAGCCATGTCGACAACAACCGCTGCGGGCAGGTGCAACTCGGCGCTGGTGGCCGCTCCGCCGTCACCGGAGAAGCCGGCGGTGCCATTGCCGGCCGCGGTGGTGATAATGCCGGTGGAAGCTGTTACCAAGCGGATACGTTGATTTGCCGTGTCAGCAATGTAGAGGTTGCCGGCTCTATCGAGAGCCACACCCGATTCGGAATGTAACTCGGCGCTGGTAGCAGCTCCACCGTCGCCAGAAAAGCCTGCGGTGCCGTTTCCCGCGAAGGTACTGATCGTTCCTCCGAACGTAACCTTGCGAACGCGGTTGTTGTTGCGATCGGCGATGAAAAAGTTACCAGCACCGTCAACTGTAACCTCGAAAGGAAAGCTCAATTTGGCACTTGCGGCAGCTCCGCCATCTCCGGAGAAGCCAGCGGTGCCGGTTCCCGCAATGGTAGCGATGTCACCAGCCGCAATGGCGACCCCGGCAATAGTCATGGATGACGTGCCCGTGTTGACGGCGCGAATACGATTATTCAACGCATCAGCGATGTAGAGATTGCCTGACCGATCCACAGCTATGCCAGTCGGACCATTTAACTCCGCATTGATCGCTAGTCCGCCGTCTCCAGAGTAGCCGGCTGTGCCGTCTCCAGCCACGGTAGAGATGTCGCCCGTCGTCGCCGTAACCTTGCGGATGCGGTTGTTAGCTTGATCCGGAATGTAGATGTTGCCCACGGTATCAACCGCGACTCCGTAAGGGCTGTGGAGTTCAGCGCTCGTTGCCAGTCCGCCATCGCCCGTAAAGCCCGCTGTTCCGTTTCCTGCGAGGGTGTTGATGTCATTCGCAAGTGGAATCGCGACTTGGGCGCACGCGCCCACACTGACCACTGCGAAGAAACACGAAGATAGGAAAGAGGGAAGACAATACCTCAAAGGTGAGTACCGCGTGATATATTCAAGTCTAGAGTCATTGATCCCGTCTTTCGTAGCCATGTTTCCTCCATTGTCCGTAAATGAGACTCCAGCCGCGAAATTGAGGGAGAAAATCGCAGGCGGGAGAAGTGGATTATCTACGAGCGAGGAGACAAGACCGTGGCACTTTCAGACTAAATTGGAAATACCTTAGAGCACTTGTGAAATATGTGGGATCGTCGCTTAGATCGGTAACGAACAGTGGGTGTAACCCCGACTCAAAAGTGGCACCTACTGAGCCTTCTTCACAACGTGGAAGGCAAAGATGCGGGCGTCTTCGATAGCGCCCGCCGATGGTGTGATGTTCAGCTCGACGAGATAGTCCTCGTTATCGGACAGCAAAGTAACGGGTACTGTAAATATCGCCTGGCGCGTTCCGGATGCGGTAGTTTCGACTAGCGTTTCGGCCATGATTTCCTTCTGGGCCGGCAACAATTTCAGCACAGCTCTATAAGACTCATGTGCTGATCCGCTAACAGGGATCTCCAGCCTTAACAAATTCGTTTGCGGAGGCAATGATGCGACTATCCGGTCGGCGGATTCTCCGCGCGTAATACGGTCATAGGGGATCAGCTTTTGCGTCACGACTTCCGCAGACCGTAGATCGTCGGACGCAAGGGGCGAAAGCGATCTTGCTACTGCCACGTCGCGTTCAAGTCGCTCGATGCGAGTCCGCTGAGAAAAGAGATCGCGGCTTAACCGAATTGCCGCTAATGTCCAACCTATACCGGCGAACACCGCAGCTAAGACGGCATAGCGAAAAGCGGAAGTCCTGAAGAAGAAGAGGGCATTGCTGTACGTGATGCGATGATGGTCATGATTGATTAGTTGTAGGTGAGCGGATCCTGTTGCATCCGCAGCGGATATCACGAGCGATATTCTGGAGTCACCAGTACCGATTGTTGCCTTTGAAGGAGCGATAAGGTGAGATTCGGAATAGCCCACCAAATGAATCCCTAGAACCATTTCGCCGTCTTCATCCTGCGTCCAGATCTCGACCAGCCGCGCGCCCTGTTCCAGTTGGACGCAGGTTTCGCGTTGATACCCTAACTGGATCTGAGATCGTTCGACGCCATCAACCAAAATTCTAAGCGTCTGAGACATGGATCTCTTGCGGCGAGCGGCTTCCCTAACCAGATTCGCCTGAATCATTTCTTTTTCGCTTGGCGTCAAATCCGGCGGTGGAGGAGCAAGTCTCGAATTGTCTTGCCCGCTTTGCGTGCGGTCCATGACGAATCGAGGCAGTGCAAGCCTTTTGTCAGGTGGATCAAAGCCAAGGGCGCCTACCAACCGGCTATAGCAGAGCGAATGGATGAATGCGTGGCAACGGTTGGTTTCGACCACATCGGAATTGAATCCGCTGTTTCCCAGGCCGGAAAGCAATTCAGGAAGAGTCACATAAATCTGGCCAAGTTCGGCTGGTACAAGGCAATGCCCGCTGGTGCTCCAGGGCGTGAAGGCGTTCAAACACTCGCGTACTAGACTAACCCACAAGGTTTGATCCTTGGCGCGGTCAAACACAACTTCGCCATGAGACGTGGTAACAGTGTGCAGAAGATCACCAAATCGGGTTGTGAGTTTATTCATTAGAAATCGCTTGGCTCGGCGATATTCGTCCGCCCCCAGATAACGTTCCGTCAACGTTTCATAAACGCGTTGGAGGTCGGAAGTGCTGTAATCGTGCAACAGGCGATGGAGTGCTATGGCAACATAGAATGACGACATAGCGGTAGTTATCTGCACCAGGCTCTTGACGTAATGAATGACGAGATGGTCTGCTGTCACACGCCCAAAGTGCTCCTGCCGCTTCTCGTAACTTTCGGATTCAAAATAGATAAGCCATTGCAGCGTGTCACAGTCTGTTCTGCTGATCTTGGTCACTGACCGTTTTAGATACTTGTCACGCCAGTAGGCCCGCTTGCCTTCCTGCTTACAGCGAGCATTTAGTTTGTTCCATGCATTGATAACGATCTGAATTGCTGACGATCGATCGCGAACTATGAAGTGTGCAAGCCGGAATCCTTTGTCCGACAAGTTATCAACACTGTCCCCTGTGATTGCGGATCCTGACATGGAGGGGTGATCTATTGCCACTCCCCTTGAAGTTGGAACCCGGCCCAGTAATAAGGTGACGCCCAATTTTTCCGCTTCCGCATCTGAATCTGGGCCACCCGGAGGGCGGCTGCCGGCCGCATTCCCTGTTGCTCCATAGCTTTGTAAAACTCGCCCATGAGTTCTGCGGTAGCCACGTCCGACACTCTCCATAGGCTGGCCACTACGCGACTTGCACCAGCATACATAAAACCGCGGGTCAGGCCGAGTAGCCCTTCTCCATCAATTTCTTTCCCCAAGCCAGTCTCACATGCGCTCAAGACAACCATTTCCGCTGGCAAGGTCAAGTTGTAAACGTCCTGTAAGTCCAGGAATCCGTTTTGCGTTCGTCCGTTCGCATCCACCATGGAAAACACTAGACCCGATAGCTCCGGGTTTTTGCTGTCCAAGATACCGTGCGTGGCAAAGTGTACGATTCGGTACTGCTCCAATTCCTTGCTGGTCGCCATAGCTCGGCTCGCTTTAAAATCGACGGCTTTCATGGCTTGCCCTGGCGCGGTACTGGCAAGTATTGAATCGGCTTCAAGCCGCGTGAACCACAATCGGCTGAGACGCAGTTCTTGGATCGCTCCCGATCGTGCGCCGCCCATGCCAATATCGCTAATTGACCTGAGCAAGCGTGAGCTTGGTGAGGAGTTGGAAAACGCTTCCCGTTTCCCGATCGTCGCGATGCTTCGCGTTTGCGCACTCTGTCCTGGGTGGTTGCTGCCTACGCGGGGGTCGTGCTCGTCAAAAACAGGGTCCGCGAGCACGGCCACAGCCTTCGGAGCTTTTTCGCGATGGGACTCTTCGTGCCGGAGTGCTGCCAGAACCGATACGGATGGCAGACTGACAATCTCATGGTCCGCCACCAGCGGGACTGCTTTCTGCCGAGCGCGCTGAACCAAAGTCCCCATCGTCTCCGGAACCGGTAAGATGGCAAAGGGGATGTACTGCAGTGCCCCATCGGCCACTACTAATAGGCGCTTGTTCCGCAATTGCGCCGCCACCGGTCCCAACACGATCTTGCTCAATATCGACACCGCCTTCTCGAATCGTTGATTGGCTCCGGAAATCCGGCTCTTACGATGGCTCTCCGTCTCGCCCTCAATCATCCGGTTCGGCTCGGTGAGAAGGCCATAAACCAGCCGTGCGGCGTTTTCTATTTCGGCTCGTCTCGGCAGTTCGTAGCTGGTCAGTACCCCTTGGTCAACTGCCCAGACATGGCTACGCTGAGCACCCAGCGAATATTCCAGAAGCAACGTATCAGCATCGAGTAACCTCTGAATGTCTTTCGTACTCAGCGGGACCGGTTCAATCAAAGCTGCGTAACGAGGACTCGCAGCCCGGATATCTGCCTGCACGTTCCTGTGTTCGCCGAGAACCTTATCCGTTGCTTTCTGGACGTCCGCAATTTCTTCTTCGGTATGTGGGCCGCTTAACAAACGGATTCGCCGGTCGGACAAAGCGGCTAACTCGGCCTGCAAGCCGCGTTCCCGCTCCAGCAAGTGCGAATCGACTCCCTGTCGAATGTTGACATGAGCTGCGTTCATCATCTCCAGAAGCATCCTGGTTCGCGATCGCTCAAGAACCTGTAGAGCTGCGTCCGGCCGTTTCTCAGACAACAATAAGTCGATATAGTCTTTGTAGTAGCTGGCGTGCGCGGCACGAAAATCGGATCGCATTTCTTCCGATCCACCTAGATGCGTGGTTTGGCTCTCCAGCGCATTTAGTGCCAGTTCATACAACCCTTCCGCCACTTGCAGTTGGCCCTTTTCCCGTTTGACTCCGGCGAGCGCCGCCAGCGTTGCCGCGTGGTCTGCGCTCCCCGAGGCCAATTTTTCACGAATCGCCAGCGCCTGTCGGTAATAATCCTCAGTGGCGGACCAATCTCTACGCTCGCGAACCAAATCGCCCAGGCTATTAAGCGTCTCGGCACGGTAAAGACTATCGGGACCGGATTTCTCCTCAATCGCTAATGCTCGGCGTTGGTAATCCTCCGATTTCGCCAAATCACCTCGGTCTCGAGCTACGTACGCAAGGTTGTTGTAGTCTCCGGCCACATCCAGACCTTCGGGATTCAGTTTCCAATCAATTTGCAGCGCCTCACGCTGGCATCGTTCGGCTTTGGTGAGATCTCTCTGCTCCTCCGCAATACTCGCGACATCGGTGAGGCTCTGCGCAACATCGCGGTTTCCGGGAGCCAATTTCCGCCTGATCCGCAGAGCCCGGCGAATGTACTCCTCGCCCTTTACCGGATCTCCTTGCAAATCGCTGACATTCCCCAGCTCGTTTAAGCTGCTAGCAAAGTCCGGGCCGTCGGGCGTAAGGTCCTGTTGAATCTTGAGGGCGTGATGAAGATAATTCTCGGACTTCAGCAAATCTCCCTGCTGCCAAGCTATCGTCCCAAGATTGGTGAGTGTGGAGGCAACATCGAGACCTTCGGGAGCGAGTTTTTCTTCGATAGCCAGTGCCTGCAGGTAGTACCGTTCCGCCTGGCCAAGAGCGCTCCCTCTCGGGTACCGAATGACGGTTCCCAGGTTATTGAGCGTTCGCGCCATTGCCAGACTGTCCGGAGCGAGCTTTCCTTGCATCTCCAGAGCCTGACGGTAGTAGAACTCCGCCTTGGCTAAATTCCGATGTTCCAGAAAAAGTATCCCCAAGTCGTTGAACCCTGCGGCCACGCTAAGGTTCTCGGCGCCTAGGTTCTGATTCTCCGCGATCGAGCGTAGGTAGTATTTCTGGGCGAGAATCCAATCGCGCCGTTGCCGATAGGTAACAGCCCAGGCCCTGAACAATTGCGCCATTGCACATGGTGCCGCTCCCGCCGCCCTTTGGATGGAAAGCTCGTAACGCCCGTCAGCCTGCCTCCATTGGCGGAGCTTGGCGAATGATTCCGCCCGCCGGAAAAGTAGCCAAGCCCCCAGTAATGAGGCGTCAGGTCGTTGATAGTGCGGCGCCGTTGCCTTTGGGCACGCTTCGGCAGTCGTGATCGGAACCCCTTTAGCGCAGGGCTCGGCATTTCGATAGGACGAAACCCCAGATCCGGAAGACTCTGGCTTCACGCTGAGGCCCCAGCGATCAGGCCCCATCACCCAATCTTTTTTTCTTGATCGCCGGAAGCCATGGAGAGTTATGATCCCGCGAGGAGACTGTTCCAGTTCGATCCACGAAACATCGAACGGCGACCGCAATTCACCCCGGACATCTTCCCGCGACCAAGCCAAGAGAAGGTCGCCCTTCTCCAGACCCGCTCTTGCGGCCTCGGAATTTCGTTCGACATGTTCAACGAGAACTCTCTGCCGAGAGCGCTCGATGACTTGCCCACGAGCCGCCGCTGCTAGCGCGATAAAGGCAACGATAGTGATCGCAATGCTTTGCTGACAATTCATTAGTTCTAGCGACTCATGCCAGGGCCAATTGTGCCACAGGAACGTAGCCCGACCAAACAGCCAGCCACATGTGGACCCAGTTATGGCGTCAAGGGGGAGCTACCGACTGGCTGCTCTGTAACTTGAATTGAGGACTTCGCTACTGTGACACTTTACAAGGACGGATAGCGTGGCACTTTCGGAACTCTCGAAGACTAAATCCACGACGAGACGGCGCGTCAATTGCGCTCGGCCCTCGGGATTGGTCTGACTATTCGCTGGATTTCCAAGTTCAGATTCGATTTCCGAGGCTCCGACAAAAAGTCGGGCCTTTTGCTTTTTACATCGCGCTCGCTTACGCATGCGCGACCCCTTGGCTCCTGGCTTCGATGACGCATGGACACTAGGCCGCGACTAGGGAAAAGTTCGATCATGGTAGGTAGTTCGAATTGGGACACTCATGATGAAGGTGATTGAAATTAAGTTACAGAGAAGTTATGGTGCGAGATCTCCAACTTCCTGGAGGGGATCGGTTGATCCGGAATTGCGGGCGCGGATGGAAGCCCATTTCGCGGTCTACAGCAGATGCAAAGCGCGAACTTCGAATCTAATTGGTCGGGGCGATAGGATTTGAACCTACGACCCCCTGCGCCCAAGGCAGGTGCGCTACCAGGCTGCGCTACGCCCCGACTGTTTGGATTTGCAACACCGACGATTTACGACAACTTTCATTATAGATGAGATGTTCCCCACGCGCGGCATTTCGGCGGCCATAGCGCTGGCTGCTCGTCGTTTCTATTTCCTCAAGCCCGGCGCTGCTATCATGCGGCAGGATGTCGCGACGGGGAAAGTTCATCACCTTCGAAGGCCTCGACGGAACCGGCAAGAGTACGCATCTCCGCAAGCTTGCGGCGGTGCTTCGCGCGGCTGGACACACCGTGGTCGAGACTCGCGAACCCGGCGGTACCGCGACCGGAGAAAAAATCCGAAAGGTGCTCCTGGACTCAGCCACGCAGGGTCTCTCACCGATGGCCGAGATGGCGCTGATGTTTGCCTCGCGAGCTCAGCACATTGCTGAGGTCATCGAGCCGGCTGTGGCTGCGGGGAGCGTCGTGCTTTGCGACCGCTTCACCGACTCCACCGAGGCCTACCAGGGATACGGACGCAAACTCGGCAGCCGCGACGTGCTGGAATTGCACCGTGTGCTCTGCGGAAATTTGCAGCCGGATTTGACTATCTTGCTCGACTCGGATGCTCATGCCAGCGTGGGTCGTGCGCGGCGGCGGAACAAGCGCGTGTCGAAAAACGCGAGCCGCTCCCATGGAGATGAGAATCGCTTCGAGCAGGAGACGCGTGCTTTCTTCGGCCGCGTGCGCGAAGGGTTTCTGGCGATTGCCAGGCGTGAGCCAGGACGCGTGGTCATCGTGGACGCCAGCGGTCCGCCGGCGCAAACGCATGAGCGGATTGTAGCCGCCGTGGCACGGCGATTGAAGTTGACAGGGATGGATTGATCGCTGCGTTAGGGCGCCGCCGTCGATAGCAGGTTCCTCCACTCCGCTGGCTATCACTCGCGTTGGTCGGAATGACAGGATCTGATTTAGGAGACACGTCTGCGTTAGGGGAGGTTCTGAGGTCGTCGGACTCCGATTTACAATGATCTTGTGTTTCTGTGTGACTCTGTGACTCCGTGGTAAATGATTCCTAAATGCCCTTCTCTGATTTTCACGGTAACGCCGAAACCGTCCACCGCTTGCGTGACATGCTGGCGCGCGAGCGCTTTCCGCACGCCGTGGTTCTTTCCGGCGCCCACGGGTCGGGCAAATATACGCTGGCCCTTATGTTGGCGCAGGCTTTGAATTGTTTGTCGCCCACACCGGCCGACGGCCTGCCCGACTTCTGCGGCGTCTGCGCGAATTGCACGCGCATCGCGCAGGCTGCCGACCTCGATGCCCGTTTCGCCGAGGCCGTAGAGGCGCGCGAAAATCTTCGCGAAACCGACAAGAAAGAAACGCGCCTGTTCGTTCAAACCCATCCCGATGTGCTGGTTATCCCGCCCGACCCGCCGCAGATGATGGTCAAGGTCGACCAGGTCCGGCGCGTGATCGAGACTATTTATTACCGTCCGGCGGAGGGCAAGGAGTGCGTTTATATCTTCACCGACTCGGCCTTCATGAAAGAAGCGGCAAATTCCTTGCTGAAGGTCTTGGAAGAGCCACCCGATTTCGCGACCATCTTCTTGCTCACTGAGAATACCGGCGAACTCTTGCCGACGATTCGCTCCCGCTCCATGGTCTTTGCCCTGGGTGCACTCACCTTCGCGGAGATCGAACGTTATCTCGCAGAGCATCGTCCAGAGTGGAAACCGCCGCAGCGCGCCCTGGTGGCGCGCCTGAGTGAAGGAGCGGTTGGTTGCGCCCGCAGCTTCGATCTTGCCGCCTACACCGCTGCTCGCGATCACGCCCTCGCGCTCCTGAACTCAGCCCTGCGCGGCGGCGAGCACTCCGAATTGTTCAAGATCACCGAGTCCTATCGCCCCGGCGCCGAAGGCCGCGAAAAAACCGAGCGACTGATTCGGACCTTATATTCGCTGCTGCGCGATCTGGTCTTCGTCCTATCTGGTACGCCCGATCTGATCCGCAACACCGACATTGCGTCCGAACTGAAAAGGCTGTCCGATTCCGCTGACTTCGAATGGATCACTTTCGCCGCCGATCGTCTCGCCGACGTCGAACGCGGCATGCGCCGCAACTTGCTGCGATCGCTCTCGCTCGACGCTTTCGCGGTGGGGCTGGAAAAGGCCTAGGCCTCCGCAGGGTAACCATCGCTTTGGTTACCTTCCACAACCGAGAGGAGACTCTTAGGCGATCTTAATGTCAATATTTTCATTCACTTACCAAGATTACTCCGATGGTTCTACTCCCTTCGGAGAGATTGCCCACCCCACCCCTGCCGCCTATAATCGTCCTACTCTGGTTCAGATATTCTCCGTCAGGTTCCGGGTAGAACACGGGAGGCAATGCCTACCCGGTGAAGGTTTGGTGAAAGGAAAGCTGCCCGGATTATGCGAAAGCGACGCCACATCGCGTTCATGCTGACGGCCACTACGGCAATTGCGACCTGCTTTTCTTTTTTTCTATCTCTACTCTTGGCGCCCGCGGCGCACGCACGCGAAGACGATGAACAAGTGCCCCCGACGATTACTGTGACCGAAGAGCATGGGCGAAAAGTCTACGTAAACGAATCCGTGCCGCAGGCACACCGCGCCGCAGCAAATACCGCGCCGCGTCACTCCTCGCTGATGTATTGGAGTGTGAAAGAAAATCGCTGGAAGCCGGTGCCTTCGGCGAATACCGCATCCATGCAGGCGGCTCGTTCCGCCGCCGCCGAAGTCAGCCAATATCTGGTTCACGACTCTGTTGGATCAGCCAACGCCCGGATTCTCGCGGCAAACTTTCACGGCCACCAAAGCTCGCCCGCAGATATCGACGCGTCGATTGTGATGGCCGCCGCACGCCACAACGTCGACCCGAACCTGGTGCGCGCCGTGGTCAAAGTTGAGTCCAACTTCAACTCCAACGCCGTGTCGCGCAAAGGAGCTATGGGATTAATGCAGCTCATGCCTTCAACCGCGAAGCAATTGAAGGTCAACAATCCCTTCGATCCCGATCAGAACGTCGATGCGGGAGTGCGGCACCTCAAGCAGCTTCTGGAAAACTACGGTGGCGACGTGAACCTCACCCTGGCCGCCTACAACGCTGGAGCGGGAGCGGTCGCGCGCAGTTCGGGCGTTCCGCGCTATGCCGAAACGCAGAACTATGTTCGCCGCATCACCAACCTTTATTACGGCGGCTCCGACCTTGGGCCAGCCGTTCGTACTCACGATCCCGTTCGCATTCAACGGGATGCGCGGGGCGTGCTTTATATCAGCAACACTGATTAAGTTCTACGCATCTGTTTAACCCAGGCGGTACGGTTCTGAAACAGCTCCACAACGGCAATCGGGACATTTAGCGGGCCGACGAAATTGAAGACGAAATCCAGCCGGCGCGGGACGCGCTGGGGAACGTTGCTGCTGCTGGCAGCACTTCCCAGCTTGCCCGCTCATGCCCGAACTCATCACAGCGAAGCCTGGGCTCACGACCATTTTGCCGCCGCCCAGCGCATGGGCGAAGCCCTCAATGGACGCCCCCCGGCCGAGCGTACTCGCCGCGAATATCAGCGCGTCCTCAACGCCTATCGCAATGTCTACTTCGGAGCGCCGACTTCCACCAAAGCCGATCCCAGCGTGGTGGCCGTCGCCGAAACTCTGGTCGAGATGGGACGCCGCTTCGATGACGAAAAAATTCTCAAAGAGGCCATCGCGGAATATCGCTTTCTCCGGAGGGAATATCCCGGAAGCAAATATCGCTCCGACGCCCTGTTTACCATCGGCGAGATTTACAAAGAAGACTTGAACGATCCTGAGCAGGCGCGCTCGTCGTTCCGGGAATTCCTGCATCGCTATCCGCAGAATCGTTTGTATGAAGATGCGCAGCAGGCGATTGCGGAACTCGATCATCGGGCGAAGGCCGAGAAGCGCGTCGAGGCTAAAAAGGGAAGCCGCTCCGATGCCGCGAAAGATACTCCGCCAAAGGTTGCTAAATCGTCCCCTGAAAAATCCTCCGCTGAAGATGAAGAGAAGGGTGCCGACAAGTCGGAGAACAGTGCGAAAGATACGGCTTCGAACGATTCCTCAATGGATCCAGTCTCTACCGATTCCTCCGCGCCCACGACCGTAGCCGATCACCCATCTTCCCATCTTTCCCGCGTCACTGGAATCCGCCACTGGTCCACGCCCGATTACACTCGCGTGGCCATCGACCTGGAGGGCGGAATCAAATTTGGCTCGCAGCGTATTGCGCATCCTGACCGCATCTTCTTCGATCTGCGCGGAACTAGGCTGGCCTCGACTCTGGTCGGCAAGAGCTTCGATGTCGATGACGGATTCCTGAAGAAGATCCGCGTCGCGCAGTTTCAGCCAGGACGCACGCGCGTCGTGCTCGAGGTCGCTGACCTGTCGGACTATCAGGCTTTCCTGCTGCCCAATCCTTACCGCCTCATCATCGATATCCACGGCAAAGACGCTCCCGGCAAAACCTCTCACCTGAAACATCCCAAAGATTTCGAGCAGACGCCACTATCCCAGGACGAAGCCGCCGCTAAGACCCAGGCTCCGCCTGACGAGATTGACGCCGCCGTTGCAGCTGTGGCGAAGATGGAAGCCGACCTAAAAGCGGAAGCCGGCAAGGCTCCAGTCACCTCTGAGGATGTCGGCGACGACGCAAAGATTGCCGTCAAAGGCGCAACCTCGACGCCCAAGTTGCGCTCGACCGCGCCAGTTCCTGTAGCCGCCAAGACCTCGGTCGCGCCGGTTAAGAAAATAGTCGAAGCCGACGATGACGACGCATCCCCGGCTGAAACTACCGGCCGTTCCAAAGCCTCGCGCCTCGCTCACGGACGCACCTCGGCCTTAGCGCACCATGACTTGGCGAGCCATGACTTAGCCGATCATGACTTGGCGAAACATGACTTCGCCAGCAACGACATCCGCGAAGCCCGCCCTACCGCCAGCGGCGACCGCTCTCTGATCCGCGCCCTCGGACTGAAGATTGGCAAGATCGTCATCGATCCCGGCCATGGTGGCCATGACACCGGTACCATCGGCCCCGACGGCCTGCTGGAAAAGGACCTGGTCCTCGAAGTCGGACGCCAACTGGGCAAGATGCTCGAAATGCGCCTCGGCGCCGAGGTCGTCTACACCCGCAAGGACGATACTTTCATCCCGCTGGAGACCCGCACCGCCATCGCCAACCAGCAGCACGCCGACCTTTTCATCTCGATCCACGCCAACTCTAGCCGCGACCCCGCCGCCCGCGGAGTCGAAACCTACTACCTCAATTTCACGTCGTCGCCGGAAGCGCTGGAAGTTGCGGCGCGCGAGAATGCCGTTTCCGAGAAATCGATCTACGAGCTTCAGGATCTGGTGAAGAAGATTGCGCTGAAAGAAAAGATTGAGGAGTCTCGTGAGTTTGCCGGGGACGTTCAGCAATCTCTGCACAGCGTACTGGCTGCAAGGAGTCCTGGCATTCGCGACCGCGGCGTCAAGAAGGCGCCATTTATTGTACTGATCGGCGCGAATATGCCGTCGATTCTCGCCGAAATTTCTTTCGTCAGCAATCCCACCGACGAGCATCGCCTGGAAACCAGCGAATACCGCCATCGCATTGCCGAATCCCTCTACCGCGGCATCGCCAAATACGTGAACGGCCTGAGTGGCGTAAAAGTCGCCGGCAAGATCGACAGGAACGCCGGCCAGTAAAGTACGTTTGCGTGGAACCTGAATTAACTCCTGCGTAAAAAAAACTACCGCTCCCGAAAAAAGCGCATCCTAAGTGCGCGCCTTTTTGAATTTCAGGAGTTCACTCGATGATCGCGAACCGATCTGCTCTGGCCCGAGTCTCTCTCACAACTAGTCGAAAAGTAGCCCTCAGCCTTTGCCTGGCCCTCTGCACCCTGAGCATCTCTGCGCTCGCGCAGCAGGCTAAAATCATCACCTTCGATCCTCCCGGCTCAGGCAGTACCTACCCTATCAGCATCAATTCCGCCGGAGCCATCACGGGACAGTACGTGCACGGGGGCTTGTATCACGGCTTCCTGCGGGCGTCGGACGGCAGCTTCACCACCTTTGACCCACCGAAATCGAACTTCACCACACCGCTTAGCATAAACTCCGTGGGCGCGATTGCGGGCGAATATGAAGACAGTGTCTTTTTTACTCATGGGTTCTTGCGTGCGCCCGACGGCAGCTTCACCACCTTTGACCCGCCGGGATCAACCTTCACGGGATGGGCTACCTTGAATTCTGCGGGCGCGATTACCGGCATCTACGACGACGCTCAGCAGGTGCTTCACGGCTTCTTACGTGCGCCTGATGGCAGCTTCACCACCTTCGACCCTTTGGGGTCATCCGGCACCTATCCTGTGGGCATTAACGCTGCGGGCGCGATCACGGGCTATTACCTGGACTCCGCCGGTTTGAATCGCGGCTTCCTGCGCGATCCGGACGGCGCTATCGCCACTTTCGTGGTTGTGGAAGGACAGAACACTGATCCTCAGGGTATTAACTCCGCAGGCGAGGTTACGGGGGCTTACGGTCTTGGCGGCCACCGCGACCACGGCTTCGTTCGCTCTGCTGACGGCACCATCACCACGTTCGCGGGCATCCCGTTGAGCATCAATGACGCCGGGAGGATCACTGGGTTTTACACTAACCCACAGACTGGCGTCGAGCGTGGCTTCGTGCGCCGCCCCGGTGGCACCTTCACGACTTTTGGTCTACCCTGGACCTCGCTCATCACCCCTTGGAGCATCAACTCCGCCGGAGCGATAACCGGCTCATATGCCGAGTATAACGGCCCCTATCATGGCTTCCTGCTTACCCCGTAGGCCGCTGAGGAGCATCGAATCGAAACTAGCGTGTGCCGACGGGCTTCATGAAAACTTCACATTACCCTTATCTAGCGACTCGCATCGAACTACGCGGCGTTTTTCGCATTCGCCCAGGAGTTAATATCATGGTTTCGACTGTACCTTCTCTGGCCTATGTGGCTTTGACTCTTTCTCGAAAGTCAGGCTTCACCTTTTGTGCGGTTTTTTGCGCTTCCACGCTGGCGGTCGCTGCCAGCGCGCATAAAGTGAGCATCACTACCTTCGATCCTCCGGGCTCGGTGCAGACGATGCCTGTGAGCATCAATGCCGGCGGGGCCATCACGGGGTCTTACTCGGATGGGACCACGACTCACGGCTTTCTGAGAATGCCTGATGGCACGATTACCAGCTTCGACGGCCCGGGCGCGACCGGAACCGGTCCGGTCAGCATCAACGCCGCCGGAGCGATCGCTGGAGATTACTTTACGAGCACTGCGTCTCATGGGTTCATGCGTGCACCCGACGGCAGCATTACTACCTTCGATCCCCCAACTGCGGATTACACCTACGTCTACGGCATCAATTCGCACGGGGCGATCACTGGGTTTTACAATGCGGCCGCAGTCTCTCATGGTTTCGTTCGCTATTCTGACGGCACTATCACCACCTTCGATCCCCCGGCATCCACTGGGACCGTCGCCAGCGCCATCAACGACGCGGGCGCGATCGCGGGCTATTATCTCGATTCCAGCTATATGCTTCGCGGCTTCCTGCGCGCTCCGGATGGCACCTTCGCCACATTCATTGTGAGCGAGGGGCAGAACACGCAACTTAACGCCATGAACTCCTCCGGGGAAGTTACAGGAACGACGTTCGACACGACCGGCAACATCGTCGCGGACTTCGTCCGCGCAGCCGACGGCACCATCACCACTTTCTCGGCAACCCAAGGCTCAAGCATTACTGTTCCATTCGCCATCAACAATGCCGGAAGGATCATCGGTTACCACATCGACACGCAGGGCATGTCGCACGGATTCCTGCGCCGGCCTAACGGTTCTATCACCACTTTCGACGTCCCCGGCGCTACTCTCATTTACCCGGAGAGCATCAACTCGGCTGGAGCGATCGCCGGCTACTATGCGGCCAACAGTAACAGCAGTCCTCACGGCTTCCTGCTGACCCCGTAGCAGTCCATGGCGGAAGTGGCGCCCGAAAACTCTCAGGAGTTCACCCGATGATTGCGAAACGATCTGCTCTGGCCCGAGTCTCTCTCACAACTAGTCGAAAAGTAGCCCTCAGCCTTTGCCTGGCCCTCTGCACACTGAGCATCTCTGCGCTCGCGCAGCAGGCTAACATCATCACCTTCGGGGTTCCCGGCTCAGCCTACACCTACCCTTACAGCATCAATTCCGCCGGAGCCATCACGGGCGACTACATGTACGGGGGAATACAACGCGGCTTCCTGCGCGCGCCGGACGGCAGCTTCACCACCGTTGAGCCACCGGGAACCTGGACTCAACCGCTTAGCATAAACTCTGCAGGCGCGATTGCGGGCGAATATGAAGACGGGGCCTTCTTTAATCATGGGTTCCTGCGTGCGCCGGACGGCACCTTCACCACCGTTGACCCACCGGGATCAACCTATACCGGACTGCTCAGCCTAAATTCTGCGGGCGCGATTACCGGCCTCTACACTGACGCTCAGCAGGTGAATCACGGGTTCCTGCGTGCGCCCGATGGCAGCTTCACCACCTTCGACCCTGTGGGGTCATACGCCACCTATCCTGTGGGCATCAACTCTTCGGGCGCGATCACGGGCTATTATCGCGACTCCGCCCAGCAGTATCACGGGTTCCTGCGGGCTCCAGACGGCACTATCACCACTTTCGGCGCTGTGGAGGGACAGGAGACTTTTCCCCAAGGTATTAACTCCGCAGGCGAGGTTACGGGAGCTTACGGCGAGGGCGTCAACGGTTTCGTCCGCGCTGCTGACGGCACCATCACCACGTTCGCGGGCATCCCTTCGAGCATCAATGATGCCGGGAGGATTACCGGGGTTTACCGTAACCCGGAGAGCGGTGTCTACCGCGGCTTCGTGCGCCGTCCCGATGGCACCTTCACAACTTTTGGTCTACCCGGCGGGACCTTCCTGATCGAGCCGTACAGCATCAACTCCGTCGGAGCGATAACCGGATGGTATTACGCCAACACCCACACCGGCCCCCAGGGCTTCCTGCTGACCCCGTAGGGGGATGGGATAGTGGGCGGCCAATCGGCAAATTCGTTTACCTATCACTGCGAAAGCGCATCGAAGTACGCGGCGTTTTTGTATTCTCCGAGGAGTGCACTATGATCGCGATCGAATGTTCTCTGGGCCGCGCTGCTCATAAAGTTTCCCGAAAAGCGGCCTTCACCCTTTCCTTGGCGCTCTGCGGGTTGAGCCTGACCCTCTCCGGACTTGCTCAGCAAACCATTATCACCATTGATCCGCCCGGATCCCTAAAGACCATCCCGGTCGGCATCAACAGCGCCGGAGCCGTTACCGGGTACTATCAGGATCTGACGAGTGTGCACGCCTTCCTGAGAACTTCAGACGGCACCTATACGACCTTCGACGCTCCCGGCGGGAGAGGGACGAGCGGCAACAGCATTAACGCGGCAGGGGCGATTACGGGAAACTACGTTGCAAGCCGGGGTTTTTACGGATTTCACGGCTTCCTGCGTAATCCAGATGGCAGCTACACCCTATTCGATCCTCCAGCATCAAGCTCTACCTATCCCCAAAGCATCAATTCGGCTGGCGCTATTGCGGGATATTACAGGACGCCTGACCTGGTGCCCCACGGTTTCGTGCGCACGCCCGATGGCACCATCACCACTTTCGATCCTGTGGCATCCAGCGCAACTACCGTGACCGGCATCAACGACTCCGGCGAGACCGTTGGATATTATATTGATGCGAACCAGTTATACCAAGGGTTCATTCGAGCTCTTGACGGCACCATCACTACCTTCGCCGCCCGCGAGGGACAGAATACTGTACCCTCGAGCATCAACTCCTCCGGCGAGATTGCAGGGTCGTGGGGTCCGCTTAACGATACCCACGCTTTCGTCCGAGCCGCTGATGGTACCATCACCAACTTCGTTCCCGTTAAGCGCTCAACCGGGGAAGGGGTTTCCAGCATCAATAACGCCGGAAGGATTACAGGCTTCTACATCGAGCCCGACGGCATGTCGCACGGCTTTGTGCGCCTGCCCGATGGTACTTTCATCACCTTCGGACTCCCCGGCGTGACCTACCTCTTCCCGCTCAGTATCAACTCCACGGGAGAGATCACGGGGTACTATCAAGCCACCATCGATACGACCTCCCATGGCTTCCTTCTGACCCCATAATTCGGGAGGGGTCGCTGACCTTAGACCGTGTACAGCATTCTGGGTATTTCAAACGGGAGTCTCCACTGTGTACTTTGTATGAGACCGAACAGTGCGGAAATGGCGACACCCCGCAGACGCGCCACCGTCCCAGACCGGGGGAAATTCGTGCGATCACAGTTTCGAGTACTCATAGCCGACGACAACGCGTCGGTGCGCGTCGCCATGCGTCAAGTGCTGGAGGCCGCCGAGCAGGGTTGGGAGATCGTGGAAGCCGGGAATGGGCAGGAGGCCGTTGCCCGCGCCGGGCAGTTCCGTCCCGATCTGGTCATCCTCGACCTTGTAATGCCGGTGATGGATGGCCTGGCCGCTTCGCGAGAGATTGCAAAGATGCTGCCCACGGTTCCGATTCTCATGCATACCCTGCATTCCACTCCGCAATTGGAGTCGGAGGCTGGGAAGTTCGGTATTCGAAGGGTGGTACCGAAATCCGACAGCATTGGTCTCGTGTCGGTGGTTCAGGAGGTACTGGATTCGAAATCGCAGGCACCTTCAGAGCCGGAACGAGGGCCGGCATCCTCAGAAACGGGGACGACCTTGCGCCGCACGGAAGACAGGATTCGTGAACTTTGCGCACGGCTTTTTGCCACGGACAAGAACGAAACGGAGGCAGGGATCGTAGTCGACCTTCAGACTACCTTGCACCAGCACATCCAACAGCTTCGAAGGCGCCTCACGGAATATCCCGTGATCGTCGAGCGGCGTGTACGAAACCGAATTCCGCTGCCGGAGATGTTAACTGAGGAGAAACCAACGAAAGAATCGAACTCGCTGGTCAGCAACGGAGTTGCCACAGCAATGCCTACGTCTCCGGGCCAAGCCCAGGATGAACGCGAAAAAAATCGCAACACCGGCGGAACGGGGAAATTTCATGGACAAAGCTGTGTACCTGTCTTTCTTGATTAGACCACACAAGAGGGAGAAAAGTTTCCATCTGGGATGTCATTCCGGGCCGGAAGGCG
>Ga0207030_1048_pt1 | contig 23684 bp, 17 predicted proteins | sample Alteio_BWMinCont_40_FD_153260 | JGI IMG/M metagenome (GOLD analysis project Ga0207030, IMG submission 153260) | Enriched cells from forest soil in Barre Woods Harvard Forest LTER site, Petersham, Massachusetts, United States -... | ecosystem: Environmental > Terrestrial > Soil > Temperate forest >... | reverse complement strand
AGGTGCAGGGCAAGGGGAAGAAAGATCGGATTGTTCCGGTCGGGCATAAAGCTATTCAAGCAATTGATCAATATTTGTCTGAATTTAGAACGAAAGTGGATGAGGAAAATGCCCCACTTTTTGTCTCTCGATCGGGAAAGCAGATTGATCGGATTGCCATTTGGACTCGGATTAAGGTGTATGCAAAGGCTGCGGGAATTACGAAAGAGGTTTCTCCCCACACTTTGCGCCATTCGTTTGCGACGCACCTGTTGGAAAACGGGGCCGATTTGCGTTTGATTCAGGACATGCTAGGTCATGAAGACATAGCCACAACCGATCGGTATACACATGTCAGTGGAAGTCGCCTAAAAGCTGCATTTAATAAATTTCACCCACGACCCTGATAGCATGCGCTAGGAAAGGCGCTTATTTTTTTCATCAGCCTTTCCTCTGCGCAGATGAAAAAAATAAGCGCCATGCATCACATACTTTACGACTCTTTTTTCTCGTCGATTTTTTTGCGGAGCAGGTCGTTGACTAGTTGGGGATCGGCTTTGCCTCGGGAGAGTTTCATGACGTAGCCTACGAGGAAGCCGAAGGTTCTATGATTGCCGGCGAGGTAATCGCGGACGGAGTCTGGATTTTCTGTGATGGTTTGGTCGACGAAGGCTTCGATTTCGCCGATGTTTTCTACCGGTTGGTAGTCAGGATTATTTTTGACGATTGTTTCGGGGTCGAGGGTTGGATTTGCGACCATTTCGTCAGCAACGGCTTTTGCAATTTTTCCGTTAATTTTGTTTTGTTCGATGAGCTGGACGAGTTTGGCAATATGGCGGGCAGGAATTCCGGAAGTGAGGAGCGATTTGCCTGTTTCTTTGTATCTACCAGCAAATTCGATGGTAATCCAGTTGGAGAGGAGGCGCGGGTTGTTGCAGATTTTTAGAGCGTCTTCAAAGTAGTCGCAGAGCTGCTTATCGCCTACTAGGATCGTTGCTGAGTATTCATTGAATCCGAGATCGGAGAGGTAGCGGTTAAATCGTTCGTAAGGGAGTTCTGGTAGGGTGGAGGCAACTTGATCGATATATTCATCGGACAGAACGACGGGGGTCAGATCTGGTTCAGGGAAATAGCGGTAATCGTCGGCGCTTTCTTTTTTGCGCATGAGCGTCGTTTCTTTTATTTCTGGGTCCCAGCGATAGGTGGCTTGGGGAATCAGCTCTTCATGAGTTTTGTGGGGATTGTTGAGGTAAAGGGAAATTTGACGGGAGAATTCTGAGTCGATCGCCATTTCGAGGAAGCTAAAGGAGTTCATGTTTTTAATTTCAATGCGGGGACGGAGGGTTGTTTCTCCTTTTGGACGGACTGAAATGTTGACATCGATTCGTAGGCTTCCTTCATCCATGTTTCCATCGGTGACATCGAGGTAGAGGAGGAGAGAGCGGATGGCTTGCGCGTAGCCGGAGGCTTCTTTTGCGGAGTGCATGCATGGTTCTGAGACAATTTCAATTAAGGGTGCGCCGGCTCGGTTATAATCAACTCCAGCAAAAGTGGTGAAGTGCTTGAGCATGCCCGCGTCGTCTTCGAGGTGAGCCCGGTTAATGGCAAAGGTTTTACTTATTCCGCCGATGTGAGTCGTGATGCTCCCTTCTCGGACGATGGGGTAATCGAATTGGGTGATCTGAAAATTGCGTGGGCTGTCGGGATAGAAATAGGATTTTCGGTCGAAACGAGAGACTTTTGCAATTTTTCCTTTTACTGCAAGGCCAAATTGAACGGCTTTTCGCACGGCTTCTTTATTAATCACTGGAAGAGTGCCAGGTTGGCCTGTGCAAACTACGGTGATGTTGGTATTTGGCTCATCGCCAAAATGGTTAGGGGCAGAACTAAATAGTTTTGATTTTGTGTTGAGTTGGACGTGGATTTCTAATCCAATGACAGGTTCCCAGAGATCGTAAGGAAGGTCTTTCATAGAAATGCCTCGGGGATTTTTGCGTGTTTGGTCGCTTGTTCATAAGCATAAGCGTATTGCACGAGGTCAACATCGCAGAGTTGTGGTCCAGTCATTTGTAGACTAAGAGGCATTCCACGTTTGTCAAAACCTGAAGGGATAGAAATAGAAGGGAGTCCAGCTAGATTTGCGGGGATAGTGAATATGTCTTGCAGATACATTTGTAGGGGATCCATGAGCGCGCCAAACTCAAAAGCTCCAGTCGCGCAAACCGGAGTGATGATCGTATCGCAAGCCTCAAATGCTTTGTCAAATGCATCCATCATGAGGGTTCTGACTTTTTGTGCTTTTTTGTAGTAAGCATCTTGAAATCCTGAAGAGAGTACATAAGTGCCGAGAAGGATTCGTCTTTTCACTTCGGTACCAAAGCCTTCTTTTCTAGAGAGCTCGTAGACTTCTTCGAGTGTCTGTGCACTTGTAGCACGATTTCCAAATCGAATCCCGTCAAATCGAGCTAAATTCGTTGAGGCTTCTGCTGTAGCGAGGATGTAATAGGTTGCAATGGTATATTTTAAGATGGCTAAATCAACATTGATGATTTTTGCGCCAAGGCCTTTAAGAACCTCAACAGCCTGATCAAAATTGGCTCTCATCTCCTCGTTTAGCCCTTCAAGAAGCTCGAACGGAATTCCAATGGTTATGTCTTTAATGTCTTTTTTTAATTCATATCTTTCGGGCGGGAAATCGAGGCTTGTTGCATCCTGTTCACAATGGCGACCCATGACCTCCATCGTTAACGCGATGTCTTCAACGTTTACGGCAAAAGGACCAATTTGATCGAGCGAAGATCCATAAGCAACAAGGCCGTACCTAGAAACTCTGCCGTAGGTAGGTTTAAAGCCGACAATACCGCAAAAGCCAGCGGGAAGGCGGATGGATCCGCCAGTATCGCTTCCGGTCGAAAGAAGGGTCAATCGCGCGGAAACAGCCGCAGCAGAACCTCCAGAAGAACCTCCAGCTACGCAGTTGGGATTCCAGGGGTTTTTTACAGGGTAATAGGCTGAATTTTCATTGGAAGAACCCATGGCAAATTCATCGAGATTTGTCTTGCCTAAGATGAGGGCATCTTCTTGTTCGATTAATTTCGTTACAGTCGCATCAAAGGGCGCTCGATAGTTGCTTAAGAATTTGGAAGCGCAGGTGGTGATTTCACCAGCTATGTGGGTATTGTCCTTGATCGCTATAGGAATCCCAGCAAGTTTCCCTAGGGGCAAGTTTTTTGCTTTTTTTCGGTCTAGATGCTCCGCTTTGACCAACGCTCTTTCGCCAAGAATACTTAAAAAGGCGCCTAGTTCTTTGTTGTGCTGATCGATACGTTTGATAAAATGTTCAGCTATTTCGACTGCTTTGACATCGCCTTTAAGAAATGCGTTGCGCAATTCTGTCGCGCTACAGTGGTGGAGGTTTTTCATTGTGGTCCCTTCATGACAGAGGGTACGCGAACCATTCCGCCGATTTGATCTGGAGCATTGCTCAAGAATTGCTCTCGAGGCAAGAGGTCTTTGACCACATCATCTCTCATCTGATTTTTAAGCATGGATCTGAGAACAAAATTACAAGAAGCGACCCCCTCAATATCGACTTCGTCCAACTGTTCGATATAGCCAAGTACCTTTTGGATAGATGCACGTAGATCTTCCTTTTCTTCCGGGCTGAACTCAAGCCTGCACAACTTTCGTAAATGTTCAAAATCAGCATCATTAAAATTAGACATAGTACTCAATACATTACAGCAGCATCGCGAAAAAGGGAAGCGAGTTTTTCCAAAATCTGCAAAGTTTTGTTCATTCCGCATAACCTTATCTATTTGAGTTATTTAAATCGAGGTGGACAAAGAATCAAAATTTTTATACTATAAGCTTGAGAAGGGTTTTTCCCTTTATAAATTACTTACTGGAGGATATTACATGTGCATTAGTAGAATTATAGTTAAGCTTCTAATTATTGTTGGCGCATTAAACTGGGGATTATTTGGTTTTTTCCAATACGATTTAGTTGCTCAAATTTTTGGCGGTGCGGATATGACGGGGGCGAGAGTGGTTTATAGTCTTATTGGCATAGCTGGTCTTGTAGGGCTTTTTTGTTGCATTCGTTCATGCTGTGGTTGCGGTGGCAAATGTGATTGTAACTGTGGTTGCAAAGCGTGCGACAAAGACAAAAGAAAATAATTCCGAGCATTTCCTGAGGCTGAGAATATTCTATTCCCAGCCTCTTCTTTCTAAAAATTAAACATTTATTACTTTTTTTATCACACCTAATTGTCGTATCTGCAATTAGATGTAATGTTATTGTAAATTAATTTAATTATTTATTTGATTAATTAACGGTTTGTTGACAAACTAAGTTTATACCTAATAGTTGTGGAACCTATGGAAAATGAAACAAAAAATAGACCGGGATTTAATCCTTGGATTTCTGTTTGGACGCAGCCGCGAGCAACTATAAGAGAAATCGTAGCGGTTAATCCAAATAGAAGCTTATGGCTGCTTGCTGCTATTTACGGATTTTCAAGTATATTGAGTACATTTCAATCTCTATATATCGGTCATCAAATTGGCGTTGTTGAGATTTTATTTATCGCTCTTTTATTAAGTCCAATTTGGGGATACATTGGGTTTTCTATTTGGAGTTTTTTCGTTTATTACATAGGCAAGTTATTTAAAGGCGCGGGGAACTTTAAAGAAGTTAGAGCTGCCTATGCTTGGTCTTGTCCTCCTCTTATTGTGAATGCAGTTCTTTGGGTTTTACTCATGGCCACTTTTGGTAGAGAATTATTTATGAATGTGCCTGAAACTCAAGGCTTAACTAAATTAGAAGTAGTTGTCCTTTTTTTGGTTTTATTAGCTCGCCTTGTGACAACTATTTGGTCTCTTGTTATTTATATAAACACTCTTTCAGAAGTGCAAAAATTTTCTGTATGGAAATCAGTTGGCAATATCTTCGTTTCTGCAGTTTGTGTAGGAGTCATTTTTTATGTAGTTCTTTTACTGGGTGCGCACGGTGTTGGTGGAACGACGACGGCGTTTTCTCAGGTACATCCTGAAATTTTGAGGGTTTTATGAACGTATTGCAGAATAAAAAAATAAAAACTATGGGAATTTGGCTTATCGCATTTTCTCTATTAGCAACGAATGTCTTTTTGAGATCTTCACTTCATGCAGTGGAGACCACTCAAGTGCAGAAAGGATGGCAGCAGGTTCAGGCTCTTACTGGAGATTGTTCTATTGCCTTTCCGACAGAGCCAAAACTTATTCAGCAATCGTTGAATGTATCGGAACAAGGGCATAAATTAACTTATGATGTGTACTTAGCTCCATTAAGTGAAAAATCACTTTGTTTGCTTTTGGTCGCAGTCTATCCCTATTCATTAAAAGAAGGTCATGAATTAGCTGGGATCGAAGGCCTTTTAAATGGAATTTTAGGGCAAAGTCCAGATAATCAGCTTCTATTTGCAAATATTATCGATGTAAAAGGTCATTCCACAGTGGACTTCCTCGTCCAGTCTCCCTCTTCTTATTTTAGAGGACAAGCGCTCATGGTAGGTAATAAGCTCTACTTGATTGCAATCGAAGGCGTAACAGGCGAGTTAGACGAGAAATCTTTTGCTCAATTCACCAAATCATTTTCCCTCACACCTAAAGGAAAATAAATTAAAGCCCCCAGTTGAGGGAGGCGCCGCCGTAGGGGGCTCCGCCGATGTGGGTGTAAAGGGCGTTGTGGCCGGCTTCGTTTTTGATGTAGAAGTCTCCGCCGAAATTCCAGCCGCCGTAGACTTCGATGTCCAATCTACGAAAGATTTCGTAATGGATATCGAACTCTGTTCCGATGGTCGTGTAGGAAAAGACAGATTTTGGCTGGGGTTGGTGCTCATCTGTTCGGAATCGTTCTTTTAGAGGACGAACCTTAAGCGCTAAGTGCCAACGGTGATTGATATTGTATTGGATATAATATTCAATAGGGAAAACAGCGAGTAAAGTCCATTTCTTATTCGGTGAGTAATCAAACCCAATCACTGGCCAAAGTTGTCCACCTTCCATTCCTGTATATCCAAGGGCTCCGATGTGATAATGCCATTGTTCATTGATTTCATTTTCGCCCCAAAGTAAGGCTGAAAAAAGCCCATATTGGCTTGGATTATTGAAGTGTTTTGTGTCGAGATTATATTCTGCTCTCATAATCCAGCGCCACTTTTCCAGGTCAGTCGTAAAGAACGTAAGAGAAAATTGAGCAAAATTGAACTGCGTCTCTTTAAATTTGGGATTTTTATCCCAATCGAGAGTGAAGGTAGTCCATTCTACTCGCGGGAAAAAATAAGATTTTGGTGTAACGGGAACGAGTACATCGACAAAAGCATTGTACTTGCCAAAGATTAAATTCCCTTTTTCGGGCACATCAGAGACCTCGGCTGATCCAAGGCGAATCGCATTGCCTCCAATGTGAACCGGATGAATGCTCCAGTATGTAGGTGGGGCTTCGTCTGCGCAAAGCACAAAAGGAACTAAGAAAAGTATCAGCGTTTTGCGTGCAAACATTACAAAAGAATAATCTCAAAAAGTTCATTTGTCAAGAAAACGAGAATTCCCATACAATAGCAGCCCTATGGCCGAATTATCAAAAGCTTACGATCCGAAACTGATTGAAGAAAAGTGGTACTCATTTTGGGAAGAAGGGGGCTTTTTTAAGGCTGACCCTAATTCGGGAAAGGAACCCTATTGTATCGTGATCCCGCCCCCCAATGTGACTGGCGTTTTGCATATGGGACATGCCTTAGTCGACACTCTTGAGGACATCTTAATTCGGTGGAAGCGGATGCAGGGCTTTGAGGCATTATGGGTTCCAGGAACGGACCATGCGGGAATTGCCACGCAAACGGTCGTTGAGAAGCACTTATTTGCCAAGACCGGTAAGCGAAGAAAAGATTTTGATCGGGAAGAGTTTTTAGAGCATGTCTGGGCTTGGAAAGAAAAAAGCCAAGAGCAAATCATCCATCAGATCAAAAAACTTGGCTGCTCTTGCGATTGGTCTCGCCTCCGATTCACGATGGATGAGCAACTTTCCCGCGCTGTTCGGACTTGTTTCAAAAAAATGTTTGACGATGGATTGATTTACCAAGGTGATTACCTGGTAAACTGGGATCCTGTTGCGCAAACAGCACTTTCAGATGATGAAGTGGAATATGAAGAAGAAGCTAGCTTTTTGTGGCACATTCGTTATCCGTTCGCTGATGGTTCAGGTGAGCTGATTGTTGCGACTACTCGCCCTGAGACAATGCTTGGTGATACAGGAGTAGCCGTCCACCCTGAAGACCCCCGTTACAAAGAGGCGATTGGCAAGGAAGTACGCTTACCGATCACTGGTAGACTCGTTCCAATTATTGCCGATTCGTTTGTCGATCCTAAATTTGGCTCTGGCGCTGTGAAGTTGACTCCAGCTCATGATTTCAATGATATGGAAGCGGCTCGTCGCCACAATCTTCAGATTCTAAATATTCTAACTCCCGATGCGAAAATCAATGAAAATGGGGGCAAATTCGCTGGGCTTACAGTAGATGAAGCTCGCGCTGCCATTATTGCAGAATTAGAAAGGGGAAGGTTTCTAGTTAAGATTGATCCACATACTCTTCGAGTGGGACGTTCTTATCGATCTAAGGCGGTTGTACAACCTTATTTATCTAAGCAATGGTTCGTTCGCGTAACCCAATTTAAAGAAACGTTGATCTCTGCAGTTCGTGACAAGCGAGTAAAATTGATTCCATCTCATTGGGAACAAACCTATTACCATTGGATCGAAAATTTACGTGATTGGTGTATTTCACGCCAACTTTGGTGGGGACATAGAATTCCTATTTGGACAAATATTACTGATCCAACCGACATCATTTGTTATACGGGCGAAGGACTTCCTCCTGATCCAACTGTTTATGAACAGGACAACGATGTTCTTGACACCTGGTTTTCCTCCTCCCTTTGGCCTTTTAGCGTTTTCGGCTGGCCCGATAAAACCGATGATCTGAAAACATTTTACCCCACATCAACGCTTATTACAGGCCACGACATCCTGTTTTTCTGGGTGGCTCGGATGATTATGATGGGTGAGTATGTGATGAAAGAAGTCCCTTTTAAAGAGACTTTCCTTCATGGACTTATCTACGGAAAATCCTATTGGCGTACGGGCAAAGATGGGAACGCGACCTATGTAGATCAAGAGGAAAAAAAAGCTTTTGATTTAGGGGAATCCCTTCCAAGTGATGTAATGAGCAAATGGGAGAAAATGTCGAAATCGAAAGGGAATGTGATCGATCCAATCGCAATCATCGAGGAGTATGGAACAGACGCGCTTCGAATGGCACTTACATCGAGTGTGACTCATGCAAGACAAATTGATTTAGATCTTAGACGCTTTGAAGAATATAAAAATTTTGCGAACAAGATTTGGAATGGCGCGCGATTTGTCTTTATGAATTTAGGCGGCCTTACACCTGGTGATTTTACTGAAGGTCTTGACGAAACACGTTTCACTCTGGAAGATCGATGGATCTTGTCTACCTTAAATCGAACGATTAATGAAATAAATCGCTGCCTTACAGAGTATACATTTGATCGAGCTGCAACTCGTGGCTATGAGTTTTTTTGGAATGACTTTTGTGCTGTCTATGTTGAACTTGCAAAACCTGTCCTTACAGGAAAAGTTGGTACAGAAGCAGATAAAAAGAACAAACAAAAACTTCTTGTTATCCTTCTTTTAGATGCGATTCGCCTCCTTCACCCGATCACACCTTTTATTACCGAAGAGATTTTCTCAAACCTAAAAGAATTTTTCGGTCCGCTCGAAGAGAATAAGAAAGCCGATCTCTATACACAAGAGGCTATTAGTGCCCTTAACTCTGCTGCTTGTATCCGAGCCCCTTATCCAATAATTATCCGAGAATCAGATACTAACCCACAAGTAGAACAGACCTTTGAGCAGATGAATGAATTGGTCAGAGCTATCAGAAATCTCCGCGCTGAAATGCAAATTGCTCCACAAGAAAAAACGGAGTTGATCATCTCTGGAGAGAATTGGAAGATAGCCGAAGAAAATCAATCGTTGATTCTTGCCCTAACTCCGACTACTCGCATCGAATTTACCAATGAAGAGAGGCCCATTTTTGGGGCAAGCCACTTAGTTTTCGATCTAAAACTTACGATCCCTCTATCTGAATCGCTCAAATTAAAAGAGAGAGCTCGCTTAGAAAAAGAAATAGAAAAAGCACAAAAACTATTACAGAGCACTCAATCAAAATTGGAAAATGTTGGCTTTCGCTCTAAAGCGCCAAAAGAAGTAGTTGAAAAGTTAGAAATAGCAGCGCAGCAAACCACTCGTCAAATTGCCGAGATGAAGAACCAGTTGCAAAATTCCAGTATCCGGAAAAATTGATGATTTTGAATCCAGTTGCGAGGTTAGCTTGGCTGACCGTGCCTCTTTGACGAGTCAACCCTGTAGGGTTGGCGAGGAAAAGAGGTCGCAACTGGGTTCAAAAGCGCGATTTTGCCGGGTGCTGGAGTTTTGCAACTGGTTCTGGTGCAAAAACTTGAAAACTTACCTGTTTAGTTTAGTGAAATATTGTGCTCATTAAAGTATTGAAATCTGGATCGTGAAAGAGTGGATTAAGTGATGATTGAGCATCTCCAACAAATTGATCAGCACGGAATTGTGGCTTAGATAAGGCTTCTTTAAGATCTTTTAATAAAGGCTGATATTTTTCTTTTCCGCTAGATTCTAATGCAACAAGAAGTGCTTCCCAGTTTTTTCGATCAGGCATCATATCTTCAATTAATCGTTTATTCATCCAGTTATCTATAATTTCTAGGTTCGAAGACTCTTCCTGTTTTATTCCTTCAGGCCAAATTTCTTCTGTGACTTTCTCAGGAGAAATAAGAAAATTGCGTTGGTATTGCCATTTATATAGGCGAATATCAGAAGTGACTTTCAAGAATTCAATCCGAGTTTTTGCAGAAGTGAGAATAACCCTCATACATTCTTTTACTTTATCAGTTGTTTGAAGTGAAAAACTTAAAGAAGTACCGAAAGAATCGCCTTTTACCGATTGGCAGAATAGCTGTACTTTATTGACAGATTCATAACTTACGAAACGTTTAATTGAACGCAAAGGAATAGACGTTTTACCAATATGGACATTAGGTCCGTCTAACCTAATATTTATTCCTGTTATCGAAGCGCTCATAAAAATTCTCCGTTAAAATGCTCAAACACTTTACGGTAAGTTGAAATACAAATCAATTCTTAGTTTTCGCTTTCCCGCGCTTCCCGATGACTTTATAAAAAAGATCGATTTGTCGATGTAATTCTTTTTTTTCCCACCAAAAAGCGCGCTCAATCCATCCTTTTTTATCGTCTATCCGACCGGTGAGAAACTGACTGGGTAGTGCAGTCGTTGTCGGATAAGGATTGTCCAGGACCCCAGAAAAATGGGCGATTGCTTTTTTAGAACCTTCTTGGACATAAAGAAAACATCCGTAAGGAAAATGAAGGGGAGAGTCTTCTTGAATCGTATTAGGTTTGATTTTTTTAACCAGAGCTGTGGCCTTTTCCCAATTCTTTTCCAGCATCAAGCTCCACAATGCCAGAGCTTGGAAAAGAGGATCATTTAACTTTGCTTTTTTAAACAGAATGGATCCTTTTTTGGATTCCTTTAGTTCCTGCTTTAATAAATAGAAAAGGGTTCTTGGCTCATATACTTCAATGGGTTTCTTATTAAGAATAGCTTCTAAATTCTCTCGCCTAGAAGGAGAGAGTTGAGGCGCTAAGTCGAGAAGCGCTTTTACATCATCAGTGGCTTCTAGTTCGAGTAGGCAATAAAGAGCGTTGCAAAACGAAATTTCTTCTAATGGATTTTTTGCTAGCTGCTTTCCAATCTCGACGAGGATTGGTACTTTTGCTAGCCAAAATGCGAGTTGGATTGCAGTTTCAGTCAAACTTGAGTTTGGCTCAATAAAAGGTAGTTGTTCCCAATTTTCTTTTAAATTTCCGATCAAACTGAATGTTGTTGGGTTTTTCAAAAGATCGGGGATATGACGAATCGACAAAAGAATGATTCGATAGGCGGCTTCCCGATTGTTTAGTGAACTTTCATGCATACGGTAAATGATGTGCTCTTTTACAACCGATAGCAGAGGATGTTTAGGGAATTTACGAAGAGCTAATTCGAGGCACTTAGCCTCCTCTTCTTCATCACCTATCGCTTCATAAACCATTGATTTTCCTAAATATTCAAGAGGGGCACCAGGCGTTCGATATAAACGTTCAAATTCTTTCAATGCTAAGTGGAAAGGATGCTCTTCTTTTTGCATTTTGGCTTTTTGAAGGAGCGTCATCCCTGCTCGAAATAAAGCTTCGCGCCCTTCCATTCTACCGGGGAAACATTGGCCGATTCTTCGATATTCTTCCAGAGCCAAATCAAATAATTGATGGCTTAAAAAAGCGTTGGGAACAGCAAGGCACCCGACCATTACGTTGTGACTGCCGTCATAAATTTTGCAGGATTGGATCTCAAACTTGTCATCTTTAGCCAAAATACCCACATGCTTGCCAGGAAGGGGAAGGTGGGAAGTGATCGTCAGTTTAATCTTCTTGTCGATCGTCACTTTTAGATGGTCATCGATTTTCTCTATTCTGATCTGGTGCCAGATTTTTGGATCGAGCAAAAGTTTGGGCGATTCGAGCACTTGCACATTGCTTCGAAATAGTTGACAGCTTTCTGGACCGATCCAAATAAGGTACCCTTCTTCGAGATTCACTAGTTGTTTTGGATCTGGGGCGCTCAGTAAAAATCCGATCCCACTTCCATGGATTTTTACCTTTGCATCGATCCGTAAATTATCAGCAAATGATTCCTTAGAAATGGAGATGGCTGCCCACTCCGTTACGTCGAAGTTGCGCATAATGGCGAGGTGTTTTGCTAAAAGAACATTTTCTTGGAATAGCCAGTCCTCTTTACGCTCTAGGTCTAATTCTTTTGTTAAAATCCATTCCGGATGTCCTTCGATCGATTTTTTAATTTCGGCGATGAGTTCTTCGACGCTCTGAAATCGTTCTTTAGGATTTTTGGCTAGACACTTCAAACAAATTTCAGCTAATGGATGAGGGATATCTCGATAAGGAGCCATTTCGATCGGATCTGCGATCTGCTCGCCATCCACTTGTTTACGAAATGTAGCAATCGTTTTTCGATGGAATGGGAGTTGTAACGAGAGTAGTTGGTATAAAATAACACCTAAAGCATACAAATCGGTTTGTATCGATGAAGATTTCCCTTTGAGCCGCTCTGGCGCCATATAGGCTAGCGTTCCTGTGATCTTACCAGGTCTAGTTAAGTCTTCAGCGATATTCCGCGCTTCAGGAAGCGATTCATCGCTTTCTAAGCTGTCAATAAAGTCAGCAATACCCCAATCGAGAATGATCACCTCACCATACTTACCGATGATGATGTTTTCCGGTTTTAAATCGCGATGCAAAATCCCTTTTGAATGGGTATAGGCAACCGCTTCGCATACAGTCAAAAATATGCGAGACAACGCGGGAATCGATCTGCCGATCGGATGGAGAGAATGACCCGTTTTTTCTTGCTCCCGTGTCGCTCGGAGAATCTGACGTAGAGTTTCGCCTTCAATATAGGGCATCGTATAATAGATATCGGAATCTGGACCCATCTGAATTTCCAATATTGGAATAATCGAGGGGTGAGCAAGAGAGCTAGCGACCTTCGCTTCCCTCAAGAAACGACGTTGGATCGTTTTGTTAGCCTGAAGCTCAGGTCTGATCCGCTTGAGCGCAACGCGCCTTTCACAGACAGGATCTAACGCGAGAAATACCTCGCCCATCCCACCTCGTCCAAGGTTTTCTAAGATTTTGTAGGGTCCCACAGATTCAGGAAGTTCAATGACTTTTTTATCGCTCACGACAAACGTCATCCCAAATTTCCAAATAATTGGCAAGATGAATCGTTAATTTAAGAAAAAAGGGGAGTGCCTTTGTTATTCTTCTAGCGTCGTGGCCTGGGAGCAATGTTAACGATGAGAAGAATGGAACAAGTAAAAAAACATATACTGAAAAGTAGTATTGGCGAGAATTTTGGGGGGTTTGGTATAGTTTTTGTATATGAAAAAAATTATTCTTACTGGGGACAGGCCGACGGGGAAACTTCATCTTGGCCATTATGTTGGATCTTTGGCAGCGCGTGTTCGTTTGCAAGAAGATCATACGCAATATGTGATGTTGGCCGATGCTCAGGCTTTAACTGATCACGCAGATAACCCTGCTTTGATTCGAGAAAACATCTATCAGGTGGCTCTTGATTATCTGGCTGTTGGGATTGATCCGAAAAAAACAACAATCTTCATTCAATCGATGATTCCAGCGTTACCTGAGTTGATGATGTATTATCTCAATTTAATTACGTGGAATCGCCTGAAGCATAATCCCACTGTGAAAGCAGAGATTATGCAAAAAGGGTATGGGGAAGAAGTCCCTGCTGGATTCATGGTTTATCCTATTTCACAAGCAGCAGATATCACTGCCTTCAAAGCCAATCTTGTTCCTGTGGGTGACGATCAAATCCCTATGATTGAGCAGTGTGTAGAAGTAGTTCGTAAGTTCAATCGCCTCTATAAAACTGATGTTTTAGTTGAGCCTCAAATTGTTCTTTCTGCGATTGCTCGTCTACCAGGAATCGACGGAAAAGCTAAAATGAGCAAAAGCTTACACAATGCGATCTACCTTTCCGATACACCTGACGAACTTGCCAAAAAGGTGAAAGGAATGTACACCGATCCTGGCCACTTACGACTCGAAGATCCGGGAAAAGTAGAAGGAAATCCTGTCTTTACTTACCTAGACGCCTTTGCAACAGATAAAGAAAAAGTTGAGGAGCTAAAGGCTCACTACCAGCGTGGGGGACTCGGCGATTCAGTCGTGAAAAAATATCTTTTAGAAGTTCTTCAAGCATTCCTTGAACCGATCCGTACTCGAAGAGCCGAATTTGCAAAAGATGAAACGCAAGTTTGGAATATGATTTTTAAAGGAACTGAGGTTGCAAACGAAGTGACGCAAGCGACTTTATCCGAAGTCAAGGCCGCTATGGGGATCGACTATTTGTCTTTTTCTTCAAGTTCATGATTGATGTCTTCTTCTCTCTCGGGTTCGGTTGTTGCGTTGCTTTCGAAAAATTCGCGAAGAAGAATGTAGATTGCGCCAAGGCTAAAAAGAACGGGGAGGAAAATTCTCCAAGAGATGTCGAATTGTACGGTGATAAAGGTCCCAATAAAGACAAGAAGGGTGATCGCCATATCGTAAGTACGGCCTAAAAGATATTGTCTAAGCGCAAGTGGAAGACCGACTGCCAACATAATTCCGGGCCACCAATCATCTGTAAAAACTAGAACCGCAATTCCTAATAGAAAAATAGCAGTGGAAACCGTTTGAGCTCTTTTTTGAGAGGTGAGGGGATGGGCCATGAAATCTCCATTTTCCTCACCATAAAGTCTTTTAGGAAAAAAACACAAGTTTAGGATTAATAAGCTGCGCCTTCTGGGGAAGGAATTGTTTTTTCAAACTCAAAACAATCGATGGTTTTGCCCGACCAATCCATTGGAGAGACGGAATAAATCAGAGATCCGACAATTGAATGTAAATGGAATACGCTCGAAATAATTCCTGCTGGAATAGTAGAAATAGCTTCAGCGCCCTCGCAATGACACAATTTCCGGAGCATGATAAAGAATGAGGCTATGAGGACTAACGGAATAGCTACAAGGCTGGAAATGGCTTGCGCTACAAAAAAAACACGGGCTTCAAAGGCGTTACTATAAGAGTCATTTTCAATAGATTGTTTCATTAGTGGCAGAGCTTCTCTTGATGGCCAAAGAAAGGCTGAACTGAACTTTTGAATGGTGTCAACTGAAGACATAATTCACCTTTTGTTTAGTTTATATTCGAATAGCATTCTTTTAGGTTAATTATATATTATTCTGGTTTGTCGTCAAGCTAATTTAGTGGATGGGTATTATTTAATAGTTGAAAATTAGGCAGTATAACTGCCTAAAAGGAGATCTAATTTTTATAGATCTAATTCGTATTCTTGACGGGTAGGACGTGGAGCTTCATTGCTTGCTTGTATGCTGCGTTCGGCTAGATTGTACACTTGTCCATCCTCATCGTCTGATTTACCGATACTTTGATTGAGTCGCTCAGTTTGAGCTTCAGAAAAAAGTCTTGTTGTTTCAAGTGTTGCAAAAATTCCTACTACTGAAACAGGAATAGCACTGATTACGTGATGCTTAAGGGCATCAATCATTTCTTTGAGCGCTTCGTCTCCTGCGCCTTCTCGCCCAAAACAAGCTTGAATTGCCGCAGAGAGCAGTCCGAACAAGAGAATAATAGGTAAGGCGATGATACTTGTAATGACTTGAGCTGCAGCAAGCAGTCTGGCTGTAGCCGACTGACAACAAGATACATTTTCCGATTCACTGAGATCAAGCTCCATGTTCTCAATGGCTACCATGGGCAACATTGAACAATTTTTGATTAATTCTACTAAAGACATTTTTGACTCCTATTTAGTTATTATTAATTATTATAATGCGATGAGTATTGGATAATTTCATCAGTATTTGAAATAAACCCCTTGCTTCGTGGATCTGTGATGGGAATGGGTATGATTTCTTTTCCAAGTTCCATAAATGGAACATCCCTGTCTGATTGATTAGGATCGATTAGACATTTATTTAAATAATCGGATTGAGAATCATAAAATTTTGTTACAGTGGCTAATGACCAAATAAGGCCGACGGCAGCAACTGGAATTACCAATATAATTTCGAATTTTAAGGCGTTACTCATTTCAATCAGAGCTTTCTTTCCTTCTCCTTTAAATGAGCGGATGACAGCGTCTGTAAGACCTGCAAGAAGAAGAATGGGAATTGCAATTGTACTCATGATGATCTGGGCAAGAAAGAGAAGTTTTGACGCAACGAATTGGTCAGGGGTCATTGTTTGGGGATTTAACTTCATCGATTCAATCGTCTTTAAAGGGTGGGAAGAAATACTTGAAATTGAGGTTGTTATATTCATAATAAATACCTATTATTCTTGGTGTATATTATATATGTATTAACTTATTAGGTCAATTGATTGGTTGTTTTTTGATATTTATAATAAATAGTTAATTTGATTGTTTGTCTTTTCAAAAATGAAGTGCAAAAGTTTCGTTAATGCAAGGCCATTCTTCGCATACAAAGCCGTTTATAAGTTTAACGCATTGAAATAGAGTTGGTTAACGAAAAAATAGGGGCCTTACGTCTGCTTCTTTTCGAGATGCTCTTTGAGAAACGGAGCGGTGCGGGAATTTTTGTCTTTGGCTACTTGTTCGGGGGTGCCGGAGGCCATAAGAGTGCCCCCAAAGGCGCCTGCATCGGGGCCGAGGTCTAGGATGTAGTCGGCGTTGGCGATGACATCGAGGTTGTGTTCGATGATGACGAGGGTGTTTTTTTTGTCGGCTAGGCGGTGGAAGATGGGGATTAGTTTGGCGATATCTTCGTTGTGCAGGCCGACTGTTGGTTCATCGATGAGGTAGAGGGTAGTACCTGTTTCGCGCTTGGCGAGTTCTCGGGAGAGTCGCAGGCGTTGCGCTTCTCCGCCGGAGAGGGAGGCGATCTCTTGCCCTAGATTGAGATAGGAAAGTCCGACTGCGCAGAGGGTGTCGAGGCGTTTAACGACTTTTGGAATTTCGGAAAACCACTGGACTGCCTCTTGGACGCTCATTTCAAGGATTTGGCCTAGATGTTTTCCTTTGTAGAGGACTTCGAGGGAGATGGGGTTGAGTCTGTAGCCGTGGCAAGCTTGGCAGGGAATTCTGACAGAAGGGAGGAATTGAAGGTCTACGGTTTTGTATCCGAGGCCCCAGCAGGTGCGGCACATACCTCGTTTATGATTGGGACTAAAATGGCGGGGGAGTAGACCCTTGATTTTAGCTTGGGGCATCATTGCATAGAGGGATCTAAGAAGGGGCTGGATATCTGTGTAGGTGCTGACATCGGAACGGGCTGTTTGTCCGATGGGGGATTGGTCGATAGTAATCACTTTTTCAAAGGAGGAGAGGCCGTAGAAATTTGAGCCAAGTAGTTCCACAGGCTCGAGTCGTTTGCGGGAGTTCACAGCTTTTTCTGCGGCGGGTTTTAGAAGATGGCGCATGAGGGATGATTTGCCAGAACCGGATACACCGGTGAGGCAGGTGATGGCGGATTTTGGAATTGCGACAGTTAGGTTTTGGAGGTTATGAATCGAGGCATTTTCGATTCGGATATCGGGTGAGTAGGGGCGTCTCTTTTTTGGGATCGGAATCGATTTTTTTCCACTTAGATACAATCCCGTTAAGGAATTTGGATTTTTTAGGATTTGCGGGATTGTTCAGGCGGCCGTGATATAGCCTCCTTCTTTTCCAGCTTTGGGCCCAAAGTCTACTAGGTAATCGGCCTCCATGACGGTGAGAGGATCGTGTTCAACAAGAAGTAGGGTGTTACCTTGATCGCAAAGTTTTTTTAATGCGGCGTTCAAAAGTTGGTTGTTGTAGGGGTGGAGTCCGATTGTGGGTTCATCGAGGATGTAGAGGCATGAGGTAAGGCCTGATCCCAGAGCTCGCGCTAGACGGATTCTTTGCAGTTCTCCACCGCTTAATGTTGGAGCTGAGCGGTTTAAGGAAATATAGGTGAGCCCAATAGAACTGAGAAACTCGAGCGATTTTAAGATTTGATTTTTTGTTTCTTGCAAAAAGACGTGTTTTTTCAGATCAAATGTTTTGGAAAATTCATAGGCTTCAGAAATCGGGAGGGCGCAAAAATCGGCAATCGAATGTTTTTCGATGCGGACATTGCATGCGAGAGGATTGAGCCGGGCTCCCTGGCAAGCGGTGCAGAGGCTGGTTGTGAGATAAGGCTGCAGAGCTTCTCGAATAAATCCAAGCGCCATTCTCGCTGCGTTGGCAAAGAGGGGATGGATCCCTCTCCATTGGAGGGTCATTCCATTTTTCATTTTGATTTCAGGACCCCCATTTAAAAAGATTTCGGGGTCTAACTTTGCGTCTACATCGATTCCCGCTTTTTTGAAATATTGTTCGACGAGATCGAAAGCTCCAGAAGAACCACGCTCTTTAAACAGACGATCGCAAGCTCCTAAAATGGATAATTTGAGTAACCCTTTTTCTTCTTCAAGATGAGCGCCGTAAGTCATTCCGAGTCCTTGACATTCAGGACACATTCCAGCTTCCGCATTGAACGAAAAGGTGTGAGGTGTGACTGGAGGAAATGATTTCCCAGTACTCTCAACAGCAAATGTGAGATTGAAGAAAAGATCTCCTTTGCCTGTATCGATGACGACCACTCCGTCGGAATCTTTGGTCGCTTTTTCAACGGCTTCGTAGAGTCTTTTTTTGTTCTTTTTATCGACCGTCATTCGATCTACAACAAGATAGATCTGATTTTTTCGGTGCTTTTCAAAAGGGATTTCTTGATCGAGTTCATAATACGTTCCATTGAGGCGAATTCGAACAAATCCGAGCCTGCCAAGCCGTTCTTTGAGTTCTTCAAACGTCTCTTTTTTTATGAGATTGATCGGAGCCAGGATATGAAGTTTTTCTCCAGCAGGAAGTTCTAGGATTTTCTCAACTACGTACTCTTTGCTGATGTGTTTGATTTGTTCGCCCGTTTCCGGATCAAAGGCTGTTCCTAAGTGTGCATAGAGGACTCGAAGGAGATCGTATATTTCAGTAAGAGTTCCGACTGTACTGCGAGGATTCAATCCGCCTGTTTTTTGTTCCAATGCAATGGATGGAGCGAGTCCTTCAATGCGGTCGACTTTTGGTTTGGAGAGTTGTTTAACGTATTGGCGGGAGTAGGCCGGAAGGGTTTCTGTATACCGCCTTTGTCCTTCGGCGTAGATTGTCTCGAAGGCCATCGAGGATTTTCCTGAACCGGAAGGTCCTGTAAAAACGGTGATTTTTCCTCTAGGAATTTCTAAATTGACTCCCTTCAGATTATTTTGCTCTCCGTTTTCGACTTTGATACTTTTGAGTTGCTTATTTTTTTTCGGCGGAAGTTTTTTTGCAACAATCGGAGTGTCTTTCAGAGCGATTCCAGTCGGAGTTTTAAGTTTTACTAGAGCTTCTGGCGTCCCTTCTGCGATGACTCTACCTCCCGCATCCCCTGCTTCTGGCCCCATCTCAATGACCCAGTCAGCTATTTTGACTAGATCCATATTATGCTCAATTACGAGAACTGTATTTCCTTTATCAACAAGGCGTCTTAACACTCCAACAAGTCTTGCCACGTCATGAAAATGGAGACCGGTTGTAGGCTCATCTAAAATATAGAGCGTCTTTCCTGTTGCAGGGCGGACGAGTTCTTTTGCAAGCTTAATTCGCTGCGCTTCGCCGCCTGATAAGGTCGTAGAAGGCTGCCCAATTTTAAGATAATCAAGACCCACTTGACTGAGGACATCTAATTTTTTTCGAATTTGTGGTAGAGCGTCAAACAGTTGCAGAGCGTGTTCGACATCCATTTCTAAGATGTCATGGATGCTCTTTCCTTTAAATTCGATGGCGAGGATTTCTGGGTCGAATCGTTTTCCTTTACACTGAGAACAGGGGACCCAGGCATCTTCCATGAAGTCCATATCGATTTTTACTTGCCCCATGCCGCTGCAATAACTGCAGGAGCCCTCTTTCACATTGAAGCTGAAATGGCCGGCTGTAAACCCTCTCATTTTTGATTCGGGCAGCTCTGAAAAAAGGTCGCGGATTTCATCGAAAAGCTTGATATACGTGGCGGCATTCGAGCGGGGAGTTCGCCCGATAGGCGTTTGATCGACAGCGATGGCTTTATCGAGATGCTCAAGGCCTCGGATCTCTTTATGATCGCCGATTGGCAGTATGGAGTTGTGCAGCTTATTCGTTAGTGCCGGCGAGAGAATATCGGAAATAAGCGAGGATTTGCCCGAACCAGAGACTCCAGCAATGGCAATGAGTCCGCCCAATGGAATGGTGACGTCGATATTTTTCAAATTATGGTGCGTGGCTCCGATGATCTCAAGACCTGCCGTTAATTTTTTTCGTTCTCGCTGTTCAATTTTCATTCGACCGGAAAGATAAGCGCCCGTAATGGACTCTTTATTATTCATCAAGTCCGTGACGGATCCATTAACGAGAAGTCTTCCGCCGTGTGCGCCAGCTCCTGGACCAATATCGACAATGCGGTCGGCTGCCAGCATCGTATCCGAGTCATGCTCGACCACTAAGACGGTATTGCCTTGATCTCGCAACTCTCTCAATGTATCGATCAACTTATGATGATCGACTGGGTGGAGTCCAATGGAAGGTTCATCCAACACATAGATCGCTCCAACAAGGCCCGCGCCGATTTGAGAGGCAAGTCTCACCCGCTGCGATTCGCCACCGCTCAAGGTAGGCGAGCTTCGACTTAAACTGAGATAATGGACCCCAACGCGTAGTAGGAACGCGATTCGCTCGCGTATTTCTTTGACAAGTTCTTCGGCTACGAGCAGGTCTAACGCGGACATCTTTAGAGCGTCAAAGAACGCCAACAATTGTGCAAGAGTCATGCCAGTGAGCTCAGCAATTGTTTTGCCATTGAGTTCCGTGTGAGCCGGGTAGGGCTTAATCTTCGCCCCTTTGCAGGAAGGGCAGACGCCCACAATCATCATTTCCGCCATTTTATTGCGGTACATCTCGCTCTTAGCTTGGGCAAGTCGCTCTTTCGCCTCAGCGATGACCCCATCCCAATGGACATATTCGACCCAACGGTTCTTTTTTTCTGGGTGAGTGAAGATCATTTTCGTCCACTTTGCTTCGATCCCATACAAAAACGCGTGCTTGGCTTTCTCTGGTAGATCCTTCCAGGGCGTGTCGATGTTGAATTTGTAAATTTTCGCGAGATTGTTGTAGATATTGCCATGCCGCACAGTCGTGTAGGAGCTACCGATTGAGCAGCAATCTTCGGCAATCGATAGGTGCGGATCGATGATTTTGTTCAGATCGAATTCACGGGAAACACCAAGACCATGACAGGTGGGACACATGCCAACAGGATGGTTAAAAGAAAAGTCATGAGGTTGGAGCGGTCCATAGGAAATGCCAGACTTTTGTGAGTAGGCGAATTCAGATAGAGTGATTTCTTCCTTTGTATCGGGAAGGTAAACGCTGCAGAGCCCTTTACCCACTTCAAGTGCTGTTTTTACCGCCTCTGAGATCCGTGAATTGTTTTCAGGATTTGCGACCAGCCGGTCGATCACGATATCGACATCATGAGCAAAAGAGCCATCGAGACGATCAATTTCCCCGAGCTCGACCCACTGACCATCCACCCGAAGGCGCATAAAGCCCTTACTCAGCAGCTCCGTAAAATCTTCTTTAAATTCAGCTTTTTTCCCACGAGCATACGGGGCTAAAACAACGAATTTACCCGATAAACTCTGCAATCTGGCGATGATTCTTTCCCGACTTTGCGCTGAGACAGGCTCTTTACTAATGGGGCAATGAGGAACACCGATCCGCGCATAAAGAACCCGTAAAAAGTCATAGATTCCAGTCATCGTACCGACAGTCGACCTAGGATTATTGCCCGCCTGTTTTTGCTCGATAGCAATCGTGGGGGCGATCCCAGAAATGCTCTCAGCTTCCGGTTTTGGCAAAGAGGCGAGATTTCGACGGGCTTGATGAGAAAGCGATTCGATATAGCGGCGCTGCCCCTCGACATAAATCGTGTCGAAAGCCAAAGACGATTTACCAGAACCCGAGACGCCCGTAAACACAACGAGCTCTCCCGGTTCTAACGTTAAATCGACGTCCTTCAAATTGTGGACGCTCACTTTTTTCAAAACAATTGGTGGTGGCATAAGTGATATGATTTTCTCAAAAGTCGGTTTTATGTACTATGGAAATTATGTTGAATCGAACTAAAATTATTTGCACGATTGGCCCTTCTGTCGAGTCATTTGAAAAAATGATTGCATTGATTGGAGCGGGGATGAACGGAGCTAGGTTGAATTTCAGCCATGGCACTTACGAAGAACATGCACGCAATATTGCGAATTTGAAAAAGGCAAGGGCTCAGACCGGCAAACCTTTGGCTCTCATTCTCGATACGCAGGGGCCGGAAATTCGAATCGGCAAGGTAAAAGATGGGGCATTGACGCTTGCGCCTAAGCAACGCATTAAGTTGGCTGCAAGTGGAGGCGATGTTCCGTTCCCTTATCCTGAAGTTCTAGAAATTATGCATGTAGGAACCAAAGTTTTATTTGATGATGGATATATTATTGGTCAGGTCGTTGAGCAAAGCCCTTTATTCGCGATTGTTGAGATTCAAAATAGCGGTATTCTCAAGAGTGGAAAAAAGATGAATATTCCGGGCATTGAAATTCCCATTCCAGCGATGACGGAAAAGGATGTGAAGGACATTCAATTTGGATGTAGTCAGAATATTGACATGATCGCAGCTTCCTTTATTCGCTCTTCGCACAACGTGCTGGCGATTAAGGAACTTCTTGCGAAGGAGGGAAAGCCCGGCATCCAAGTGATTGCAAAAATTGAGAGCACGCAAGGAGTTGAGAACTTCGATAGCATTGTTCAGTCAGCTGACGGAATTATGATCGCTCGGGGTGATCTTGGCGTGGAGGTCGACTTAGCTGAAGTACCAAAACTTCAAAAACAGATGATCCGCAAATGTTATCAAGCATGTAAGCCCTCCATTACCGCTACGCAAATGCTTGAGTCGATGATTACGAATCCTCGTCCAACTCGTGCTGAGGCGTCTGATGTTGCGAATGCTGTATATGATAGTACTTCCGTCATTATGCTTTCTGGTGAGACAGCTGTTGGAATCTATCCAATTGAGGCGACAGAACGGATGAGAAGCATCGCAAGTGTTGCTGAAGCCGACGTCGATTACCGCCATTTTTTCGACCTTCATTCTCAGCGTGATTATCATGATATTTCTTCGGCAGTTGCTGCAGCCGCTGTAAAGACCGCGTACTGCGCTGGAGCTAAGGTAATTTTCGCCTTCACAACAAGCGGAATGACAGCAAGACTTCTGTCGCGACTTCGCCCAGAAATGTTAATCATCGCCGTGACTCCAAGCGAATCTGCCTATCATCAGATGGCTTTGAACTGGGGTGTCGTTCCCCTCTATTTAGAAGGTTGGAAAGACGCAAAACATGCCTTTGACGCCGCAAGCGAATTTGCCCGCAAACAAGGACTTATTTCCTTTGGAGATGTCGTCGTCGTTACGTCTGGCGTTTCCTTTGGGAAAAAAGGGACGACGAACATGATGGTGGTAGAAAGCGTCGGAGATGTGCTAGTTCGGGGTCATAAAGGACATGGCTCAAAAGTAAGCGGAAAAATTTCAATCATTCTTTCCCCGGAAGGACACTCTCCTGAGCGATTCAAAGGGCGAATCGTAGTGATCCTACATTGCGATCATAGCTTTCTTCCAATATTGAAAGAGGCCGCGGGCGTCGTACTGCAAAATTATGTAGGAGACAATGGCTCTGAAAAATACGCAGAAATGGTGGCCAGAACAGTGAATGTTTCATTGATGTGCAGAGCCGACGGCGCCATGCATCTGCTCAATGA
>Ga0207030_1047_pt1 | contig 23952 bp, 24 predicted proteins | sample Alteio_BWMinCont_40_FD_153260 | JGI IMG/M metagenome (GOLD analysis project Ga0207030, IMG submission 153260) | Enriched cells from forest soil in Barre Woods Harvard Forest LTER site, Petersham, Massachusetts, United States -... | ecosystem: Environmental > Terrestrial > Soil > Temperate forest >... | reverse complement strand
ATTGCTCGGCCAAAAAATGATCCGTTATTTTTCCTCGCGAGGCGGAGTCAAAGGAAAAATCATTGCTATTTGGGGACTCTCATTTAAACCAGATACTGACGACATGAGAGAGGCTCCCTCTTTAGAGTTGATTGAACAATTGATCCAAGAAGGGGCCTCCTTAAGACTATTTGACCCCATATCCATGCCGATTGCAAAAAAAATCCTCATTAATCAGAAAAAAATTACTTGGTGTGAAAGCGAACAGGAAGCGGCAGAGGGCGCTGATTCCATTGCTCTAATTACCGAATGGAAGCAATTTCGATTAGTCGACTTAAAACCAATCAAAGCAAATATGAAAGGAAAAGCTTTTTTCGACGGACGTAATCAATATAAATCCAACGATATGGCTAAACAAGGCTTCGATTATATCTGCATTGGAGTCCCAGAAGTCATCCAAAAGGCGTAAGATGGAAGGAATTAAACACGACCCTTTAAAAAGAATCTTTGACATTCTTTTTAGCTTTGTTTTCTTGGTGTGCTCCGCCCCTTTTTTACTGATCATAGGTTTTCTTGTTGCGCTCACCTCCAAAGGGCCTATTGTTTATCATAGTTTACGACTAGGTAGGGGTGGGTCTACAATTCGATGTCTTAAATTTCGAACAATGTATGAAAATGCAGAGGATCGCCTTCACGAAATTTTACGATCAGACCCATCCCTGCAGAGAGAATGGGATCAATATCAAAAACTTAAATCTGACCCAAGAATTACTCCAATAGGTAAATTTTTAAGGCGAACTTCTCTTGATGAGGCTCTCCAGTTTTGGAATGTGTTAAAAGGAGATTTAAGCGTAGTTGGACCAAGGCCTCTAACATTGATGGGAACAGCAGGCACGTACCTTGATGAAATTAGGTCTATCTATGGGAAAAATGCGCAGACAATCCTTTCTGTTCGCCCTGGAATTACAGGTATTTGGCAGGTTTCAGGACGCAGTAAAGTCCCCCTTTTAGAAAGACAAAAAATGGAAACAAATTACGCGCAAACAAGAACCTTCTGGGTGGATTTAGTTGTGATTGCAAAAACGATTCCAGTAGTTATTTCCTCTAAAGGAGCGTTTTGAAAACAGTTTTAGTTACAGGTGGTGCAGGATACATCGGAAGTCATACTTGCAAAGCTTTATCCCAAGCCGGTTTTTTGCCGGTCACCTATGACAATCTTTCCACAGGCCATGAGTCAGCAGTAAAATGGGGTCCATTTGTGCATGGCGATATCGCAGATGAACATACATTAACGGAAACAATAAAAGCCTTCAAACCAGAAGCAGTTCTCCATTTTGCGGCTGACGCTCTTGTGCTCGAATCACAACAAAACCCTTCTAAATACTATCGAAATAATGTTGCGGGCACGCTTTGCTTGCTTGAAACTATGCGTGCATGCGCTATCAATCAACTCATATTTTCTAGTACTTGCTCCATCTATGGAGCTCCTAAATTGAGTCCCATCACTGAGGACCATGCTCTTTGTCCCATCACTCCCTATGGCCGTTCCAAATGGATGGCAGAGCAAATAATGGACGATTTTGATCGTGCTTACGGTCTCAAAACAGTAAAACTCCGTTATTTCAATGCCGCTGGAGCCGATCTTGATTCAGATGTTGGAGAACAACACAATCCAGAAACCCATTTAATTCCTAGGGCCATTCAAACCGCACTTGGATTAAGAAAGGAAATCGTTGTGTATGGCACTGACTTTGAAACTCACGATGGGAGTGCCGTCCGAGATTTTACACATGTTAAAGACCTTGCGGACGCTCATGTATTAGCTCTTGAATACCTTCAAAATTCAGGGCAAAGCGATGTCTTTAACCTCGGGACAGGTCAAGGAATGTCGGTTTTCGAAATCATTGATGCCATTCAAAAATTTTCCGGGATGCCTTTTAAGGTGCTTTTAGACAAAAGACATGAGGGCGATCCAGACATTCTCACAGCAGACAGTCAAAAAGCAAAACGAATTTTACAATGGGTTCCAAAATATTCTTCACTGCCTACAATCATTGAATCTGCATACAAGTGGCACAAGTCTTCATGATTTTATTTTCCTTTTTTTTAAGTTTGACAGCGCTTTTATTTAAAATAACTACATTTCCTGATCTACCTATTCTACCCTTTATTCCCCTACTTGCCATCCTTTCGCTTCTTCGTCCTTTTCCAAAAACGGTTCTTTTAGCGACGGTTTCAGGCTTTCTTGTGGACTTACTTAGTAGCGATCCTCTTGGAATACATGCTTTAAACTATGCTCTTTGCATTCTTATTTGCTTTCGTTTCCGGAGCCTTTTTTCATCCGAATCTCCTCTACAGTTAGGGCTTTACACCATTATTTATTCGTTTGTTTCGACGGGGCTCCAAATCGCTTTACTTTTTCTCTTTGACAGAAGAATCGAGTTTCTAGGAAAATGGTGGTTAGTACAATTGGCAAGCCTGCCTGTGATCGACGCTTTATATGCGTTTATTTGGTTTGCTGGGCCTCTTGCACTGTATAGAGCAATTAACCATACCTGGACCATCTATTGGCTGAAGAAAAACAACCCTACCTTTCGGAACTGACACTCATCGCGATAGAAGCCGCACTTGCCGCGGGAGATATTTTGCGACAAGGATTCAGAACGCATTTCCAAATTAAATCAAAGTCTGGGCACCATAATTTAGTTACTGAATATGACCATAAAGCAGAACTTGCAATCATTGAATTCATCGAAGGCAATGTACCGGGCTCCCAATTTTTAGCGGAAGAAAGTGGCGCATCTGGTTCGGAAAAAAATGGAATTACTTGGATTATCGATCCGTTAGATGGGACTGTCAATTTTGCCCATGAAATCCCCATCTTTGCTGTTAGCATTGGAATAGAAAAAGAAGGGAAAATGATTGCTGGAGTTATTTTGCAGCCAATAACTCAAGAACTATTTGTGGCAGAAGCTGGAATGGGCGCATTTATGAATGGAAGGAAAATACAAGTTTCTTCGACTACAACCCTAAAAAAATCGATCTTAGCAACGGGTTTTCCTTATAATCTAGAAGAAAATCCAGCAGATTGCATCGAACACTTCGTCGATATTTTAAAAGCCGGCATTCCGATTCGCAGGTTAGGTGCAGCTGCAATTGACCTCGCCTATACAGCTGCAGGGTATTTTGATGGGTATTTTGAAATCGGTCTAGCTCCTTGGGACTGCGCTGCCGGCAAATTATTACTAGAAGAAGCTGGAGGAACCATTACTTCTTGGAGCGGAGATCCCTTCGACATTCGCGCTCGTAAATCTTTATTAGCCACTAATGGGCAGATCCACAGTGAGGCAATCACCCTTTTAACTAGGTCATTATAATGTTGGTTAATGGAAAGCTGATCGCCAGCCAAATAGTTAATGAAATTAAGGAAATCGTTGCAAAAATTGTTGGACGCAAACCCGGTTTAACTTTTATTTTGGTTGGAGACGATCCAGCTTCAGAATCATACGTCCGATCAAAAGATCGAGCTTGCGCAGCTACCCAGATTCGCTCTTCAGTCATTCGCCTACCCAACTCAACTAGTGAAAAAGATTTGCTCGCTCAAATCGATCAATTAAACAACGACAAACAGGTTGACGGAATCCTCGTACAACTCCCACTCCCCTCCCATATCAATGAGTCAACCATTACCCAGGCAATTGATCCAGAAAAAGATGTAGACGGATTCCATCCGATCAACCTCGGGAAACTGTTGCAAGGAGACGATTCCGCTATCATCCCCTGCACGCCACTAGGAATCAAAGTTCTTCTAGAAAAAAGTCAAATTTCAGTCAGTGGAAAGCATGTAGTCATTGTAGGACGAAGCAATATCGTAGGAAAGCCCCTCGCAGCTCTTCTCATGCAAAAAAAGGCTGGTTGCAATGCAACAGTCACCCTCTGCCATAGTCAGACCCATCACCTTTCAGACATCACTCGCTCGGCCGACATTCTCATCGCAGCAATTGGTCAGCCCTATTTCATCCGAAAAGAAATGGTAAAACCCGGAGCCGTTGTAGTCGATGTAGGAATTAATCGAGTGAATGGAAAAATCGTTGGTGATGTAGATTTCGAGGAAGTTGAGAAGATTGCCTCGCATATTACGCCAGTCCCAGGTGGAGTAGGCCCCATGACCATCGCTATGCTCATGCAAAATACTATGACTTGTTTTTTGAAAAGAACGGATCTGGTATAGTAATTCAATAATCCTAGAAACGGCGATTGAGGATGGTCAGGCATACGCATCAACCTAAAGGGAAATTCCAGAGGAACAACTGCAAAAAAGCAGACAAACTCTCTTTTATTACCCAGAAGTTTGTGTCGCCTCAAGCCAATTTTTTTTTCAGCGCAGAGAAAAGAACTGAGAAGACGCGGAGAACGCAGAGTCGAGGGAAGCCCTCGAGCTCCCAAGATTTTTTTTCACATTTCTAGAAATTTGGGGAGTGTGAGGGCTTCCCTCACCTCTGCGTTCTCCGCGTCTTCTCAGTTCTTTTCTCTGCGCTGAAAAAAAAAATTGGTTTGAGGCGACACAAACTTATGGAAAGAGTATGCCGGTTTTTTATAGTTGTTCCTCTGAAATTTCTACTTTAGGTTGATGCGTATGGGATGGTCAGGATAAAAAATTTATTTTTGTTATTCTTCATCCTGACCATCCTAATATCCTGTTAAATTTCTTTGTTTCTATTGTGTAAAAATGAAATCCTATTTTTTTATTTTATTTCTTCTTGGGGGATGTTCTGAGGCTCCGGTGAATTGTTGCTCTTTTTTTAATGGGTGGGCTATGACGATGCCTTATCACATTACAATTGGCAAGGTAGTGAATAAAAATGAGCATTTACTCATCCAATCCATTGTTCAAAGTACTTTCGATGAGATCGATCAGACTGTAAATAATTGGAATTCCAACTCTGAAGTTTCATTAATCAATCGGTCCCCTGCTAATACGACCCATAAAATTTCTAAACACCTCAATCACCTCCTAACTGTGTGTGGAAAAATTTCAGTATTGAGTGAAGGGAGATTTGATCCAACGATTGAGCCCTTAACTAAACTGTGGAAAAATGCGACTGAAAGAGGAGTGAAGCCAGACTCAGAGGCGTTGGAAGGAATTCGCAAAGCAATAGGCTGGAGCCACATTCATTTAGCGAGTGATATTCTATGGAAAGATGAGTCCCAAACGGCATTGGATTTATGTGCTTTGTCTAAAGGATATTGTATCGATTTGATCACTGAGCGTCTTACATTAGCTGGGTTTGAAGATCTATTCATCGAGTGGGCGGGAGAAATCCGGGCCAGCGGAGGGCACCCAACAGGTAGAAAATGGACAGTCCAAATAGAACCGAATAAGGAACAAATAACCCTAACTAATGGAGCGATTGCCACTTCCGGTGATTACGCTCAAGCCGAATGGGGCGACGGATATTTTCATATTATCGACCCGATAAGCTGCTCACCCATGCGTAAAAAACCTAAGTCTATAAAAGCCGTAACAGTCATTGCACCTACCTGCGTCCTCGCCGATTCACTCGCAACTACATTAATGCTTTTCCAAACAAAAGAAGAAGCTGCAGTCTGGGCAGAAGAGATCGTTAAGCAAATCCCAGAGGTAAGTTTTAGACTATTCAATTAAAAATTTGAGACCGCGTTTTTCGTCAGTCAGTGATTGTAATCTTGTTTTAAATCAGTCTTCTACCTATACTTCAATGCGCAAACTCAACTTGAAATTATGCCTTCTATCGCAGCTGTCAACCCAGTATCTCCATCTAATTACGATCACGCAGAAACAAAAACTTTCTCTTACTGCGACTTAATCCAAAAAATAATCACCTCTGTTGCTGAATTTTTTACTACCATTGCGAAAGCCATTTATGAGGGTATGGCTCTGGTTATCGACACACTTTTCTGCATCGAAATGGATGAGATCGACCGAGAACCTATTCCTGAACGCGTCCAATATCCAAATTTAAGCCCCCCTCCATTCAATCAATTTCATCCAAATAATGAAGACCGACAACCCGCACTCCCCCCTATAGCGTCTGAGATCTCCTCACTTGCCCAAAGAGAGGCAAGATATTTAAGAAGAGAAGTTCTGGTCCCAATAAGACCATCCAATCTCTCCGATCATTCTTTGTGGCATGGGTATTCGGGATCTTTTGATCCGGATGGATGGCAGGAATTGCCACCCCATTTGTTTGCGAATTTAAGTCCAGTGCTGAGCCAACCTGATCTGGCTTCATCCAGTTCATCTTCCGGGTCTGCGGCCGTCGCTTCTTCTCAAGCTCCTAAGTTTGCCAACTCAGAAGTTCAACAAAAACAAAGAGGAGCTTTAGCTCGTTTAAATCAGATCAAAGAGGGTCTTGCCCAGGACCCAAATCAAGTCCAATTTGATGTATTTCCTTCACTACTCCATTTTGATTGTGATAAAGCATTAAGTCCCTATAGGATGGATACTCCTATTGCTCTCCTGGGAGAAATACTTAACTATGGGAACTATAAATACTCCAGAATTCCTGGAATTCCCACTCCAGAGAGAATGGAATGCATTGCAGAAGATACAAAACGCGAAATGGGCTTAATTAAAATACTTATAAGTCACGCCACTGGGATACGCGATGGAACTGATTTTACAGGTCCAAAAGTAAATTCTGCAAAAGAGTCTTTGAGTCAACTGTACAATATCCTTCAAACAAAAAAAACTAAGGCAAGCCTAGGCAACTATAATAAAGAAGAGTTAAGAACTGAAATAAGATGGGTTTTTGACAAACTGACTGATGCGTACACAAATTGTATCGACCAAATCAATTCTCAACTTGAATTTATCCTTCTCACAGTCGTAGCTTCGGAATTAGTCGAAAGCGTTGGGATTACTAAAATCAATATTTTTGGCTCTCATGCTTTATTTCAGTACAGAGCGAACTTACTAAACGAAATTTGTGCAAAGCAAAGTCGTGAAGAACCTCATGCACATGTAGTAGACTTTGAGCGACTGGCAAAAAATACTTTAGCTAAAAAATTAAATTTAGGATCACGAATTACAAACACTGGAGCACACTATGAGAATGACCTTGTAATTCCAAATAAAGAAGAACGGATTAAGCAAGCACTTGATGAATTTCTCAAATTATACAATGAAAAGCCCAGAGATAATGAGAGACCCGACCAAAGACCGATTGCCTATTTAGAAAATGGAATGATAGAGTCTGTCCCTTCTGCTCCTTTAGAAAAATTTCGAATATTTTTAATTAAATGGATTGAAACATATTTAAAATTAGAGACAATTAACCAGGGACTTAACTATATAAACAAAGATGTGGAAGCAATTGTTGCTCTTGCTTCTGAAGACCCTGAAAACGACTTTCTGGTGGGTGGAAAATTAAGTCCATCCGGGATAAAATGGCTTCTCGAAACGGCTCAAGTTACTCGGGCAAGTTAATTTTTTGTAGAGATTTATCCACGACTTCCTCATAGTCACACAAAAAAGGGTCTATGGCAAAACGACGTTCTAAAAATACTAATTCGACAAAACTCGTCCACAATATCACTCGGACCATTCTCCAATTTGTGGAAGGGAAGCGGTATGAACCGATGACGGTAGAAAAGCTGATGGATGCATTAGCAATCGCTTCGGTGAATCAAGATCTTTTTAAAAAAGTACTAGCAGACCTCGTTACTGAAGGGAAACTCTCCATCCATAGGGATTGCGTTACCTTGCCCAAACTCAGTGAACAACTCATTACTGGAACGATTTCGGTTCACCACAAAGGCTTTGGATTTGTTAAAGCTCCTACGGGACCAGATATATTCATCCCCAAACATCTAGTAGGCGATGCCGTTGACGGGGATACAGTTGAGGTCGAAGTCTCTCCTATCGTCACAGCGAAAGGACCTGAAGGTGCCGTAATTGCTGTTTTAGAGAGAAGCAGAAGTCATCTAGCTTGCACAGTCATTGAGAAATCGGAGAGCCGTTGCACTGGTTACTCTCTCTTACTTGGAAAAGACAAGCCAATCATCATTAAAAAAGCCTCTACCCTAAAAGTAGGCGATCGTATTATTTGCGAAGTCTCTAATTGGCGGGGCAACGATCAATTAGTAGAGGCAGAATTAACCCGAATCATCGGCCATATCTCCGATCCTTCAATCGATATTGATGCAGCAATTGAAGAATTCGAACTTCCGCATCAGTTTTCTGCAGAAGCAATTGAAGAAGCAAAGACCTATGGCGCGAAGATTTCAGCCAAAGAATTGAAAGGGCGACTCGATTTATGCGATGATGAATGTGTCACCATTGATCCCGATACGGCTCGCGACTACGATGATGCGATTTCTTTATCGAAAGATGAAAAAGGACATTTCCACCTTGGCGTTCATATTGCGGACGTAGCCCATTACGTCTCACCTGGCACGCAACTCGATAAAGAAGCCTTTTTACGGTGCAATTCAACCTATTTCCCAGGCAAGTGCGTTCCGATGCTACCTGAGGAACTTTCCAATGAACTATGCAGCTTAAAACCGAAAGTTAAACGATTAGCTATGTCAGTACTCGCAGAGTTCACTTCCAAAGGTGATCTTGTTCAATATAAAATTGAACGGACAGTAATTAAAAGTGCCAAGCGATTTACCTATAAAGAAGCGCTCAGCGTCATCGAAAAAAAGAAAAAAAGCCCTCATTCTGACCTCCTCGATCGAATGGTAGATCTCTGCTTTCTATTCAAACAAAAGCGGTTTGAGCGGGGCAGCATCGACTTTTCCCTCTCTGACGATGTGATCATTGTCGATGAAAAAGGAGTCCCGCAGAAGCTTGAACGAGTCGAATATGATATTACTCATCAGATGATCGAAGAGTTCATGTTAAAAGCAAACGAACTCACGGCAATTCATCTGGCTAACCAGGGTAAAATACTTATCTACCGCGTTCACGAAGAACCGACTGCCGAATCGTTTCAAGATTTCTACACCTTTGCTCGCTCACTCGGATTCAAATTGCCTGAAAAACCGACCCATAGGGACATACAAAAGTTATTTCAAGAAGCGAAAGAGTCACCCTTTCTGCCACAACTCTCCGTTAGCTTTATCCGAAGCATGCGCCTAGCTCAATATTCACCTGATAACATCGGACATTACGGACTTGCCCTCGAACATTACTGCCATTTCACGAGTCCAATTCGTCGCTATACCGACTTAATCATTCAAAGACTACTCATGACTGAGCTCCCCGAAGAAACCGACCTCGAAGAAGTAGCAAAAGCCTGCTCGGAAAAAGAAAGGATCTCGTTCAAAGCGGAAAGCTCAGTCAAACAACTCAAAAAACTGCGCTTAGCAAAAACCTACTTCGATGAAGACCCTACTCGAATTTATCCAGCAAATATCACACGTGTCAAACCATTTGCCCTCTTCTTTGAAGTAGCGGTATTTGACTTAGAGTCTACACTGCATGTTTCGGAACTTGGAAATGACTACTTCGAATTCAATCAGAATAAGCTCCAATTTTGCGGCAAAAGGACAGGAAAAACCTATACTTCAGGCCAAACCATTTATGTGCGTCTTGATCGAATCGATTTTCTCATGCAGGAAGCGAAGTGGTCTCCTGTTGAACCCCCAGACACTCCTCGTGCCACCGGAAGAAAAAATGGGCAAAGAAAACACCGAGAGAAAAAAAAGCCACGTTAATGGACTTGCAGAAAACCATAAAAGTCGCGATGATCAATTCTGATGAAGAAATATTTCCTAACCGGCTTAGTTTCGCTTTTACCCCTGGCCGTCACGATTTGGCTCGTAGGTTTTGTAGTCGACTTCCTCACGCGTCCTTTTATAGGAATTGTCACAAAATTAGTTTCTAGGATTCCGTTCGGCGATCCATGGACTTCTGAACCGGTCATCAGACTAATTAGCCAAATATTAATTCTTCTTACCAGCTTCTTCTTTATCATTATAGTTGGTGTCGTTGCCAGCTGGTTCTTTTTTAATACGCTCTTAAAAATCGGCGATTATATTCTAAAAAAAATCCCTTTAATTAATAAAGTATATAAGACCTCAAAAGAGATCATAAATATTCTTTTCACATCGGGGAAAAATTCATTCAAACAAGTCGTAATGGTTAAATTTCCCAATGAAAACTGCTATTGCGTCGGTCTCATCACCCGGGAAGCGCCTAAAACTTGTTGTGACGAAGCTTCTGCTGAATTGGTCTCTGTTTTTATCCCCACAACACCGAATCCAACGACAGGATTCCTGATCACTGCCCCCAAATCAGAGCTGATCTTTTTAGAGATGAAAAGTGATGAGGCGATTAAATATATCGTTTCTTGCGGTGTTATCCAACCCAGAGAAAAACGGACATGAAAAAATACTTCATAACTGGTCTTATTATTCTTTTGCCGGTTGTATTAACCGCTATGATCGTTTTCTTCCTTTTTGATCTTTTTACTGCACCCTTTGTCCCTCTTGTAAGTGCCGCACTGCACCGAATCTCCCATTCGCTACCTTATGAATTAATCCTATTGCTTTCACGATTCATCGCTCTCGTTTTGCTGTTTGTTTTAATCCTATTTCTTGGAATGGTTGCTCAAAAACTTTTCTTTAAAAACCTTGCTCAAGTGGGCCAATGGATTATCTACCGAATCCCTTTTGTTAAAACAATCTACAAAGTAAGCGAAGATATTTTTACAGCCCTTTTTGCACCCGATGGAAAACAAGCATTTAAAGAAGCAGTCATGTTCCCATTCCCCAACAAACCTAACTACGCGATTGGGTTCCTGGCTGGCGAAGTCGCAAAGGAATGTCAAGAAAAAGTGGACGAACCCCTTTGTTCAGTCTTTGCCCCAACAGCCCCCCACCCCATCTCCGGATTTCTATTTCTCATGCCAAAAAAAGATGTTTGCACTCTTGACATGACCAAAGAAGACGCGGTGAAATACCTCGTCTCTTGCGGCGTCATCCACCCTGAAATGGAAAATACCCATGAACTCAAATGAACACTCTCGAGCCGTTTTTTTTCAAGTGCGAAGGCCCAACGAAAAACTATCCCGACTAACAACAATCTGCGCATCTCATTTTGAGAAAAAAGAGCCAATCATCATTTTTGTGGAAGATGATAAAGGAGCTCAATATGTAGATGAACTTCTCTGGAAATCCCCGCCTACCGCCTTTTTACCCCACTCCTTAGAGAGTAAAGATATCATTACCATCACCAGTACCAAGAAAAAATTTGGAGAGCACCGTATCGCCTTCAACCTATGCCCGACCCCCTTGCTCCTCGACGGCTTTAAAATCGTATACGATTTTGAAGACCTGACCTCACCCATCAAACAAAATCTATCAGCCCTCCGTTTTGACGCCTATAAAAAGGCAGGCTACCTAATCGAAGCTCGAAATTAGATAAAAAATTTTTATGATTGAAAAAAATAGGATGTTTACCTTATGATCGTGCGTTATTCATAGGAGTATAGAATCATGACCAGACTAAGTAAAATTGCACGAATTCGAGCCGTTTCTCCTCGTAAGCGCACCTCAAAAGTCAAGCGTAACTTCAAAAATTGCTGCGCTTCTGACACCAAAGGAACACCAACTCCTGCTAAAATTCATGCAAATGCAATGAACGGAATCCGTTTCTTCCCAACAACACTTAACTAACTAGAAAATCGCAGGAATTATATGTCTAGAGATCCATCCTATGGCGGCCCAAAAAAAGGTGGCAGCAAAAAAACAGTTCTAACTCGCTCTGAACGAATTGCGCTCATGATCAAACGAGGAGTTTGGGGAGATCGCAAAACAGTCACCAACCTACCTAAGACACGAGTTGGGTGAAAATTCAAGTTTATAACTCTCAGAAAGATCTGCCAGTTTCTAAACAGTCTGTACGCGCTCTTGTAAAAGAAGTTCTTAAGCTAGAGCGCTCAAGCTACGAAGAAGCTTCGATCTATTTTGTTCCAGTTAAAAAGATTTGCGATCTGCATGATCACTTTTTTGATGATCCAAGCCAAACCGACTGTATTTCCTTTCCTCTTGATGAACACCACCTCGGCGAAATTTTCGTCTGCCCAAAAACAGCAGTCGAATATGCAGAAAAACGAAACCTCCCTCCTTACGAAGAACTCTCCCTCTATGTGATTCACGGCATCCTGCACTGCTTAGGGCTGGACGATTTAGAACCTTCAAAAAGAAGGATTATGCGAAAAAGAGAGAAACGTTGTATGGCTTTTATTAAGACACAGGATTTATTACTCAAGCCATGACCTTTTTTTTAACCAGCCTATTAGTTCCTATTTTTTTTCTTTTTGGATCGATTGTTCTCACAGCTTGTAGTACTGCGTTTTTAAGACTCGGGAAATATAAATCCAAAGAATTCCTTAGATCCACTAAAGCGCCCCTCTTTTTCTTTCTTCCTATTTTTAGAAAATTTTTCCCTAAACAAGAATGGGAAAACCTATACTTCTCTTTATCTCTCTCAAAACACATCTTCCAATTAGCTTATGCCGTATCTGCATTCTTCTATCTTGTTGCAAACATTCAAGGACTCCATTCCCTTTTAAAAGCGCCTTCTCAACAAGACTTACCCTATCTTTTTGCAGTCGGCGGATCAATCATCGCCGTATCGCTAATTATCGACTATCTAACTCGCCTCATAGCCAGCCTCTGGAGTAAAAATGTTTTGCGAATTGCAGCTCCCTTCGCATCCATTATCCTCATTCTTCTATTCCCCATTGTGGGAACCCTCTTACATCTAACTCGCGGTCTCCTCAGAAGAGTCCCAATTGAAGAAGAAGCTGCAGAACAATTAATAGGAAAATCTAGATTACGCGAAATGATCAAAGAGTCAGATCTGCAACAACTTCTTGACGCAGCCGACCAAAAGCTCATCTCCTCCTTTGTTAGTTTTAAAGAACGCGTTGCCAAAGAAATTATGGTTCCTCGAGTGGATCTTTTTGCCTTACCGGCAGAAACCACCCTTCGTGACGCCGCCCGTCTGTTTGCCACCGAAGGCTATTCCCGCATTCCAATCTTTAAAGAAACCTTAGATGAAATCATCGGTGTAGTTCTATACAAAGACCTCCTTAAATGCTATACAACCCCCGATTTTGATCTCAACGCACCTCTTCAAGACATTGCAAAGCCTGTCATCTACTCCCCTGAAAATAAAAAAATCGCCCACCTTCTTCAAGAATTTCGAAATCAGCAGATCCACATGGCAATTATCGTTGATGAATATGGAGGGACTGAAGGGATCGTGACTATTGAAGATATCTTAGAAGAGCTCGTGGGAGAAATTGAAGATGAATACGATTTAGAAGAAGATCGTCAATATTGGGAAATCCCTGATGGAGGATGGATTGTCGATGCAAAAATGACCCTCCACGACATCGAAGAAAACCTCGGAATCCAAATACCCGCAAGTCCAGAATATGAAACCATCGGTGGCTACGTTTTCCACTGCGCAGGAACCATCCCAAGCAAAGGCTGGCGACTCTCCCACGACAACTTCAACCTAGAAATCCTCTCCTCCAACGAACGCTCCATCAACAAAATCAAAATCACCCCCCGCCCCGCCCTCTAATTTTTTCTGTTTACCGGGTAATCGGGATTGTTTATACTTGTGCCTTCATACCGGGAGTTATTCTGCATGCGTCGTTCAATTTGTATTTGTGAACCAACCCATATGTTAGCTGGAACTACAGGGACCTGGAAATTTTTATACACAACAGCAAATCAACTTCCTAAAGGGACAAAATTGCGGTTCGATCTAGGCAGTCAAGGCCGCTCGATCGACTGGCAAATTCCCAATACTAATCCAAAAGAAAAAGTAAACCTGATTTGGGGGGAACTTCCGAATGGAAAAACTGTGTCTGCGGAACAAGTCCAAATTCCAGAAGACCTAACAACACCTGCATTTGAGTTTCAACTCCCAATCGACCTGAAAACAGGTGATGTATTTAAGATCTGGATGGGATCACCTGATAAAGAACCAACTCATGGAAATAGCTGCCAAAAAATGGTCCAGCGCCGACGTCCCTTTAATTTACATATCGATCCGAAGGGTAAAGGGGACTATAAAGAACAAGAAGTATTCCATCTCGATGTCCGAGGAGGTCCCTTAAAATCGCTACGAATTATCACCCCTTCCCTCGTTACAAGAAATAAGCGATTCGATGTGATGGTTCGTTTTGAAGATATGTACGGCAATCTAACAAGCAATGCTCCAGAGGGAACGGTCATTGACTTGAGCTACGAACACTTAAGAGAAAATTTAAATTGGAAATTATTCGTTCCTGAAACTGGTTTTATCGCGCTACCAAGTTTATATTTTAACGAGCCAGGCATTTATAAAATTCAGCTTCACAATGTGAAAACAAATGAATATTTCTACTCAGCTCCAATCAAGTGCATTGCTGATAGTCCCCTAAGCCTTTTCTGGGGAAATCTGCATGGAGAATCTAAACGATTTGATTCAACAACACATATTGAATCTTGGATTCGTCATATGCGAGATGATTGTGGATTGCAATTTGTCGCCACCTCATGCTTTGAAAGCGAAGAAGAAACATCAAATGATGATTGGAAAACAATTTCTGCTCAAATTGCCGAATTCAACGAAGATGATCGATTTGTCGCCATGTTAGGATTTCAAATACTTGGAGAAGTGGGTACAGAAGGGCTACGCCACTTCATTTACTCGAAAGACGCTAAGCCAATCTTGCGCCGAAAGGACACAAAAAACAACTCCCTGAAAAAAATTTATAAGACGAACAATCCTAAAGAAATTATCGCTGTTCCAACTTTTTCGATGGGTAAAACCACTTGCTATAATTTCGAAGATTTTAACGCCGAGTATGAAAAGGTCGCAGAAATTTATAATGCCTGGGGATGTTCAGAGTTTCCTGCTAAAGACAAAAACCTTAAGCCCATATCTGGTAGCGGCAAAAACAGTATCGCTGAAAATGCCGAAGGATCGCTCGTTAAGGCACTGAATAATGGATGTCGTTTTGGGTTCGTCGCCGGCGGCTATGATGATCGGGGTCCTTACAGCGAACTCTTCGATGCAAATCAAGTTCAGTACACGCCAGGACTCACTGCTATTTTGGCAAAAGAACATAACCGAACCTCTCTTGTAGAAGCGTTGCAAGCAAGATCTTGTTATGCATCCACTGGAGAACGAATGATTATAGGTTTCGATATCGCTGGATTCGGAATGGGCTGTGAAATTGATACAAAAACGCGCCCAGGCCTCGAATTTAATCGCTATATCACTGGCTATTGCGTCGGAACACAACCCCTTACAGAAGTGGCAATTATCCGGAATGGAAAAGTGTGGCGTCAACTGAAAGTTGTTGGGGACAGACTCGATATCGAAACTGAAGATACAGACCCCCTCAGCTCAATCACTTTTGAGGGAAAAGAAGAAAAACCGGCCTTTGCTTACTACTACTTGAGGGTCACACAAGCTGATGGACACATCGCTTGGAGCTCCCCAATTTGGATCGATCAAAACACAAAAACATCTGTCCACCTAGCAAAAAAACCAAAGAAAAAGGCAAAAGATGTGGATTGAAACCATCCTAATCGCACTTACCCTTCTTGTTCTTTCGAGTGGAGCTTTGCTGATTGGTTATTTGATCACAGGCAAATCGAAGCTAAAAAAAGGGTGTGGACCTAGCAATTGTGGTCCTGGAAAGTGTGGCAGCTGCCGGAAAAAATAAAATGGAAATTATTTTAGGATCTCAGTCACCTAGACGAAAAGAAATTTTAGAATTTTTCTCTCTGCCTTTTAACCAAATCCATTCTGATTTTGATGAAGAGCAGGTTCTCTTTCTTGGAGATCCTGCAACTTTTGTCAAACAAGTGGCGCTTGAAAAAGCAAAGGCTCTAGCCGAAAGGCACCCAGAGGCTGTAATCCTCACGGCCGACACGGTGGTCTATCTAAATGGACGACTTTTTCTAAAGCCAGCAACGATGCACGAAGCCTATCTTATGCTTCGAGAACTCTCCGGAAAGGAGCATCAAGTCTTCACTGGAGTCTGTATTTCCCATCAAAATAAAGAATTTATTGATGTCGAAAAATCTCGTGTCGAATTCTGCGAACTCACTGATTCTGAAATCCATGCATACGCTGAAAGCTTCTTCCCATTAGACAAAGCTGGGGGCTATGCGATCCAAAAAGGTGGGTGTTTGATTGTAAAAAGAATCGAAGGGTGCTATTACAATATTATGGGGCTGCCTCTCCAGAAAGTGAGGCGTCTGCTCCTTAATATAGGAATCGATCTATGGGATTACTTCAAGTCTGCCTAACGCTACCCATCTTAGCCCTGTGTCACGCCACCGCTCAAAATTTAGCCATCCCCAGTTCAACAGATCTTAAACTCCAAACTCTTTTCCTAATGCAACAAAACAAGGTAGAGGAGTCAATCACCCGCTATCGAAAACATACTGAATTAACGGGTCGACATGATTTTGAAATGCTTCAACTCATGGGACTAACCTTATTGCAGAAGGGGATCCAAAGTGAAGATCCTCAAACTTTTATGATGACCTTATATGGCGCAGGCCTTTCTGGCTCAACAGGATCTCTTGAAATTCTTGAAAGAGGATTTAGCCAAGCCGATCCTCAGACTCAGCTCCTAGCACTTCACTTCATTTCTCAAATCGATGATGACCGAACAGATGAAATATTAAATAGGGCCATGAGTTCTGATTTCCTTTCCACTCGAATGGAAGCTGCCTATTATCTCTCCCTCCGCAAGCATCCCCATGCAGTGGGTCAAATCGAGGGACTGATGTTTCGCCTCCCTCCCATGTTCAAGCCATTTTTTCCTTCTCTTTTTGCTCTTATCGGAACGCCAGATGCAACAGCTGCACTAAAGCGACTCATTGAAGACGCTGATCCTCAAGTTCGAATTGAATCAATTCACCAAGTGGCAAGGCTCGGACGAGATGATTTTCTCCCTCTGATACGTAAGCGTCTTTCCTACTCTCATATCGCAGAAGTTGAGGCAGCTATTTTTGCGGTAAGCACCTTGAAAGACAGTACATCCATCCCTAAACTTAAACGACTTGCAACCTCTCCAACAGATAGTATTCGCATTTCAGCCGCTCTAGCACTAAACCGACTGGGCGATAGACAATACCTCACTCAAATCGAAGAACTCGCAAAAAAGAAAAATATCTTTGCCATAACTTCGTTATCCCAAGCCAGTGGGTTTGAAGATACTCTCGCTGAACTTGTCACATCGACAGATCTCCAAATACGGATGAATGCAGCAATCGCTCTTTTACAGCGCCGTGATCCTCGCTGTCAGCAAGTCTTATCAGAAATTTTCATCCTCGATCATAGAGATCTCGCCTTTCAACCATTTAATTCCGTAGGAAGAACGTTAACAGCCTTCAAAGCGATTCCATCTGCTGAACTACGATCAAAAGATCCAACAACCGACCTCACCTATTCATTAACCATCCGTGAACAGCTCCTAAGAGAAACGATTCTACTGCCCGAAGAGACTTTTCTCCAAGTAGCTAGAAATATCTTCCAACACAACCAAAATGATCTAGTTCCTAGCTTAATTGCACTATTAGAAAACCTACAAACAGATGGAGCAAAACAAGTACTGAAAGAGGGAACCACCAAAATGGCAGCTCCCCTCATTCGTGATTACTGCAATCTCTCACTCTATCGAATGAAAGAAGAAGGGGGGTATGAAGAATACATTAACAATTGGGTCATGAGGCAAAAAGGAGCAGAACTCATTCGCTTGAGACCAATCCTCCCCTGGAAATTGCGAATGGATTCCGATGAATTCACACTCACCCCCGAAGAAACCTCCAAACTCCTTATCGACGCCTATATGTCAATTGCCTCCCGTCGCAACGAGCGAAACATCACCTTCCTCCTCGAAGCAATCCAGCTAGGCAATCCAATGAATCGCTATCCCCTCATGGGCCTGCTCATGCGCGCCACCGAATAATAAATAAAAAGGTTTTTTCATTCAGAGAAAGTCTCTCAACCATTAATATCAATCCATGCGAATTTTCATGGCTCTTGTTTACCTTCTATCTGCTCCTGTATTTGGTGATAGTGATGAGCCTCTTATTGCCAATGAAGTCACTGTAAATCTCAAAAATCCCAGCTACAAAAATGGAATTCTATTCACGTCCGATGGCGGCGTCATCCAAAATGAGGAAATTCGAATCCAAGCGCGTTCCATCCAATACACGCGCACGGGTCACGTGCATACAATCGAAGCCACTGGAGATTTGCTGATTCAATATAAAAAGCGCGTCTTTGTCGGCTCCGAATTCCTGTACGATTTCAATGAGAAAAGAGGGGTTATTTACGACGGGAAAACAGCGATCGCCAACCTCTATATTGGATCGGAAAAAATTGAGCTGAATCCGGATGGGAGTTTTGACGCGTCAGACGCATTCCTCACAACTTGTGAAAATAAAGATAGCTCCTGGGATTTGCGTTCTGGCAGCATAAATGTAACAAAAGAAGGGCTCGTCGAAACGAAAAATACAACATTTCGGCTCTACAAAGTCCCTGTCTTTTGGCTTCCTTCTTTTAAAATGAATGTGAATAAATTTCCTGAACCGATTTTCAACTACGACTTCAAGTGGGATTCGGGAATGGGCCCAAGAGCATCTGTCCGCTATCAATTCTACTCTTGGAGAGACTTCGCCATGTATGGGCGGCTTGAATATCGATGGGGCGTGGGCTGGGGCGGTGCCTTTGAAACAGAGTATTTTCCTTCTTCTCATAAGACTCGTTTCGTTACACGAAGTTATTTAGCTAAAGATCGTCTTGAACCTGCTCCGAATCCCCAAAGGCGCTATCGACTCATCGGAGATTTCCAACACCAAAGCGAAAACGACCGTTCTTTTGCTCTACTCACTTGGGACAAATATAGTGACGTACGAATGCAAAGCGATTTCAAAACGAGAGACTTCGAAGTCAATACCGCTAAAAAAACGCTTCTATATCTAAGACATAGAGATGACTCTTATATTACTTCACTGAAAGTACGTCCTCGAGCTAATGGGTTTGAGTCGATTAAGCAGGATCTTCCTACTGGTTTTCTTGGTATTCCCCCCATTTAACTTGGTTCCACTGGAATCTATTCTTCAAGCGTTGTTAAAGCCGCCTATCTCGACTTTGCTTATTCAAATCAATTAAGTTTAAATCTACCCAGCTATCATTCAGGCAGAATTGAATTGCGAGAAAAAATCTATCGGCCCCTCCAAGCTGGTCCAATAACCATTACTCCTCTTGTCGGAGCTGATGGAATCTTTTATAGCAATTCCCCTACTTCTCATTCAAAATGGTTTGGAGTCCTTGTTTATGGGATAAAAGCGGATACGCGCGGGGTCCGAACATTTGAAACGTTTAAGCACCAGATCGAACCGTATATAGAATACTCCGGATTAAGTAAACCGACCGTTTCTCCCGATCATCATTATATTTTTTCCATTCAAGATGGTTTAGATAAAATCAATCAACTGCAGGCTGGAATAAAAAATATCTTCTTCAGCAAAAGCAGGCCCGGAAAAGAATCAAGTTTTAGCGCAGATCTATATGCCAATGCCTTTTTTGCCGATTTAGCCATTCCTCAGCTTGTTCCTTATGGCTATTTAAATCTAAATTGGAATTTGCCTTCCGTCTTCATCGATTGGCAAAATAGCTGGAATTTTAGAGAAAATGCACTCCAATATTCGAATGCGCGATTAAAATGGACGGTGAATGAACACTTCGCCTTTTCGATTGAAGGTCGTTATCGATCTCGCTTTGATTGGAGAAAAGGAGATCATGACAGCTTTATTCTCGATGTAAGCCGGTCCCAATACGAATTACTCCGATCTCCCCTTTCGGATAGACGAATTACACTTTTGAGTAACATTTTCATTCGATTAAACCCTTTTTGGGAATGTAGGATCCAAACACATCATGGGTTTTACAGATTGCATCAGTCACCGTACAATGAAATGATGATCGACCTAGTCACTTGGTTAAATTCGGCTCTAAAGCTTCACTTTGCCTACAGATACACCGATTATACTAAACCTAACTTCCCACACCATTTCAGCATCGACTTAGAATTAATTAAATAAAAAAACACCATCGAAATCGATGGTGTTTTACAAGTTGGTTCTAAAGAAACAACTAATTCTATTATCTGTGTCCGCCGCCGCCGTGTCCACCGCCGCCGTGTCCACCACCGCCGCTACGAGCATGACTTCCACCGCCGTGTCCACCACCGCCGTGTCCACCACCGCCATGTCCGCCGCCATGTCCGCCGCCATGTCCGCCGCCATGTCCGCCGCCATGTCCGCCGCCGTGTCCGCCGCCGTGTCCGCCGCCGTGTCCATGTCCACCATGTCCACCATGTCCACCGTGTCCACCGTGATAATGTATCGGGTGATTGTGGTTATACCAATTACGTCCATTAGGATAGTACCAATGAGTTAAACGCCAAGGGTAATAATCGCCCCAAGTCCAGAACCAGACGCCATAATAATATCCTGGGCCGAACCACTCATTCTCTTCGGTTATTGTTGTAACAGTTGTTGAATAATCTTGATTCTCATCATAATTATCATCGTCATTGTAATACCCATCATCAGCAGGATACGACGTCGTTGTCGTTGTCGTTCTCGACATAGCGTCAACAGAGTGTACCGTTAGTAAAAGTAATGGGAGTAAGATAAATATTCGCATGCATAGCCTCCTTTTAGCATCAATTCAACCCATAGTTAAAAAGACTATAAAAGTAAACCACCTAAATAACTATTTTTTTAAACTCATTGCACCGAAGCAGTTTATAAGACAAACGCGATCTCAAAACCAGCGACAATTAGGGCCAAAATAAAGAGAAGACCTAGCATCCACTTGCCGCCTGGGATTTGTTCCGGTCCCTCTAACTTTCGCCAATATCTGCCAACCCACACTAAAGAGACGGGAACAATCCCGTTCAAAAAGGCTTCCCCGAAGCCTCCGGCAAAACCTAAAGCCATCACAAAAATTTTAGGGTCGATTGCAGTTAAGAAAAGAGGTGGCACGAAGACTAGAAGGCAAAGAAGCAGCCGTTGCCTTCCAAGCCAGCTTTCTTTTAGGCCATCACCTAAGAAATCAACCATCGAGAAGGCAACGCCGAGCATTGAAGTCACGATGGCAAAAAAAGGCAAAGAATTGGCCTAGCCTCATGACCCAAGGGTGCCCTGTCAACGTTTGCAATGCTGCTGTAGCAGGTCTTCCCTCTGCTAAAGCTAATTCTATAGCGCTAAGAGGAACAGATCCAATAATCAACCATTGCCAAACCAAATAAACCACCAAAGAGATTAGAGTTCCATATAGGATGGATTTTCTTAGGACTGCTACATCGCGGTCGAAATAAGTCACAAGCGACGGGATAACATTATGAAAGCCAAATGAGGAAAACAAAATCGGAGCGGCGAAAAGCGCTTGATACGCATTTCCACCTGTAAGACGATCGATGGATACTTCTGCTGAGCCTGCCCCGATTAGAGCAAAATAACCGATAAACATCGCTGCCATGAGCAGATAGTTTATCCGATCGACCAGCTTTACCCCAACCGCAACGATGCCCCCGAAAATAAGCCCATAGGCCAAATAGCCAAGCCAGCTGTTCGAAAGACTAAATGCTTGAGTAAAAATGGGAGCGCCGCCGGCAAAATAAGCGACCATCAGACAGTAATAAAGGAAAAGAAAAGTCCCACCTGCAGCAATGCGCCCACCCCTTCCTAAAAAACGACGGGACATGGACAAGACGTTAGCTCCCCGATGCATCCAGAGGGTAGCTTCTAAGAAGAGCAGCCCTGTTGCTAGCATAAAAAGCCAAACGAGGATGGTAATCAGGACGGCAGGAATAAAACCAGCTCTAGCTGTGACAAGAGGGATACCGAGCATCCCCGCGCCAATTGTAGTCCCAGCAACTAGAAGAGTGCCGCTCACTGCTTTATTGAACATAGGGTATATCTTTGGCAAAAATGATTTTGGCCCCTTTAGCTTTCATCTGGTCGAGCGCCTGTTCCTCATCGCTAATCGCTCGGCATGCATCGCGGATAACAGTGACTTGGAATCCCAAATTTAGAGCGTCTAAGACCGAGTAGAGGACGCAATAATCCGTGGCCACTCCCACAAAAAAAAGGTTGTTTAGCTCGTGTGCTCGCAAATACTCTTCGAGGCCCGTCGCACGGTGACGCGATTGATCAAAAAAAACGCTATAGCTATCGACAAGCAGATCCGTTCCTTTATGAAAGGTCGCCTCAATCTTTTCTTGATGAAGCCCTTTTGCTAAATTTGCTCCATGCGTTTCTTGAACGCAATGCTCGGGCCAAAGAGTCTGTCCCTCAAACTGTTCGCCTACTTTTTTTCCGTGTGTGGTCGCAAAACTCACGTGGTTTAATGGGTGCCAGTCCATTGTGGCGATCACGTGATCAAAACAAGGAATCAAAGCATTGATAACCGGAATGATTTCATTTGCATGAGGAACTCCAAGTGCTCCTCCTGGCATAAAATCGTGTTGTACGTCGGTAATAATGAGGGTTTTCATTTTTTCAGCCTCTGGATCAATTCGAGTTTTTTCTGCAGTAGTTTTGTCTCCAACCCGACAAAGTAAGGCTGTGGATTCACAAATCTTTTTACACTTGCTGGTAGCCGAGACAGTTCCAGGCTTGCAAGCGTCTTAATCTCTTCAAGCGTTGGACTTTGATACACTAATTTACCTGATCTAAAAATAGGAACAAGAACATCTTTTGATTCCGTTAACTGAAACGAACTTTGATCATTCGTATCATAGTAATTCTTCGCCACACATGGATCTGGAATCCCAAGAAGCTCATCGTAAATTGCATCAGAAGAATAAAAAGCTCCATCAAAATGTCTACGTACTTGCAAAATGCCGGGGTTTGTCACTTTAGCTATTTGCTCAGATGTCTTTAATTTATACTGCCACTGTCCCTTCTCATCCTGGATGGCGGATAATTTATAGACTCCATCCAAAGCAGGCTGCTCCTTTCCGGTAACTAGGTGGGTTCCCACTCCCCAAACTCCAATTTTAGCCCCTTGTTGCTTGAGATCTCGAATCAAATATTCATCCAGTTCATTACTGGCCATGATTTGCGTAGAATGGAAGCCCTCTCCATCGAGTAATTTCCGAATCTCAATACTTAAAGCAGTCAAGTCCCCTGAATCCAGACGAACCCCTGCCAGCTCAAATCCCTTTGATTTTAACCTATGAGCAACTTGGATCGCTTTTTTTGTACCTTCAATCGAATTGTATGTATCAACAAGCAACACACAGCCTTTTGGCATACAGTTAGCAAACGTTTCAAAGGCGATTGTCTCATTATCAAAAGCAGTCACCCAGCTATGCGCATGAGTCCCTCGCACAGGAATGTTAAATAACTTGCCAGCAATGACATTTGAAGTCGCTTCGCAACCTCCAATAAAAGCGGCCCGACTTGCTGAAATTCCACCATCAATCCCCTGCGCTCTTCGAATGCCAAACTCAATTACAGAATCGGGAGATGCAGCCATGCAGATTCTTGCAGATTTTGTCGCAATCAATGTCTGAAAATTAATGATATTTAAGAGGGCCGTTTCCAAAAGCTGCGCTTGCCAAATCGGTCCTTTCACTCGTACAATTGGTTCGTAAGGAAATGCAACCGTGCCTTCTGGCATCGCATCGATATCGCAAGAAAATTCAAATTTTGATAGAAAATCCAAAAATTCTGGCTCAAAGGGACCAAGAGTTGCAAGATAGTCCAAATCAGTTTGCGAAAAGTGAAAAGCCTGGATAAAAGCAATTGCAGTTTCAAGTCCCGCAGCAATCGCAAAGTTCCCCTTAAAAGGCCTCTTTCGAAAATTTAAATGAAAAACCGATTGTCGATTCGCATACCCCGATTTCCAATAGCCATAGACCATTGTCAACTGATAAA
>Ga0207030_1046_pt1 | contig 24688 bp, 7 predicted proteins | sample Alteio_BWMinCont_40_FD_153260 | JGI IMG/M metagenome (GOLD analysis project Ga0207030, IMG submission 153260) | Enriched cells from forest soil in Barre Woods Harvard Forest LTER site, Petersham, Massachusetts, United States -... | ecosystem: Environmental > Terrestrial > Soil > Temperate forest >... | reverse complement strand
GCGGATAACCTGGAACAAGGATGCCAATCTGCTTGAAATATATTTTGACGGAAAAAAAAGATATTCATGGAATAATGAAATCATAAAAAATGTTTTTAAAGGCAATCCGAACGTCTGGTTCGGGTTCACCGCCGGCACAGGCGGCCTTTCTTCAACCCAGACAATCAGGGCAGATACGCTCATCTATAATCAGGCCGTGATCAATATTTCGAGTGATACCATTTGCACCGGGGATTCAGCCACCCTTACTTCAAGCTTTGGAGTCTCTTATCTATGGTCAACAGGTGCCAAAACAAGATCTATAAAAATCGGTGCATCCGGCATATACAGCGTTACAGTTACTGACAGTTCCAATTGTACAAGTGCGGTTATAGACACTGTTAACCTTGTCATATTGAGCAGGGTATCGGCAGCGTTTACGGTTTCGAAGGGTTGTGTTGGCAATAATGTTTCCATAACAAATAACACGACCCCGACCACCGGAGTCCGCTACAGATGGTATTTTGGCAATGGCGATAGTACAACCGGAAGCACTCCAATTTATCAATATAAGACCACCGGCAACTACACCCTGAGTGTAAGTGCAACTAATGGTGGCTGTATAAGCAAAGCGTCAAATCCCATTTCAATATATGGACATCCGGGCGGGATAACCGTTACGAAAAGTGCACCATTCCAGGGGCAATTCAATTTAGGAGATCTTTACCATTCTGATAACGCCTGTATCGGTGATACCAATACCTACCAGTTTTTACCTCCGGTTGGGTATGCCAATTCAGATTATGGTTCTAAATGGGTCATTGCAAGCAAATCATTTATTACCGGGGCCGGAACAATTAATACTGATACGATCTTCAAAAACCCGACAGCATCAAAAAATGCATATTTCGAGTTTTTCCCATCCAGTAAGTTTGCTGACAGCGTCTTTATTTTAACGATGCACATTCAACTCATTCCCGGCAATTGTGATACGGTAATTACAAGATATATCCAGGCCAGGCCAAACGCGGTGTCAAAGTTTTTATTTACCAATGCCTGCGAAGGGGTTGCTATTTCGTTTCATGACACGAGTACTATCGGTGGTACTGATGCCATCAGCAATTGGAACTGGGCTTTTGGTGACGGGACAACGTCAATCCTTCAAGATCCAAAACATCCGTATTCAAAATCGGGAACCTACAGCGTGACGCTTTTGGCCACGTCAAATGCGGGCTGTGGAATACCTGTTACACAAACTGTTACCCAATATCCTGTGCCCGTTGCTGCATTTCACGCTGCAGCCGGATGCCAACAGTCCAGTTCTGTATTTACCGATTCAAGTACGATTAGTTCAGGCGCTATTGTTACCCATGCCTGGGATTTCGGGAATGGCTCCGTCTCTGCCCTTAAAAGTCCAACTTTGGTTTATCCGCTATCAGGACCCTATAATGTAAAACTGGTTGTAACCTCGTCGTTTGGCTGCAAAGACTCTATTACAAAACCAATACAAGTGGAACCATTGCCTGTGGCCGCATTCAGTTATAATAATGCCTGTGTGGGTACGGCAATATATTTTACAAACAAAAGTACCGATGCCACAACTGGCACAAAGTATCTATGGAACTTTGGGGATAATGGAACTTCAACAACCGCTTTGCCATCACATACTTATATGGCAAATGGGACTTACAGAGCAAAACTGACGGTAACCACCAAATATGGGTGTATTGATACAATCGTTGAGAAAATAACCCCTTATGCTGAAACTGTTCCTAATATCGTTTATTCAGGCGCCTGTGCCACCAGCCCCGTAGCCTTTGGCGATTCAGATAAAAACGATGCGGGGGCAACTTATTCCTGGACTTTTGGAGATGGAACGTCTTATGTGGCATTTGCAGATACCAATTCTCATGTCTACACCAAAGCCGGGACCTTTAAAGTGTCTTTAAACATTCAGAACGGTGACGGTTGTGTTGATACCCAATCACGGAATATTACCATCAACCCTTATCCGGTAGCATCATTTTTAGCGGCCAATGTTTGTGTAGGTAAACCATTGACTTTTAGCAATTCCTCAACAGGAACGGGATTAAGCTATCTATGGAATTTTGGAGATAGTACCTCGGGGAATTCAAATAGTTCCACATTGGCGAATCCGGCGCATACCTATGATACTGCCGGCATTTTTACCGTCATATTATCTGTAACCAATTCAGGTGGCTGCACCGATACGGTAAGCAGAACTGTGAATTCAGTGGCACCACCGGTTGTAAATAAATGGAGTTATAAAATTCATAACGAGGGTGTCACATTTACCCCGAAGGATACTACCCAGAAAACTTATAAATGGTATTTTGGTACTGGAGATAGCAGTTCAGCAAAGAAGCCGTTTTATACGTATAAAAGCAAGGGGAAATATGGTGTAAAACTGGTTGAAACCAATACCACAGGTTGTTCAGCTTTTTATTCAGATAGCATTACCCTTACCGGTGTTGGCTTTGAGCAGGTTTCAGGTCCAAAAAGCGACCTGAATATCAGTATTTACCCCAATCCCTTTGAAAGTAAAACTGTTATTAGTTACACGCTTCCAGTCAACAGCAGGGTTAATGTTTCCGTGTTTGATATCCGTGGCAAACTTATAGCTGAACTAAAAGACGGCAATTTTGAAGCTGGCAAATACGAGGATGTATTTGATGCTACAAAATATGATGCAACTGACGGAGTCTACCTCGTAAAGATGACCGTAAACGGCGAATTATTTACCGGCAGAATCGTGGAAATGAAATAGAAAATATATTGCTCTATTTAATGCAGATCATTTGATTGACTAACTGATTTGCAGAATAATGTGTGAACAGTGCAATTTTCGGAGCTATTCATTCAAATGTTTTCACTGAATAATTATCCGATGGCTAAAAAGGTTATTTTTGTTTTTCTTAATAACATGTGATTTAAAATAAATTGATCATTAGAATTGAAAGATATGAAAAGTTTAAAAACATTCTTGATTGGCGCACTGGCTTGCGTTTTTTTATCCTTAAGTAGCAATACTTCAAAAGCATGTACCTTTAAGGCGGCTTTTACGGGCAATCTCAAGGTTTGCCCCGGCAGCAGTGTCAATTATCTTTCAAAACTTACCAGTGGCCATTATTACAGATGGGCAGTAACCGGCGGCACCCTGGTTTCGGGAAAAGGGACAGACAGCATTATGGTTTACTGGCCCGCACCGGGGTTCGGGACTGTGCAACTTGTAGACAGTACCTCTGCATGTAAAGATTCTGTTACACAAACCATAACCATTGGCGTTACATCAGCATTTCTGACAGCCACACCCTTTAATGTGGAAGGTAGCGCTACTGCCCCAACTTCCGGAAGAAAATATACGGTAACTCCCAATACAGGCAGCATATCCAGCGCACTTTGGAGCAAATATGGGATAGACCTGAATAATAATTTCGACCTTACCGTAATTACCAACCAGAATGGTGGGGCAGACGGGATGATGTTCGTTCTGCAAAATAAGGGTAATACGGTTCAGCCCAGCTCTGTTCAGGGAAGTGATCTTGGTTATTATCAGGACGCAGCAGGGGATTTCGCAAATTCAATAGGTGTTGAAGAGGATCTTTATAACTCCAATGGCTCTCCTCCGGGTTTTGCAGATAGCTCCAATGGCCATTTTAACCTGGTTAAAGATGATGATTATACACCAATTCAAAAACAAGTCAACTATCCAAAGCTTGGCGCAGGCAGCAATCATAAGTTGAGGATAACCTGGAACAAGGATGTAAGCCTGTTTGAAGTGTACTTTGACGGGGTTAAAGAATTTTCGTGGGATAATGATATAATCAAGAATGTTTTTAATGGTAATCCGAACGTATGGTTTGGGTACACAGGCGCTACCGGTGGTTTATCGGCATTACAGACAATTTCTGTTGATACCCTTATCTATAATGAAGCGATTATAAATGCTTCAAAGGATACCATCTGTACAGGGGATTCCGCTACGCTTACTTCAAATATTGGTGTTGCGTATTCATGGTCCACAGGCGCCAAAACACGTGCCATAAAGGTAGGAACATCAGGGACCTATACTGTAACCATAACTGATAGTTTCGGATGCACCACGTCTGCATCGCATACTATCACAGTGATGCCCACGATCAGCGCTGCATTTACCGTTGCCAGTGGTTGTATAAATAATAATGTTCCGATAACCAATAATACTACACCAGCTACCGGTGTTCGATACAACTGGAAATTCGGTAATGGTGACAGTGCTTCAGGAATTTTACCTACGTATGCTTATAAGAATTCCGGAAACTATACCATTAATGTAAGCGCCACAAATGGAGGTTGTACAAGCACTGCTTCAAATCCTATTTCAGTATATAATCATCCGAGTGGGATGATTGTGTCCAAAGGCTTACCATTCCAGGGGCAGTTCAATAAAGGGGATCTTTACTTTTCTGATAATGCCTGTATCGGAGATACCAATACCTACCAGTTTTTACCTCCGGTTGGGTATGCCAATTCAGATTACGGTTCTAAATGGGTCATTTCCAGCAAAACATTTGCTACTGCTTCGGGAACCATAAGTACCGATACGGTTTTCAAAAATCCGACGGCATCAAAAAATGCCTATTTCGAGTTTTTCCCATCCAGTAAGTTTGCCGACAGTGTGCTTATACTCACCATGCATGTAAAGCTGATGCCCGGTAACTGCGATACAGATATTATAAGGTATATCCAGGCCAGGCCAAATGCCGTGTCAAAGTTTTTATTTACCAATGCCTGCGAAGGGGTAGCTATTTCGTTTCATGACACGAGTACTATTGGCGGTACAGACGTGATCAGCAATTGGAACTGGGCTTTTGGCGACGGAACAACTTCTATCCTTCAGGATCCAAATCATCCGTATTCAAAATCTGGAACATACAGCGTGACGCTTTTAGCCACGTCAAATGCAGGCTGTGGAATACCTGTTACACAAACTGTTACCCAATATCCTGTACCTGTTGCTGCATTTCATGCGGCTGTAGGATGCCAGGAAGCGAGTTCGGTGTTTACGGATTCAAGTTCCATTAGTTCAGGCTCCATTGTAACGCATGCATGGGATTTCGGAAATGGGTCGGGGTCTGCTCTTAAAAGTCCGGCTTTCACTTATCCCAAATCAGGGGCTTATAATGTAAAACTGGTTGTAACCTCGTCGTTTGGTTGCAAAGACTCTATTACAAAACCAATACAAGTGGAACCATTGCCAGTGGCCGCATTCAGTTATAATAATGCCTGCGTAGGTACGGCAATATATTTTACAAACAAAAGTACCGATGCCACAACGGGTACAAAATACCTATGGAACTTCGGGGATAATGGAACTTCCACAACCGCTTTGCCTTCACATACTTATATGGCAAATGGGACTTATAGAGCAAAACTGACGGTAACCACCAAATATGGGTGTATTGATACAATCGTTGAGAAAATAACCCCTTATGCAGAAACTGTTCCTAATATCGTTTATTCAGGCGCCTGTGCCACCAGCCCTGTAGCCTTTGGCGATTCAGATAAAAACGATGCGGGGGCGACTTATTCCTGGAATTTTGGAGATGGAACGTCTTATGTGGCATTTGCAGATACCAATTCTCATATTTACACCAAAGCCGGGACCTTTAAAGTGTCTTTAAACATTCAGAACGGTGATGGATGTGTTGATACCCAATCACGGAATATTACCATCAACCCTTATCCGGTAGCATCATTTTTAGCAGCCAATGTTTGTGTGGGCAAACCATTAACTTTTAGCAATTCATCAACCGGAACAGGATTAAGCTATTTGTGGAATTTTGGCGATAGTACATCAAAATCAAATAGTTCAACCTTAGCGAATCCGGCGCATACCTATGATACTGCCGGCATTTTTATCGTCATATTATCTGTAACCAATTCAGGTGGCTGCACCGATACGGTAAGCAGAACTGTGAACTCAGTGGCACCGCCGGTTGTAAATAAATGGAGTTATAAGATCCATAACCAGGGTGTCACATTTACCCCGAAGGACACTACCCAGAAAACTTACAGATGGTATTTTGGTACGGGGGACAGCAGTTCAGCAAAGAAGCCGTTTTATACGTATAAAAGCAAAGGAAAATACAGTGTAAAACTGGTTGAAACCAATACCACAGGTTGTTCAGCTTTTTATTCAGATAGCATTACCCTTACAGGTGTTGGCTTTGAGCAGGTTTCAGGTCCAAAAAACAACCTGAATATCAGTATCTACCCCAATCCGTTTGAAAGTAAAACTGTTATTAGTTACACGCTTCCAGTCAACAGCAGGGTTAATGTTTCCGTGTTTGATATCCGTGGCAAACTTATAGCCGAACTAAAAGATGGCAATTTTGAGGCAGGTAAATATGAGGATGTATTTGATGCTGCAAAATACGATGCAACTGACGGAGTCTACCTTGTAAAGATGACCGTAAACGGTGAAGTCTTTACAGGCAGAATCGTGGAAATGAAATAAAAGCAACATGGTTTACAGAATGACATTATGGTCAAATTTAAAATTCATTTGGCCCAGCATTCTTCTATTTGCCATTATCTTATATCTGCCGCTGTACCATGGCTGGGACTTGTCAATATTTAATACCAAATTGGGGCTTTTTCTTATCCCTGTCTTTATTCTTTTCCTGCTACCTCCACTGGTTATTCACCTGTTATATTATTTAAATGACAGGCGCAAAACAGTTGAAATCAATAAAGAAACCGGTAGTATTTGTTTTATCAGTAATGATATAAATGAATGTTTTTCAAAAGATGATATCAAGAGCATTGATATTTTCATAAATAATGGTTTCAGGAGTCCGCTGAAAGGGTATTATTATGCAAAAATAACTTTGCAAAATGGCAAATATAAAATGGTTACCTGCTTAACAATTACAGATTTGTCGCATTTCCCTTTTATAACTCAAAAGGATGAATTGATATTTCCGATGATTACGAATAATGAGAACTGGATATTCTAATATTCCTTGTTTAGCATTTCCGGCACCTCGTTCAGTTCTTTGATTACCCATGAAAGACCTGTTTTTGGCATTTCATCCAAAAATATTTTGGAGTCAAAGCCTTTATCTTCTGTATTTTTTACACCGGTACCTTTCCATTTCCCTTCTAATACCAGTTTGGCAACAGCTACTGTTGGTATAGCTGTTGTATATCCAATGGCATTACCACCTGTTTCATTGAATGCGTCTTCGTGGCTGCAGACATTATAGATATACACTGTTTTTTTCTTACCATCCTTAGTGCCTGAAATGATGTTCCCGATATTGGTTTTGCCTTTATAAGAACTATTAAAATCTTCTCCTTTTGGCAAAATAGTTTTCAGGAATTTCACAGGAACAACCGGGGTACCGTTATAGTCTACAGGATCTATCCTTGTTAAACCAACTTCATACAGTACACGGAGATACGTAAGATAACTTTTGGAAAATGTCATCCAGAAACGGATACGTTTCAGACCGGGAATATGTGTTGAAATGGTTTCCAGTTCTTCATGATACAAAAGATAAGGTGTAAAAACCCCTGCTTCAGGAAAGTCAAATTCAAAATACGGCGCTGTTTCATCCATCAGCCTGCCCCGCTCAACCCATTCCCCGTTTTCCCAGTATTTAATGGGCAAAATCAACTCGCGCAAATTTATTTCCGGATCAAAATTGGGTGCAAATTTTATCTTTTCGTCTTTCGACCCACCGTTACAGTCCAGGATATCAATGGTTTCTATAGTATCGAAAATATAATCACGCGCATAAGCGGAAAATATATTAGTGACACCGGGATCAAATCCGGCACCGGTTATTGCAAGGAGATTCGCTTTTTTAAATGCCTCATCTTTACCCAATTGTTTTTCATAAGAAAAACCATAATGATCCGGATTTTCATAACATGCTGTATCAATATAATTTACGCCATATTCCAGGCAGGCATCCATAACAACGAGGTTGTCATAGGGGCTTCCCCAATTAACTACTAATGTTGGTTTTACCTCATTCAGCAATGTAATAATATAGGTCATGTCGCCTACATTACCTGTATGGATGTGGAGGTTTACATTTCCGTCAGTCTTATGAAGAATAGAATTCCTCACAGATTCACATTTAGCCAGCGTTCGGCTTACCACATGAATTTCTGAAAATACCTCCGGAAATTGAGCCATTTTGTGCAAACCGACACTCCCCACATTCCCGCAACCTATAACAAGTATTTTTGGCATAATAATTTGATAACGAATTGTTAATATTCAGTATTAAAGCTAGATAAGGTATTCAATCCAGCCTTCAAAAGTAGCCATTTCTATCTTGCAGTCCAAATTATCAGCGGCCCTTTTTCTATTTTTTTACTAATTACATAGTCCTTGTGCTTTGTAAGAATCCCGACAGATTCGATCTTCTAAATGGATCCAAAACTGATTTTAATCAGTATTAAATACCCATTTTGTAGTTTTTTCAACTACCCCCGTATCATTTTTATAACTCTTTTTCAGAGGGTTATATCGCGGTTCCTTTGTAGTCCCATAATGAACGTAATAACTGACACAAAGGAAATGAAAACAAACACACCAGATTTAAGAACCCTAACCAGCCTTTTTTTTCTGGCTTTAGTCATTGTTACTACAAATGTTTCAAAAGCTAATTCTGTAACATGGATTGGTGGACATGGATCGACACCCAATTCATGGAAGGATGCAAATAATTGGAATTCAGGTAGTAACCCCGGTTCACAGGATGATGTAACCATTCCCGCAACAAGTTATAATCCTACAATGGATGCTACATCATCTATTAACAGCCTGACAATAAATGGATCTGGTGCCATACTCACTTTAGATGGGACGCATAATTTAATTGTTATCGGTAATGTAAACGTTTCAACAAGTGGCGCGCAGCTTGCAACTGGCAAAGGGACGATTATCATAGGAGGATCAATATCAGGATTGGGAAAGCTTGATCTTACGGGGAATGGTACTGCTCAAATAGCTGGAAATATGTCAGTCAGTACATTTACCTGTGGATCAGGGGGAAAATCAACAATTATATTAAATGGGGCTCTTCAAAATGTAACCAATAGCTATCAATTTAATAATTTGCAGATAGGCACTGCGGCCACTACTTCGGTAAACTTTCTGGCAGATGAGGTAGTTAATGTTGCCCTGGGAGGATTTGGCGTTTTGAATTGTGGCAATCACATATTGAATCTGATTGGGGATATGACCGTAAAGACTTTTTATGCTGACAGCGGAACTGTCAACTTAACAGGCTTTATCAATTCCCAGTCGCAAGATATTAATGGATATACTTTTTATAACCTGTCGGTTGACAATACTAAAACGTATCTCGCCGGAAATGTTTGTATTTTACACAACCTCAATTTTATTTCAGGTGATATTTTGCTGCGTTCATATAACCTTACCATATTATCCGGAGCCACAATCACCTGGTCCGGAAGCTTGTTGCCGGATTATACTTCAGGCTATGTTGTTACTTGTGGTTCAGGTCATTTAACAATGACTGCAACTACTAGCGGGTCTGTTTTTCCGATAGGATACTCCATGAGCGAGTATAATCCAATTACTTTGAAAAATCCTTCGGGCAGTGTGGTTTGCGATGCCAGTGTTTCTGATGGAGTTACTGACGTTGTAGGAAATGCCATGACAAGCAATGCAGTAAATGAAACATGGCTCATTGTTCCTCATACCAATGCAACTTCAATTATTGTAATGCCACAATGGACAAATGGAAGCCATGGGGCCATTGATCAGGAGTTGCCTTTTTTCAATAGAGCTTTTTCGGAGGTAAATGAAAGAACCAGCCGAAGCGATCCTTCCCCCTGGACAACTATAGGCCTTGCAGGGCAGGCGATCGGAGAAGATCCCTGGAGTAGTACAGGATCAGTGTCAATGATTGCAAATACTACCTATTACTTATATATAGGAGCAGGTTCAATTGCACCACTTCCTGTAACTCTTACAACTTTTGATACAGAATATAAGGATGGAATTGTAAGCCTCAAATGGATTACCGCTTCGGAGATCAACAACAATCGTTTTGAAATAGAACGTTCGACAAATGGAACCACCTGGACAACTATCGGTAACGTTGAAGGTCACGGCTCAACCCAGGAGGAGAACGCCTATCTGGCAACAGATAACCTTGAAGGTTTTGTATCAGGAATCACCATTTATTATCGGTTAAAACAGGTTGATTTTAATGGAGATTTTACTTTTTCAATGATCAGATCTGTAAATATTCAGGATATTCCAATTTCAATAGAAATGTATCCCAATCCTGTTCACGACAACCTGAATATAAACTTGACAAGCCGGGAAGCCACAAATACAATTATCAGGATCATAAACACAAATGGTGTCCTGGTTTATAATGAAGAGCTAACTGGTCAGGGCATTCTGCATAAGCAAATTAATATCGCCGGGTATCCCAGTGGTAATTATATGCTTGAGATAATCGGAGATGCACGAATAACGTCAAAACAGATCATTAAGGAATAAAATTTATTACATTTACAGATGTTTTCCTGATTTTGAATTAGGATAATGCGCCAAGCGTTTGTAATAAAAACTGTTTCATTGGTAAAATCAAATAATAATAATCACGCTTGAATATTGATGGTAACGAATACTGAAACAAATAAAAAAGCAGATACTGTCAGGGAACGACTTTTTCCTGATTTACAAACATCAGATGCCCATCTGCGCACTATTTTTGATAATACAGAAACAGCTTACTTATTGTTAGATTATAAACTTAACATTTTATCCTACAATAGAGTGGCTGAAGAAACCTATATGCTCGGAATTGAAAAACAACTTCTGAAAGGAGAAAGCATTATTAAATATATTCCCGAAGCAGTTAGTGAACAGATAATGGAATATTATAACAGGGCATTGGACGGGGAACATTTAAATTATGAGGATAGTTTTCAGGCCCCATACGGACAAGTCAATTGGTATGGCTTTCAATTGTCTCCTGTTGTAAATGACGGAGGTAAAATACTTGGACTTGTCCTGGCAATTTCGGATATAACCAAAAAGAAAAAGGCGGAACTTGAAAAGGAAAAACTTTCTGAAGCATTGCGCTCCTCGCACATAGGTCTCAAAAAATTGGTAGCCCGCGCTCAAACAGCCCGGGAAGAAGAAAGATTACACATAGCAAGAGAAGTTCACGATGAATTGGGTCAACTTCTTACGACTACCAAGATTGAGTTGTCTATGTTGAAGAAAAAATTATCATTATCAGCAGATAATGCATACCTGCAATTGGATTTCGAACATATTCTCAAGCTGATCGATAAATCCATTAAATCAGTAAAAAAAATAGCAACGGATCTCAGACCTGAAATGCTTGACGAGATCGGGCTGGTTGAGTCAATAAAGTGGCAGGCGGAAGAATTTCAAAAAAATACTGGCGTTGATTGTACGTTGTCAATATCGAAAGATTTCTCAGATTTATCTCATGACCTTAACAGGTCAACAACCTTATACCGCATTGTGCAGGAAGGATTGACCAATATTGCAAGACATGCCAATGCCACAAAAGTAAAAATAGCAATAAAAACCAGCATAGATAATATTTTCCTTGTTATACAAGACAACGGTATTGGGATTACTGAAGAACAAAAAAGCAAGAAAAATTCATTTGGCCTTACAGGTCTTAGAGAACGTGTATTATTATTGAATGGAATTATAGATTTTACAGGTCAGGCAAAAGGTGGAACCATCGTTTATGTACAAATCCCGTATTTTATATGACAAGTATTCTTATTATTGATGATCATTCTATCATGCGCGATGGCCTCAAAAAGATTCTGAATGAACAACCTGATATGAAGGTTATTGGAGAAGCATCTAATTATCACGAAGCACTTTCAGGAGTTGAGAAACTGGGGCCGGATATCGCAATTCTGGATATTTCCATGCCGGGTAGAAATGGACTTGATGTTTTAAAGGATCTGAAAGCGATGCATCCTAAATTAAAAGTCCTTATTTTGAGCATGCATCCTGAAGAGCGCTTTGCATTACGGGCGATAAAAGCAGGTGCACACGGCTATGTTACCAAAGAAAATGCAGCAGAAGAATTGGTAAATGCTATCAGGAAACTGAATCATGGCCAAAAATATATTAGTCCAATGCTCGCTGAACAACTCGCCGACCATTTGGGATCAGACATGAACAAAATGCCTCATGAACTGCTTTCTGACCGTGAATTTGAAGTGCTCCGCAAGATAGCGGAAGGGGATTCTATAAAAGAAATTGCAGATGCTTTATCACTCAGCCCGGCAACCGTCGCTACTTATCGTGCCAGGGTTCTGGAAAAAATGCAGTTAAAATCAAATGTGGAACTTACATCCTATGTATATAGAAATCATTTGATTGATTAATTTATTGCATCTTTATCAACTGCTTCTCAACTTCAATATCACCGAGGCGAACTTTAACAATATACATCCCTCCTGCTAAATGCAGGCCACTGGTATTCCAGCTATAGTCATGAACACCAACGGCCTCATAACCATTTGCGATGACTGAAATAAGACGACCGGTTATGTCATAAACTTTAATGCCAATCTCTGAGGGAGTCTCTGTTTTTAAAATAATTTGAGCATGGTCTAAAAATGGATTCGGGAATATATTAAGGGATGAATTGCTTGTAGAATTATCTTCAATGCCACTAACAACGGGTGTTTTTATCTGGATACTGTCACTGTGTACGTTAATGCAACCATTGCTATCTTTTACAGCCAAAGTCAGGTTATAAGAACCATAAGTGAAATAGTCATGAAATCCCCAGGCATAATAAGAGCCAAACCCATCTCCAAATGTCCATATATACCAGGGGCCAATAGAATCTTCGGCTGAGAAGAACATCGTTTTATTTTGAATTTTTGTTTTGAAACCTGCATTTGGCAAAGCATTGATAATAACAGACTTTGTTATACTATCTAAAGTACCATTTATAGTTAATACCTTTAATTGGACCTGGTACGTACCCGGCTTATTAAATATATGTTGCGGGTTGTGAGCAGAAGAACCTGCACCATCACCAAAGTTCCATTGCCATGCAGTAATACTATCGGCAGCAATGGGTGACAGATCATTAAACGTTGTATTGACACCGGGACATTTACCGCTATAACTGAAGAAAGCCTTCTGGTTTGGTTGTGGGCTGATGATAGAGAAAACGGCTGAATGGATTTGCCAGCAAGAACCATTTTCAACTTTTAAGTTAGTTGTATAATTGCCGTCACTAGCATATATATGCTTTGGGGCGATATCAGGAGATGTATTTCCATCTCCGAAACTCCAGGTATATTTTATTCCTGAAGCACTATCATCTGCTTGAAATTGAACAGCCCTCCCGCTCGAAAGGACCCAGGTAAAATTTGCATTTGGAATCGCTTCTATATTCACAATTTTTGACAATGTATCTGAAGTGCCATAGGCATCAGCCACCGTTAGAGTTACCTTATAAGATCCGGGTTTTTTATACATGTGGTTTGGGCTTTGTAATTTAGAAACAAAGTAATCCCCAAAATCCCACTGCCATTTAGTGATATTTCCGGCGCTGATAGTGGAAGAATCTTTAAAGTAGGTATAACCGCCAAAACACGAGTTGTTATTAAAACCAAAGTCAGCTTTGATCCAAAACAGGATATGAACAGAATCGCTTGAACTTGCCTGGCACCCATTGGAATTGGTTACAGTAAGCTTTACATTATAAACCCCTTGTGATGCGTAGGTATAAGTTGGTTTGTTATCCGCAGAGCTTCCACCATCTCCAAAATCCCATATATATGTGGATTTCAGGTTAGTTGCCGCACTGAATCGCATAGTACGTTCAGATAGTAATTGAGAAGTAAAATGTGCATCCGGCAAATTTATTACTGATATTGTTTTGGTTACAGAACTGCTAAGCCCTTTTGAAGATTGAACATTTAGAGTAACCTGGTATTGTCCCGGATAATTGTAAGTATGAATCGTTTTAGATAATGCAGAAGAATCGCCATCCCCGAAATCCCATTTCCAATTTGTAATTGAATCATTATTCACAAAAGATGAATCCTTAAAATAGTATGATTGCCCAAGGCATACCGATCCGGGATTGAAATTAGCTTTGAGTTGCGGAATAACCTCAACCGGGAAATTATAAATAGCAAAAGCACCTATTCCTCTTTTGTTTATCAGCCAGGGCCCCTCATAGCATATAGTTGTTCCAATGTAATAATGATCAGGAACATACCCCAAACTTATAAAAACCTGTGGGGTATATAAGTTTAAATATAAAGTGTCACCATTGACTGATACTGATTTTACCAACCCGGGAGTGTTGTCTAGATAAAATGCGTCCTTGATATTATATAATACTCCATTGACGGATGTATCTGACGACCATGAAATTCCTGCGTTCTTTTCTTTAAATAGAATTTTTATGCGGGTATGTGTGGTATCCGAATAAAAAGCCTTTTCAATATTCAAAGGATTAATATTCAAAGTATCAGTACTTTTATAAAAATCCCTGGATACAAGATAAGTTACCCAATTGCCAATGGTATCATAGCCACTTTTATCAAAATGACAACCATTATGACCAGGAGCATTGTTAACGGATACTATTGCAATGCGAGGTAAGGAATCTGATAAAGTTCTTTGTAACTCACGCAAGGCCAAAGAACTACCGGCACCACATATAGAGGGTCTAATTTGCATTACATAAAACTTCTTCAGGTTTTTATAGTCGGATTTCCAACTGTTGTACAGGGTCGTAAAGTTTGGATAATAATTAACTATTGTATTAGCGGCGCCGTGATACCAGATGATGGCTCTGGCACAAGTATCCATACCCGATTTTCTCATTCTGTAAAGCATTCGGCCATAAACAGTTGACGGGTCTGTTGGATCAGAATCGTTCCTGAGATTCGCTTCAATAGGGCCACCTGTAACTGCGCCGTTAATAATACATAATGGGATTTTGTATTTTTTAATCAAATTCTCTGCAAGTTTCAATCCTATTCCGCCAATGAAGCTGATGCCTTTGTTTGAATAATAATTTCCATTGGCATATCCCCATGCTGTATCATCTGGTGTGTCGAAGTTGTAGCCTGTCAACGAACCAAAGCTCCTGACATATTCATTAATATATGTTGAACCATAGGAGAGTGCAACGGCATTGCTTTGCCCTGCAATGATATATGCATCACCACAAACAATTCCGTCTTCTCTTGCAACTGTTGTATCTATCTTCCCATTTTTGAGATGAAGTTTAAAGCTATATTCAGCCATTTCAGCATGAATCTTTGGGTAAAAGGAAATCAACGCATGGCCAAGAGAATACAAAACAGGTTGTGATAAATGCGCTACTCTTGACTCATTTTTAAAGACTTCAAGGTAGGCTGAATCATAACCGGTTTTTTCAATTTCACCATCTATTTTCACCGATGAAGAATCCTGTGCATCACGTTGAAGGAACTGAAGATGCGAAGGGAAATGCTTCAGGATTATGTCATTATCCACAGGAAGGTTAATTCCATATTTATTATTAAGATAAGTGTTTATTTCACTCAATTCTGAAGTATTTAGCGCACGCTTAAAAACCAATACTTCTGCTATATCTCCTTCAAATGTATTATAGGCCGCGAAAGCACCGATATTAATGCCACTATCTGCATTGTAAACTGTATAAACCGAAGAAGCACTACGTTTGCCATTTAAATAAATACTGGCCTGTTTTGAAGAGTCATTTGCGATGGCTGTCACCGTGCAAAAGGCTATAGGTGCAGCAACGTTGGAAACAGCAGAAGAATCACCAATCTGTCCGAAAGTAGGGTATGCTGACCCGTTAAACCAAAAAAATCGTGAGGAAGTCCCTGAAAATATGTTGCTTGTAACATTAAGATTCCTGGGGGAAATTACGGTAATAATGGTATAGGATGAGTTAATGGGAAACTTCGAAGGAGCGTCCAGAAAAGTCCCGCTGCCAAAACGCAAAGCTGATAAACCGTTTACATCACTTTTTATGATCTCAGGGCGTAAACCCTCAGTTTCCTGAAATGCGTTTATATGGTTTCCGCTTTGGTCAAGCCAAAGAGAATCCATGCCTTTATTGTCAGCTATTACCCCTTTATCTGCCTTTAACCATAAAACCAGTCCATTCGATGAGACCTGAGCCTCAAGGCGTGCTGATAATACCATAGCTAACAAGATGGTTAACAACCATATTGTTTTCTTCATCTTCATCAAAATAAAATTAATCTTCTAAACTCCCTCGATTTTGGCAAAGCTATCGACAGCCGTACCTCATCATATTCTAAACTAAACAATCCAAATTTCGCTCTTATTAAAGCGGTTTTTGTTCTCTGTCAATCTAAATTGTTACACCGCAAGATAAAGATAAAGGATCAGATTTCTGTTTTTTTTTGACGAAAAGATAGAAATAAGTGTCCAAGCATGCTTTGTGGCTGACTAAAATTGTTTCAGAGGTCAGTGTGCATTAATAATGTCGGCATGAAAAGATTCGAACCTTTCGAATCCGTCCAAGCCAGGATGGCCTAAACCCAAGAACCATGATAATAAAAAAGGCCGCTCATTTAGAGCGGCCTTTTTTGATTTCACACCCCCTGATTACAATTCTTCGAGTTTCACGATCTTAATATATTTTACCTCTTCAGATGTTGTAAGCCTAACCATATATACTCCCGCAGGCAAATATGCCGGCTGCAAGTTGAAAGTATAGATGTTATTCATCTCTGCCTGACCGCTAAAGATTGTGTTAACCTTATTGCCTTTGAGATCATACATAACGAGACTTACCATATTGTCTTTTGAAAGAGTGAAGCTAACCGTTGTCGTTTGTGTGAACGGGTTCGGATATGCACTCAGGGTCATACCGTACAAGTCTGCCTGATTCACCGTAATCATGGCATCATCATCACACGATCCAAGATTTGCACCCTTCTTGAGGTAAGCAGGCACGTCTGAAGCCGACAGACAATATGTATTGCCTTTAAGACATACAAGTACTGATCCTCCATTCTGGCTGCAACGAACATCTATGACCACAACCTGTACGGAAGCTGTTGCAGAGCAACCGTTGCCATCCGTTGCTGTTACTGTATATGAGGTAGTAGATGACGGACTTACCGTTATGGATTGTGTCGTAGCTCCTGTGCTCCATTTGTATGTATAAGAACCACCGCTACCCCCTGAAGCCGATGCACTCAGCGTTGCAGCGTTGTAAGCAGCAGTATAACCATAATACACTTTTTGCATATTACCTGCATTCACGCTCAGGGAAGTATTTACCGTAACGATCGCTTTGGCCGAAGTCTTATTGCCGCTGGCGTCAGTCGCAGTCAATGTCACCGTATTATTGCCCAGATTGGCACAAGTGAAACTTGAGATGTCAATGGTCTCATTTGCGATCGAACAGTTATCATAGCTGCCGTTATCAATGTCAGATACTCTTATAGAAGCCTGACCTTTGTTACTTAGCGTCACAGAAATGTTCTTTGTTTTCACGACTGGCGCTGCATTGTCAAGAACAGTAATTGTAGCAGGCGCGGAAGCATAATTGCCAGATTTATCTATCGCATATAGCGTCACCTTATTGGTACCTATGTTACTGCAATTATAGTTCCTGTACAGGTCGTCTTCATTTGGATTAGACCATTCGTCGCCATCATGGTCGAATGCCAGAACCACGCCACAGTTGTCACTACTTCCATTATCCAGTTGGCTTGCTTTTACACTCGCATTACCGTTTGCATCGAGGTAAACTGTAATATTCTGAGCTTTAATAACCGGCAGGATATTGTCAATCACTGTCACTATCGCATTAGCTGAAGAACTGTTACCGGATGGATCAACCACCGTCAAAGTAACATTATTGCTACCAGTATTAGTACAGTTAAAACTTGTCTGACTCAGGCTTTCACCTGCAATAGAACAATTGTCATAGCTGCCATTATCAATTTGTCCTGCATTGATCGAAGCATTGCCGTTAGCATCAAGGTAAACCGTGGTGTTTTTGGTTTTCACTACCGGTGCCGTATTGTCTTTTACTGTTATAGTAGCATTGGCTGAAGAACTGTTGCCACTCGGGTCAGTTGCAGTCAATGTAACAATATTAGAACCAATGTTCGAACAGGTGAAGTTGCTCCTGCTCAAAGAAAGGGTCACACTGCAATTGTCCGTGCTTCCATTGTCCACATCGCCTGGAGCCACAGTTGCAGTACCGTTAGAACCGATATAAGTATTGATATTCTTGGCAATGGCAACCGGGGCAATATTATCAGCAACAGTTATAATTGCATTTGTAGCGCTGGTATTGCCGGATGGATCGATGGCATAAACAATCACAGTGTTCTTGCCGATATTAGCGCATGTGAATGTTTTTAATGTGTCATCGCTATTGTTCTGGTTGCACCAGTTATGACCATTGTTGTCATGTCCGGGATCATTACCGTTGCCTTTGCCATTATCATAATCATGGATATGACCATGACGTAGGTGACCGGTGCGATCAAATGCTACTTCGACGCCACAATTATCAGAACTTGAGCTCACTACATTTTTGATGTTCACAGAAGCATTTCCGTTTTTATCCAGATAAACAGTAAGCGCGTTTACTTTTACTACTGGTTTCATCGTATCTACCACACTTACGTTGGCATTAGCTGTGCTTGTATTACCAGAGCCGTCTTTAACTGTAAGTATTACAGAATTGTTTCCAATATCCGAACAGGAGAAAATTGTCTTGCTCAGGGTCATACTTGCAATGGAGCAATTGTCATGGCTTCCATTGTTTACCTGGGCTGCCGTAATAGTTGCTGAACCGGTGGCATCAAGATAAGCCGTAATGTTTTGTGCATCTGCATCGGGAGCGCTGTTATCAATGACCGTAACAATTGCCTTAGCTGTTCCTACATTATTACTGTTGTCTTTTACACTGAGGATCACCGTATTTGCTCCGAGATTCGAACAGCTGAAACTGGTCTTACTCAGGCTTTCTGAGGTAATATGACAATTGTCATTGCTGCCATTATCAATTTGCCCTGTTGAAATATTTGCATTGCCGTTACCATCCAGGTAGACATTAATATTTTTAACGATAACTACCGGACGTGTGGTGTCCACCACTATCACAGTTGCAGTGGCATAAGAGTAATTGTTACTCTTGTCTATTGCATATACAGTTACAGTATGGGTACCTATATCATCGCAGTCATAGTTCTTATATAAATCATCGTCATTACTGTTATACCACTCATCTCCATCATGATCGAAAGCCAGTATGAAGGAACAATTGTCAGAGCTTCCATTGTCCATTGCGTTTGGATAGAGAGTTGCTCTGCCGTTAGCGCCAAGATAAACATTGATGTTCTTTAGCTTTATTGCCGGAGGCGTGTTATCTATAACATTCACATAACAGGTAGTACCGTTTGTATTGCCCCATGCGTCAGCAACTGTCAGGGTCACTTTATTCCAGCCTGTATTTGAACAGGAGAAAGTAGATGGACTTGGGGTGTAAGATACAACGCTGCAATTATCAGAACTTCCATTGTCTATGTCAGTGCCTTTGATGGTTACATTGCCTGTAGCATCCAGGTAAACAGTAATGTTCTTAGCCCTGGCTACCGGTGGTGTTGGGTCTTTTACAGTAACAGTTGCTGTGGCTGTTCCCACATTGCCACTCTTGTCGGTGGCCGACAATGTTATCGTGTTAGCGCCCACATTACTGCAGTTGAAAGAAGTCTGGCTTAATGAATATGCAACGATGCCACAGTTATCATAGCTGCCATTATTGATATCGGTTACACCGATCGAAGCCATGTTGCTGCTGTTGAGTGTGACTAGAAGATTTTTAGTAATTACTGTCGGAGCAATTTTGTCTTGTACGGTTACTGTGGCTGTTTTTGAAGATATATTGCCACTGGCATCTGTTGAAGTCAATGTTACAATATTTGCTCCTGCATTTGTACAATTAAAGGTATTTGGTGATACATTTAGCGTAAATGTGCAGTTGTCATAACTACCGCCATCTACATCAGCTGTTCCGATAGAACCATTACCATTTGCATCAAGGTTTACTGTTGCATTTTTCGTTATAACTGTAGGTGGAATGTTATCAACCACAGTTACTGTTGCTGTTTTTGAAGATACATTTCCACTGGCATCAGTCGAAGTTAATGTTACAATATTGGCTCCTTTATTTGTACAATTAAAAGTATTTGGTGATACACTTAATGTAAAAGTACAGTTGTCAAAACTACCGCCATCAACATCGGATGCGCCAATGGAAGCTTTGCCACCAGCGTTGAGATAAACTGTTGTATTTTTTGTGATAACAGTTGGTGCAATATTGTCAAGTACGGTTACGGTTGCTGTCTTTGAAGTTATATTTCCACTGGCATCTGTTGAAGTCAATGTCACAGTATTCGGCCCCGCATTGGTACAATTAAAAGTACTTGGAGATACGCTTAAAGTAAATGCACAATTATCATAACTGCCACCGTCAACATCCGCCGTTCCGATAGATGCTTTGCCGCTGGTATTAAGATATACCGTTGCGTTTTTAGTAATTACTGTTGGAGCAATATTGTCAACTACTGTTACTGTTGCCACATCAGTTGACGTATTTCCACTTCCATCTGTAGCTGTAAGTATTACATGATTGGCGCCGGTTTTTGAACAGGTGAAAGCTGACTTGTCAATGCTTAAAGTAAAGCAGGTAGTATTGTCGGTACTTCCACCATCTACGTCTGAAGGAACAATTGAAGCTGAACCATTTGCATCCAAATCAATCGTGATGTTTTTCGCTTTTGCTACAGGAGCTGTAACATCAACTACAGTTACGGTCGCAACATCAGTTGAGGTATTGCCACTTCCATCTGTTGCAGTGAGAGTTACTTTATTAGTGCCGATGTTTGCACAGGTAAAACTTGAGTTATTTATACTCAAGGTAAAGCATTTAGTATTATCCGTACTTCCGCCATCAACATCCGAGGCAGCTATAGAAGCCAACCCTGTAGTGGCATCTAAATTAATGGTAATGTTTTTTGCTTTCGCTACCGGTGCTGTAACGTCAACTACCGTTACTACGGCTACATCTGTTGAGGTATTCCCACTTCCATCCGTTGCAGTCAGTGTTACTTTATTAGCACCGATGTTAGAACAGGTGAAGCTGGATTTATCAATACTTAATTTGAAGCAGGTGGTATTATCAGTACTTCCGCCGTCAACATCCGATGCAGCGATTGAAGCCAAACCCGTTGTGGCGTCCAAATTAATAGTGATGCTTTTTCCTTTGGCTATAGGTGCCGTTACGTCAACCACCGTTACTACGGCTACATCTGTTGAGTTATTCCCACTTCCATCCGTTGCAGTCAGTGTTACTTTATTAGCACCGATGTTAGAACAGGTGAAGCTGGATTTATCAATACTTAAACTAAAGCATGTAGTATTATCGGTACTTCCACCGTCAACATCCGAGGCAGCTATAGAGGCCAACCCTGTTGTCGCATCCAAATTAATTGTGATATTCTTCGCTTTTGCTACTGGCGCCGTTACATCAACAACAGTTACCGTTGCAACATCTGTCGAAGTATTTCCACTTCCATCTGTTGCAGTGAGCGTTACTTTATTGGCACCAATGTTAGAACATGTGAAACTTGAGTTATCAACATTATAAGTAAGGCAGCTGGTATTATCAGTGCTTCCGCCATTAACATCTGAGCCCGCAATAGAAGCTAAACCGGTGGTAGCATCCAGGTCAATCGTGATATTTTTCGCTTTGGCCACAGGGGCAGTTACGTCAACCACTGTTACCACCGCTATATCCGTTGAAATATTACCGCTTCCGTCTGTTGCGGTCAGCGTTACATTATTAGCACCGATGTTGGCACAGGTGAAGTTTGAATTATCAATACTCAAAGTAAAGCAGGTTGTATTATCTGTACTTCCACCATCCACGTCGGATGCAGCAATAGAAGCCAAACCGGTTGTGGCATCCAAATCAATTGTGATGCTCTTTGCTTTCGCAACCGGAGCCGTAACATCAACTACTGTTACGATGGCGATATCCGTGGAGGTATTACCGCTTCCATCTGTAACAGTCAGCGTTACATTATTGTCGCCAATGTTGGCACAGCTGAAGTTTGAATTATCGATGCTCAAAGTAAAGCATGTAGTATTATCGGTACTTCCACCATCCACGTCTGAGGCAGCAATGGAAGCCAGGCCTGTCGTAGGATCCAGGTCAATTGTAATATTTTTCGCTTTGGCTACCGGTGCAATATTGTCAACAACGGTAACATTTGCGGTAGCAGAACTGGTATTTCCTGAAGCATCCGTAGCAGTCAGGGTTACTGTATTGCTGCCATTTGAAGACGAACCACCGCCATTCTTTGACTTAGAGGCAGGAGCCGCGGGAATAGGTGCGTGCTTCTTTTTATTATTTCCAGCCAGATTTGAGCAATCAAAACTCGTGATATCAAGACTTTCACTGGCAATTGCACAATTATCAAAGCTGCCATTGTCAATATCTGAACTTGAGATAGATGCAGAACCACTGGCATCCAGGTATACAGTTACATCCTGCGTAATAACCGTCGGGGCAATAGCGTCAACCACTATTACAATTGCTGATGCTGTTGAAGAATTAGTATTCGCATCAGTTACCGTAAGTGTTACCGGGTTGTTACCAAGGTTTGAGCACTTAAAATCGGTCTGACTCAAGCTCAAACCCAGGCTTGCAGCTGGAGTGCAGTTATCTGTAGAACCATTATTTATGGCTGAAGCTGTGGTAGAAGCATTGCCGTTTGCATCAAGGTATATTGTCAGACTTTGTGCTGTTGCGATTGGAGGAGTATTGTCATTCATCGTAATTGCAAATGAACATGTTGCTGTCGAACCGCATGTACTTGTGGCAGTGATGGTAACGTTTGTAATTCCTATGTTGAATGTAGAACCGCTTCCTGTGCCTGTTCCGGACCCTGACGTTGCACCGGAGAATGCATAACTTATATCTGGTGTTGGTGTTCCGGTAATAGGAGCATCGTACGTAACTACCGCATCACAGGTTGTAGATGTTGTACTTGCAGTAATATTCGCAGGACAGCTTGTAAATGACGGTACCGTACAGATATTCTGAGCCGTTATCGCATAAGCGTAAACAGGATTATTACAATCATTATTATTTACAGTCACTGTTGCATTATATGTTGCAGGATTTGCTGAAGTGAAGATGACGGTAAATGTTGTTGATCCACTTACTGATACCGTAGCCGGTAAACTTATTCCGCTGATTGCAAAATTAGAAACATCAGATCCACTTAAATCAATTGAAGAAACTGTGAGATCTTCATTTCCTGTATTGCTGATTGTATATGTTTCTGAAATGGTTGTGCCGGTAGTCTGGCCGAAGTCTGTACTGTTTGTAGTTGAAGGAGTGGTTTGTCCATATGGGATTACATTACCATTCCCGGTTAAACCTGCTGTTGGATTCAGGAATGTGCTACAAGTTCCCGAAACATTTCCAGCCACCCAGTTTGAGGTGGAGCCGGTGAGAGCGAAGTTTTCAAGCGTACCATTGTTACCCAGCCCACTCGCATCCGTAGCAGTAGTGGTAACAGTATTGTTTCCATTTATGAAGCCCTGGTCAAATGTGAAATAAGATATTAATCCGGCTTGCGTACCCGATAGTTCGCAGCTCATGCTGTTTTGGATTTCTCCCTGGCACAATGCCCTGTTCCACACGCGAACTTCATCAATATTCCCTATAAATGGATTACCGGAGCTGGTTGAATACCGCCATCCTATTTCATAAGGCAACCCGGTGTTTGATATTTTCCCGGTAAGTTTTGTTGAAGCTATAAGAGCCCCATTTATATAAGCTTTTGTTATTGCGCTATCATAGGTTACAGCTACGTGCGACCAGGTATTTAATGGCAAACTCGCAACATCATATTCCAGCCAGCTATTCGAACCCGCTGTACTAATGGCATATTTAAATACGCCATTATCTGTCCACATTTCCCAGTCAAACTCTTTATTAAGAATCTGGCGCCAACCGTTGTCGTCAGTAGGGTATACCCATGCTTCCATAGTAAGGGCCTTAGATACCACAAGATTGTCCTGATGAGGGATAAGTACAAAATTGCTATTCCCATCAAAATTCAAAGCTCCCGCGGGCACTAATCCAGTTCCTGTCAATGCAAAAGTATAAGGATTGTTATAGCAATCATTGGTACCAATATTGATAGTTGCATTTTCAACGGATGTTGTAGTTGGAGTGAAAGTAACTATAAAGGTTGTTGATCCATTTATATCCACCGAAGATGCCGGAGCCGTAGTGACACTAAAGTCAGAAGCATTTGTACCTGAAAAACTTATGTCTCCAATTGTAAGCGACCCATTTCCTGAATTTGTGATCGTATAAGTTTCTGTAGTAGGCACCCCCAGGCCTGTGCTACCGAAATCCGTGCCATTGGAAGGATCGGTTGTATTGTTGTTATTGGCAATGGATATATTATTTCCTGAAACTGAGGCGACAGGATTTGTAAATGTGCTGCATGAACCGGTAGTGCTGCCTGCAACCCAGTTTGATGAACTACCGGACAAAGTGAAATTATTCAGAGTCCCTGT
>Ga0207030_1045_pt1 | contig 24704 bp, 20 predicted proteins | sample Alteio_BWMinCont_40_FD_153260 | JGI IMG/M metagenome (GOLD analysis project Ga0207030, IMG submission 153260) | Enriched cells from forest soil in Barre Woods Harvard Forest LTER site, Petersham, Massachusetts, United States -... | ecosystem: Environmental > Terrestrial > Soil > Temperate forest >... | reverse complement strand
GGTGGGACGGCACCGCTGCATGCCACGGCTGCGTGTGTGCGGGCGGGGCGGAGTGCGGCGTTTTTCGATGCGCGGTGTTTTCACCGCGTGGGGGAGAACGTGGCAGAGGCGCAAGCTACGTTGGTGCCAATAGGGTAGCAAGAAAGGTGTTCTTTTTTGAAAAAAAGAACCAAAAAACTTTTGTTACTTGGCTCCGAGCGCGCAGGCAACTCGGAGCCCAGTAGCAAAAGTTTTTTGCTTCTTTTTTTCAAAAAAGAAGGCCTTTCTTACTTGCCTACCGCGCGGCCAAGCGCCGCGGCCATGTCGGTGGGAATGAGCACAGTCGTGCCGCGTTCCTTGTTCATTTCGTAGAGCAAATTCATCTGCCTTAGCTGCAGGGCCACGGGGTTTTTGGCGTAGATTTCGGCGGCGGCGACGACTTGTTCGGCGATGGCGGTTTCGGCGCTGGCGAGGGTGACGCGGGCGTCGCGCTCGCGCTGGGCCTGGGCCTGGCGGCTCATGGCGTCCTGTAGGGCGGCGGGGATGACGACGTCGCGGATTTCGACGCTGCGGACGGCGACGCCCCAGGTTTTGGTTTTGGCGGCAATGGCTTCACGCAAAGCGAGGTCGGCGGCATGGCGCTCGGAGAGCAGGTGGCCGAGTTCGGTGGCGCCGATCATTTCGCGCAGGCTGGTTTGGGCGACGCGGCTAATAGCTTCGTTGTAGTTGGCGATGTTGAGGGCGGCGGCGCGGGGATCCTCGACCTGCCAAAAGACAATGGCGTCAACGCCGACGGCGACCGTGTCCTTGGTGAGGGCCTGTTCAGCGGTGATGCTGATGGTTTGGATGCGCAGGTCGATCATCATGGCAACGGTGTCGATGGGCCAGACGAGGTAGACGCCGGGGCCCTTTACGGCGTGGAAACGGCCGAGGCGGAGGACGACGGCGCGGCGCCACTCCTGGGCAATGCGGATGGAACGGACGGTGATGAGCAGCAGGATGGCTGCCAATCCGATGAGGAAACCTGACATTGGACTCGGTGCCCTTTCGTGGGGGTGGCGCAGTGTAGCGCAAAGGAAGGAAGCCGGGTGGGCCGAGCCGGCCCCCCCGGACCCCCCGGCGCTATTTTGGCTCGGAGCTTAAGTAGCGCTGGGGGGTCCGGGGGGGGCCGGCTCGGCCCACCCGGCTTTTTTAAACCTTCCTTGTTGCTACTGCGAAAATCACGGCCGATCGATCGCCTACGCCGCGCTGGGCAACTGGCTGCGCACGTGCAACGTCCCGCCGGGCGAAGACGGCCGGCAAAGCTGCTGCCAGGACAGCGCGCGGCACTGGTGCGACCGGACCCAGGAGTGTGCGCGCCGCGTCGGCCAGCGCGGGTCGGACGGTGGCGAGGATTTGGGTGGGGTTGGCGAAGGCAGCGTCGCCCAGGATGTCGAGGGGGAGGACGCTGAGTTCGCGGGCGGCAAGGGGGGCGATGTTTCGCAGGGTGCCGGTGATGCCGTAGGCGGCGCCGAGGGCGCGGATGCGGGCGGTGGTGAGAGCGTCGGCGCCGAGGATGGCGGCAGAGGCGGCGGCGAGGGCGCCGGGGCCGTGGTGCATGCGGTGCAGGAAGGATTGGAGCGTGGGTGGGGGGGATTCGATGTCGGCCTCGCGGGACTCGATCATTTCCAGGAGGAGGGCTTTGGGAAGGCGGTAGGCGGATATGACGGCGCGGAGCGGGTCGGCGACTTCGTGGCGGCGAGGGGCGCCTTCCACCACCTCGCGCCACCAGTGGAGGCGGATGAGGGCGAGGCCGGGTTCGGTGGTGAGCTCGCGGGCGCGGGCTAGCTCGTCGTTGAAGGCGGCGAGGGAAAGCAAGGCGTGGCGATGGGCGGCGGGGGCGAAGAGGGCGCAAAAATAGCGGTCGGGGTCGCGACGGCGGACATGCGAAGCCATATCGGTGGTGTCTGCCATGCGGGCCCCCGGCTAAAGGAGAGTGCCGTTAGCCCATTGGAAGGCCCATATCGACAGTCGATGGCGCGCTTGACGCTCGCGGCACGGAACCATAGGTCAGCCGGCGTCTCTTATCGCGTGGCTGGACCACTCACCCTAACCGCTGGAGCACCCACCATGGCCTTTGAATTGCCACCCCTGCCCTACTCCACCAACGCCCTCGCCGGCGGTGGGATGTGCCAGGAGACGCTGGAACTGCACCACGGCAAGCACCACCAGGCGTATGTGACGGCGCTGAACGGGTTTGTGGAAAAGGATCCGGCGCTGCAGGGCAAGTCGCTGGATGAGATCGTGCTGGCGACGGCGAAGACACCGGGGCCGGTGTTCAATAATGCCGGGCAGCATTGGAACCATATCCTGTTCTGGCAGAATCTTTCGGCCACGGGCGGCGGGATCCCAGGCAAGCTGGCGGCGAAGATCGACAGCGATCTGGGCGGCGTGGACAAGTTCAAGGAAGCGTTCAAGGCGGCGGCGACCACGCAGTTCGGCAGCGGGTGGGCGTGGCTGGTTTTGGGCAAGGATGGCAAGTTGGCGGTGACAAAAACGCCAAACGGCAGCAATCCGTTGGCGACCGGCGAAGGCAAGGTTTTGCTGTCGTTGGACGTGTGGGAGCACAGCTATTATCTGGATTTCCGCAACCGGCGGCCGGATTACGTGCAGAACTTCCTGGATAAGCTGGCCAACTACGAATATGCCGAAGCCGCGTTGGCAGCTTCGTGAACCCGTTCGCGTTGCCGATGATGATGGCGGAACTGACCGCTGCGTCGTTCGAAACGGTTTGGCACCGGACGACGTTGATGATGTTCGGGCAGTGCTCCGTTGCTGAGTATGAGCGGATGGTTTCGGAGAAGATGCACGCGTCGGAGGCTGCGACGATGGCGCTGATGCGGGGGGATAGCCTGGAGGCGATGATCAAGCCGTATCATAAGAAGGCGACGGCGAACGCGAAACGACTGCGGCGCGGGTAAGTTTGGCTTTGGTGGCCAGGAGCGCCGTACGGAAGGCGCCCTGGCCACGTTGCTACCAGGCAACGGTGTAGAGGGCGAGCTTGCTCGTTCTGGTGTCGGGGATGCGGGTTACCAGGGTCAGGTTTGGCGGTTTGGCTGCACGCAGCTTGAACAGCGGCGTGCTGAAATCGTAGTCGGCCACGGCTTCTATTTTGGCTTGCCGCATGTAGCTATCGAGCGTGCCGTCGCGCAGGGCGTAATAGGCGTTGCGATTGACGACGCCGTCAAGATTGACGATCTGCGTGCCGGCGGGCGCGTAGTAGGCCAGCGCCCCGCTTTGCACGGCGCCGATATGTTTGTACGGCGCGAGGTAGGGCAGCAAGGCCAGCGTGGGGGCACGAAAGCCGTGAAAGGCGTCGCCCGCGCCGCCGCGCATGGACGGCAATTGTCGCAGCCCGGCCGCAAGCAGGACACATGTTACGGCGACGGCTAACGCGCGCGACACACCATTGCGGTGCCAGGCCTGGACCGCGTAGGCGGACCAGACGGCGATGGACGCCAGGAACACGGGATGCAGGTAGCGGGCGAGGAACCAGAAGGCGGGAAGATATAAAAAGTAAATTCCGCCAAGGGCTACACTGGCCAGCAGGAAGGCGTGCAGCGGTGTTGCGCGGGCGCGCAACGAGGCTGCCAGCAGAAATAGCATGACCAGCATGCCCGCGATGGCGGCATGCAACGATACGGTACCGTCAATCGGCACGGCACGGCCGAGTTCGCAGAACGAAATCAGGGTGGTGGCCAGCGCGTTCACGTCGTACTGCTCGTGAAAGGCTACCAACTGGCGCACTGCGCGACCGCTTTCCGGAAAGATGGCGCCGGTTGTCGCATTTATCCACACCGCCCAGGGCAGCAGGATTGTTGCAGCGCCGGCTGCCCCTGCCGCAGCGGCGCGCCAGCCGAGGCGCACCGCCAGTAAAACGAAGCAGCCGGCGATCAGAAACATGGTATCGACCCGCGCCAGCATGGCGGCACCGCACAGCAGACCGAAACAATACGGCAACGCCGGCTCGCTTCGGCGTGGCAGGGCATATAAGGCAAGCACGCATAGCAAGCCAAGGAAACCTGCCAGAGAGGCTTCCATGCCACTGAGATCGTTGCGTAACAGCGCGGTATGGATCGTGGCAATTACGGCGGCGAGCCAGCCGGCGCCGGCGCCGGCGCTGATCGCCGCGAGGGTGGCGAGGGCGGCGACCGCGGCGGCGCCACACAGCACGCTGATGGCAACGGCACCGTATGCGGCCTGGTCCAGCGAGGCGCCGAGCCAGAAAAAAGGTACTTCCAGCAGGGTGATCAGGGGCTGGAAGCCGTTGGTGGGGATGACGCCGTCGGTGGACGGGATGGACAAAGTGGCGATGTGGTGTGCGATGGCCAGGCTATAATATGTGTCATCCGGAATGAACGTGCGGTCCAATGTGGCCAGCGGCTGAACAGCGATGATGAGGCGAACCAGGAGGGCCATGCAAAACCATGCGGCGACGGTGCGCGGGCGTGGCCAGGCCTGTGGGATGGCGTGGGCGAACGCGTTGATCAGTGCGATACCGTGCTGGATAAACTTCATGCGGCCTCCTTGGCGCCCGGCCGCTGGTCGCGAGCCTCTGAACGGGCATGTGCGACTAGCATACTGAGGCGGCGTGGCCGCATTTAAAGTCGTGCCGCCACGGTGTCTCTATCTCCCCGACCGATGCCGATCCTTGGTCGTTTGTTTTTGCTGGTCATTCACAGATGTTTGGCGTTCAGACTCGGAGTCTGACCGTTCCCGGGCTTTGGTCAACAGATTCGGCGTTGCTTGCGGCTGAGACTCGGTAACGCCGCACCCGTCGGGAACCGGTGCGTTCGCAGGCTCGGCGACGGTCTGGGACGTGACGCGCGGAAGCAGCGCGGGTGAAAGTTGCCTCCGGCGGCCAGGGCTCTGCCCTGGACCCGCAGGAGCCGGGGCCCCAGACCCCCGTCTGTTGGAGCGTAAACGAATGTTAACTCCGTGATGGGCGGCCGCGGTGGAGATTCGCGGGCGGTGGGTTGCGGTTGCCGAACGGCTACGCTGCCAGCGCCGCCTGTGGGGCTTCTTTAGGCAAAGTGGGCAAACCGCTGATATCCTTCATCTAAGGGTGCGGGCGTTCGCGGTTGCATGCGGCGATTAGCGTATCGGACGACGCGCGTTCCGCTTTAGGAACGGATCGGACTGGTTGAGCTGGAGCTTTGCGAAACCACTTTGCGTTGCAAGCGCCCACACATCGCGCCTGCAACAATCCATTAAATTATTTTGAAATCCAGAATTTTGGCTCGCGCTGGTCTATTACGCCCTTGGACAAAGTCTGCTGCAAAGCCGTTATGGTAACGCTGAGGCAGGCCAGGGGGAAATATGCGATACTTATGTGCTACGTTGGCGGCATTGCTTGTGGCGAGTGGCGCGGCAGTGAGTAAACCTGCGGCAAATGGTTTTGTCCTCACGCCGGGTGTGTCGCCCGCGGCTGCGATGGCAGAGATGAGCATGCAGGCGCGGGCAGCAAAACTGCGGAAGGCCTGGCTTGCCGCGGGCAACGCAAACGTACCGGTCACCGCACCCGTGCTCAGAGGCGGCAGTATTCTTACGCCCACGGTAGATGTCACACGGCCTCCTTCGGCGCCGGCGGTGGTGATACGATACAAGGCCAGCGCCGCTGGGCTCGCCGCAGTTGAGCTTGATTGGAACTCCCCGACGACGGACCAATGGATGACGTCAACCTACTATGTGCCCCCCGGACGTCCGGCGATGACCCACGGCGATTTGATCATCCAAGCCCCGTCGTCGATCGGTGCAGGGTCTGAATTTGCTTCGAATGGAGCGGGTACTTTCGGACCTTATGCTGCGCCGGGCGTGTGGACGCTTTGGCAAATCAGCATTGTCGACCGAGATGGCGGCAATGTAGGCTATGGCCCAACGAGCCTAGAACAATTATTCCCTGTTACTAACATTACTGTCAAAAACAGGCGAATGCCCGACGTAACACCACCCTCCGTAATATCTGGGAGAGTGCTGACGCCCTCTGTCAGCCTCAGCAGCCCAACACCGAGTTTCGGCGTGGAACTAAAGGTTGCCGATGATCTTTCCGGGGCACAAAACGCTTTCGTAACCGTGGAGTCAAACACTAACGGAAAAACCCTCCAGCAAAAAAATCCGACGTCTGCGCCGATCCGAAGAGGCGAAATGACTGCATACACTTCCGTTGCTGGTGGACCCACTGGGGAATGGACGATTTTGGGTTTTGGCGTCTACGATGCGGCGGGCAACCTTTTCCAGGACGCCAATCCTGCAGATATCCAAGCGTTGTTCGGCACTACTACGTTTACTGTTACGAATTAACCCATCGCGTCGTTTGATTTGTGTAGCTGGTACCCAGTGGTGCACGGGAGGATCTCTGTGCGGCGCGGCCAATATTTTCGTGAATGGCCCGCTCAACCTCCCACCGCTGCGCGGTGGGCGCCCCCTCTCTCGCAGGCGCGGGAGAGGGGAATTCTCGCGCTTCGGACAGGGGTTTTCTGAAGCCGCTTTACTACTGATGGGGGTCTGGGGTCCCTGACCCCAGCGGGTCCAGGGCAGCGCCCTGGCCGCCGGAGGCTGGCTGCCAGAAGCTCGCAATTCCTTGCAGTGGTGCATATGCGTCCGGATCGGTGCCGGTTAGTAATGCTGTGTTTGGCAACGCCACCAGCGCGGCGCAGAGGGCTTCGCGTTTGGTGGGGTCCAGGTGGGTGGTGGGCTCGTCGAGCAGCAATACCGGGGGCGTTACGCGGGCTTGGGCGATCAGGGCGGCGTGGGCGAGGATGATGCCTAGCAGCAACGCCTTTTGCTGGCCGGTGCTGGAGAGGGCGGCGGGGAGGCCGGAGGCGGCGTCGGACATGGAGAGGTCGGCGCGGTGGGCGCCTAGGCTGGTGCTGCCGGAGGCAGCGTCGGCGGCGCGGGTTCTGGCAAGCGAGTCGCGGAGCCAGGATTCGACGGCGAGGGCTGGGGTGGAGGCCAGGCGGGCGGCGATGGGGTCCTGCAGGGCGAGGTGGGCGCGGGGGAAGTCGGTGAAAGGCAGCGGGGCGGCGTTGAGGTGGGCGATGAAGGTGGCGCGGGCGGCGGCGACGGCGGTCGCGTGGCGGGCGATGTTTTCTTCGAGGCCGGCGAGCCAGGCGGCGTCGGCGCCGCGGGTGGCGAGGAGGCGGTTGCGGCCGGCGACGGCGGTGTCGTGCGCGGCGGATTCGCGGGCGTGGGTGGGTTCTAGGGCCCAGACCAAGCGATCCAGGAAGCGGCGGCGGCCGCTCGCGCTTTCCTGAAACAGGCTGTCCATTTGGGGGGTGAGCCAGACGGCGCCGAAGCGGGCGGCGATGTCGGCCTGGGTGCGGGGTTCGGCGCCGTCGAGGCGGAAGGTGCGGCGGTCGGGGGGGCCGTCGGAGAGGGTGCCGGTGCCTAAATCGTAGGCAGCGCCGGATGCGTCGTGCAGGCGGGCGGCGACGGCCCAGCGGCCGGAGCCGCCGTGGCGGGCCAGGTCGGTGATGCGGGCGCCGCGGAGGCCACGGCCGGGGGCGAGGAGGGAGACAGCTTCGAGGAGGTTGGTTTTGCCGGAGCCGTTGGGGCCGGTGATGACGGAAATGCGGACGGCGGGGCGCCAGGTTAGGGCCGCGTAGTTGCGGAAATCGGTGAGGGTTAGGCGGTCCAGGGCGGTCACTGGGGGGTGGTATGGTGTTCACGGGGAAGAAGGAAGCCGGGGGAGACGAAGCCGTCCCCCGGCTTCCTACCCGATGCACTTACGGCACAGTGCTTGCTTAGAAGTGCGGCATCTGTGGCTTATCGACCACGCGGCGCTTGCCGACGCGGCGAAATGTCGAAATGCTACTGAATGTAATTGTATGCGGGGGTTACGAAGTGCGGGGGAAATGGGTCGGCGCGAGCATGCTCGCGATTTTCGTGGCGCAGGGTGGGGCGGCGCGGGCTCAGGCACAGGTGGCGGCGGCGGAGCCGCGGGTGAATACGGGGATTGAGGAAGTGGTGGTGACCGCTTCCAAGCGGGCCGAGAAGCTGCAGAAGCTACCGCAGGCGATCCAGGTGCTTGATACGAAGAAGTTGGAGCAGCTGCAGATCACCGAGTTCCAGGATTATATCAAGTATATCCCGAGCCTGGGCTTTCAGAATTTCGGACCGAACCAGACCACGATCTATTTGCGCGGCGTGGTGGATGGCGGCAATGCGAACCATTCCGGTCCGTTGCCGACTGTGGGCAGCTATTTGGACGAAATGCCGATTACCACGATCGGCGGCACGCTGGACGTGCATCTGTACGATATCGCCCGTATCGAGGTGTTGCCTGGGCCGCAAGGCACATTGTACGGGGCCAGCTCCGAATCGGGCACGGTGCGGTTCATTACGAATCAGCCAAACCCTGCAAAATTCGAAGCGGGCTACAGTCTCGAGACGAATATTCTGAAGAACGGACAGGAGGGCGGGATTGGCGAAGGATTCGTCAATATTCCGATTACCGACAAGATCGCCGTGCGCCTGGTGGGTTGGGACGAGCACGATGCCGGCTATATCGATAACGTGCCGGCGACGCGAACATTTCCGACTGCCGCAGGCATATATGGCCCAGCTGCTGCCACCATCAACAACAATGCTTTCGCTGGAAAGGCCTTCAATCCGGCCGATACAATCGGTGGGCGCGCCGCGCTGCGGGTCGACCTGAATGAGAATTGGAGCATCACACCTTCGGTTGTCGGCCAGGACCAGCGCAATAACGGTGTGTTCGGCTTCGAGCCCAGCGTGGGCGACCTGAAGGTGGAGCGGTTCCAGCCGGATACGGCGCACGACAGGTGGATACAGTCGGCGGTGAACGTAACCGGGCATCTCGGCGATTATACATTGAATTACGCCGGTGGTTTCTTCGTGCGCGACGAAGTGACGCAGAGTGACTATACGGATTACTCGATCTTCTATGATCAGCCGCAGTTTGGCGGTTATGGTAAGTACTGGTGGAATAACAACGATATCCCGTTGGCAAACCCTTCGCAGGAAATCGACGGAAAGGATCATTTCACCAAATATAGCAATGAAATACGCCTGGCCTCGCCTTCTACCGACCGGCTCAGGTTCATTATCGGAGCATTCCAGGAGGAGCAGGGCCACCGGATCATTCAGAATTACCTGATCCAAGGATTGGGCTCCGATATCACGGTGCCAGGGTATAAGAATTCACTGTGGCTGACGGACCAGCAGCGCACCGACCGCGACGTGGCGGCGTTCGGCGAGGTTTCCTATGATGTGACGGATAAATTTACGATCCTCGGGGGCGTACGGCCATATAATTTCAACAACTCACTAAAAGGGTTCTTCGGTTTCAGTGACGGGTATAGTTCCCACACCGGCGTTTCGCAGTGCTACAAATTCCCGGGCCAAACATTCGAGGACGCGCCATGCGTTGACCTGAACCGGACTGTCGCCGGCACCGGCGAGACACATAAGATCAACCTCACCTATAAGATCGATCCGGATAAGCTGGTATATTTCACCTACTCAACCGGTTTCAGGCCTGGTGGCGTGAACCGGCGCTCCGAGTTCGGGCCTTACCAATCTGACCAATTGGTGAACTTTGAAGTCGGCTTCAAAAGCAGTTGGATGGATCACCGGCTGACATTCAACACCGCCTTGTTCGACGAGGATTGGAATTCGTTCCAGTTTGCGTATCTTGGGCTGAACAGCTTCACAATTATCAAGAATGCGCCGTCGGCGAACATCAAAGGTGCAGAGTCAGCGCTTGAATACCGTCCGCTGGAGAATCTGACACTGACGGGCGGGCTGACGCTGACGGACACCGGCTTGTCGCAGGATTTCTGCACCGCAAAGAAAACAATCGGCAACGTGCAGCAGGGCGACGTGCTCAGCAATTGCCATGGCGCCAACGTGGACCCGCTATCGCTTGCCTCGGCGGGCAACGAACTGCCCTTTACGCCTGAAGTGAAAGGTTACGCCACGGCACGCTATACCTTCCCGGTCATGGATTGGGATGGATATCTGCAGGGCGATGTTTCGTTCCAGAGTCGTGCGCAAGCCGGATTGCGAGACAACGATAAGGCTCTGCTGGGTAGTATGCCGAGCTATGCCGTGGCTGGGATTTCTGCCGGTGTAACCAAAAATCGGTTAAATCTGGATGTGTTCATCAAGAACCTGACCGATTCCCGCGGCGAGGAAAACCGCTACACGCCGTGCACCATCAATGTGTGCGCGGCCAATGTTCCTGGGCTGCCCAAGGCGGTTTATGTGGTACCCATAGAGCCGTTCCTAGTGGGGATCAGGTTGAGCCAGAAGTTTTAAGGGAGGCAAGGAAGCAAGCAAGAACTTCTTTTTTGAAAAAAAGAAGCAAAAAACTTTTTTCACTTTGGCGGTGGCTGGTTGGGAACGTACGTTTCCGTCGGGCTCCAATGGATAGAAGTTTTTTGGTTCTTTTTTTCAAAAAAGAACTACTTCCTTCCTTCTCATGTCCGACCTAGCGCCCGTTACCCAAGCCCTGCAGCACGCCACCCGCCTGCTGGACCGCGCCCCTCACCTGGCGGAACAGCAAGCCGCGGCGATCTTGGAAGCCGTTCCAGGCCATCCCGAAGCGGAGCTGCTGCGTGGCATGGCCAGGCGGCGGCAGGGCGATGCGGCGGAGGCGCAGCGCATCCTGGCGGCGCTGGCGCGGGCGCAGCCGCGGTCGGCGCGCACACAGTTCGAGCTGGCGCTGGCTGAGGCGGCATTGGGCGAGGATGCCCGCGCGGTGGCGGCACTGCGGCGGACGGTGCTGCTGGCTCCGGGCATGAGCGAGGCCTGGCGCACGCTGGGGGATATGCTGACGCTGGCCGGCGATGCGGCGGGCGCGGACGACGCGTATGGGCGGCATATTAGGAGTGCCGTGCAGGATACGGCGTTGATGGCGGCGGCGGACGCGCTGTGTCAGGGGCGGCTGGATATCGCCGAGCGGCTGCTGAAGGAGCGGCTGAAGCAGCATCCCACCGATGTGGCGGCGATTCGTATGCTGGGCGAAACGGCGACGCGGCTGGGGCGAAACGTTGACGCGGAGAATTTGCTCCGCCGCTGCCTGGAGCTGGCGCCGAGTTTTGCGGCGGCGCGGCATAATTTCGCGATTGTGCTGTTCCGGCAGGGGCGCGCGCATGAGGCGGTGCCGCATATCGATCGGCTGATGGCGGATAAGCCGGGTGATCCAGGGTATCGCAATTTGCTGGCCGCGTGTTTGGCTGTCAGCGGCGATTATGATCGGGCGATCGGTGTGTATGAAGCCGTGCTGAAGGACTTTCCGAAGCAGCCGAAAATCTGGATGAGTTACGGGCACGCACTGCGCACCGCGGGACGGCGGGTGGACGCAGTGGCGGCGTATCATCACAGTATCGAATTGTCGCCGACACTGGGGGAAACCTGGTGGAGCCTGGCGAATTTGAAGACAGTGCCGTTCTCGGCGGTGGAAATCGCGGCGATGCGGGAGATGCTGGGGCGCGGCGATCTGGAGCGTGAGGACCGCATGCATTTCTGTTTCGCGCTGGGGCGGGCGCTGGAACAGGCGGGCGATTATGCCGAGAGTTTTGTGCTCTATGCCGAAGGCGCCAGGCTGCGGCGCGGGATGGTGCAATACAGCGCCGACGAAACGCACGGCAGCGTGGAACGCGCGCGGGAGGTGTTCACAGCGCCTTTCTTCGCGAAGCGTTTGGGCCACGGGTGTGCGGAAGCGGCACCGATTTTCGTGGTGGGGCTGCCGCGCTCGGGGTCAACGTTGATTGAACAGATCCTGTCCAGCCATAGCGCGGTGGAAGGCACGATGGAGTTGCCGGATATTGCGCTGCTGGCGCGCGATGTGGGGCGCGCCGGCGGGAAGGATGTGGCAGGGCGCTACCCGGGGTGCCTGGCGGCGTTGTCGGCGGCGGAAATCGAGGCGCTTGGCGAACAGTATATCGAGCGGACGCGGCGGCACCGGCGGCTGGGGCGGGCGCATTTCATTGATAAAATGCCGAACAACTGGATCCATGCCGGGTTCATTCATTTGATGTTGCCAAACGCGAAAATCATCGATGCGCGGCGGCATCCGATGGCGGCGTGTTTTTCCGGCTTCAAGCAGCATTTCGCGCGCGGGCAACATTTCTCGTACGATCTGACCGAGCTGGGGCGGTATTATACGGACTACGTGGACATGATGGCGCATGTCGATGCGGTGCTGCCGGGGCGGGTGCATCGGGTGCGCTACGAAGACATGGTGGCGGATACCGAAACAGAAGTGCGGCGGCTGTTGGAGTATTGCGGGCTGCCGTTCGAAGAGGGGTGCCTGCGGTTCTGGGAAACAGAGCGCGCGGTGCGAACGGCGAGCTCGGAACAGGTGCGGCAGCCGATATTCCGGGAGGGGATGGATCACTGGCGGAATTATGAGCCTTGGCTCTCGGAGCTGCGCGATGCGCTCGCAGGTTTGCCTTCGGCGACCGGGGCTCCGCCCCTGGACCCCGCCGGGCAGGGCCCGGACCCACTCAATTAAGTGGGTCCGGGCCCTGCCCGGCGGGGTCCAGGGGCGGAGCCCCGGTCGCCGAAGGCAAAGGCGCCGGACGTTCGACGGGCAAAGATTATTGAAGATTAACCTTGTTAAGTGAACGATGATCACTTATGTTGGCGTCAGGCGGTGATGCCGCACAACTTAAGGCCAAAGGTGCAGCGATGACGATGATCCTCCAGGCTCTTCATGTTTCGCAGGTTTTTCCGGCGTTCGGGCGGGGCAGTAGCGCGCGTGGTCGGGCTACCTCTAACGCCATTGAATATAAGGTTATTTTCGCCGGCATGCTGGCGTTTCTGGCTGGTGGCGGCGGGATTGTGGTGCATGCGCTGAACGCGGTGACTGCGTTCCACTAGGTTAGCTGAGGGAAAGCCAGGGGCGCTGCTCCTGGAATTCCTTTTGTACTGGGGCACTCAGAGCTGCCCGCTTGTGTGCGTACGGCCACGCCTAACGCCCTGATTTCCCTAAAAATTAGAGCGGTTTTGCTCCGACTGGAATCGGGGGTTCCGGCACGCCCCTGATGTGTGATTCATAGGTCTCCGGGTTTGGACCGGAGGCGAAGATGGGATGGCGTCGAGGGCAGGCGTATTCGCAGGATTTACGGGATCGGGTGCTGGCGGCGGAGGGCACTGCGGAAGTCGTCAGCACGCGGTTTGGGGTAAGCCGCTCGTATGTCATCAAAGCCAGACAACGTCGTGATCGCCTTGGTGACGCCAGTGCCGGCCCGCAATGGTCGCATACACCGGCGAAGCTCGCCGGGCACGATGCGGCGCTGTGCGCACGGGTGCAGAGCGTTCCGGACGCGACGCTGGCTGAATTGGTTGAGTGGGCACGCACGGAACTCGACGTCTGCGTCAGCATCAAGCCGATGTGGAAGGCGCTCCGCCGGCTCAAGCTGACGCTCAAAAAAAGACCCTGATTGCGGCAGAGCGGATGCGCCCCGATGTCGCCGAGGCGCGCCGGCGTTGGCAGGAGCTGAAGCCAAAGCTCGATGCCAAGCGCCTGGTCTTCCTTGATGAAACCTGGACAAAGACGAACATGACCAGGCCGAACGGCCGCGCGCCGCGCGGCCAAAGACTGCTCGGCCAGGTGCCTTGGGGGCATTGGCAAACAACAACATTTCTCGCTGGCCTCAGGCACGATGCAATTGTCGCCCCGCTGGTCCTGGATGGGCCCGTCAATGGCGCGGCGTTTCGCGCCTATATCGAACAGTTCCTGGCGCCGACACTCAGCCCGGGCGACATCGTCATTGCTGACAATCTGCCCAGCCACAAGGTTGCCGGCATACGCGAAGCGATTCAGGCCCGCAGCGCGGAGTTGTTGCTGCTGCCGCCATACTCGCCCGATCAAAATCCGATCGAGCAAGTGTTTGCCAAGCTCAAGGCGCTCCTGCGCAAAACGGCACCGCGAAGCCGCGAAGCCCTCTGGAGACGCATTGGATCGATCGTTGGAGAGTACACGCCTCGCGAATGCACGAACTACATGCGGCACGCCGGATACGCACACTCAGGGTAAAACCGCTCTAGGTTCTAAGGACTTGTCCTTAGCGGGGTCCAGGGGCAGAGCCCCTGGCCTTCGCTGGGCTGCTATCATGGGAGTCAGGCTATTCCGCGGCCTCCCCCCACCCCGGCCCTCCCCACGAGGGGGAGGGAGAAGGAAGAAGAGAAGAGAAGAGAAGAGAAGAGAAGAAAACAGGAACTTTGGTGAAAATTGGCGGGGTGTTTTCGGCGGGGATGGACTTTGCGGAACCGGACGGAATCCATGCCCCACAGTCCCTGTTCCGCGTTGGTTAATGCGAAGTTATGGTGAGGACATCAAAGAGGTTCGATCTCACCCCTGAACGGATCTCCGCCCGGCCATTCATTTGCCCCTGAGTGCGCCGGGCAAAATTTCAGAGATCGCGCGTTCTCCCTCGGTCGCGCGGCGGTTATTTTAGGGTGCTTTGCACCTTGATCCTAGGGTGCAATGCACCACGGTGATTTTAGGCCAATCCTGGAGCACGGGCGGTGTTGCCCTCAACACGCGCGTGCTCCAGGCTCTTCCGAAACCGCCCTACAACTCGATCTGACGGTCATCTGACGGCCATTTATCATGCGCAGCGTGCCTTCGCACGACGCTCCGGTGCTCGTGGCCATAACGGCCACTCCGCTCCGGTGCTCGAAAATGACCGCCAGCTGACTCGCCATATCGAGTTGTAGGGCGGTTTCGCGTGATTGGGCCGTGGGTAGGTTGAACTGGCTCGTGGCCTTGGGCCACTTCGCTCCGGCTACATCAGTTTGCCGTGGAGGAAGCCTAGAGCTGGGAGGGGGCGCCAGGCTTTGGGGATGTCGGCGCGCTTGACGGGGGTGACGCTGTAGTTGGGGACGGGCTGGCGGGCGGTGCGGAGGAAGGCGGCGTAGTCGGTGGCTTGTTGCTGGCGCCAGTCGCGGTCGGCGAGGGCGGCGGTGCGGTTGGGGTAGAGCTCGGCGATCCGGGTGACCCTGCCGAGACTGGCGACCACCGCCCAAAGCGTGTCGTCGCGCGCCGCGGGCAGGCGGATCACCTCACTCATGTACGCACGGCACGCACGCGTTCCATGGCCGGCAGCATGCTACTTGTTTTCGATTCCGTCTACTGGGTTGCGACCTACTCTACCGGAAGATGCGAATCTTCCGGCGAAAGCGGCGTGCGGCGGGGGGAGCGCATCAGCAGCACCATGACAATGGCAGGCAACACACCGAACAGCATGGCGAGGAAATCGTCACGGTAGGCAACGACCTGCGCATTGTACGTAATCAGCTGGTCCAACATTGCCGCGCCGTGTGCGGTGTTGGGGTTCATGCCCGCCATGGCACCGCCAGCCTGTAGGGCTCGGTTGAACGGGGTGGCGAAGCGGGCCAGGTCGGCGTGGGCCACCTGGGTGTTGCGCACCAGAAGCGTTTCCATGACGGCGACGCCGATTGACCCGCCAAGGTTGCGGAACAGCGCCAGCAGGCCGCTGCACTCGGTGCGCAAATGCGCCGGCAAGGTGGAGAAAGCCACCGTTTGCATTGGGGTGAATATGACGCTGAGCGTGGTGCCCTGCAGCATCAGAGCCGGGATCATGGTGACGATGCTGGTTTCGGGCGACCACTGCGTCATTGCCCAGGTGCTGAAGCTCAGTACGCCAAGGCCGCACAGCATCAGCATGCGCGGATCGAAGCGATTGACCAGAAAGCCCATCAGGGGCGCGGAAAGCACGGTGCCCAGGCCGCGCGGCGCCATGGCCATGCCGCTGAGGATCACCGGGTAACCGGCGAGGGTCTGGAAATAGGGCGGCAGCAGCACGCCGGTGGAGTTTTGCGCGACGCCAACCACGAATTGCAGGCCGAGGGCATTGAGGAAGTTGCGGTCGCGCAGGATCTGCAAAGTGATGAAGCGCTCCGGCCCCAGCCACATCTGCATGGTGAACAGATAGAGGCCCACCGCGGCCAACGTGGCTTCAGCGATGATTTCGCGCGAGTCGAACCAATCCTTCGTTTCGCCGCGGTCGAGCACAAGTTGCAGGCCGGCAATGGCCAGGCTGAGCGAGGCAAAGCCAAACCATTCGAAACGGCGCGAGCGCACCAGCGGGGCTTGCGGCAAGAAGAACCACAGGCCGATCACGCCGAGCACACCGATGGGCAGGTTGACGTAGAAAACGTAGCGCCAATTGTAGGCGTCGGTGAGCCAGGCGCCGAGGGTGGGGCCGATGATGGGCCCGAGCATGACGCCGACGGACCAGAGCGCCATGGCGTGACCGCGCTCATGCGGCTCATAAATGTCCAGCATCACCGACTGTGACAGCGGCACGAGCGATGCGCCGAACACGCCCTGCACCATGCGGAACACAACCATTTGCTCCAGCGTCTGCGAGGCGCCGCAGGCCATGCTGGCAATGGTGAAGCCAATCATCGACACCAGAAAAAGCCGGCGGCGGCCGAAACGCCCGGCGAGCCAACCGATCGATGGCGTCATGATGGCGGCCGAAATCAGATAGCTGGTGAGAACCCAACTGATCTGGTCGTTGGTGGCGGAGAGCGCGCCCTGCATGTGCGGGAGGGCGACGTTGGCGATGGTGGCGTCGAGTGTTTGCAGTAGGGAGGCCGCGACCATGCAGATTGTAATGATTCGGCGCTGGGGGCGGGCGGCTTCGAAGAAGTTCATAGGAAGAAAAAGTCTTCTTTTTTGAAAAAAAGAAGCAAAAAACTTTTGCTAATTAGTCTCCGAGCGTGGGGTAGGCTCGGAACTAAATAATCAAAAGTTTTTTGCTTCTTTTTTTCAAAAAAGAAGTGCTTTCCTTCCTTTCTTCTAGAACACATCCCGCCACGTCCGCACGTGCCCGGTCGTAACTTCAACATCAACGCTCATGCCGTCGCGCAGAACGGGATCTCCGGGATGCTGCGTCAGGTGCACGCGGATCGGAATACGCTGCACCACTTTTACCCAGTTACCATTGGCGTTTTGCGGCGGCAGCACGGAAAAGCTGCTGCCGCTGGCGGGGCTGACGTTTTCCAGTGTGCCTTCCCATTGGTGGCCCGGGTAGGTGTCTACCGTAACGACGGCGTGGTCGCCTGGCTTGGCGTAGGTGAGCTGGGTTTCCTTCGGGAAGGCTTCGACCCAAATATCCGTGGACGAAACGAGGCCCATGGCGGCTGAGGCGGCGGCGAGATACTGGCCGGGCTGCAGCGTGTCGACACTCATGACGACGCCGTCGAACGGGGCGCGGACTTCGGTGTGGGCGAGCTGGCGGGCAGCTTCGGCGACGCGGGCTTGGGCGTCGCGGTAGTCCGGGGTGGCGCGCACGTCGATGTCGGGATCGTTTGACAGGCGGGCGAGCTGGACCTGGCTTTGCACCTGCAGGCTGCTGGCTTGCTGGCGGTCGGCTTGCAGGCGGAAGCGCGCCTGGTCGTATTCGGCGCGGGAAACGCCGCCGGTTTTCACCAGGCTGGTGAAGCGGCCGAGGTCGGCTTCGTCGCTGGCGACGGTGGCCTGGCGGGCGGCGTAATCGTTGAGCATCCGGCGGTAGTCGCGCTTGGCGGCTTCCATGCGCAGGGCGGTGGCGTCGAGGTTGGCCTGGGCGCTGTCGAGCGCATGGCGGAACGGGGCGGGATCCAGGCGCAGCAACAGGTCGCCGCGGTGAACCTGCTGGCCTTCGCGGACCGCGATGTCGGCGACGATGCCGGCGACGTCGGTGGAGACTGAGAGCTTGGCGGCGCGGACGTAGGCGTCGTCGGTGGAGAAGCCGCCGCCGTTGCCGAGCCAGAGCTTGGCGCCGCCGGCGAGGATAGCGACAACGCCGAGGCCCATCAGCAGGGGTTTCAGGATACGGGCGGCGGTGCCGGTGTAGGCCCCGGCCAGCGCGTCGCGGGGGATCGCCTGGGACATCAGGCGGCTTCTTCGGCGTCGGCCGGGGCTGGGAGTGTTGGCGTGCGGCGGGCTTCGGCGGCGACGGCGTCACGCATGGTCGCAAGGGCGGTGGCGACCAGTTCGAGGGTTTCGCGCGGCAGGCCGGGGGTGGCCATGGCGGCCAGTTCTTCGAGCTGCACGCCGATTTCGGCCATCAGCGGACGGCTCTGGTCGGTGAGGTGCAGGCGCCAGCAACGGCGGTCGGTGGGGTCGGCGCGGCGTTCGACCATGCCGCGGGCTTCCAGGCGATCGACCAGGCGGGCGACGGTGATCGGCTCCACTTCGAGCACTTCGGCCAGTTCCTTTTGCAGCAGGCCTGGCTGGCGCTCGAGGTTGAGCAGGATGGTCCATTGGGCGCGGGTCATGCCGTGAGCTCGGGCGCGCTTGTCCGCCTCGGTGCGAATAAGGCGGGCGAGGGTGACGATGGCGCCGAGGATGTCCCGCTTTAGGTCCATACGCGACACATTATAAGCAGCGTGATGATCATACAACTAATAAAACTCGTTCGGGCTTAGAACGAAAGTAGTGGCATTGGGTATGCATTCACTTTTTTGTGATGATAGTACGAAATATAGACAGTCCATTAAAAACGAATTAATTGCATTTTTAACATCACGTCTTAATACGAGGATAGTCGCCCATGCGTTGGAAAATTATAGCCACGACTGCCCTGACCCTGGGCAGCCTGCTTGTTGGCTCGGACGCGCTGGGGGCTGCTTCACTGACCACGCTGCAAAGCTGGACCGGTGGCACCGGATATGTGTTCAGCCAGCCGACGGTGCTTTCCACCGGCGTGCTGTACGGCGTGCTGAGCAATGGCGTGAACAGCGCGAAGGGCACGATTTATTCGCTGACACCACCGAAAAGCGGCACAGCCTGGGCACTGGCGACCATCAGCAGCTTCACCGGCGGTGCGACAGGCGGCTATCCGCTGGGCGGCCTAGTGGCCGACGGCGCCGGCAATCTGTACGGCACCAGCTTCGGCGGCGGCAAAACTTCGTCACCCTGCTCGTATGTGAATGGGTCGATCTCCGGGTGCGGTACGGTGTTCAAGCTGACGCCACCGAAAAGCGGCGTCACGTGGACGCGCACGGTGATTTATACGTTTGGCGGCGGCGCGGACGGCATTGGGCCGCTGGGCAATCTGCGGTTCGATACCAGCGGCAACCTGTATGGCGTGACGCAATGGGGCGGCTGCACCCCGACGCTGACCTACCCGAACGGGTGCGGCACCGCGTTCAAGCTGACGCCGCCGAAGTCCGGCACCACCTGGGTCGAGACGGTGCTGTACCGCTTCCAGGGTGGTGCCAGCGATGGCGCCTATCCCAACGCGCCGCTGCTGCTCGACAGCGCCAACAACCTCTATGGCAGCACGCTGTATGGCGGTGCGGCCAACTGCGGCAGCACGAGCGGCGACCCGGACGGACGCTGCGGCGTGGCGTTTGAGCTGGTCAACAAAGCTGGCGTGTACTCGATGAACTTGCTGCACAGCTTCACCGATGGTGCGGACGGCAGCCTGCCTGGCAACGGCCTGGTGGGCGATAGTGCCGGGAACCTCTATGGCACCACGCTGCAGGGCGGCAACGTGACAGTGGCGTGCCAGCAGTTCGGCCATTCCGGCTGCGGCACCGTGTTCAAGCTGGCGCCGCCAAATGGCTCGATCACGACCTGGACCAAAAGCACCGCGCACACCTTTGCCGGCAGCGACGGCGCCTATCCGGGCATGCTGCTGATGAACAGTGCGGGCGCGCTTTTCGGCGTGGCCAGCGAGAACAGCGCCAGCTCGTACAAATGCTCGTTCTACTGTGGCGACGTGTTCAAGCTGACGCAGGCCAACAATGTGTGGAGCAGCACCACCGTGCATTTGTTCACCGATGGCACGGACAATGCCGGGCCGCAGTTCGGCTTGGCGGCGAGCAGCATCGGCACCCTGTACGGGGTGAGCTTGTACAACGTGACCAGCACTGTGTACTCGATCACCGGCGCGACGTTCGCAAAGCGCAACCGGCACCATTGAGCGTCGGCTTACTTCATGGGTCAGCAATCCGGCGGTGAAAACACCCCGGCGGCCCCGCCAGGAACGGCGATACCACGCTGGTTTGAAAATTTAGCGGCAATCGCGCGACGAGATGAATTTTCGTTAAAATGCATTTAAATATGGACTGGATCGCGAATATTTGATACCGCGAGGTTAATATTCGTCTCATCCGGGGTAACACATCCAATGCGTGCGCAGATTTTGATTTCGACAGCACTTGCCCTCGGTGGGGCCGCCTTGTCCGGCCCGCTTGCGGCCCAGACGCTAACCACGATCCAAAGCTGGAATGGCAGCACGGGGTACGCGTTCGGGCGGCCGTACGTGAACGCCAAGGGCGTGGTCTACGGCGTGCTGAGCGACGGGGTGAACGGCCCCAATGGCACGATCTATTCGCTGACCAAACCGAAGAGCGGCACGACCTGGAAGCCAGTGACCATCAGCACGTTCACGGGCGGTGCCACCGGCGGCTATCCGCTGGGTGGCCTGATCGCCGACCTCAAAGGCAACCTGTACGGCACCAGCTTTGGCGGTGGTAACACGAGCGGCGTTTGCGGCGTGGTGAACGGGTCGATCGTGGGCTGCGGCACGGTGTTCGAGCTGGTGAAGCCAAAGACCGGCACGACCTGGACGCGCAAGGTTCTGTATAGCTTTACCGGCGGCAAGGACGGCATCGGGCCGGTCGGCGACCTGGTATTCGATGCCGCCGGGGCGTTGTACGGGGTGACCGAGTGGGGCGGCTGCACGCCGACACTGACCTACCCCAACGGCTGCGGCACCGTGTTCAAGCTGTCGGTCAAGAAGGCGAAATGGACCGAGACCGTGCTGCACGACTTCCAGGGCGGCGCGAACGATGGCGCGTACCCGAGTGCGCCCGTGGCAGTGGATGCCAGCGGGAACGTGTTCGGCGGTACGCTGTATGGCGGCCTGAGCAACTGCAACGCGACGTCAGGCGATCCGGACGGCGCCTGCGGCACGGCCTTTGAGTTGGCCAAGAGCGGCAGCACCTACAGCGAAAGCGTGCTGTACAAATTTGCTGACGGGGCGGACGGCAGCCTGGCCGGCGGCGGCGTGGTGATCGATGCCAACGGCAATCTGTTCGGTACCACGCTGCAGGGCGGCAATACGACCGTTTCTTGCCAGCAGTTCGGCCACTCCGGTTGCGGTACCGTGTTCGAACTGAGCCCGCCCACGGGCGGCGGCACTGCCTGGACTAAGACTGCGGTGCATACGTTCACCGGGACTGACGGCGCTTATCCGGAAATCCTGCTGAAAGACGCCGCGGGCAACCTGTTTGGCACGGCGAGCCAGAATAGCGGCGGCGGTGGCGGCTGCGCGTTTTACTGCGGGGCGGTGTTCGCGCTGAAATACTCCGCCGGCGTTTGGACGGAGTCGACGCTGCATAGCTTCGTTAATGGCAGCGATAACGCGGGGCCGCAGTTTGGGATGACGGCGGATAGCGCGGGGACCCTGTATGGGGTTAGCCTTTATAATGTGACCAGCACGGCGTTTATGCTGACGGGAAGCGGGTTTTAGGCAAAAGAAGAAGTCTTCTTTTTTGAAAAAAAGAAGCAAAAAACTTTTCCTTATTGGGGGTGGTTTGGGCGGATAGGCTTGCGGTGGTAAAGGCTCCGCATGGGTACACTTGTTACCGGGGCTACTGGGTTTGTGGGGTCGGCTGTTGCACGCGCGCTGATGGCGCGGGGGCATCGGCTGCGGCTGCTGGTAAGGGCGGGGAGCAACCGGGCCAATGTGGCCGGGCTGGATGCGGAGCTGTTTGACGGCGACCTGACGGATGCGGCGTCGCTCGCGCGGGCTTGCGCGGGCTGCCGGTATGTTTTCCACGTGGCGGCGGATTACCGGCTTTGGGTGCCGGATCCGGCCGCCATGCTGAAGGCCAACGTGGATGGGTCGGTGGCGCTGCTGCGGGCGGCGCATGCGGCCGGCGTGGAGCGGATGGTTTATTGCAGCTCCGTGGCGGCGCTGGGGTTGATGAAGGATGGCACGCCGGCGGACGAAACCACGCCGGTGGATGTGGCGCATATCGCCGGGATTTATAAGCAGTCGAAATATCTCGCCGAGCAGGCGGTGCTGGGCCTGGTGCGCGATGAAGGGGTGCCGGTGGTGATCGTGAACCCCTCAACGCCGGTGGGGCCGCGGGATATCAAGCCGACACCGACCGGCAGGATGATCCGTGATGCGGCGGCGGGGCGGATGCCGGCCTATGTCGATACCGGGTTGAATATCGTGCACGTGGACGATGTGGCGGAGGGCCATGCGCTGGCGCTGGAGCGCGGGCGGGTGGGGGAGAAGTATATTCTGGGCGGCGAGGATTTTTCGTTGCGCGAGGTGTTTGCGATGGCGGCGGGGGCGGCCGGACGCAAGCCGCCGCGGGTGGAATTGCCGATCTGGCCGTTGGTGCCGGTGGCGCTGGTGTGCGAAGGGTTGGCACGGTTTGGCATTGAGCCCGTGGTGACGCGGGAAACGCTGGCGATGGCACGCAAGAAGATGTTCTTTTCGAGTGCCAAAGCCGAGGCGGAGTTAGGGTATCGGGCGCGGCCGGCGATGCAGGCCATTACAGATGCGGTAAGATGGTTTAGCTCCGAACCAAAGTAGCAAAAGTTTTTTGCTTCTTTTTTTCAAAAAAGAAGTTCTTGCTTGCTGGCCCTTGGCGGCCGGGGCTTTGGTGCCCCGGCCGGATTGCTTAGGATCGGCGGGCGCGATCGGCGGCTGTGGCCAAACGCATGGCGTATTTCAGGAAGTCCTGGCTTTGGCCGATGAACAATCCCTCACCCACAAGGAAATTCACGACGCCGACGGCGGTGAAATCCTTGGTGGAGATTGGGCGGATCACCGCGCACAGCGGCAGGTTGGCATTGATGAACGCTGACGGCACCGGGAAGATCAGGTTTGGCTGCACCAGCGGCTGATGTTCGGCAATGAAGTTTGGAAACGTCAGGCCGTTGGTGGGATCGGTGAGCGGCGCCACCGGTTTCTGCACGCCGTTGCCGGCGAAATCCACCCATTCCAGGAAATGGCAGATCTCATCACCACCAATGCCAAGGGTGATTTCCAGCACTTCCGCGCTGGAGACGTGCTGGCTGAACGAGGCGTATAGGCTGGTGCCGCCTTGCTCGATGGAGCCGAAATGGAATGCGGCGGTATTGGCAATGGCCTGGATGTGCGCGGTCGGCTCGAAATCGTCATCGGTGCGCGGAATGGCAGGGAATTGGCCGGCGTTGAGTTGCGGCAGCGCTTGCGGATAAGTGGCACCGAAATCCGGGTTTGACGTGCTGCGATAGCGTACGTACCAGGACGTATCGACGCTGAGCTGCATCAAATTGGTCAGCCGGCCGATTTGTTGCGCGCCGGTGGCCTGGCTGCTTGGCAGGGTGCGGAATTTGTCGAGTTCGATCGGGTCGGCGCCAATTTGTGCCAGGTAGGCATTGAGGAAAGCGGCATGACTGAGTTCATCCAGCGTGTTGCTGGTAATATATTGCTGGCCGTCGCCGTCCAGGTTGCTTAGCGCTACCTGGTAGGGATTTGGCGCCTGCGTGCTGAGGCCGCCCAGCTCCGCATATTGCTGCCACAAATCCGATTCAACGAGTTCCGCGAAGGCCAGGAAACGCAGAATGGCGATGTCGCCCGCGGTGGCTTTATTAGTACGCGCGACAGCGCGGGCCCTGGCGCCACGTGGCATAAGGCTTGCGGTGAGGGCGGCACTGGCCATGCCGATACCTTGCAGCATTTTGCGCCGGCCAGTTGCTGAACTGATAAATTGCTGTTCCGGCGTGCCTGAATCCAATACGTGCGTCGTCGGTCTCATGATGTCGTTTTTCATGCTCGCTCTCCTGCTTCCCGCGTCACGCTGCGTTGCGCGTGCTGTGGTGACACCGGACAGACGCCACGATGGGCTGGGATATTCCGTGGCGGCGAATTTTTTAACATTTCGGAAGTGGCGCGCGTTGGGGGGTGAGTTTCGTAACGATAAGTATCATTGACATCTGCGCGACCAGCACGTCAGCGACCCTACGTTAAATTAATAATCTGGCGCTTCGCTGCAGCCCGAGTCTGAGCAAGCAAGACAGGTAAGGAAGACCAGGGGCTCTGCCCCTGGACCCCGCTGGGCAGGGCCCAGACCCAACTATTTAGAGGGTTCAGGGGAAAGGAGGGGGCGACCGAAGACTGCCCGGCAACGCGAACGCCCCCTCCTTTCCCCTGAACCACCTTAAAAGAATGGGTCCGGGCCCTGCCCGGCGGGGTCCAGGGGCAGAGCCCTGGCCTTCCCTTACTTGCCTTGCTTGGCCGGGTTCGGATCCGGCGAAAGCGCGCCGTTGGTTTGTTTAACCAGGTAGCGGACTAGCACGTCGTAGCCGTCGCGGGAGAGGTGGACGCCGTCGTCGGCGCGCAGGCGGGTGGTTTGGCCGTCTATGCCGGGGCCGTAGGCGTTGTAGTTGCCGTCGGGGCCGGCGAATTCTTTCCAAAGGGGAATGAAGACGGCGCCGGCTTGCGCGGCTTTGTCGGCGAAGATGCCGTTGAGCAGCGACATGTCGTAATTGTAGTTGGTGTCGCGGACTTGCGGGTGGCCGACCCAGATGACGGGGAGGTGGTGGGCTTTGAGGGCTTGCACGACCTGGGTGACTTTTTCGCCGTAGGATTTGGTGAAATCGGCGACGCGGGATTGGGTGATGCTGTCATCGTTATGAAGGCGGATGGTGGGACGGTCGTTAGCGCCGAACATGACGATAGCAA
>Ga0207030_1042_pt2 | contig 24800 bp, 16 predicted proteins | sample Alteio_BWMinCont_40_FD_153260 | JGI IMG/M metagenome (GOLD analysis project Ga0207030, IMG submission 153260) | Enriched cells from forest soil in Barre Woods Harvard Forest LTER site, Petersham, Massachusetts, United States -... | ecosystem: Environmental > Terrestrial > Soil > Temperate forest >... | reverse complement strand
AATAAAAGTAATGGAAAAATATTTATTACTAGCAAATGAATTACCCGGCGTACAAGCAAAAGCAGTTTTAGAACCATCCAAAACAAAACAAGGAGCTTCAGATATAAATCTGGTAACGCAAACTAAGCAATATAGTGGATATTTATCCTATGATAACTATGGAACACTCTATATTGGCCCAAATGAAATATCCGCTGGCGGTGAAATGGATTCTATTTTCCGATCTGGGGATAGCACGCAAGTAAATTATGCCGCAACAACGAAAGCGAACGAATTAACTTTTCTTCAATTATTACACAATACACCGCTAGGCACGAATGGATCACGTTTTATTGTTAGCGGAAATGAAGCAAAAACACAACCGGGCTTATCGTTACAACCTTTATTAGTCAAGGGTATCTCTAATGTCTATTATGCTATGCTTCAATATCCCTGGCTGCGATCACGCAGTAAAAATATTACCTTAGATGCAAGCTTTAATTATATCGATAGCAAAGTCTTATTCATGACCTCTCAAGCCACATTATATGTGGATCACTTACGTACGCTACGATTCGGTGGTAATTACGATTTAGCTGATTCTTGGCAAGGCTCTAATTCTTTTTCAGCCCATGCTGAAGTAGGTCTACCCATATTGGGCGAAACGTCTGTTGCACAGGGAAATAATATTTTTGTGCAGACATCACGCTTTGGTGCTAGCGGACATTTCACCAAATTTGAAATGCTATTAAGCCGATTACAACAACTAGGCAACTCCCGCTATTCGCTGTATGGCATCATAAAAGGACAGTATGCTCTTGATCCTTTGTTAGCATCAGAACAATTTGGTTTTGGTGGCGTTCAACAAGCGCTTGGTCGAGGCTATGATTCTGCAGAAATTATAGGTGACCGAGGCTTGGCAGGGAGTATTGAGTTCCGTATGAACTTGAATCCAGGAAACTTGCTTTTACAAAGCACACAACTCTATACATTTTATGATGCGGGTATTATTTGGAATAACAAAAACGTCGCAGGCACAAAATCTGAAGTCAGCGCCACATCAGCAGGAGCTGGCGCAAGACTCTATTTCACAAAATATCTGACAGGAAACATCTTGTTTGCTCAGCCGTTAACAAAGAAAGTGGATGCATATACAGCAGCTAACAAAAATTCTAGCGCTACACGTTTCTTTTTTGGAATTACCGCGACAGCTTAGAAACGAGCACGAAATAACTCCCGCAACTTGGCGCTCAGTTGTCATGCAGATTTGCACGAACTTTTTGCGAAAAATCGCGAGCATAGTTGTTCTATGTAAGCGTTTTTTCGCAAAAAGTTCGTGCAAAGATGCGGGGCAAATGAGATGCCAAGTTGCGGGAGTTATTTCGTGCTCGTTCCCAAGTTGCCGGAATTATTTCTTGCTCGCCTCTTATTCTGAATGAGATAAAGAAGGTGTAGTAACTGTTGGAGATGCTGGACGTGGTGGCTCTGGTTTATCTACAGCGACCAAAGAATTTACCCAGTCTTCTTTCAGTTTTTTGAATTGTGAATCAATTGCCGCTGGCATAGTACTTTCAGCCAGATTACTGAGAACAGTATAGAAAAAAGTTGTTTCGCTTTTTCGCACTTGAAAGAAACAAGCGCGGCAGCCACTACGACCCAAAGCATCGGATGCCTCAGTTTTTAAAATACTCAAAATCTGTTCTACTTGGCTAGGGTCTATATTTTGAGAATTGTACGCACTCAGTTTGGTATTCATATCAAAAATACCTTTGGGCACGGAAACATACTGTCCTTTAGAATTTTTAAGTTTGGCACTGCTCGTAAGCGTCACCTTTGTATTCCAATACTCAACATCATTTAACGCAACTAGAATTTTTTTGATAGCACCTACAACCAATTTTTCATGCTCTATTCCTCTTACCTTTTCTTTGCATTTTTCTTTGTATTGCTTGTGTAGTTGAGTGACTTCCAATTTCTTAGCATTAAAGGCATTAGCTTTAGGTTCAAAGTCATTATTAAATTGATCAACAGCTATTTTCAAATTATTTGCAGCCTCAGTTGTTTTAACTTCTTCGATCTGAGATTTCAAATGTGTAATCGTAGCTTCTAAAACTGAAAGCTCACCTCGCTTAGCTTTAAGCTCAACCAATTTATTCCACACTTCCGCATCAGGAACATCAATAGTTCGTTCTTTTTTTTGTTTTTTAACTTTATTAATTTCTTTTATTTTTCTTTTATACTCAACCATTTCAATTTCGATAGCTTCACAACTTTCAGATGCTTTGGCGATTTGATTGTTGATACTCACTAATTGCAATCGAGCATGATTTTGAGCCTGTGCAATGGCTGCTTTTCTGCGCTCTATGTCTCGGACATGTTGCTCTGCTTTTTTTGCAGTATTGTCAATTTGTCTTTCTGTATCCATTTTCTTTTGACTTTTTTCTCTAACATTAGCCTCAAGCTGGGTCACCAAAGCAGAAATGCGCCCTATAGAAGAACCATCATAAACGCTATCTAACGGTTTTGATTTTTCGATGAATAATTCATTCCACGCAAAATGAGAATTAATCTTTAGATTTAAAGAAAATTGAGATTTTGCTTCATTAGACAAGGCATTTAAGCGCTTAAGTAACATGTTAGAGCACGTTGAGCCCCATTTTATGCGGCTTTTATTGGCATAGCAGCACTCAAAACAATTGTTAATCAGCGTTTTGATTTCCTCGATACTCGTTTCCATGAAATGAGTGGGAAAGTTTAATTGATACTCATTCACGTCCAAACCAATCTTGAGTTGGCATATTTGAGCAATACCGCTGAGTTTCTTATTATATAAAGCGATATCCTCGCTCGACAATTTTTCAGAGCGTTCATACAAAAGGGTTCGATAATATTCTACGGCAGTTAATTGCAATGCATTAATTAACTCAACTCTCGTCGGCTCTACTTGACGAGAATGAAACGTAATCTTATCAACATTTGCTTGGGCGATTTTTTCAGACTCTTCATCAGATAACAATTTTGGTTGGCTATATTCAACTTGGAGAGCTCGATAATTCTCTTCATCTTTATGAATTTCGTTCTCTAAGGCTGTAAGATCATTTTCAACAAAACGTTTCCAGAATAGTTTAGAGTCTAACTCAATCGCTTCCTCTTGCTGTTGAATAGCTGATTTTTTTAAATACTCTAATCGTCTTATGTCTGCTCTAATTGCTTCTGCTAACTCTTTCAATTCTTCTTTGCAAGATTCAAGAGGATCCAGCACTTGATTAACAAAGCTTGGTAACAAACAAAAATTCTTAGGGGCATTTTCGTCAATACGTTCAGCTAAACTCAAATTTAGCGGCTGTTTTACAATAGGCTTGTCAAACAGTTTCTGCATTAGTCCAGAGTCTACTACTGTGAAATCAAGCTCTGAATTATATTCAATGTTTGTTTTTAGAAAACTAACTTTATCAATCGACGCTGTTGCTGCTGGTGGGATGGTAGAATTGGCAACGCTCACTCTAAATTTTTTTACCTTTGCAACCTTACCGCGTGCTGACTCAAAGTTTTCTTCAGGATATTGAATGACGAGTTGGCAATTATTTCTATCACGATTGTAGTAATAAACATAAGGCTCAGCGCCCGGCTTGCAGTCAGGTTTAATTTGTTGCAGGAGAAAGCCGATACGTTTAAATTCAGTATCACTTATGTCATTCGACACATAGAATATATACGCGGGTTTTTGCCATACACTCGATGGACATTCATTATATAGAGAGACTTTATATGCCATGATACAAACCCGCTTCGTCGTTTGATTCTTTTATAATATTGTCTACTTAACCTCAGTTATGGATAAGAACCTAGTTAAAGCAAGTATTTCAGCTGAAGACAAGGCGAAACCTTGAAAAAAATACGCATGTAGTTATTCTACATAAGTATTTTTTTCAAGGTTTCAACGCAGTATTCGGCTGAAAGACGCCGCTTTAACTAGGTTCTTATCCATAACTGAGGTTACTTATATAGTTACATATATCCCATCTCTTGCCAATGCATTTAAAAAAGCAACCTCGATATAGCGCGGATCTGACTGATTTACAGTGATCCGTAACGAGCTGATTCCCGTTAATTTTCCGCTAAAACCGATGGTAAAAGCAGGGCTTGTCGGATACCGTTTTAGTGACACGAAGTACTTAAGGGGCTCTTATGACACGCTCACTGTTTGAGCTCTATGTTCAGGGGCTGCAACTTTTACTGGATCAACTAATCCAGGATCAATGGCACGTAATTTTGTTTTTAAGTTCTCAATACTCTCCATAGTCACAGCGCTTAAATCCAAGTCTTTTATCAGGTCATAATATTGTTGTGATTTTTCAGTACGTCCAACTGGACTGAATAAACAAAGAAAACGGCGGCCAGCTGCTGCTTCGGACTTTTCTTTTGCCACGCTCATTTGATTTTCTAGATTTGTTTTATGCTTGAAATACTTGGTCTCTTCAAAACCATTCAGTACACCAGCTATCGCAGCGACGCCCGTAGGCACAACTTTATTAATACCCGGAATTTCTTTACCACCACGGTAATTGACTTGCGCATTCCAAACCGCTAGCGCTCCATCAGAAAAAATCGACGCTTTCAACACACGGAAGAAAGATTGCATTAATTGTAAAGGTGTAGGTGACGACTCATCTTGAGGGAAACGTCCATGAGCAGGAAGAACTGGAAAGCTTGCAGCAGGTAAAACGGTTTGTGGTACTACTACTGCAGCTGGCACAGGTGTAGACGTTCGGGATCGTGGTAATTGTATTCCTGGGCTTACTGGTTGTGCCCTTCTAGGTAAAGCAGGAGGAGGTGTACTGACCTCATCACTACTCACTGTTACAGGACTAGCTGATTGCAACTGGCTATGAATTGACGAAATACCGGATACAGAAATACTGGGTCTACGATAGTTATCATACGAGCCAACTGAATGACTCGCACTTTGATGTACAGTCGTTGTTGATGCAGGTGATGGCATGACTCTAGGCACAGAGCCTCCATTACTGTGACGTGCAACTGTGGGTACGGATAGTGGTATTGCGATAGGTGCAGCGCTTGTTTTCTCTTTAAAAGTTTTTATTTGTAAAAGAATAATAGTTGTTAAATCAATATGATTATTTTTATTTAGCTCGAGTATATTATTTTTAATTTGAGCAAGAATACGATTAGTTGGCTCACTCGCTCTGATAGTATTTGATTGTAATTGTTTTTCCAGATGGCGAAGAGTTTCATAGAACACGAACAAAGTGAATAAATAGTCTCGACAATTTTCTCTGTTGATTAGCAGAAATAACTGATCTTTGGCCTGTTGTATGCGCTGATAATCGTTTTCTAGTGACGTTGCAGCGACTACTGCCTCTTGATATTTTTCAAAAGCATTGTGTAATTTTTTATAGCGAACGGATGGCGAATTAAAAACGCGGCTTGCAATAAAAAAATCAGCTGACGCATTCTCTGTATATCGAAACCCTAATGTTTCAACAACTTTTTTGATAACAGCATTTTTTGCATCGTTCATCAGTCTATTTTGTGCCATGGCAAGGTACTCACTAAACGCTTTACCGTATCTTTATCGTACGCTGCTTATATTAAGGGAGTGTTAACAAATTACTTAGATTTATTTATGTGAAAAAATGGTTATTTTGCTGTTTAAAATGAAAAAGGTGACCTTCTCCAGAAAAAATAAATATAAAATACAATATGTTAATTGAATATTTAGACGTTGTTGCGTGAATAAAAAGAGCTAAGCTGTTGTTTTTGGAATAACCTTTATTGTTTTCGCCTTGATTAAATCAAGAAAAATTAATATCGCTAATTGTTCTTTTTCTCTTAATTTTTCAAAGCCTTCGTCTTCGAAGAGCAGAATAGCACGCGGCTCTATAATATCAATCGGTATAAAGTTGGTAATATTTTCCAAATAACGAATCCAGTCTGGGTTCTTTTTTTGTTTGGCAATGGCTTGATCAACCGGCTCTTTTAAAGCAGCACATAAAAACGCAATGATGCCCTTGTCTTCACGTATCATTTGCGTAACATAAGCCATGCATTGATTTTCACTCCCCCAATTTTTCCAAGCGTATAGTATGGGTAACAATTTTGGATGTTCTGATAATCGACCTATGCGGGCCCAAAATTCAATTCGCTCAATCACTGCTTGTTGTAACTTGACTAATTGATCAGACGATAATGTTCTGTGCTCAAGCGGGATCGCTGTATCTTCATTCTCTATATGTTCTTCTCCTTGAAGAATCAATTCATGAACCAGTACATACAAGCTTTTATTTGAGGCTCTGATTGCAGCCAATAAGATTTCATAACGTTCATTTGAATTAGAAACACTCTGTAAAAGCTGATTGCAAATTCGATGTATGCGCATCGCAGTATTAAAGTTTAATAAATTGGTTTCACCTTCTGGAAAAAGATCTGCGCTATCCATTAGTGCACCAATAACTTTCCCAATATTTTTTTTATGAATTTTATGTATAGCTGTACTATCGAGTAAATCTAAAAATTTTGTGACGCGCCCATCTTGATTCAATCGTAATAATGCCTCGCCGAAGCTATTGCCATCATATGTCAGCGAAAGAATCGTTTCTAGTTCTGACTCAGGCATATATCCTGATGGAATCGATAAACGAAAATAAACATCAAAAATATCAGGCGAACACACGCGTTTATTTTTTCTGGCTAACGATGAAGAATGATAAAAATGTTCGTTAGGTACATACATACTACGTAATCGCGGGAACAACAATATTAATAATTGTTGTAAAATATGGATAGGAATATTGGTAGCTCGTTGCAATATTTCATCACAACGCAATTTATCTTTTTTCATTTTTTCTTCATCAAACACATACACATTTTCTAACAAATCCGTGAACAAATCTTTATTTTCGCGAATACTTAAATACACTTTGGGTTCGAACACCTCAATTCCCGTTAGCGCAAAAAAATCAACAGCATTGACAACATCTTTAACTCGCAAATAACTAAAGCCTAAGGTATTCACATAACGTGTAATATCGCGAGAACTATTAAAAAAATATTTTAGAGCTGAATAATAGGCATCTGACCAATATGTATTATTCCAACCACCTTCTGGCACAGACGCCACCGTTTTTTGAAGCTTATCAATCAACATATTTTCTAAATCTTGTTTAGAAATTTGTGGAATATCAAACGGTAGTTGAATTAATTTTTCGAGATACTGTTTACCTTCTCCATTGCGAACACTATCAATTGCTTTGATCACCTGAGGCTGATCATATGCCAGCATATAAATTGTATTTGTGTAATCACCCATGGATTTGACGATTTGCAATATTTGAGTCATTTCTTTTGGTTCTAATCGCGAGATATTATCAATAATGATAATAATTTTATGTTTGTGTTGGCGTAATAAATTGTTTAGTTCAGCTTTAACAAGTGTAGGATCACGCCCTGACTCCCAAGCATCTTTTTCTTTTCCAAAACGCATTTTTTTGAATCGCGCAAATAGTTTTTGTTTTGGTTTAGCTAGTTTAGGTATGGGTTGATGTGTAAAGAAAGAAACATAAAGTTCTAGCAATTGAATAATTTCATTTGAATTTTTAAGATACGGTGAGCGGCGCAATTCGGATGATAAACGACGAAAAAATCCATAGATTAATTGGTTTTGGCCTGAATAACTCCATGGACTGAAGTTTAAAATAATCGGTTTTTCTTCATCCAACAAGCTACTACTAGCGGTATTAAATTCTTGAATAATGAGATTAATGAGAGAGGTTTTTCCGCTTCCCCATCCGCCTTGCAATCCTATGACTAAACTTTCAGGACTTTTATGATCAAGAATACAGCGCGCTAAATACTTAGCAAACTCCGCTCTGCCTAGACGGTCTTGAGTATTATTCGAAATCGGACGATCCGCATCAAACATACACCACTACTCCTGTCAGTGAGTCTTAGGAATAGTATATCACTTATTCCCCTAGTGAATTAGTGGACGCGGAGAATTTTATTCATAACCAATTGAATAATAAATAGAAAAAATGATACAACAAATGCGATAAGCGCGTAATCCAGGAAGGCACCACGGTAGACTTCCAATTGCCCAGTCAGGGTCGTAACAGAAGAACCGATACTTGAGAGCTTCGCCAACATACCTGCAAATTGCCCTCCAAATCCTAACGCAACAAACCATATTCCCATCATCATACCTACCAGTCGTTTTGGCGCCAAAATAGTGACAGCAGATAATCCCGTAGGCGATAAAAATAATTCTCCTACTGTTATTAAAAAATAAGATAACACTATCCAAAGCGGGCTAACGAGATGTTGTGAGTTGGTGAAGTATGTACTCACCATTAAAACGATAAACGCTAAACCCACACAAACAATCGCAAATATAAATTTTAAATAGGGTGAGGGATTTTTTTTCAACTGACCCAATGACTGCCAAGACCAAGCAAAAATAGGGCCTAATAAAATAATAAAAACGGCTTCTAAAGAATAAAAAGCTGTCGTCGGAATGTGAAAACCAAATACATCTTTATTCACTAAACGATCAATAAATAAATTAGCAGAAAAGAATAATTGCAAAAAAATCATCCAGAATATAATGGAAGAAATAATTAATGCATTCAAAGTCAGCAAACGCCCTCGAACGGGCTGCTCTTCACGAAACGTAATAAACAATAAAAAAATAAATAATATGATTCCCGCACTGGGTAATAACCATTTAGACAACAGACTATCTTGGAGTAACAGACTCAAAAAATAAATTGTCACTAGGCAACATCCAATGATGGCTGCTTTCATCCAGAAGCTAACTTCTGGTAAATCTGGCAGGGGATTGGTTTTTAAGTTAGCGATGTACTTTAGTCCCGCCGCAAAAGTTAATAATCCAACAACTAAGCCTAGACTAGCCAATGCAAATCCTGCATTCCAACCTAAATGATCTTTAATGTAACCTGAGCTCACCCCCGCTAACAAAACACCTATATTGATTCCAATATAAAAAATAGTAAATCCTGACTCCCGATTCGGGTCACCTTCTTCATATAATGAGCCTAATAAACTAGAGATATTTGGTTTTAATAATCCATTACCAACAATAATAGTAGCAAGAGCAAGGTAAAAGTCATGCAATTGTGGAAGAGCCAACATTGCATAACCTAAGCTTAAAAAGATCCCTCCCCACACAATGGCAACTCTAGCCCCCAAAATACGGTCTGCAAGAAAGCCGCCCACAAACGGCGAAATATACGCTAATGCACTGAATACACCCATAATAGTGTAAGAGGCATCGTCTGAAAAACCAAATTGGCTCGCCATGAATAAAACCAACAGGCCTTGCACTACATAAAAACCAAATCGCTCCCACATTTCCGTTAAAAACAAAAATGGCAATGCCTTTGGATGGTTTTTTAAAAAACTCATTGATTGGTTTCCTCCACTAAACCACTATGCCGCAACAACGCATCAATACGTGGCTCACGTCCACGAAACAAAATAAAGGCATCCATGGGGTTAGGCAAACCACCTTGCTCCAAAATATTTCGCATAAATGCTTGGCCTGTTTTAGGGTTAAACGTTCCGGTTTCTTCAAATAATGAAAACGCATCACTCGATAACACTTCTGCCCATTTATAACTGTAATATCCTGCAGCATAGCTGCCTGCAAAAATATGCGAAAATGTATTTTGAAAACGATTAAACTTAGGTGGAATCATCACAGCAACTTGACTACGGACTTCATCTAAAATTTCTTGAATACGTCCACCTTTTTTTGGATCGTATTCAAGATGAATTCGAAAATCAAATAATGCAAATTCCAATTGTCTGCGTGTTTGCATGCCCGATTGAAAATTTTTAGCAGCGTGTAATTTTTTATAAAGCTCATCCGGCAATGGTTCTCCAGTTTTATAATGTCCGGAGATGATATCAATTGCTTGTTTTTCCCAGCACCAATGTTCCATAATTTGGCTGGGAAATTCTACTGCATCCCACAGCACGCCATTGATACCCGATATGGTTGGGCAATCTATTTTCGTTAAAAGATGGTGTAAGCAATGCCCGAATTCATGAAATAATGTTTCCACTTCATCTTGTGTCAGCAACGCGGGGCGATCATCGACAGCTCGAGTAAAATTACACGTTAAAAATGCAACTGGATCTTGAATACTGCCATCCAATAACCGTCTTCGCACTTTACATTCATCCATCCAAGCACCATCGCGCTTATGCGGACGCGCATATAAATCCATGTAAAGACTACCGCGAAATTGATTTTCACGATCAACTATTTCAAAAAATTTAACATCATTGTGCCACGTATCAACACCTTTTTTTTCTCGAATTTGAATACCATACAGTTTATTCACGATATCAAATAAACCAGCAATCACTTTATCTGCCGGAAAATAAGGCTTTAATTCTTCTTGTGAAATATCGTATTTTTGTTGACGTAATTTTTCCGTATAAAATGCAGCATCCCATGATTCTAACGTTTGAATATGATCTGTTTGCGCAGCAAATTCTCTCAGTTCACGTACATCTCTTTCCGCAGCTTTTTTTGATTTATTAACAAGATCATTTAAAAAATGAAGAACGCGCTCGGGTGAATCTGCCATTTTTATGGCAAGCGAATAGACTGCATAATTCTGGAATCCTAATAAATTAGCCATTTCATGACGTGCGCGCAGGATATCCGCCATCACTAAGGTATTATCCCATTTACCTGCCATGGGGTCTTGATCGGATGCACGAGTGGAGTAGGCGATATACATTTGCTTACGCAACTCTCGGCTTTCTAAAAACTTCATGACAGCTGAGTAAGAGGGGTATTCGAGTGTAAAAACCCAACCCGTCATTTTTTGCTGAGCAGCTGTTTGTGCGGCTAATTCTATATCTTGTTTTGGTAAGCCTTTTAACTCAGATGCTTCAGTGACATGAAGCGTCCAAGCTTGAGTTGCATCTAATACATTCTCGCCAAACAGAGTCGTCAACCGACTCAATTCTTTTTGTAATTCAGCAAAACGTGCTTTATTCTCAGCTGATAAATTCACTCCAGACAATTTGAAATCTCTTAATTCGTTCGTAATCACTTTACGTTGACTGTCATTTAATTGTTGATAGTGGGGACTGTCTGCCAATGACTGAATAGCCTTGAAGAGCTGTGAGTTTTGCATTAATTCAGTGTGATAAGCCGTTATGAGTGGTAGGCAATCATTGTAAGCTTCTCGTAACGCTTCCGATTCACTCACACTATGCAAATGACTAATAGGTGACCAAGCTTTTGTTAGTCTATCGTGCATTTCATCCAGGGGAGCCATTAAATTATCCCACGTAAACTCGCTATATTTCGACAGAATAGCAGTCAACTCTTTTTTGTTGCGCTTAATAACTTCGGTAATGGCGGGTTTTATGTGTTTTTCAGGAATAATTTTACTAAAAATGGGCAATGTAGACTCAGCTAAGAGGGGGTTTTCCATATTATTTCTCTTGTGATAGGAATTTAACAATTAGCATAGCATGATCTGAGAAATACGTTAATGCATGTGCATGGTAATCGTATTGAAAATTATACAGTTTCTGTCATTCCCGCGTAGGCGGGAATCCATTGTTATGTATTCTCAGGCTTTGCTTGAGCTTACTGCAGAGTGGATTCCCGCCTACGCGGGAATGACAAAACCACAAAATAGTATGATTTCTCGTAATTTTTAATGCAATTGCCATGAGTCAATGCACTATCTAAAAAAAATCACTGCTTACCTATTACCTCACATTTGGATATAATTGCGCCTTCATTAGACGAGTACCGTATGAAAAATAATATTTATGATGTAAAAACCTTACAAGGAATGATCGCCACGCTCCAGGCTTACTGGGTCGAGCAAGGATGTACACTGATTCAACCGCTGGACATGGAAGTGGGTGCCGGGACATTTCATCCAACGACTTTCTTATGTGCGATTGGTCCTGAACCATGGCATGCAGCTTATGTACAGCCTAGTCGACGACCTACCGATGGGCGTTATGGTGATAATCCCAATCGAGTTCAACACTTTTATCAATTTCAAGTCGTCTTGAAACCTTCGCCAGACAATATACAAGAGCTCTATTTAGGCTCATTGAAAGCATTAGGTATCGATTTGCTATTAGAAGATATTCGGTTTGTGGAAGACAACTGGGAATCACCCACTCTGGGCGCATGGGGTTTAGGTTGGGAAGTTTGGCAAAATGGCCTTGAAATTTCGCAGTTTACTTACTTCCAACAAGTCGGTGGCCTGGAATGCAAACCCGTTACCGGCGAATTAACCTATGGTCTTGAACGATTGGCCATGTCGTTACAAGGTATCGATAATATTTATGATCTTGTTTGGAGTAAAACACCCAATGGTATTGTCACTTATGGCAATGTCTTCCATCAAAATGAAGTTGAAATGTCTAAATATAATTTTGAAGAAGCCAACGTAGACATATTATTACAACACTTTCATGATTATGAAAAAGAAAGCCAACGCCTTTGTCAAATTGGACTAGCTTTACCCGCTTATGAAATGGTGTTGAAAGCGTCACATACATTTAATTTGCTTGATGCAAGACGAGCGATTTCAGTCACAGAACGTCAGCAATATATTTTAAAAATTCGTCGCCTAGCAAAAGCAGTTGCCGAACGTTATTTTGAAGCCCGTGAAGCATTAGGCTTCCCATTACTGCAGGAAAAAACTCATGCTTGATACTCCTAGCGCAAAAAGCGCGGATTTTTTAGTCGAAATACACACGGAAGAATTACCGCCAAAAGCATTAAAATCGTTAGCAGAAAATTTTTTAAAAGAAATTGAATCGCGATTCAAACAAACAAATATTGTTTTTTCAAATGCTGAATTTTTTGCAACGCCTAGACGCCTAGCCGTATTAGCAAAAGATGTCATTGAAGAACAACCTGAGACACAGATAGAACGTCGCGGGCCTGCTTTGCAATCTGCATTTGATGCCAGTGGCAACCCAACACCCGCATGCATAGGCTTTGCAAAATCATGCGGCATCACTCCTGACCAATTGATGACAATTAAAAACAATCAAGGTGAATGGGTAGGCTACAAACAAATTGTGCCTGGAAAAAAAGTCACGCAACTCTTACCGACCATTATTCAGGAATCACTCGCTGCATTACCTATTCCAAAACGTATGCGCTGGGGAAATCATCCGTATGAATTTGTCAGGCCAGTCACATCAATCATCATGCTTTATGGAAATGAAATTGTTGAATCGACTATTTTAGGCTTATCGTCAGGACGAAAAACACACGGACATCGCGCACATTGTACAAAACAACTTTCCATATCACATCCAGCAGCCTATTTAGACGTGTTAGAAAAAGAAGGTTTTGTCATTGCTGATTTTGCGCGTAGAAAAGAAATGATTCGCTCGCAAGCACTCACGTTAACAAAAAAAACATTGGGTGAAAACATACAGCTTGTCATGAGCGATGCCTTACTCAACGAAGTAACCGGTTTGGTTGAATGGCCGGTTGCAGTGATTGGAAATTTTGACAAATCTTTTTTAGATGTACCAGCAGAAGCTTTAATTTCAGCAATGCAAGATCATCAACGTTATTTTCCCATCATGGATCAAGATGATAAGCTGCTGCCTCACTTTGTCACCATCAGCAATATTCAATCCAACGATATCTCACGAGTCATCGCTGGGAATGAGCGAGTACTGCGAGCACGCCTAGCCGATGCTGCATTTTTTTATGAAACGGATAAAAAAAATCGCTTAGTCGATCGTGTGGAAAATTTAAAAAATGTCGTGTTTCAAGCTCAACTAGGGACTTTATTCGATAAGGCAGAAAGAATATCAACACTATCTGGATTCATTGCCAAACAGATTAATGAAAATACTAACACTGCATCGCGTGCAGGTTTATTAGCAAAAGCAGATTTAACAACGGAAATGGTTGGTGAGTTTCCAGAATTACAAGGCATTGCAGGCTATTACTATGCTATTCATGATGGTGAAGAAAAGGCTCTCGCTACTGCGTTAAAAGAACAGTATATGCCGCGTTTTTCTGGCGATGCATTACCAAAAACAAAATTAGGTAATATTGTTGCTCTTGCTGATAGACTCGATACCTTAGTCGGAATATTTGGCATTCATCAAGCGCCCACTGGCGATAAAGATCCATTTGCATTGCGTCGTGCAGCATTAGGCGTTCTGCGCATACTCATTGAAAATAAAATTGATTTGGATTTGAAAACGTTACTAACAAATACTTTTCAAAATTACAAGGTAACATTAAAAAATACAAACGTCGTCGACGATGTGATGAACTTTATGTGGGACAGATTAAAGCCATGGTATCACGACCTCGGAATGACGCCTGACATTTTTTCAGCAGTCGCTGCGCTGGGAATTACAAAACCTTATGATTTGCACTGTCGAATGTTAGCCGTGCATAATTTTAAAAAATTACCGGAAGCAGAGTCGCTAGCAATTGCGAACAAACGCGTTACCAACCTTTTAGCAAAACAGGAAACCGAAATTAACTTAAAACAAATTGATAAAACATTATTTGAATTTCCGGCAGAAAACACATTAACACAACAAATAGAAGCGCAAGAACACTCTATTGAAGAATTATCTCGGGAGGCAAGTTACCAAGATATATTGTCTCACTTAGCCAGCTTAAGAAATGCTGTCGATGATTTTTTTGAAAATGTCATGGTCATGACAGAGGATTTGCAACGCAGAGAAAACCGTTTATTGATATTGATAAAATTACGAGGACTGTTTTTGCAAGTTGCCGATGTGGCTTTGTTGGTTACTGACAAATAGTTTGCAATATCTCAAAAGGAGTTAGTTAAAATAACATGTCATTTATTATTTTAGACCGCGATGGTGTCATTAATTACGACTCCGATTATTATATCAAATCACCTGATGAATGGATCTCTATTCCTGGAAGCTTAGAAGCCATTGCGAAATTAAATCGCGCTGGTTATCGAGTTATTATCGCGACGAATCAATCGGGTGTTGCCCGAGGACTTTATGACTTAAACACTTTGCACTCTATACACGAAAAATTAATACGTACAGTAAATGAAGCGGGTGGAGCTATCGAAGAAATTTTTTTCTGTCCTCATCATCCCGATGAAAAGTGTCAATGCCGCAAACCGAATCCTGGATTATTACTCGAGATTCAAAAAAAATATTCTCTCAATCTTGGCGATACTTTTTTTATAGGAGATTCAGTAGCTGATATTCGAGCAGCTCAATCCGCTGGATGCCAACCGATTTTAGTCATGACAGGAAATGGTACTAAAACCATTGAGAATCATCCTGACCTAGCTATCATTCCTCAGTATAGAGATCTAGCTCATGCTGTGGATATTATTCTTTCTCAACGTGTCGACAGGTAATTACATGAAAAAAAAACTTAGCCTTTCTCAAATTATTCGATCTCTTATTTTTGGAATTATTTTCCCCACTTACACGATGCTTTATAGCTTTATTTGTCTACTCGTTTCCCCATTACCATTACGCTACCGACACAGAACCGTAATGTTCTATACGAACTCTGTCATCTGGTTATTAAAAGTTATTTGTCATGTCAATTATCGAATAGAAGGATTAGAAAATATTCCACGTGACAAGCCTGGGATTATTATGAGCAAGCATCAATCTGCTTGGGAAACGTTTTATTTACCCGGGCATTTTAATCAAACTGCTATTATCCTAAAGCGAGAGTTAGCCTGGGTTCCTTTTTTTGGATGGGGATTATGGGTTACGGATCCTATTGTCATTAATAGAAGCGACAGATCCAATGCAATGTCACAAGTGATTAGGCAAGGAAAAAAATATTTAGCAGCAGGCCGTTGGATATTAGTCTTTCCAGAAGGCACACGCATCCCAACCGGACAAGTAGGCCACTACCGAATAGGAGGCGCTCGGCTATCCGTTGAGACTGGATATCCCATTTTACCCGTAGCACATAATGCTGGGCGTTATTGGGCGCGCAAACAATTTATGAAATATCCCGGCACGATACACCTTGTGTTTGGCCCCATAATTGAGCCGCAAGGTCGCACACCTGAAGAAGTGTTGCAATTAACCAAAGATTGGATTGAAAACACAATGAAGACGATCGATAACGACTAAAGAATGATAAGATTAACGCTCTATTACCACAAAAAGCTAGTAGGATTTTTGATATAGAGTATCGTTAACCCAAGTTCAAGGCATCTGTTTTAATCAAGCACTGGAGAACTCTTCACATGATAACACTAGAAAGGATGCTGATTTTAAAATCTGTGACTCTTTTCAAGTTAACGCCTGATGAAATCTTACTAGCTGTTGCCCATCAAATGAAGGAACAACGAGCTAACAAAGGCGAGCTTGTTCTTAAACAAGGTGAATTAGGTGACATGATGTATATTATCGTCACTGGAAAAATATCCGTTCATGATGGTGATCGATTGATTGCAGAAATGGGAGAACGAGAAGTATTTGGGGAGCTTGCAGCTCTTTCACCTTCTAAACGTATCGCCTCTGTGACAGCGTTAGAAGATTCGTTTTTCCTAACCCTCAGTCATTCATTGATTTATGAACTCATGGATTTACATGTAGGATTATCCAAAGGCATTATTCAAGTTCTCTGCCAGCGAGTTCGCTCCATCAGCGAACAAGTCAGCAAAACACGCTCCACCCCCTAAGGGTCGCCATGATGACTATTTTACAAAAAAATACTTGGTTACGCGTTCTGCGCATTAAGCATAATGAAATGTATGCTGTATTTTGGTGCTGTCTTTTTACCTTTTTTGTGGGTGGCGCACAAAATTTTTTATTAACAGTACCTATCTCATTATTTCTTTCCCACTTCAAAACAGACTTGCTGCCTTATATTTACATGGGAACTGCCGCATTCACACTTATTACAGGAAGAATATTTGATTATTACGAAAGTCGAACAAGCTTAGTTAAGTTATTATCTGCTGTATTGCTGCTGCTGGCATCCATATTAATTATTTTTTGGATTTTACTCGAAGGCAGCACCAATAAATACATCGCAATAGGATTGGTTGCCTCATCAGGACTAGGTTATAGTTTCGGAAATTTAACAGTCGCCTGCTTGGTCAGTCAAATATTTACCTTGCAACAGGGCAAACGAATTTTTGGAGTACTTAGCGCTAGTCAAGGAATAGGAATTATCACCACGGGTTTTATAACACCCATAGCCGCTCTATTTATCAGTGTAAACCATATTATTCTAGTCACAGCTGCGATGTTTATCTCTGCTTTTTTGGTTCTGATAAAAATAGCTAGCATTAATCGACATCGCTTCCATTCTAATCATAGTGATCATGCTCATTCAGAAGAAGAAACACCCAAAAAAATGACAATGGTACAAGCACTTAAAAATCGCTATATTTTATTAGTCTTCATGACCATCATGTTAGTCATGTTCGAGTACAATACGCTTGATGTACTGTTTAATGTCCAATTAAAACAATATCTTGTCAATGAACAAAAAATTGCGAGCTTTCTAGGTATATTTTTTGCTGTCTGCGGTGGTTTTAGCATTTTTATAGGTGCCTGGGGTTTAAGTCGGTCATTTGAAAAAATTGGCTTAATATCTACACTCCTCATTCTTCCCACTACACTTCTCAGCTTACTGATTATTATTTCCATGCTTAATTTATTTCCTTTTTATGCCATTCTCATATTTGGAATTATTATTTTTGCCAGACTGTTTAATGAAATGATTGCAACAACTGGAACTGAACAAGGCATATTACTTTTGTTTCAGCCCTTACATCCTACAGTTCGCACGTGGATTTCAAGCCAAAGCGACACAACCATTGCCCCTTTGGCCACAGGTATCATTGGTATCATTATGGTTGGCATTACAAATCTGTTTGGCTTAACCGTCACAAGCTTATCGATGATGCTATTGCTTATCTGCTCATCTGAAGTAATTGTGATGACAATATTAAGAAAAGAATATTTCCGTGCACTCATGAAAGCATTAGCGAAACGTGAATTATTCAACACAACTCATCAAATGACCGACAAGGAAAATATCAATTTATTGAAAAATTATTTAAACAGCTCTTACTCAAGTGAAGTTATTTATGCACTCAACACGTTAGAAAACATTAATACAAAAATGTTTACGCAAATACTTTTAGAAAAAATTGACACCTTCTTAAATGAAAAAGAATCTCAAATTATATTTTTTGTATTAGAAAAAATTAATCAATACAAAATTAAGGAAGCAAGCGAAAAAATTAAATTGCTCATGGGCAAAACAACAAACAAAAAAATACTTGCATTAAGTCTAGTAACATTGCAAAAACTAAACGGGCTATCACCGGAATTATTTACTGAATATTTTAACAAAATAACCAGCACTCCTTCAAAAGCGCTTCCTCATGCCAATAAAAAAATTCTAACAAATTTCATGGCACTGTTATCAGAATCGACTGACCCACAAGATAGAGTCATGGCCGCTTATCTATTACAATATATGCATGATGGTCAGAACGATGCGATGTTAGAAAAATTACTTTTAGATACAAATAGTGATGTCAGAATCGCTGCGTGCGACGGAATTCATAGTATTATAAATGAAAATCTGTATCCTATTTTGATTCAGAATTGTATCTTGCCAAACATTTCTGACTACGCTCGTGAAGCATTAGCACATCAAGCCAAGCATTTAATCACATTTTTAAAATCTCATTTCAATGATTATACCGACGAACAAAAATACTCACTGATAAGAACAATATCTATTTTACCATTACCTGATACGCAAGAATTTTTGTTACATCACTTTAGTAGTGACAATCAAAATCTCTATTCTAAAATATTACAAACCCTAAACTTGAAGCAATACCAAGCTAAAACATCTCATTATCTTTCCTTAGTCAGCCAGCGTTTAGAAAACGAAACTTGCTCTATTGCGCAATTAAAAAAGACAGAAGAGACTCTTGCTAAGTATGAAGGAACTTCGTTAATCCAGGGATTTATTAAACGAGAAATTGAATTATCTCAACATCGAATTTTTTTATTGCTTTCTTTTAGTTATCCATATACTGCTATCACAACAGCCAAAAATGGATTTGAATCTCCCGAAGCCGATACAAAAAGTTATGCCATTGAAATATTATCTGAAATACTGACACCCCTCGATAGACAAACTATTTTATCTGTCTTAACCGAAGAATCGATTCACGCTAGCGATTCACATATTAGCCAGAATGAACTAATAACGATTTTGAAAATGATTCTTGAAAATAGAAGACATTACTATATTTCCGCAATCAGTGCCGCTATTGTTTATACTATTGGACTCCTTAAATTTCAGGAATTCATACCCGAAATAAACCAATTAGAATTGTCTAATGATCCTATTTTAAAAGAAACTTATGATTGGGCATTACAACAAAAGTAAAAGATATATAAATCTGAGTAAAAGATATATGAAACTAGCCTTTTGCCTTTTCCATTATTTTCCTTATGGCGGATTACAGCGAGATTTCTTAAGAATTGCGCGAGAATGTATTTCTCGCGGCCATCGAATTGATGTCTACACTATGAATTGGGATGGTCCAGTCGAGGCTGGTTTTGATGTACATATCATCCATTCAAAAGGATTTCAAAATCACACCCAACGTGAAGACTTTGTTAGACAAGTTTCTCCCATCTTACAAAACAAACATTATGATTTGATTGTGGGCTTTAACAAAATGCCTGGCTTACATGTTTATTATGCAGCAGATACTTGTTATCAATCAAAAGCTCGCCAATCTAGAAGTTGGATATATCGATTAACCAGTCGTTTTCGTCATTCCGTTATGTATGAAGAAGCTATATTTTCAAAAACATCGTCAACTCACATTTTATTATTATCTGAAATCCAGCAAATCGAGTATCAAACTTATTACCAAACACCTTCTCATCGATTTCATCTTTTACCACCGGGGATCGCAAGAGACAGAATTGCGCCTGAAAATTCTGCTGACATCCGCAACATGTTACGTCAGGAACTTCACATAAAACCCGATGAATTTCTATTATTAATGGTAGGCTCAGGTTTTAAAACAAAAGGACTGGATAGAACACTTCTTGCTTATTCTTCATTGCCTTCGCATTTAAAAAATCGTACTCGACTAGTGGTGATAGGAAAAGATAATTCCCAGCCATTTGAACGCCAAGCAAAACGTTTAGGTATGGCAAATCAGCTAACTTTTTTAGGTGGACGTGATGATGTTCCGCGTTTTTTATTAGGTGCAGACCTGCTACTTCATCCTGCTTACAATGAAAACACAGGCACGGTATTGTTAGAGGCTCTTGCATCTGGGTTACCTGTACTCACAACAGATGTCTGCGGCTATGCCCATTTCATTAAAGAAGCTAATGCTGGGGTAGTTTTATCATCACCCTTCCAGCAATGTGAATTCAATAAAATGCTCGAAAATATGTTATCATCGTCTCAGCATTCTGAATGGAAACAGAATGGAATAAATTTTGCAATAAAAACAGATATTTACAGCTTGCCTCAGCAAGCTGTCGATTTTTTGGAGTCATTGAAAAAGTAGTTGGTAGCGTGGAATTAATCATAACAACATCTTTACAACAATATTTTGAAGCCGACAAAGATCTCTTCGATCAAGTCATGGCATTGCGAGGCGAAGTATTTCGCGAACTCGAAGGTCGGCGTACGCAACGAATTACCCTCGGAAATCAGCATTATTTTCTCAAACAACATTTTGGTGTAGGCTGGAAAGAAATTTTTAAAAACTTAACTCAACTCCGAGTACCTATTTTAGGCGCGAAAAATGAACTCGTCGCTCTAGAGTTGCTAAAAAAATTAAATATTCCTTCACTACAAATAGTAGCTTTTGGACAGCGAGGATCAAACCCAGCATCTCTAAAATCATTTTTACTCACAGAAGAGTTGACAGATGTTGTCAGCTTAGAAGATTTTTGTCAGCACTGGAAAGATCTAGCTCCCAATATAACATTAAAACACAATCTCATTAGGAAGGTAGCGCAGATCGCCAGAACACTTCATCAAAATGGAATTAATCATCGTGATTTTTATATTTGCCATTTTCTGTTGTGTCTTAAATCTCTCCCTCAGTTAAAATTATATTTAATTGACTTGCACCGTGCACAAATACGCAGTCAAACTCCAAAACGATGGGTCATTAAAGATTTAGCTGGATTATATTTTTCAAGCAAAGATATTGGTCTAACATCTCGTGATTTATTGCGTTTTATCAGGGAATATCGCAAGCAATCATTACGTAGTTTATTGAAAACTGAAAATACATTTTGGAAGCAGGTAAAGAGCCGTGGTGATAGACTCTATCAAAACCATCAAAACTGAAAATTCTTCTCCTCAAGAAATTTCATTAAAAGAATTGCGTCAGCTCAATTCAAAGAGCACACATGCTTTTCAATTAACGCTCATCGACAACCATGATATTTTAGTCTGCCATACCATTCTTAGAATATTAACTGGGAAACGATTAGTTGCCTTTGGACGCTGGGGTGGAAAAGAAGTCGTTGCAAAAATATTTTATGAATCCTACCATGCAGCAAGGCATGCTTCGCGCGACTACAATGGAATAAAATCATTATTGGACGCCGCCGTGTTAACTCCCGCAATTTATTATAAGGGCACAGCGAAAAACAAACATATTCATGTTTTAATTTTTGAAAAGATAAAAGGCACCAGCCTAGATCATCTTTGGCAGACTAAAAAAACGATAGAAGAACTTGTCACTCCATTACAGGCCATGAGTATTGAATTAGCAACGCAGCATGTGTTAGGTATATTACAACACGACTTGCATTTTAAAAATTTCTTACTACAAAAGAAGAACATCTACACCATTGACGGCGGTGCAATCGAAATATTTTTGAAGCCTTTATCAAAAGAAAAAAGCATGCGCAATTTAGCTTTATTCTTTTCACAACTAGGCGTTGGTCGAGAAAAATTATTTTATTTACTTTATCAAACCTATGCACATGCACGCGGATGGTTAGTAAAAGAAAAAGATTTTATTAAGATACAAAAACAGATTCAGCATTATCAGAATTCACGCTGGCATCAATTTCGAAAAAAAATTATGCGCACTTGCTCGGATTTTGTTTGTGAAAAAAAATTCTCGCAAACGAAAATATATGATAGAACTCATGAAACACCTGAGCTTTTACAGTATTTAAACCAACCTGATGACATGTTTATCCACGGTGAGATTCTAAAAGCAGGTCGCACGACAACCGTTGCTAAAATTAGGATAGCGAATAAAAACTATATTATTAAACGCTATAATATAAAAAATAGCTGGCATTGGTTACGCAGATGTTTGCGGCCTACACGAGCAGTAATGGGTTGGATTTACGGTCAACGTCTGCGGCTATTAGATATAGCCACATCAAAACCCATCGCGTTTATTGAAAATCGTTTTTTGGGTCTGCGTGGAACATCCTATTTATTAATGGAATACATTGATGGCATCGATGCAGGAAGCTATTTTGCGAACCCACACAATGCCGACAACCAACCCAACGTCGCAAAAAAGATATTATTCCTTTTTAAAAAGCTTGAAATGATACGAACAACACACGGTGATTTAAAAAAGACAAACATTTTGATACTAGATCAAAACCCAGTTTTAATTGATTTAGATGGAATGCGGGAGCATACTTCCAAGCTTACGTTACAAAAAACAATAAAACATGAAATGAAACGATTTATGCAGAACTGGCGAGATATGCCAACTATCCATGAAATGTTTAAGAATTCTGAATAAACATTCTTAATTGATTTTGAGCTTGATATTCGTTAACATATTGACCATTCGCTACTCATTAGTTATTTCATCACACGGAGGCGGTGTTAATGAATTCTCGCTCTGATTCACATTCTCAAGATACTAAAACTTTAGTAGAAGATTCAGATAACCATTGCCAGAATCGTTGCTCTCAATACACTTGGAAAGCCATCCATTTTTTTAATCGCTCTGTATTACCACGCGTTTTCTCGGTAGCTGAAATGCAATTTCCCAATGAATCATTCATTGAAGGTGATTTATTCTGGGGAAAAGCTAGCGAACTATTTAGTGACGACGGCAGAGGAGTTGACAGAATTCTCATCGAGCAAGCCGCGCCCGTTGCTAAAAAAAACATAGGCGGTATAGCTCATTGGCGTTTCGGCCCTACACGCATAGCTGTTTTATTAACGAAACCTGATGATATAAAATCTACTATTCTTGAAAACAAACAAAATATTTATTTTCATGATACAACTGGATCATTCAAATTATTTTTTGGTCCAAACACTATTTTTAACGCGCCTTATCAATCGCCTGATTGGGTTCATTCGCGCACTCGTTTTTTAAAAACACTGTTTTCAGCGACCTCTTTACAAAAAAATGTTGCTACCATGCAAGATATTTCCAATAAGTTTATTACAACCATTGTTAAAAATAATTATTCTATTGATAATTTAGAACAATTTGCTAACTCCATTACGATGGATATGATTGGCCAAACAAAGCTTGGGTTAAAACATATAGATGAAAGTGTTAAAGAAAAAATTTCTGCAATTATTGCTTCAGCAACAATTGCGATTGCCAATCCTACGAATCAAATTATCAATGAATACCTACCTTTCGTAAAATATTTTTATAAGTCCCACTTACAGACATTATTAGATGAGGGCTTTACTGTATTACGCGAAGAAGTTATTAAGCCAAATGCAGACAATATCTTATCAACTAGCAATTGGCTGAATGAAGATGGTAATAAAGCCGATTTGGATTTATATTCAAAAAATATTGTGTACGAGATCACCCAGTTTTTAGTCGCAGGTCATGAAACAACAGCAAAATTATTATTAATGAGCTTGTTATTACTCGGCGATTCGAGTCATAAAGATATTTTAGATAAAGTCCATCAAGAAATCTCTGCTAAAAATTCAGCGCCACAAGAATGGCAGCATGAAGATTTTGAAAACATGCCATACTTAAACGCTGTATTAAATGAAGTATTACGATTATATCCACCGATACCTGACATGGTTTTTAAAGTTGCCAATCCATTTCCAATCGCGGCAGGACATGTCAAACAAGATGACCTCATTATTATTTCTCCACGCATTACGCATAGGCTACAATCAATTTGGGGTGACGATGCTGATCAATTTAGACCAGAACGTTTCTTAGAAAAAAAATTCAATGACTATGAACATTTTCCATTTGGATTTATGCCCAGACAATGTGTCGGTAGAAATTTTTCTATGCAAGAAGTTAAGTTAGCACTCTCACGATTAATTTATTTATTTGACTTGAAGCATGACTTACATCATCCATTTCCTCATCATCAAATTTTCACATTACGTATCGATCTTGAAAAGATTCATATGAAATTTTCATTACGCAACTCTCTAAAAGAGCAGGAATCAAACACGCACGAGGCAGCACAGAATCATGCTCAATCAGCTGCTTTGCTTACGGAGGAAGATTTAAAGCCTTCTTTTAGATTATAAAATTAGTTTTAATTGAATCTTAAGATTTCACTGGTATATTTCGATTTTCAAAATTATATAAGTGAGATTTCGCAATGGCTATTAATAGGACACTATCATCCATCAGAAAACAGATAGAAAATGGAAAATCATTCTTTCAACATTATTTTGGCAAAAAAGAAACACAGACTACTGAATCTACACAACCCATTAGTCCCTTAACTAAACTACGACTTGCGCAAATCGCGCTTACTTGATATTGTTT
>Ga0207030_1044_pt1 | contig 24874 bp, 23 predicted proteins | sample Alteio_BWMinCont_40_FD_153260 | JGI IMG/M metagenome (GOLD analysis project Ga0207030, IMG submission 153260) | Enriched cells from forest soil in Barre Woods Harvard Forest LTER site, Petersham, Massachusetts, United States -... | ecosystem: Environmental > Terrestrial > Soil > Temperate forest >... | reverse complement strand
CATCCATGATCTTCACAAGGCGCTAAAAAATAATAAAAATATTGTTGCCACGGTTGAAGGAAAAGGTATTACCATACAGCTCGCAAGTCAACTATCAGGAAGGCAAATTGATATATTAATAGCGGGTGGGCTAATTAATTGGATGAGAGATCACATTGCAAAAAAATAGATAATCTTACATAAATAAAAAACTATTTCGCCTACACATCCCACTTGTGTTATTTTCTTGTGTTTTATATCGAATCTTCATTTTATTAAGGTCACAAGCATGTCAAAGTTAAGCCAAGAAAAACCTATATTCCAATGGGATGATCCTTTCTGTGTAGAAGATCAATTATCCGAAGAAGAGCGCATGATCCGTGATGCGGCTCGTCATTATGCACAAGAAAAATTACAGCCACGTGTGCTCAATGCGTTTCATGAGGAAAGCTTTGATAGAGAAATTTTGACTGAAATGGGTGAGGCGGGATTATTAGGTGCGACTATTCATGGTTATGGATGCGCTGGAGTCAATTACGTTTCCTATGGTTTGATTACACGTGAGATAGAAAGAGTTGATTCGGGTTATCGCTCAGCGATGAGTGTACAGTCGAGTTTAGCAATGCATGCTATTCACGCTTATGGCAGTGAAGCACAGCGCGAGAAATTTTTGCCAAAGATGGCAAAAGGAGAATGGGTAGGATGTTTTGGATTGACAGAGCCAAATCATGGTTCTGACCCAGGTTCAATGGAAACGCGCGCAAAAACGGTGGATAAAGGTTTTGTGTTAAAAGGCACAAAAATGTGGATAACGAATTCTCCCATTGCTGATGTATTTGTTGTGTGGGCTAAAAATGATAAGGGTCGCATCAAAGGATATATCTTGGAAAAAAACATGCAAGGCCTGTCAGCCCCCGTGATGCATGGAAAATTAAGTCTGCGTGCATCCACGACGGGTGAAATTGTGATGGATGATGTATTTGTCCCTGCAGAAAATGAAATGCCAAATGCGGATGGATTGTCAGGTCCGCTAGGTTGTTTGGACAACGCACGTTATGGAATAGCATGGGGTGCATTAGGAGCGGCAGAGTTTTGTTGGCATGCTGCAAGACAATATGTTTTAGATCGTTCACAATTCGGGAAGCCGCTTGCTTCCAACCAATTAATTCAATTTAAACTTGCAAAAATGCAAACCGATATTTCGTTAGCATTACAAGCCTGTCTGCGTGCCGGTCGATTAAAAGATGAAGGACGTGTGACTACACCCTTAGTATCGCTCATCAAACGAAACTCTACATTAATTGCTTTAGATGTCGCGCGTGAAGCACGTGATATGCACGGTGGAAATGGGATTATGGAAGATTTTCATGTCATGCGACACATGGTGAATCTGGAGACGGTAAAAACCTATGAAGGGACTGCTGATATTCATGCGATGATTTTGGGACATGCGCAAACAGGGATTCAAGCATTTAAACCCCTTGGAAATTTAAAAATATAAGAGGCAAGAATGATAAAGGTTGCAAAATCAGACATTGCTATTTTTGGAGGTGGAATTGCAGGCTTGTGGTTATTAAATCAAATTGAAAAGTTGGGGTTGTCCGTTATTTTATTAGAAGAGAATACGTTGGGTGGCGGGCAAACCCATAAGGCGCAAGGAATTATTCATGGTGGTATTAAATATGCTTTACAAGGTTCCCAGACGAGCGCATCACAATTTATAGCAGAGATGCCTGCATTATGGCAGCAATGCTTAACTGGCAAAGGCGAAATTGATTTATCGAATGTTCCAATCACGTCGCCTTGCCAATATCTTTTTTCAACAAACAAATTTACAGGTAAATTAGCGGGTTTTTTTGCAGGGTTGGCTCTGCAAGGAAAGGTTGATACATTAGCACCCGAAGAATTCCCCGAGGTATTTCAGCATAAAAAATTCAAAGGTGTAGTTTATGCATTAAAAGAAATTGCTATCGATGTTTCGGCATTGCTCCGTGAGTTAACTCAACATAAAAAAAATATTTTTAAAATAAATTCATTAGTCGATTCGCAACTACAACTGGATACAGCTAAACATTTAAAACCCATTTTTGTGAGTGCTGCTAACGGTGATGGTGTTTATGTCGAAGCACAAAAATATATTTTTACTGCGGGTATAGGTAACGAAGCCTTGCGCCCAATTGAAAAGCCGAACATTGTCGGTATGCAGCGACGTCCGCTACATATGGTGTTAGTCAAAACAGAATTTTCATTTCCCGTGTTTGCGCATTGTTTAGGAGTGAGTGCTGTTCCACGCATTACTATCACAACGCACAAGGCAAATGATGGAAAATATGTTTGGTATCTGGGTGGGCAGCTTGCTGAAGAGGGTGTGCATCGAAGTGCTCAAAAGCAAATTGAGTTTACCAAAAAAGAATTAAATATTTTATTTCCGTGGTTGGATTTTTCCAATGCTTGTTTCGCTAGTTTTTTAGTAGATCGTGCTGAGCCGTTGCAGTCAGATGGAAAGCGTCCTGATAGTTGTTTTTTACAAGAATTAAATAATGTGATTGTTGGCTGGCCTACTAAATTAGCCTTAGCGCCAAAGCTGTCTCAAGAAATCATTGCAACACTGCTTCGTTCTCATTTAAAACCTCATTCACTTGATACTCAAGCGATGAGTTCTTTTTCTCAGCCTCGAATTGCCAGACCTATTTGGGATGCGCTACTGTGATGAAATTAATTGTATTGGGGAGCACTGATATTTCTGTGAGTCGTATAGGTCTTGGTACGGTTAAATTTGGTAGAAATGAGCAAGTAAAATATCCGACACCGTTTGAATTGCCAACTGACAAGCATTTATTAAATTTGCTGGCTTGTGCCCAAGATTTAGGGGTTAATTTGCTAGATACTGCTCCTGCTTATGGGGCGAGTGAAGAGCGATTGGGTCATCTTTTAAAAGGCCGGCGTCAACAATGGATTTTGACTACAAAAGTGGGTGAAGAATTTCAAAATGGAAAATCATTTTTTGATTTTTCAGAACAAGGTATTATTAATAGTGTTGAACGTAGTTTAAAACGTTTAAAAACGGATTACTTAGATATTGTCTTGGTGCATTCCAATGGCGACGACAAAAAAATCATTGAAGAAAATAATGTATTTCAAGTATTACAGAATTTAAAAACACGAGGAATGGTAAGGGCGTTCGGCATGTCTACTAAAACAGTAGAAGGTGGTTTTCTCACGATAGATAATGCAGATGTTGCGATGGTGGCGCATAATCCTGTACATGATGAAGAAAGATCTGTGATTGAGTATGCACAGAAAAAAAATAAAAGTATTTTTATTAAAAAAGCATTAGCAAGTGGACATCTTGATAAAATTTTAGCAACGGATCCAGTCATGTATGCGATGAAGTTTATTTTCAAAGAACCTGGTGTGAATAGTGTGATCGTAGGCACACTAAACGCCGAGCATTTAAAACATAATGTGGATTGTGTTGAGCAGGCTTTATCATGAAAATATACTTAGTCGGTGGTGCCGTCCGCGACCAGCTGTTGGGATTGCCAATTCAAGAAAAAGATTGGGTCGTTGTTGGTGCAACTGTCAATGAAATGTTGCAACAAGGTTTTCGTCAAGTTGGAAAAGATTTCCCTGTTTTTCTACATCCAAAAACTCATGAAGAATATGCGCTGGCAAGAGTAGAGCGAAAGATTGGTAAAGGCTATACCGGTTTTGATTTTGATGCTTCTTCGTCAGTGACATTAGAAGACGATTTATTGCGTCGTGATTTAACCATTAATGCCATGGCTCTTTCAGCCGAGGGCGAATTGATTGATCCTTTTCATGGGAAAGAAGATTTAGAAAATAAAATATTACGGCATGTGTCAAAGGCTTTTGTTGAAGATCCGGTGCGAATATTGCGCATTGCTCGTTTTGCTGCGCGCTTTTCACAGTTTGGATTTACAGTTGCTCCTGAAACAATGTCTCTCATGAAAGAGATGGTGAACGCAGGCGAAGTTGATGCGCTCGTTGCTGAGCGTGTTTGGAAAGAATGGGAGAAGGCATTAAACGAAAAAAATCCTGAAAAATTTTTTGAGGTGCTTTTTGAATGCGGCGCGTTGCAAGTGTTATTTCCGGCAATTCAACTTAATGAAAATTTAATGAAAGCGTCCAGTGTGATTTCAGATCCAGAGATGCAATTTGCCCTTTCATTATTTGGGGTATCGCTGGTGGATATAACTTCTATCTGTGACCGATATCGTGTTCCGACAATATTTCGCGAGTTAGCAATATTATTAACAACCTTTTATCCTGTTTATATTAAAATAACGGAGTATCCAGCGGAATACTTATTGGATTTTTTGCAAAAAACAGATTCTTTTCGTAGAGATGTTCGATTTAAAAAATTTTTGAAAATGTGTGAAATCATCGCTGCTGTTTACTCACAACCTCAATCTACCGCATTCATTATGCAGGCGTTTGAAGCGGCTAAGATCTCTTATTTGGAAGCCGATTTAAAAGGGCTTACCGGAAAGCAAATCGGTGAGCTAATTTATCAAAAACGCTTAAACGCTATTAAAGCGCTTTCTTTTTATCATCAATAAATAATGATTATTCAATGAGTTAAATATTTACCTAGTCGTTTACGCGCTAAATAGTTTGACAAAAAAATAGTTTAATGATTAAAATATACTATTATTAAAATAGTTTTAAACGAACGAGGTGTGGTATGACTAAACAAAAGCTCATGTCTGGGTCTGATTCTTCTTCTCAAGTTCTGCAAGTATTAAACAATGCAGCTGGGATGGAATATGGAGTTAAAGCAGCGCTGGCGGCCATCCCTGATGTTGTGTATCCCGATAATCCAGCACAAAAAGATGTTATTCCGCATATGGATTCTGCTTATTCTTCTGCAGCTCAGTTTCTAACGATTTTTTTTAGTCTTATGAATGTCGGGGCATTTTGGGAGAGCGCTAAAACACTTTATGACGCTGAAAATAAAAACTTAGAAAAATTTGTCGATGTTGGCTTTAATTTTTTAAAAATGGGCGCGTGGTTTACTTTTATTGCTCTGATTACAACGGGATTTGTTTTTATTGCACCTTATTTATTGATTGGTATGGCGGCATTAGGGATTGCCTATGGTACGTTTAATATTGTGAAGCATATTATTGAAGCGGTTCGAGCTCATCAAGAAAGCGACAAAAAATCGCGTGACTACCACTTAGGTGAGATACCGAAACAAATGTTGCTAACAGCAATTAGCGCGTTGGGTCTGGTTTTTGGTATCGATGCTGGAATAACCTTGAATGGTGAAATCGCACAAGCTATAAAATTAAGCGAAGCGGGAAAAATGATACAAGCGCTCATGATGTTAAAATCAGTGGGTGCAGGTTTTCAGGGAATTCAAACGTTATTTTACACGCTGATGGGTGTGGCAACGTTTGGTGCAATTTCATCAAAATCCACCTGGGAAATGAATAAAGAAACGTGGAGCGCATTGAGGCATCCACAACAATCGTTTCGCAGTGCAAAAGAGGCGTTTATTGAAAAGTGTGTAGACTTGCGCAATTTTGTTGGGAAGAATCCGCTTAAGATAATATTGGCACCTGTTGTTGTAGCATTTGAACTGATTAGCCTAACAACAAAATTTTTAGCACGAACAATTGCCTTAGTGGCAACACCTTTATTGTTAATCGGTACTGGAATTCGGAAAGCATTAAGTTATGTTGGAAATAAAATTTTTCACAACAAACCTCATGTGCTTGCTAGTGTTGCGCCACAGGCTGAATCACCAATTGCTTTATCGACAGTTGTTGTTAAAAAACAACTAGCTGATGAGCATGCTCAACTGAAAACAACGATAGAAGCACAATTATCAAAGCTAAGCAATGTAACACCGTCACCGAAAATAAATGCGAAAAAAAGAATACTAGAAGGTATGAAAGCAAAATTAAATATCAGTGTAGATAACTATGATTCCAAAACGTCCATTGATGCTTTGGAATCTAGCGCAAAGGTAATCAGCCCGAGAGTTTACCGATCGTTCTGGCGTGCAGAGGGTAAAACGGAAGAAATAGTCAGACGTGTTAAGCAGCTAGATGTATCAATCCGCGCCATTGCCGGTTGACGGGCAGGGATTAGTTTTAGAATTATTGACATCGACAGGAGCTTACTTTACTGTGGCTTCTGTCTAAATATTTCAATAAATGCGGAGGGAAATGCTTCATGAAGTTAAGTCGAACTCTAATAGCTGTGACTGCAGCAGTCGGATTGACATACGGTATTAACGCTTTTTCAAAAGACCAAAATGCTTCTCCGGTTACTCCAGCGCAGAAAACTCAAATAGAAGGGATTGTTCACGATTATTTAATTAAAAATCCTGAAGTCATTGCTGAAGCTGTTAAAGGGCTGCAAGAAAAACAATTCGATCAAATGCGCAAGAAAACTCAAGAAGTAGCTGCTAAGAGTGCAAGTACACTATTTAATTCATCCGCTGATCCAGTGGCAGGCAATCCAAAAGGAAAAGTGACTCTGGTTGAGTTTTTTGATTATCAGTGCCCTCACTGTGTAGATATGGTTCCTGCGCTTGATGGGGTTAGTAAAGCGAATACTGACTTACGTATTGTTTTCAAAGAATTTCCAATTCGTGGGCCTTTATCAGTGACTGCTACCAAAGCTGCTTTAGCTGCTAATATGCAAGGCAAATATATGGAAATGCATAATGCGCTAATGAAATCTGCTCAAAGCCTCAGTGAAGATGGTATTAATAAAATGGCTAAAGATATTGGTTTAGACGTAACCAAATTTACTGCGGATATGAAAAGTGATGCGATTGATAAACAAATAAAGGACAACTATAAGCTAGCTCAGGAATTGCAATTGATGGGAACGCCGGCTTTGTTTATTGCTAAGACAGATGGAAAGCCTGAAATGATAGAGTTTTTGCCTGGTCAGGTAGATCAAGCACAGCTCCAAGCGTCAATTGATAAAGTAAAGTAAGTCATTAACTGTCTATCGGAGTGTATGTGTTTTCGCGCATGCACTCTCTTTTTTTAGAGCCGTACAATGGATTATTACGCTGTTATCGGTAATCCTATCTCGCATAGCTTATCTCCTTTCATACATCATGCTTTTGCCAAGCAAACACAACAACAGCTTAAATATGAAGCTATTCAGGTTGTGCCAGAGGCATTATTTAAAATGTTGTCATGGTTAAAGGAAAAAAAAGTGAGAGGGATTAATATTACATTGCCTTTAAAACGACAAGCTTTTCAATGGGTGGATAAGGCTACACAACGAGCAAGACATGCTCAAGCTATTAACATGATTAAATTTTTGGAAAGTGGAAGAAGTATTGGTGATAACACGGATGGCGTAGGGTTCATTCGCGATCTTGACCGACAATTTGGATTTTCTTTGAAAAACAAGAAGGTTTTGTTATTGGGTGCTGGGGGGGCTGCGCACGGAATATTACCTGCCATTTTAAATGAATTTCCTCATGGTGTTACAATATGGAATCGTACGGAAAGTAGGGCAAGAGAATTAGTGAATCAATTTTCTTTGCAATGGAGCCATGCAATCGATTTAAGGGTTGATAGTAATCAATCGGTGCAGGCTTCTCATTTTGACATACTTATTAATGCAACTAGTGCAGGAATTAAGAAAGAACATCTCATGTTGCCTGCTCATTTAATTAATCCAGATGTGTTTTGCTATGACTTAAGTTACGGTGATGCGGCTAGCCCTTTTTTGGAATGCGCAAAAAAAGCGCACGCCCGTGCTTGTAGTGATGGATTGGGTATGTTGGTAGAGCAAGCGGCGGAATCATTTAGAGAATGGCGTGGAATTCAGCCTGATATACAGCCTGTTTTAGAGCAATTACGAAAAAAATTGAAAATTTAATGGCTGTTGCCTCCTTTTTACTTGAATATCTTGATAGGTTTCTATAGAATTGCCCCTGATATTGCGGGGTGGAGCAGCCTGGTAGCTCGTCGGGCTCATAACCCGAAGGTCGTTGGTTCAAATCCAGCCCCCGCTACCAAAAAGTTAAAATAATAAACCCCGAATGGGGTTTTTTATTTTTCGGTGTTAAGCTCTTGATATAAGAGCTAAATGGGGCGTATGCCCTTTTTTATTCTGTGAAGTTACAATGAGAGATATTGAAATAACATTAAAAGATCGTTTACTCTCTTTAATTAGCTCCATGGGCTATGAATTTGTAGGCTGTGAGTTGCAGAGACAAGGTAGGCGGTCGCTTTTACGCATATACATTGATAATGAGGCGGGAATTACGCTGACTGACTGCACGAATGTAAGTCGTCAAGTCAGTGCGATGTTAGATGTAGATGATCCAATACAGGGAATGTATACCTTAGAAATTTCTTCACCAGGATTAGATCGTCCTTTGTTTGAGAGAGCGCACTATCAAAAAGTGATTGGTAGTCGTATTAAGGTTCGCGTGTATTCTCCAATAGAAGATCGTCGAAATTTTGTGGGGCTCTTGCTGCGAGTTGAAGAAGAAAATATTGTTCTTTTGGTAGATGAAAAAGAAGTGATATTTCCTTTTTCTAACATCGATAAAGCAAAAGTGATTGCTGATATGGCTGGGTGAAATGAGGCTGAAGCTATGAACAAAGAAATATTGTTAGTTGTCGAAGCAGTATCCAACGAAAAAGGTGTGGATAGTGAAGTTATATTTCAGGCAATTGAAGCTGCTTTAGAAATGGCAACAAAAAAGCGTGCAGGCAAAGAAATCGATGTTAAGGTGATTATTAACCGTAAAACGGGAGATTATCAAACCACGCGACGTTGGTTGGTGATTGATGAAGATCAAGACGAAATAGAAGATGATGATGAAGTAGCTCACCTTATATTAAGTCGGGCACGTTTGCGTAACCCAACTATTAAAGTGGGCGAGTATATTGAAGAAAACATGGATTCTGTCGAGTTTGGTCGAATTGCCGCCCAAAAGGCTAAACAAGTGATTGTGCAAAAAGTTCAGGAAGCTGAGCGTGCTCAAGTTGCTAATGCCTACAAAGAACGCTTAGGCCAATTGGTTAATGGTGTCGTGAAAAAAGTTACGCGTGATTATATTTTATTAGATTTAGGCAACAACGCAGAAGCCATGTTACCTAGATCCGAAATGATATCTCATGAGGCTGTTCGTATGGGTGATAGAGTACGAGCCTACTTATATGACGTACGCTCTGATTTGAAAGGCCCTCAGATGGTGGTTAGTCGTACTCGCCCTGAAGTGTTGGTCGAATTATTTAAGATAGAAGTGCCAGAAATTGGTGAAGAGCTTATTGAGATCAAGGGTGCAGCAAGAGACCCTGGTTCACGAGCTAAGATTGCTGTGAAGACGAATGATGGTCGTATTGATCCTATTGGCGCTTGCGTGGGAATGAGAGGTTCAAGAGTTCAAGCTGTTTCTAGCGAGTTGGGCGGTGAGCGTATTGATATCGTACTTTGGGATGATAATCCTGCTCAGTTAGTTATTAACTCTATGGCTCCTGCGGAAGTGGCATCGATCATTGTCGATGAAGACAGTCATACGATGGATATCGCAGTCAAGGAAGAGCAATTATCTCAAGCAATCGGTCGCGGGGGGCAAAACGTTCGCTTGGCAAGCGAGCTAACGGGTTGGACCTTAAATGTGATGACGGAAACACAAGCCAAAGCTAAAACAGCCGCTGAGGAAGAAACCACGCTCACCTTGTTCAAAGAAAAATTAGGTGTTGATGATGAAATAGCACAAATCTTAGCAGGTGAAGGCTTTTCTTCATTAGAAGAAATTGCTTATGTTCCTGTGCAAGAAATGCTTGAAATTGATGGGTTTGATACTGACTTAGTGGAGGCGCTGCGAGAACGAGCGAAAGCCGCATTGCTTACCAAAGCCATTGCTGAAGAACAAGAGCTAGATATGGCTGAGCCTGCTTCTGATTTATTAGAGATGGAAGGCATGAACAGGCAAATAGCATATATGTTAGCTAAGCATGGAATTATTACTCGAGAAGATTTAGCCGAACAATCAGTAGATGATTTGCTGGACACGGGCGAAATTGACGAGCAAACTGCTGCACAGTTGATTATGATAGCGAGAAAACCGTGGTTTAATGACGCAGATCATGCTGAATAGCGCGAAAGTTAGTAGGGGAACACGATGGCGAATAACGATGTACCTGCTGCACCTGAAAAAAAAGGTGCAGTTACAAAAGGTAAAAAACCCGGGGTTTCAGTTACTCAGCTGGCTGGGGATATAGGCGTATCGGTTGATAGATTGCTTATGCAATTTAAAGACGCAAAGCTGAATATTTCAAGCGTAGATGATATTGTCTCGGAAGAAGAAAAACAAAAGCTATTACGTTATTTGCAAGTACACCATGGTGCAAAGTCGGATGCTGTCCCTGAAAAAATAATTTTGCGCCGCGCTAAAACGAGTGAAATAAAAGTGAGTGGCTCACAAGGAGCAGGAAAAACCATCAGCGTACAAGTTCGTAAAAAACGGACGTTTGTTAAGCGTCAGATGGTTGAAGAAGAGCAACCAAAAGCAAAAACTTCTCTACCTGCACAACCATCATCAGAACTTGATGTTGAGACTGCTGCTCCTACAAGCCCAGAAATTTCTGCAACAACTTTGATACCTGCCACTGATGAGGTGACTGCGGCTACCGCAGGAGAACCTATTCAAGAAGCAGTCAGCAAAACAGCTGAAGTAGCAGATGAAGCCCATAAACCGACTGATGCCAAGCGTCATAAGGATAAGCGTCACCAGGAAGTACAATCCGATGCTGAAGAAGAGCGTCCTAAGAAGAAGAAAAAAGGGCGTCACTTGGGTAGAGAGGAAGGAACTAATTTTGACACCGTAGTCATTGGTAAAAGTCCGGCTAGACTTAGTTTGGTGTTGAATGATGATGCAGATGAGCTTCTCGGTCATAGACGTCGCAAGTCAAAATCACATAAAGCTAAACAAATTCAAGTACAAGCCTTTACTAAACCAACGGCACCTATTATTCATGAGGTTACAATTCCTGAGACGATTACTGTCGCTGATCTTGCCCAAAAAATGTCAGTGAAAGCGGCGGTGGTGATCAAAGTGATGATGAAAATGGGGGCGATAGTTACGATTAACCAAGTGCTGGATCAAGAAACTGCTATGTTGGTCGTAGAGGAGCTTGGCCATAAAGCTAAACCAGTCAGTGCTTATGCCCTTGAAGAGGCTTTAACAAAAGATACAAAAATAAGTGGAGAAAGTACTCCTAGAGCACCTGTCGTGACAATTATGGGTCATGTGGATCATGGAAAAACATCTTTGTTAGATTACATTCGACGTACGAAAGTCACTGCGGGAGAGGCGGGAGGAATTACTCAGCACATTGGTGCCTATCACGTTGAAACAGATAAAGGCGTCATCACGTTTTTAGATACACCAGGTCATGCGGCTTTTACATTAATGCGTGCTCGTGGTGCTAAACTGACGGATTTAGTCATCTTGGTCGTAGCAGCAGATGATGGTGTAATGCCACAAACAATAGAGGCAGTGAATCATGCTAAAGCTGCGAATGTGCCTATTGTTGTTGCGGTTAATAAGATGGATAAGCCGGAAGCGGATCCAGATAGAGTGAAGAATGAACTATCTAAATATGGTTTAATCCCAGAAGAATGGGGTGGAGAAACCATGTTTGTTCCTATTTCTGCAAAAACAGGGCAAGGTATAGACGGACTATTAGACTCTATATTAGTTCAAGCTGAAGTTTTAGATCTAAAAGCGGTAGTTGATTGCCCGGCTCGCGGTGTTGTCATTGAATCTCGACTCGATAAAGGTCGAGGGGCAGTTGCTAGTCTTCTTGTTCAGCAAGGAACTTTGAGCAAGGGCGATTTAATTTTGGTTGGGTTTGAGCATGGACGTGTGCGTGCCCTTCATGATGAAAATGGAAATAATATTGCAAAGGCAGGCCCTTCTATCCCTGTTGAAATTTTAGGCCTGTCAGGAACGCCGAATGCTGGTGATGAATTTATTGTTGTTGCTGATGAAAAACGTGCACGTGAAGTCGCTTTATTTAGACAAGGCAAGTTTCGTGAAATCAAACTAGCACGCCAAAATGCTGCTAAATTAGAAAATATTTTACAGCGTATGGGCGAAGAAAAGGGTACAGATTTAGTTTTAAATATTGTTTTAAAAACGGATGTTCAGGGTTCAGCAGAAGCGTTGTCTAATGCATTAGCGGATCTTTCTAGTTCTGAAGTGAAAGTAAAAATTGTATCAAGTGGTATCGGTGGAATTAACGAAACTGATGTTAATTTGGCGCTAGCTTCCGATGCGATCATTATTGGATTTAACGTACGGGCAAATGTTGAAGCGCGTAAGCTGATTGAGGCTGAACGAGTAGATGTCCATTATCATAGCATTATTTATAATGTGATTGATGAAGTAAAACGCGCAATTAGTGGATTTATGGCGCCAGAAATCCAGGAGAAAATTACAGGACTTGCAGAAGTGCGAGATGTGTTTCGTTCTTCTAAGATTGGTGCTATTGCAGGTTGCATGGTCTTAGAAGGTACTATTAAGCGTAATAATCCAATCCGTGTCTTGCGTGACAATGTTGTTATTTTTGAAGGGGTACTAGAATCTTTACGTCGCTTTAAAGATGATGTTAGTGAAGCAAGAGCAGGCATGGAGTGTGGTATTGGTGTGAAAAGCTATAATGATATTAAACCTGGCGATCAAATTGAAGTTTTCGAAAAAATTGAAGTGAAGCGCTCATTATAATTGTGATGAGCTATTTAAAAAAAATATAGGGTCAACAGACCCAAAAAATATGTAAAAAAACGAGAGAGTAAGTAAATGGCGCAAGGTAACCGCATGCAAAAAGTGGCTGGACTAGTCCAAACCACGCTTGCTGATATTCTCTTGAAAGAGGCTGAAGACAAACGTTTTAATATGGTGACTATCACAAGTGTTGTTTTGGCTAAAGACATGTCGACTGCCAAAGTATTTGTGAGCGTCTGGGATGATGAAAGATCTAAAGAAACTGTCGCTGCACTCAATAAAGCAGCAGCTTATCTTCGCTATGCATTGGCTCAATCTAAGATTGAAATGCGCGTTATACCGCAATTAAAATTTGTATTCGATGACTCTATTGTTCGGGGTAATCGAATTTCATCCTTACTCAATGCAGCATTAAAACATAATAAGCCGGATGACGATGATCAAACATAAAATAGAAAACAAAGTAAATGGCATTCTTTTATTAGACAAACCATTAAATGTGACATCAAACGGTGCATTGCAATGTGTTAAACGATTGTTTTGTGCAAAAAAAGCAGGGCATACCGGAAGTTTAGATCCTTTAGCAACAGGCATGCTGCCTTTATGTTTTGGAGAAGCCACGAAAATTTCTCAGTTTTTATTGGAATCTGATAAGTATTATCGTGTGACTGCAAAGTTAGGTATACGAACTACGACAGGTGATGCAGAAGGGGATGTCATTGAAGAACATCCTGTAGGTGATGTCACTAAAGCCAATTTAATGGAAATGCTGCCCAATTTTATGGGGTTGATTGAGCAGATACCTCCAATGTATTCTGCGATTAAATATCAAGGCAAGCCATTATATAAGTTGGCTAGGCAAGGTATCGAAATAGAGCGCCAACCTCGAAATGTGACTATTCATTCATTAGAATTAGAAGAATTTGATACATCTACTTTCAAAATCTTCGTGCACTGCACGAAGGGAACTTATATTCGCACATTGGTAGATGATATAGGTTTGGCATTAGGCTGTGGTGCGCATGTTATTGAGTTGAGACGTACGGCTGTTGCGCCCTACCAAGAAACAAAGATGTATTCTCTGGCAGAGTTAGAGGAAATATTGAATAAGGATGGTTTGTTAGCTTTGTATGATTGTTTACTACCTTTGGAAACTTCGATACAGGCTTTTCCTGCAATTTATTTATCAACAGCAGCTGCTTTTTACGTGCGCACTGGACAGCCTGTGATGGCTCCAAAAATCTTAACTAATGGATTAGTAAGACTTTTTTCAGATGACGGACAATTTATTGGCATAGGCGAAATGTTAGACGATGGTCGGGTTACTCCAAAAAGATTGCTGAACTTTTCTAAAAAAATTGCTAAAGCGGTATAGGATAATCCAAGGGCTTCTATCCTGGGTATCTACTAAATGCATTACCCAGAGTGAACGAAGTACTTGTGAGTAGGGCAACTCCTCGTTACAATACGGGGCTTGATTTTTTATATTGATAGATTTGGGAGTTTATATACATGTCGTTTACTACTGCTGCGAAAGCGCAGATTGTCAAAACTTATCGACGCGCGAAAGAAGATACAGGGTCACCTGAAGTGCAAATTGCACTGTTGAGTGCGCGAATTGAATATTTAACAGCTCATTTGAAAATTCATAAGCATGATTATCATACACGTTACGGTCTTACTAATATGGTTAGTAAGCGTCGTCGATTGATGGCTTATTTAAAACGAGTTAAGCCCCAAGTTTATCGCGATTTAATCACTAAGCTTGAAGTTAGAGGTTAATTTCCTCTCTTTCATCTGCCCTGTATAACAGGGCGGGTGTCGCATAAAATCAAATGCTTAGTCATCTTTCTTACTACTTTAAATAATAGGATACATTCTGTGGCCGTTGTAAAAAAAGTTTTTCCTTATGGTAATCATACTGTCACCTTGGAAACAGGCGTCATTGCTCGACAAGCAACTGCTGCGGTCATGGTTACAATGGACGACACCGTTGTATTGGTGACAGTGGTAGGTCAAGATAATGGCGAAGAAAAAGATTTTTTTCCTTTAACTGTTAATTACCAAGAACGTACTTATGCAGCTGGTCGAGTACCAGGTGGATATTTTAAACGTGAAGGTAAGCCTAGCGAAAAAGAAACATTAACCTCGCGGCTAATTGATCGTCCAATAAGGCCTTTGTTCCCGAAAGGCTTTAGTTGCGAAGTGCAGGTGATTGCAACAGTATTATCAATGAATTCAGAAATTGATCCTGATGTACCTGCAATGCTGGGTGCCTCAGCTGCCTTAAGTCTCTCTGGATTGCCTTTTGCAGGTCCTTTGGGAGCCGCTAGAGTAGGTTACGCGGATGGTAATTACTTGTTGAACCCTACTTATTCTGAGCTCGAGAAATCCCAGTTAAATATGGTTGTAGCCGGAACTACGAATGCAGTGTTGATGGTTGAGTCTGAAGCAAAAGAATTACCTGAAGATGTCATGCTGGGCGCTGTGATGTTTGGACATCAACAGATGCAAGTTGCCATCAAAATGATTCAAGAAATGGCCCAAGAAGCTGGCCGACCAGCTTGGGATTGGGAGCCTCCTGCAGGAAATGCGGAGATTGCTGAGCGTGTTTCCCAACTAGCTGCGTCAGCTATTGCAGAGGCGTACCAAATTCGTGACAAAATTGAGCGTCAACTAGCGGTTGCTGACGCGCGAGATCGTTTAATAGAGCAGATTTTAGCTGAAAAAACCGATATTGATGATGAGGTTTTATTAATAGAGCATGTTAAGCAGGCTTTCAAAAAATTAGAAAGCAAAATAGTACGCACACGAATATTAGAAGGTCATCCACGTATTGATGGCCGAGATACTAAAACAGTACGGCCTATTACTATTGAAATGGGTTTGTTGCCTCGAACTCACGGTTCTGCTTTATTTACTCGGGGTGAAACGCAGGCTTTGGTGGTTGCTACTTTAGGTACAGAACGTGATGCACAAACGATTGATGCTTTAGAGGGTGAGCGCAAAGATAGTTTCATGCTGCATTATAACTTCCCTCCCTATTCAGTTGGCGAAGTTGGCTTTGTGGGAAGTCCAAAAAGACGTGAAATTGGGCACGGTAATTTAGCAAAGCGTGGTATTGCTGCGGTATTGCCTTCACAAAAAGAATTTTCTTATGTGTTGCGTGTTGTTTCAGAAATTACAGAGTCGAATGGTTCAAGTTCAATGGCAACTGTTTGTGGTACAAGTTTGGCATTGATGGATGCAGGTGTTCCTCTGCGTACGCATGTGGCGGGAATCGCAATGGGCTTAGTCAAAGAAAATGATCGTTATGCAGTGCTTACCGATATTTTGGGCGACGAAGATCACTTAGGTGATATGGATTTCAAAGTAGCAGGTACAGTGAACGGTGTGACTGCTTTGCAAATGGATATCAAAATTGATGGTATTACCGAAAATATTATGCGGGATGCGCTACATCAAGCAAATGAAGGTCGGGTTCATATTTTAGAAATTATGCAAAAAGCAATTAATCAGCCTCGTCAAGAGATGTCTGCTTACGCACCTCGCATATTAACAATGCGGGTTCCAGCAGACAAAATTAGAGAGATCATTGGCAAGGGTGGTGTGACTATTCGTGCATTAACCGAAGAAACAGGTACGGTTATTGATATTAGCGACGATGGCTTGGTTAGAGTGGCGGCTGCTGATTTAGCAGCTTGTGAAAATGCAAAACGTAGAATTGAGCTGTTAACTGCGGATGTTGCAATAGGCGCTGTTTACGAAGGTTCGGTCGTCAAGCTAATGGATTTCGGCGCAATTGTCTCATTCTTGCCAGGTAAAACAGGTTTGGTTCATATATCCCAGATTTGTAAAGAACGAGTTGAAAAAGTAAGCGATAAGCTTGCTGAAGGTCAAATGGTGAAAGTTAAGGTATTAGAAATTGATAGACAAGGAAAGATTAGATTAAGCATGAAGGAAGTTGAGCAAGCAGAAAATCCTTAATCTTTCAGATGAAATAAAAAAAGAACTGAAAAGTTCTTTTTTTTTATTTAAAAGTTACTGCTTCTCGAGAATTTTTTATTAAATAGATTTTTGCTGTACCAAACTCAAAAACTCAGCACGCGTTTCTCGATTTTGCCGAAATGATCCTAGCATGACGGAGGTTGTCATCACGGAGTTTTGTTTTTCGACACCGCGCATCATCATACAAAGATGTTTTGCTTCGATAATCACGCCAACACCTGAAGATCCAGTGGCTTTTAGAATGGTTTCAGCGATTTCTTTTGTTAACTTTTCTTGAACTTGCAGGCGTCTTGCATACATGTCAACGATTCTGGCGACCTTGGATAAGCCTATGATTTTTCCTTTTGGTAGATACGCGACATGACATTTACCGATAAAAGGAAGTAAGTGATGTTCGCAGAGTGAGTATAGTTCGATATCTTTTATCAAGACCATTTCATCACTGTCAGATTCAAAGAGTGCATTATTGACAATCTCTTCATACGATTGTTGATAACCTTGAGTGAGAAACTTGAGAGCTTTTGCTGCACGACGAGGCGTATCTTTTAGACCGTCTCGATTAAGATCTTCACCTAAGCATTCTATGATGTTTCTAAAATATGTTTCCATTGAAGTTCCTAATTACCCTGGCGGCCATTTTAACTGCCGTCCACCTAATAGATGACAATGAATATGAAACACGGTTTGTCCAGCGCCAGCGTTACAATTCATGACTAAACGATATCCAGCTTCTGAGATATTAAGCTTTGTTGTCAGTACCTTTGCAGCTTGAACCATATGGCCAACCACGTGATTATCTTCATTTTCCAGATCATTTAATGTAGCAATATGTTTGTTAGGTACAATTAACATATGATGGGGAGCCTGCGGATTAATGTCATCAAATGCAGTGACCCATTCATCACGATAAATATGAGCTGCTGGAATATCTCCGTGAATAATTTTACAAAAAAGGCAATCCATTATTGCGTCTCTCCATAGATCAATTTCAATATTAAAAAAGTAGTTTAGAGATTTATACGCTTATTATCCATCACATTGTTTTGTAAAAAATGATTGTTATAGTTGTCAACAATAAAATGGTACAGCGGAAAAATATCGATGTCTTTTTGTTGTGAACAAGAAATATAGTCACAAAACGTTTTTACTTTTTTAGGCTTTCCTTTTGCAAGAGCGGCTTGCGAGGTTGTGCTAAGTTGCTCAGCTTGTTCTTTAAGCGAGAGGTTGTTTTTGTTTTCGATGATTTTAATTAAATCTAGTAAGCCTGTAGGATAGCTAGCTTCGCTGTCATCGCACATACGACAATATAGCTGAATTTGGGTGCCACACTGTGTGAGAAGTTCTTTTAAAATAGATTCTTGATATGATGGTTGAGTAGGGCTTTCCACTTGAGGAAATTGAAAAAAAATGCTTGAGTTTGATTTTGTGCGCATATAATCATTTATTTTTACTGGTTCACAATCTGTCTTAGGAATGTATCCTGGAATGCTGTTAGCTAGATTACTAAATTCTATTGGCTCCGGATACTCTTCGGCTGGCAGCGAACAGCTGTAGCTGCCTCTGCGAGCCAGGACGCTTGGTGCTAGACTGTAAGCTGTTCCTCGCGGTGTTACATTCGTCGAGTGAATGAAGCGGAGCTGGCTATCAAAATCTTTCTGTCGATAGATATTAACTATCGACGCCGGATCAACAACGATATAGGGCGCATCGTTTGGTTCTATGTTTATCGTTAATCGTGGTTTCATTTTTGAAATTCCTGAATATCCTGAATATGTAGATTGTACCAAAGAAAGCTTAAGAATTGATTAAGCCAATACCGCAGCTATCTTGTTGAAAATTAATGATTTATTGGTCTATGGGTTCAAAACCAAATTGACGTAATGCACAATCTCGAGTAAAGTTGGCAACACCATTTTAATTGAAGTATTTTCTATGCGATTTATGAATATTGCGGGTTACAAATTTGTTTCGTTGGAGGATCTCAGTGGGCTGCGAGAGAGCTTCTTGCAAGTGACTCGGGAGCGTCATTGTAAGGGAACGATTTTATTAAGCAAGGAGGGTATTAATATCAATCTTTCAGCAGAATCAGAAAGTGTTGATGAGTTTAAAAAATTTCTTCAGGCCTATACCTGTTTTCAAGATATCAGTTTTCGTGTGAGTTATTCGCTTCTGCAACCATTTAAATTTATGCGCGTCAAAATCAAAAAAGAAATTATTACTATGCATAAAGAAGATATTCATCCAGAACGTCAGCGTGCAAAAAGTATTTCACCTGAGCGTCTGAAACAATGGTTGGATGAAAATCGTGAAATGACATTACTTGATACGCGCAATGAGTATGAAGTTCGTTTTGGAACTTTTAAAAAAGCAGATCATCTACACATAAACGATTTTAGTGAATTCCCACAACAGAGCCAAAAAATAAATGCGGATAAACCTGTCGTGATGTTTTGTACGGGTGGAATTCGTTGTGAGAAAGCAGCTTTGCATATGTTAGATGCGGGCTTTTCAGAAGTGTATCAATTAGAAGGTGGTATCTTAAATTATTTTGCAGAAGTGGGTGGTGATCATTACGATGGAGAATGTTTTGTCTTCGATCAGCGTATTTCTGTTGATACACAATTAAATGAAACAGGCACAACACAATGTCATCAGTGCGAAGGTCCTATCAAGAAAGAAATGTCAATGTGCTCTGACGTGGTTTGTCAAAAATGTATTATGAAGCAGTCGGCGTAATATTTTTTACTTAAAATAAGGAAGCAACAATGGGTTTAGAATTAGTAGAGTCAGGACGCAATGTCCCTGACGAAATAAATGTTATCATCGAAATTCCTGCAAAAAGTGATCCCGTAAAATATGAAGTAGACAAAGCGACCGGATTAATTTCCGTCGATCGTTTTGTTGCAACCTGCATGTATTATCCGTGCGATTATGGTTTTATTCCCAAGACATTATCCGAAGATGGCGATCCTGTGGATGTGTTAGTGGCAACACCTTTCCCAGTGATTCACGGTGCTGTCATACGGTGTCGTCCAGTAGGCATGATGCGCATGACAGATGAGTCAGGCCCTGATGCAAAAATCTTAGCGGTTCCCGTTGATAAATTGTCAACGCGCTATCGCGATATCCAGCAACCCGACGATTTTGGAAAAGATTTTTTAGATTCCATCGAGCATTTTTTTCAGCATTATAAAGATTTAGAAAAAGGGAAATGGGTAAAAATTTCTGGCTGGGAAAATCAAGAAGCAGCGAAGAAAGAAATTTTGGAAAGTGTGAAGCGGTATCAGAAATAAATATCAGAGAAAAAATTCTGGCAGAAATAATCTGCCAGAATACAATGACTAAAGAATGTTACGTTGTCTGAGAAGAGTGTTAGTTTCTCTTTTTTCAGCTATTTTTGAATGAGCTGAAAAAATCGAATGAATATTTGCTTTCAAAGATTCAAACTTTTCTTTATCAATTCCATATTGCATCTCAGCAAGATTTGTATAAAGTCTATGAGTCGATGTGGTTCGCATGATAGGTATGCTGAATAATCCACAAAAACCTTTTTGTTGAGCAGCCCCATCTGCTAGGGTAGATATGGTGGTTGCTAAGCTACGTTCAGCTAAAAAACTATTTGCGGGATCAGTTTTTTCAGTCTCATAGATGTACGTAATGCGATTAATCATTTGAGCAATCGTTTTAGGAACCGTATATTGTTTTCCATGGCAAGGTACTTTGGTACCGCCCAGCAGTCCTTTGGTTTGATCTTCCCAAATAGATAAGTATGTTGGGGTGTAAAGTATTTCTGTAATGTAATCATTAATCTCCTGATCAGATACTTTCTCATGTTTGGATTCAGCTTGAGAAGACGAAGTGACATTGCTAGCAGGCGGTAGTGCAGGCTTGCCACGGGTGATGCTATTTCTTTTTGAGCCTGGCGCTGACTGAGATGGAGCAACAGCGTCATTTGGTAATTGATCAAAAGACAAAGTAGGCTGGATAGCATATTGTAATTCTGGAGAAGGTGGTCGCGGTGAAACTGGCGCTGAATGAGATTTTTGCGATGGATGAGCTGATAATTCAGAAGCGCTGCTTTTTCTAGAGCTGTTTGCGGAGCTTTCCCCGCTGGATGTTTCTTCTTTCGAAGTGGATGCAATAGAATGAAACATACTTGAACCAGATGTGCCAGATATAGGAGAAGGTGATTGAGATTTGTTGTCGCTAGCAGGTGATGATCTGCTGTCTGTCGGTGATACCGAAAGCCTAGCTTGTATTTCAGCTTGAATCGCTGCGTCTGTGCGTCGTCTAGCTGCTCGCTCTGCACGCCTTTTAGCTTTTCTTTGTGCTTCTGCTTTTTCTTCTTCAGTTCTTTTCTTTTCTTGAATGGAAATGTCATTGATTGTTTTTTTACACTCAGTAATAACTTTGAGAGTTTCGACTGAAGCTTGAGCCATATCGACAGTTTCATCATTAGTGTAATGAATTTTGTTTTGTATTGTATTTTCTAATGCTTTTACCATTTCTAAAATTTGATTTTCCTCAGCTATGGATGGATTAATCAGCATCTGCAGAGATGAATATATTTCACATATTTCAATAGATATAAGTCCAAGGATATTTAAACGGTCAATATCTTCAGGGAAAAGTTTAACGTTTTGGATAAGGGCTGTTAGAAATTTCTTTTTTTGCTTTTCTTTGTCTTTTGCTTCTGAGGAGAGCTTAACTGGATCATCCAAATTTGCGAGATAATTTTGGTAAGGAGTCGCATACTGAGCGTCGGAAACATCGTCGATAAAGAAGTGAACTTGGTTACCAAGGCCCTCTAGAATCGATTTAACTCTAGTTTTGAATACTTCGTTTAGCTGTAGTGCCATCTTTATTCACCATTCATCTAATCAAGCATCATTAAAATCCTGAGCGACACTCCCATCGAAAGGAAAGGCGAAACACTATAAGTTGATTCAGGAAAATGCTTCACCTTGTCTTACTATTATAATACAAGACAATAGCTTAAGGGAAAATTAACAAAAGTGGTCTTTATGAGAAATAAATGATCAAAATAAGAGTAGGGAAAATCAATAGGTTAAAATGAAAAGGGGCGGTCATCATGACCCCCCCTTTTGACCTACCCTGGGCTTCCGGGCCCAAACTACCGAATCCGTGGCGGCCTATCCGTCTAAGCATCAATCCTGATACTGGTCCATTCCGACCTCAATCCATGAGAGCAATTTATGATAACAAAAGAACCAAGTCCTACAACTAGAAAAGCCTTGATGAAAGTCATTATAAAAGCTTTGCTTTGGCGGTATCAACAAAAAAATCAAATGTATTCAATAAATTAATTTAATTTGCGGTAGAATTGATTACGGTTTATCAGGAATGGATGACTATTTTTGCAGGTAATATATTACATGAACGTGAGACATTAGCCATATAGTTTGAGGCGGGGTTTGTTTAGAAGATTACTCTTCCCAGAGTTTGCTGAGCCAGTGTTGTAAAACAGAGCCTAAATAAATGCTTAGCATGCCTGCGCCAAAAACAATCATGGCTAAGTAGATAGGGATGAGGCCAATGGTGAGAATATGCCATTGTTTGGAACAGTGGTTACCCCAGGTAAGCAAAGAAGAAACTGAAAAAGGCAGTACAGTGTCTTTTAATAACAGATAATAAATAACATAGATAGTAATCAGAAGGCAGATAAGGCCTCCGATATTTAACGATATTTTTTTACGCATATTATACTGTCTTAACACATTACTATCCTGATATTTCTAATTGTTGTGCTCTATTGTTGTGAGGAAATGAGGAAATAAAGTACGAGATGTAATTCTAAATTGATTTGCTTAAGATAAAATTAAGAGGTTAATGTTTTTCCTAAAAATTCTCCCATTTGTAACAAAGAATTTTCTCCCAGGTTGGGAGCCCAATGTATTTTTTTCTTTGGAAATAAAGCAATAACGGTGGATCCCATTTTAAAATACCCTAATTCATCACCGCGATTTAATATGATAGCTGAAGATTGAGAGTATGTTTTTCTCACGATTTTTTTAGATTGTGGAGACTGTGAATCCCAAGCAGTATTAATGCTTCCTACCAACATAGCGCCGACCAAAATAATCGCCATGGGGCCGAAATCCGTATCAAATAAACAAACCAAACGTTCATTGCGACTAAATAACTGAGGAACAGTGCGTACGGTTTGTTGATTCACTGAAAAAAGTTTTCCGGGAATATAAATGGTTTCACGTAATTTCCCCGTGAATGGCATGTGAACCCGGTGATAATCTTTGGGAGATAAATAAATAGTGATGAAGCTTCCATCCTGAAATTGCTCAGCATGCTCAGTGCTGCCTAATAAAGCGTGCGAGGTAAAATGAAATCCTTTAGCTTGAAAAAGTTGATCGTGGTTTATATTTCCAAGCTGACTAATGCAGCCGTCAGCAGGACTAATTATCGCATTTGTTTCGGCAGGAAGAGGGCGCAAATTGGGTTTTAGTTTGCGGGTAAAAAAGCTGTTGAATGTAGGATAATCCTCAACAGTAGGAAGCAAAGCGGCGTTGATATCTACGTTGTATCGTTTAATAAAGAAATTTATTTGCCAGTTTTTAAACCACAGCCAGCGCCTGTTGGATAACCATCCTGCCAGTCGTGACAAGGCGTGCTGAGGGAGTAGGTATTGGATCAGAATATTCAAATTGTGTCTTGTCATAATTATGTTCACAAAAAGATGCGCATTATAGCGGAATTGATTGGTTTTTAAAATCATTTGCACAAAATCAATTTTTTACTACAAGTAATTTTGCTAAAAACACTTTAGAATAAATGTCTTAGACAAATACCCTGTATAGGTGCATTGAATATGTTGGTCAGATTAATCGTTTTAGTTGTGATTGTTACTATCTTATTTTGCTTAGGAAGCGGACTATTTTTTCTTGTGAAAGATAGAAACGAATCAACACGAGTCGTAAAAGCATTGACATGGCGTATCGGATTATCGGTACTGTTATTTATTTTTTTAATGCTAAGTTTTTGGATGGGGTGGATCAAGCCGCATGGTTTATAAGATTGTCTTGCAAAAAATTCAGTATGTTTTATCTATTCTTCAAGAATCCTGGTTTTTTATTTTTACGGCAATTTTAGTTTACGCAGCGTATCGTTATTCAGATTTATCTCAAGGATATTGGATTGTGTTGTCAGCGTTGGGCGCGCAATTAATCTCAATCAATAGCATAAACAAAAGTGTATTGCTGGGTGTTGGCACAGCATTCAGCGTTATTATTTTAACGATGGTTGTTAATTGCATAGCATATCATTTTTTAGTGTTAGCTATTTGTTTAGCAGGAATTATTTTCACAACGATTTATTTGGGAATTCGTTATGCGTCATGGTGGACAGCTAGTTGGGTAATGAATGTTTTAGTTATTGCATCAGTGAGTTTGTCGCTCAATCAGGGACAATTATCTCAGCGATGTCTATGTATATTGCTGGGATTTTTAATAGTTCTGTTGCTGCAACGTATTTTTAGTTTTTACTGCAAAAACAATACTCAGAAAGCACTAGCAAAATGTTTAACGCGATTATGCGAACTAAACCAATCCATTTTTTCGTGTTTATTAGCAAAAGATTACGTTGAGAAAAAATATTTTTATGAAAAAGAATTGCATGATAAACGTAATCAGTTTTTTTATGAATTGAATGCGGCGCGTCAGTCAGTAAAAAATGTTGATAAGGCTCGTCATCACGCATTAGGTTTAATCGAAAAAAAGATCGATTATTTATATGAAAATTTTTCAGCAGTAAGCATGGTTTTGTATCGAGTAACCGATCATGCTACTTTTGATGTGGTTCATAAAGAGTTATATGCAATTGTATCTTCTATCAGCGCAATATTGACAGAAGCCAGTCATAAACTTCTGAATCGGGATAAAACAATCATTCAAGATAATCTGTTGATTGAAAACATACAACAACTTGAAGATGTATATCAAAGCGCTTTGCAGGTTGTGTCGCCCGATCCAAAGGTTTTTTTGTTACTGATTTATGACTTACGTGCGTTAATAGACGCGTTAAATGAGTTAATGAAAAATGTTACCCTGATGAATATAAAGAAACAGGATGGGTAAATTGAATTTTTTAACAGCGATGAGTCAA
>Ga0207030_1040_pt1 | contig 27485 bp, 24 predicted proteins | sample Alteio_BWMinCont_40_FD_153260 | JGI IMG/M metagenome (GOLD analysis project Ga0207030, IMG submission 153260) | Enriched cells from forest soil in Barre Woods Harvard Forest LTER site, Petersham, Massachusetts, United States -... | ecosystem: Environmental > Terrestrial > Soil > Temperate forest >... | reverse complement strand
AATCAGTTGACGTGAAATTGCTTTAGTCAGGCGCTCGTCCAATTCTAAGCATATTTCTTTTTCAGTAAGATCCAGATGTTGCCTTCCATAAGGATAATCATAGTAATGCCAGCGTTTTGTTATTTGGCCATTATGAATGATCATAGCCTCTCCTGGCTCAAATTTTTTTATTGACTGCAATGCAGTTTGCTCACCCGGGCACCAGAGATAAGCAAGGTAATAATGGATAGCAGTTAAATCAATATCTCGTCGTAATTCAGGATTTGCTAATAACGCTTTTAATTCTGATGCAAATAAAAATCCAGAGGTTGTTTGGCTATAATAAAGTGGTTTTGCTCCTACACCATCTCGGGCTAACAGAACATCGCCCGGATGTATACTGCCTATCTGACCACTCCTACGGCCATCATACAAAGCAAAAGCAAAAATTCCATTTAATCTCTCTAGCATTGAAAGACCATATTGCGCATACAAATGTATTAACACTTCTGAGTCAGTCTGACTGGAAAACTGATGTCCCTTAGCCTCAAGCTCTCTACGCAACTCTTTATAATTATAAATTTCACCATTATAAGTCAGCCACAATTTATGCTCTGGCTTCAAATACTCAGCACCCTGACAACATATACAACGAACAGTCATCGGCTGATGACCTTCTGCAGATAAGTCGATAATAGATAAGCGTTGATGCGCAAAACCTACAAGATTATTTTCAGAACTGAGAATAATATCGCCTGCGTCATCCGGCCCACGATGAGAAATCAGCGATGCCATTTTCTGCAGTAGCTGTAATGTAAAATGTCCTGAGAAACCTGCTATTCCACACATGACTTAGACCAATTCATTTTTTATTTTTCAATTCAACATACTTTATATCAATCAAAAGCCAGAACCAAAAGCCTTGTAAAAAATGATAAACAAAGCCTTCTTTTCCGTCTAAAAAGCCTAACTTAAAAAAATATCGGTAAATAAAATAAATAAATGGCCGAATAACCAGAGGCAATTTATTCCATACTTTATATCGTAACCACTGCTTTCGTTCAGTTTGACCTGAAAACAATCTAACGTTAATTGGTTCCATATTATTACTTTTGAAATCCAATAACGCCCTGGCTTCTAAAGTTGCATAACGGTTATGTTTGTCAATCCAATAATTAATGCCTTTTAGATTATGATCAATAAACTCATTTTTAAGATATTGTGTGTTCCCCATAATTTTAACATGCTCATTTACTATTCCACGAAGAGTAGCCTGCTCAGGTCGAAATAATCTCATGAAATAAGTTGGGTAATATCCACCCCATCGAATCCACCTATTCATAAAAATAAAACGTATCGCCATATAATAACCATCGACACCTATATTCATTATTGCATTCTTTATCTCTACCTTTAGGTCATCCGTTAAATACTCATCAGCATCTAAAAAAAATAACCATTCAGTCTGATTTTTAGAATATTCAATCGCGTACTCCCTCTGATTTTTATAATTATCAAATTTTCTAAAAATAACTTCAGCTCCTAATGACTCAGCTTTTTTAGCAGTGTCATCTTCTGAATAAGAATCTAAAACAATTACTTTGTCAGCCCACCCTAAAACATTATTAATCGCACGTTCAATATGAATTGATTCATTATAGCTGAGAATAACAACCACAAGTTTTTTTTTCATTCAAGCTCCAATTGATAACCTACCGCAAAAAATATCTACTCTATATTTTTTACCATTTGCCGCATTATTTTTATCATATCCTTACCCGTTTTATCCCATGAAAAATCCTGTGATCGACCAATACTCTTTTCAGACGCCGAAATGTATAGCGCTTTGTTATTAATAATTTGATATATCTTGTCTGCTAATATTTCTGCGTTTTCTGCAGGGACAGATTCGCCAGCTACTCCCGCCACCTCACAGTTACTTTCTGTATCTGCAATAACAACAGGAAGCCCCATAGTCATTGCTTCAACAAGAGTAAACCCAAAAGACTCGCACAGCGACGGAAAAATAAAGAGATGCAGAGAATCATATAATTTTTTTATCTCATCAATGCTACTCACTTCACCATGATTTTCAATCATATCAGCTACTTCATATTGAAGAATTTGACTCTGAATATGCGCTAACATGCGAGACATACTAAAATCCCTTTCATCTAAAGTCAGGACAAGCTTTACTCGAAGACCCTTATCTCTTAACAAGCTAACTGCCTTAATAGCCACATCAAAATTCTTTTGAACACCCAATTTTGTAATATAACCAATTCGAATAACATCATCTGTTGGAAATGGTTTAGGTTGTGATACAAAATTTTTTAGAATCCCTGGTCCATGAGGGATCACAACTATCTTTTCTTTTTGTATTTTAAGTTCATTCGAAATGATAGTTGCAAGAGCATTCGTTTGTACAGTCACGATAGTCGCATCATTAATTGACTGGCGAATCCATTTATTTTTTTGCTTCCAGATAAAAGTATTTATATATTTCCTATTCCAGTATAGAAATAACTGATGAAATCTCTCTGAAAAATAACCTGCATGTTGAACAAGTAAAAGCGTAGGACAAGATAACTTAGATCTTGGAAGAAAATTAGTTTGAGAAAAGCAAATATCTGCATTTACTTTTCTTAACAACCGTGGCAACTCTACTTTATACCAGTAAAAATGATGCAGTGGGGATTTTTTTACCCAAGAATAAGGCACTCCAACTATTTTGTCTGACTTAGGAAGTTGAGATAAAATTTTTGAATCAGCAGCAACGTACCATATAGCCCCCGTCTCTTCATTTGACATCGCAGATAATAAACGTATCAAAACAGCTAACCCACCGCCTGTTTCAATTGAAATAGCATTGATGAGGACCTTCACATTACATACCCCTTAATTTATGGATGAGTCCAAGGTAATTCCATTTTCCCATCAGGATATTTTTAAAATCAGCAATGCTATAAGTCGTTTCTATATTCATTCGAGGTAATGCGTATAAATCTACATGAGGACTAATGCTTGCGTGACAGGCAGCAGCTGCATACTTATATCCAATTTCCTTAACAGCTTTCTTAACTTGCCTTGAATGTCGCCCCCACGGATACGCAAAATGCAAACATTCCGCACCAAGATATGACTCGATGTCACGTTTAGATTGTGATAACTCTTGGTACATGAGTTCGGGTGAAGTGCGCGCAAAATTATAATGATTAACTCCATGAGAGCCAATCTCCCACTTTGCATCGTACAATGCTTTTACCTCTTGCCAAGTTAGAAATGCTTCATCTGGGTAATGACCTAGCTCTGGCTTTGATAACTTACGGCCCTCACTACCTTCACCCATCCAACCAGTATTAATATATACCGTTGCCTGCACTTTTTTTTCAATCAAGATTGGTGCAACTTGATCATGAAGAGATTGATAACCATCGTCAAATGTCAGCGCAACTTGAATCGTATCATTTAATTTCGGCTTCGACTCCAAAAGCTCTGTCAGTGGCACCACAACACAATGATCAGTCAACCAATTAATTTGATCTCGAAACTTATCTTTAGGCATACCCAACAAACTATTCCCTACTGAATGATACAGTAAAATAATTTTTTTACTAAAATAGTCCCGAGGCCATATTTTTGCTATTCTACGCTTCAATTCTAGGCGTGTCATAATTTACCCGTCGATGATTTGTTGTAGTTCCTAAACTCCTACTGACACCAACCAGCAACCAAAAATACATGGTTTCTGCAGCTCCAGGAGCACTCCACCAACCTTCAAATACAGATTCAGCAAGCATTCCAAGCAAAGCTCCTGATACTATACTTAATAATATTCTTTGCTCTGAGTTATTAGAATATATATATAATTTAAGAAGCCTGAAGAATACAACAAGCAACAGTACTGAAAACAAAATAAATCCGACTATCCCTGTTTCTTCAATTATAGCTAGCTGAGAATTCCCTTTTTCTCTTCCATAAGATGAAGTAGTAAGTCCATGATCAAAATTAAAGTCTGTCTTTCCAAATGCTATGCCACTCCCCAATCCAAACCATCCCCCCTCTAAAGCAGCATCATAAGAGGATTGCCACACGGATAATCTACTTTGAAAAAGATTTGTCTTATCAGATTTATAAATATACGCATTTGTCACGCTAATCATGTTGAAGAACGAAGATGGGTTTACTGTTATAATACTTAATACTATAAATCCACTTATACAAAGTAGAATAATTTTTTTAGATAGTTTCAAACCAAAAATAAATAATAAACCTGTCACCAATACCATCAAAATTGCGGACCTGGACACGGACAATATTAAAAAATAAAGACAGCTTATTCCTAAAAATGTCCAGACAACTCGATTAGCTTTTTTCAACCAAGCACTATACATTTTCCAAAGCAGAAAAGGGAAAGACATACCCATCATAGAACCAAACATATTAGACCCGCCTGAAAAACCTTGATATTCTATTAGATTTGAGGTGGCATGAATGTTTGTTTGATTTGGATCGCCAATAATTTTACCCAAAAAACCAGTCATCAAAGTAATCAATGCGAACATCCATAGATAGTCTAAAGCTTTTTCTCGCGAATTTATTTTTCCCCAGTCCGCACCCACACAATAAAGCGTCACCACTGTAACAATAAAAAAACCACTTTTCATAAATGAAAGCAAAGGGATATCTGACCAAAATGATGTAAGAAAACACCAGAACAGATACACAAAAAGAACAAAGGCAAATTGCACATCAAAAAGTCGAAGTACTTTTTTCTTGATAATAAAAATGAAAAGAAAAGTTAAGAGAACAAAGAAACGCGCATTCCCTAATATATGCAGAAAAGTTATAGATGATGCTAATAAAATTGCAACAGACATAGGCACTAGCAGAGATGGGAATATACGTTTTTTCATTAAGACAGGAGCTGATGCCATGCTTGACATATTTTTTTAGCCTCATTTTCTAATGTCCAATCAGAGATCTTAATCTCAGCTTGCCTTCCCATCGCGGAACGTTTTTTTGAACAACCCGACATTACTTCTATTGCACGCTGCAGCTCACAAACATTCTGAGCTTCCACAATTATCCCTGTTTCATTATGAACAACCAAGTCATCAATACAGCCAACTCTATCAGACACAATCACTGGCAAACCTACAGCCATAGCCTCATTCACAACCAAACCCCAAGGCTCTACATGCGATGGCAATACCAGCACGTCAGCTGCACAAAAATTTTCTACTAATTCCTTATCAATAAGGCGGCCAGCATAACAGATTTTTTTATTATCTCTCACTACATCTTCAATCTGCTGACGCATTGGGCCATCACCAACAATAAGCAATCTAACATCTTTATTTTCTACCTTACAAAAAGCAGAGATAAGATCAGTTAAACCTTTATGTTCTACAAGCCGACCAACGTATAAAAAAACAATGTTGCTTTCCTCTATTCCATAACTTACTCGCCAATTCCTTCTATTACTACTATTCAATGTTTTTACATATTGCCTCATGCCAGCAATATCAACCGTCATTTGCACTGGAATAATGCGCTCAGACTTTACACCGTAATATTCAAAATATTTAGCTTGTCTTGCACCTCCTGGACAAAACAAATTAAATAGTTTAAAAAAAGTCGGATAAGTCAGTCGTTTAATGATTCGCTTCCATAACTTTGTATGGTGTGGGATAGGTGTATCTGACTCCGCCACAATTGGCTTTCTAAAAATTTTAGTCAGCATGAGACACAGCAAAAGCAATGGATTGCCCCAGCCTGCTAAATGCATAAGGTTATAATCATTTCTAAAAAATAACTTGCTTATTATATGGAATCTAGCAGCTGCACTCTTAGGTAACATAATACAGTTTTCATCTAATGTAATTTGCCAGTTTTGAGATCGATTTTCACATAAAAATAATACGTCAACTTCATCATGCCAAATTTTTCTAAGAGCATCTATTAATCCCATAATGTAAGGAGTAGGCTCAATATAAACAGCTAATATTTTGCTACGCTTGCTGTGATGAATAGTTGCCATTATTCGCTCACCAACTCATTATATATCTTTACCAAACGCCTTGCATGGCAACACCAAGTAAAATGCGCATGAACATATTCTTTCCCCGCCTCTGCGATCTTATGCATTTTTTCAGGTGATTCAAAAATGCTTTTAAAATAAATGGCGAGAGAAGTAATATCTCTCGGCGGAACAAGCAATCCCGTTTTCTCATGTTCTATATATTCTTGTGGCCCCTGCCCCTCAATGCCAATAGTTAATAATCCACAGGACATAGCTTCTAGATATGCGACACCAAATGCCTCACGATAAGATGGTAGTGTAAAAATATCAGCTTGAGAAAGATGCTCATAAACTTCATTATGATCACAAGCTCCTAAAAAAATTACATGCCTATTTAACTTCAACACACTTACAAGTTCTTCAAGTTTTTTTCTTTCGGCTCCATCACCTACAATATTATAAATCCAATCAGAAAATCCCATTTCTTTTAATTTTGCAAGTGCGTATAAATTTAAATCAACACCCTTTCCTTCAAGTAAATTAGACACACTAATAAACCGTAAATATTTATCTGACCATGATCTCCTGGCACCTAAAACATTCGTAAGCGACGCACGAAATCCATTATGTACTATTCTGAAATGACCATGATCTTTAATAAATTTTTTTGCAAAACTCACTAAGGGATTACCAACCAGCACGACTCGACTCGCGCCTGACAATGTATATTCGAACAAAAGCTTTTTAGTGTTGCCTAAATATAATTTTTTTTCAGTACTAATTCCATGTAACGAGATAACGGTTGGCAAACCTAACTTGCTCCCAACATCTACCGCAGAAACACCTGCAAGTTCCGTGTGGGCATGAATCAGCTGACAATTGTATTGTAGAGCCAATTTTTCTAAAATTGGATTGACTTTTTTTCTATATAACCAATGAGAAAAGGAACAGAAACAGCTTCGCGGAATGGATAAATGATAACAGTAATAGACACTAATTTTACTTGAAAACTGCTCTTTATAAGTTTTTTTTCTGACCCAATCTTTACTAATTAATCCAGCAACCCTCGGTCTCCATGGTTGTGTAATTAAAACCGTTACTTCATGACCTAAATCGATTAGCGACTCAATTGAATCTAAAATAAAATTTCCACGCTGATCCTGTCTGTGCCTAGGAAACCACGGTGTTATGCAAAGTATTCTCATTTAATTTATTTACAATATAGAGGAAGGGTCAAGATATTTTTCTATGTTTTAGAAAAATCATACATCTCATGAATCGTTTAGTCAGATTTAGAAAGCTGGCGGATGGGATTGAACCACCGACCTGCTGATTACATACAGCTGCTCTTCCACTGAGCTACACCAGCACTGAAACTTGACCTGCTAAAGTTATACAATATTATTTTTTTTATCAAGCAAATTATTAAAAAAATTCATACTCCAACAATATATTCACCTATCAACTGATATTCATCACAAGGTATTCCTCTTTTGAATCTAGCGACATCTGGATTTTTTTCATCAATCCCACCCTGATCAAACCAGTCGCATCCTTTTTCTTGTGAAAATAAAACGATATTCCATAGCATAAAATTTCCAGCATTCAACTCTCTGCCTTTATCACTTAGCCAACTGACTAAAGGCGTACAAGAAGAACCATAATAAGCCACTAAAGTTGCAGCAACTCTCTCATTTTGATGCACAACAAAACCCATGCATACCTCATGAAATTCGTTAGAAGCTTTGTGCAACGCTTCTAATAATGGAATAGGTGCACCTTGAAATGATTTGTCTTTCTGGTATTCAGCATATTTAGACATTAGCCATTGAAGCTCCAAATTGTCTCTACTGATAACAAATGATAATTCATTTTTCTCGGATGTTTTAAGTCGGCGACGCCAATTACCACGCAAACCCGCGCGCAAGTCTTCCTCCGACTGCTTTAAGTTAATTAATCCAGAATTTAACTTATAACTGCCTCGATTATAAAATCGTAGAGAGGATAAAATTTCTTTAAACGAAGATATATTTTCCAAATTAGGAGCTGTCAATAAAATACTAAAAGTCCAAATACTCCAACTCTTTTTGATAACACGAAAAACACCTTCTACTTGTTTTATAGTAGGTGCGTCAACTATCCACAATGGACCCTGGTTAATACGCACTACTTTGATGAATAGAAAACGTTTATATAACACCTGCAGCAAGGCAATTGGTTTATCATTTTCATAAATAATCGCACGTCTAACATTCCATCTTTGGCTACTTGCTTTAGCATCGCCATACGACCATGATTGCAACAAGTTAGGCTTTTTAACTATCAAAAAATATTGTTTCCATTTCTGATAATCAATATTAAATTCTATGTGATAAGTAGAGCTAGTCACCTACGAACCTCTTCCTTTTCAATTACACAACCTATCTGACATCTCAGACAAAAAATTGACTCAAGAAAACACTTCTAAATAATCCGTTGCAGCTCTCAGCAAATTATCATGATGCCCTATATCCAACCAATATTCTCTAATAGGAAAAGTAGATACACTTAATCCTTGCCGAACTAAGCTCATTAAAAAATTTGGCATATCACAATAGAGATTAAAGGATAAATGCTGAAGCACATCTGGCTCTAAAATATAAATACCTGCGTTTACAAAATAATTCGTTGTAGGCTTTTCTTCAATACTAATCAACTTGTGATCGACATCATTAATAGAGACAACACCAAACGGGACAGTATGCTGATGCTCCATGACGCACAATGTAGCATTTGTTTTTATTTTTTGTTCTTGATGATAGTCTAGCAAATGTCCAAAATTAATGTTTGTTAGAATATCTGAATTCACTACAAAAAATGGCTTTTCAGGCACTGACGGTAAGAGGCTAAGACTTCCCGCAGTGCCTAAGACATCATTCTCTTCGATATATTGAATTTGAACACCCCAGCGTGCACCCGACCCAAAATAATCTCGGATCATGTCTGCTTTATAGTTTACTGAAAAATAGAAATTCCTAAACCCACACTTCGTAAAATTTTCTAATAAAATTTCTATAATAGGCTTATCACCAATTTTCAATAAAGGCTTAGGACAATCAATAGTCAAAGGATGCAGTCGCTTCCCCATCCCACCGGCCATAAAAACAACCCAGTTATCTCTTGTATTTTTATCATAAATGCTGTTAAAGGTTTCCATACCAATAACACGCCGTTCTTCATCAACAATCGGCAAATGTAAAATACCCAAAGAACGCATTCTCATTAAAAGCTGATCTTGACTCTCTGATATAGAGGCTGTTATTGGGTTTTTATTCATAACAGACTCAATTGACGCTTCTAGACTAGCCTGCTTCAATAAATAACGTCTAACATCACCATCAGTTATAATACCTAATAAATGCCTATCGTCATCAACAACCAGTAATACACGTAATCCGTAGGTATCCATGCGTTTAATTGCGGTTAATACATTCGTATTGATACTGGTTAATACTGCTTGCCAATTAAACTTCGAATCCTTACCCATCTCTTACTCCATTATTTTAGCTGGCACACCTGCTACTTTAGTAGCTGCATGAACATTTCGAGTAACTACTGCCCCTGCGGCTATAATACAATTATCACCTATAGTAATGCCTTGCAAAATGACAGCACCTGATCCTATGTGTGTTTCATGGCCAATTGTCACGCCACCACAGCATATAACGCCAGGCGCCAGATGCACATGATCCCCAATATAACAATCATGATCAATAGCAGCACGAGTATTCAGAATTACATTCTCACCCATACGCCCGCCGGGTTGAATGATACTACCTGCCATCAACTGAGCACCTTGCCCAAAAATAACATCATCTCCTACATACGCTGTAAGGTGAGTTATATTTAAAAAGCAATAACCTAATTCTTTAAATTTTAAAAAAATCTTTTTCCGTTGATCAGGAATTCCTGTTGAGCCCATACCATTCACTAGGTCAACATCCGCAGGAGAATAATTTTTTAATATATTATCTTCAGAACCAAGCACTCGAATGCCTAATACTTCCTTACCTATTAAATCTGGATTGACGTCCAGCATCCCTAAGATGCTAATATTTTTAGTACGCAAGCTATCTACCAATACTTTCGCGTGACCACCTGCTCCTATGATCAATACTGATTTATTTTTCATTTATAACTCAATTAATTCATCTTCTACATAATCTCGGCCTGCAAGTTTATTATAGACATTATAATAATATGAAGGTGCAACTCCATTTGCTGGCCTTTTACAACCAAGATTATGCTCATTGAATACATCACCTTGCTGGACATCTTTTAATGCAACTAAGCTTTTGCGAGCGATCGATCTATTTTTTAATTCACTTTGCCTAGGAAGTTTTTGACGGCCACCAATGGCCAATTCAACCTGTCTAATTCCAGAAATTAATGCTGCTAGCTCATGAGGCTCTAGTGACGCTTGATGATCCGGTCCTTGCATTTTTTTATCTAAAGTGAAATGCTTCTCAATGATTTGGGCTCCCTGCGCAACAGCAGCAATTGAGACAGCAGTTCCTAAAGTATGATCTGAATAGCCTACAGGCAAGTTAAAAGCATCACGCATTGTTTGCATTGCGCGCAAATTAACTTCTTCAAAAGGTGCTGGATACTCTGAAGTACAATGCAACAAAGAGATTTTTTCTTGCAAAATACTCTGACCTTCATTAGAAAAGTAAGCCTTTTCAAAACAATTCATTGAAGGTTTAGGATCCTCCGTAGAAAACAGATAACCCCAAGCTAATAGAGCCAGAGCTGATTCAATTTCACCTAAAGTACTCATTCCCGTCGATAGAATAATTGATCGCTGTGCTTGTGCAATTTTTAAAAGCAACGGAAAGTTTGTAATTTCACCTGAAGCAATTTTTAATGTAGATAGATTCAATGACCGCATTAAAAAATCAGCGCTTTTTAAATCAAATGGAGATGACAAAAATTCAATCTTTTTCTGCAAACAATACTGCTGTAACTCAACTTGCTCTTGCCCTGACAACTCAAGAGCTTTCAGCATGCTATATTGTGACTCATCTTGCTCTGTTGTTTTAATTTGATATTTGGCTTTAGGTGCATTACGACACACTAGATCTTCCGCATGAAAAGTTTGAAATTTAACGGCATCAGCACCAGCCTCCACTGCAACGTCAACCAGATTTTTAGCTAACTCTAAAGAACCATTATGGTTTACACCTGCCTCTGCAATAATATATGTTTTGTGCATAGTTCGATCCAATCTAATTAGCTATATTTATAATTGTAAATCATAAAATCGTTTTTTTAAGACATCGTTAAGGTCAACATTTTTAATGATTGTTTTAATTTTATTTGCGGTACTGTCCTGCGTATAAAGTGAAACCGTACTTTCTAAAACTACCTTAAATTCCATCGACAACGCTTTATTAATTGCTCCTGTAATAGCATCTGTTTCACCTTTACAATCAATTACAGAACTAGCTTTTAACCGGTTAGACTGACGATTACCAATATTAATTGTTGGCTTTTTAAAATAAGGAACCTCGATTAATCCACTAGATGAGTTACCAATAACAATATCGACAAATTGCAATGCACTCAAATAATTTAAGTCACCTAACGTAACAACTGAAACAGCTCTATCCTTATTTCGAGCAACATATTCATCTATCTGGAAATTAATATACCTGCCCGCTTCATCAGCATTTGCTTTGGTAAATATAAGCTTTGACTCAGGAAAATGATCAAGTGCAGCAAACAATGCTTTAAGCGTTTTAGAGGTTTCATTTATATCTAATGTTTCAGGATGATAGGTAATTAAAAAATTTAAATTACCAAATTCAATTTTTGTCTTATCTTCCCATTCTTCACGACTTAGTAACTTATTTCTTGTTATTCGTTCTAAGCCTGGAGATCCAGTGTTGAATACAGCTTTAGGATTTTCTCCTAACTGTATGACCCTTTTTTGATAGGATTCAGCAGCAACAAAATGAAGGCTAGACATCTTAGTGACAGCATGTCTGATCGAATCATCAAGAGCACCTTCAGACAACTCACCACCATGAATATGCGCCAACGGAATCCTATGTACAAGTGCCGCTTGAGCTACTGTCAATGTCTCAAATCGATCACCTAACAATACAACCACATCCGGAGATAGTATCGCAAATGTGTCTGCAAATCCGATTAGTCCCAACCCCATTGATTTAGCAATCCCAACTGCTGTGTCACTAGCCATTAGCATTTCTACCTTGGCATCAATGCGAAATCCATCTTGCTCAATATATTTATACGTCAAGCCAAACTCTGGAGACAAATGCATACCAGTCACAATGATCTGTAATTCAAGCTCAGGATCATCTTTAATTTCAGACATCAACCAATATAACAAACCATACTCAGCCCTCGTCCCTGTTACGACTGCTATTTTACGTTTGTTTGCCATTATTCACATACCACAGTGTGTTTGTTTTTTCGTTTAACTAGCTGCGAACTACTTGGGATTTTAATCAATCGTTTTTGCAAATTCTCAGCAACCGTTATTGGCATACGCGGACAGTCCTTATACATAGGCAAAGTATGTTGCAAATTCCAAAGTGGACGCGTCATGATATTATGTTTGCCTAGTGACTCTAATAATGAGTCTCTATAGGAAACATTAGACTCATCCAGTAATAGTGCGTTCAACCAATAATTACTTTTCGCATACTCAGGCTCTGTGATAAATCGAATGCCCTTAACCTTCTCAAATGCATTTTGATACTGCTTAGTTAGCAACCTTTTAGCGTCTAAAAACTGAGGCAGTTGCTCTAGCTGCGCGCAACCTAATGCTGCATTAATGTTCGGTAATCGATAGTTATAACCTACTTGGTCATGTTCAAATAACCACTGATGTGGATGTTTTGCTGTAGTCGTTAAGTGTTTGGCTCGCTTAGCGAGCTCATCATTATTTGTTAGAATTGCCCCGCCACCACCCGTAGTTATAATTTTATTTCCATTAAAACTTAATGCCCCCATTAACCCTCGATGACCTACATGAACATTTTTGTAATAAGAACCCAATGCTTCAGCAGCATCTTCAATTAATATAATATGATATTTTTTACATATCTCATCTATCAAATCAATATCAACCGGGTGTCCCAAAGTATGCATGACACAAAGAGCACGAATAGGTCTACCCGTTCTCTTATTTACACACACTCCACCTTCTCGTCGCGTAATTTCATTCAGGTACTTATCTAATACTTGTGGATCCAACCCTAGCGAATGTTCTTCTGCATCAATAAAGTGTGGGATAGCACCTATATAAGCAATAGGATTAACTGTTCCAACAAACGTAAGTGTAGGAACCAACACCTCATCTCCCGCTACCACGCCAGCAAGTAGATAAGAAATATGTAATGCAGCCGTGCCATTCACTACACCTATTGCATACTTAGCACCTGTAAACTCAGCCAAGTCTCTTTCAAATCTATCAACAAATTTTCCAACAGAAGAAACCCATCCCGTATCTATACACTCCCTTACGTAAAGCCATTCATTCCCACTAAAATTTGGTTCATGTAACGACACAAATTTATCTTCAACAGATAAAGTCTGTTGAAGAATTTCCAAAATACTGTCCATAATTGACATAACAATCTTCTTATTAAATATTATATATTTCTGTCTTATAATTTTTTAAATTTTCAGTTTCTAGAAACCACGGAATCGTTTCTAATAGCGCCTTTTTGAATCCCTTTCTACCACCATAATGAGGCTCCCAATTTGTCAATCGTTTAGCTTTTTGATTGTCAGCCCAGAGTCGCTCAACTTCACTTTTCTCAGGTCTTAAGCGCTGCGCATCTTGAATAAATTCCACATCATCCATCCCCATCGCTTCAGCAATTAATTTTGCTGTTTCATGCATCGATATCTCGAAATTACTACCAAGATTAATCACTTCTCCAACCGAATTTTCAGACTCTGCAATTGCAACAAAACCTCTTGCTGTATCTTGCACATAGCTAAAATCACGGGTTGGATGTAAGGAACCTAACTTAATAACTCGATGGCCTTTTGCAATTTGAGTAATAATGGTGGGAATAATAGCTCTTGCAGACTGACGTGGACCAAACGTATTAAACGGTCGAATAATACTGACAGGCGTACCAAACGAATTATAAAAAGACATCGCAATTTGATCAGCACCGATCTTACTTGCGGAATAAGGTGACTGGCCCTGCAGGGGATGTAACTCAGTGATTGGAACAAATTGCGCTGTACCATACACTTCACTTGTTGAGGTATGCACAACTTTTTCTATATCTGAATCTCTGGCTGCCTGAACAATATTCAGAGTTCCTTTTATGTTTGTATCTACATAGGTATCAGGCGAATGATAAGAATAAGGAATACCAATCAATGCAGCCAAATGCAGGATAACATCACACCCACCGACTGCCTTTTTTACCCCGTATGAATCACGAATATCGCCCTGAAAAACATCTAAATTATTTTTAATGTCTTTTGGTGATTGATCAAGCCAGCCCCATGAACCAAAAGAATTATAATAAACAAACGCACGTACATCAGCACCTTCTCGAACGAGCAACTCAACTAAGTGTGATCCAATAAAGCCATCAGCACCTGTCACTAATACTTTTTTATTTTTTAAATTCATGATTTACTTCCAACCAATGCACGTTTTGAATATGCTTCCAATACTAAAAAATCTAACTCACTATCTATATCAAGACTTCTCTCTTGTGGCATTACAAAAGCGATGCTCTCCTCTGTAACAAAAGATTTAGTTTGCTTTAACCAACTTGTTTTTGCGATATAGATTGCCCCATTTAATGCATAAACTTTTGGTAAGTCTTGTCTACGAGAAGTAATATTTCCACAAACTAAGGGGGTTAATTGCTGCGTAGCATTGAGAGAAAACATCCAATGTGGATGGTTATCTGCCTCGACTACTGAAACACACGCAGGTGCATCAGCATGGTAGCACTCCTCAATACATGAATTGATATCTTCAGTTGATCGCAAAGGGGATGTCACCTGTAAAACCACAGTATAATCATAATACGTTAACAAACCGATTGCATGTAAAATCGGATCAATTCCTGGCGTATCATCCGCAGCAAGCTCTTGAGGTCTTACAAAAGGTACGTCAGCACCTGCACGTTTTGCCTCAGCAATAAGCTCTGCGTCTTCAGTGGTCACAATGACTTTATCTATGTAAGAAGATGATAAGGCAGTTTCGATAGTTAATGCTAATAATGATCTGCCCTTAAAATGACGAAGATTTTTACCAGGCACACCTTTCGATCCGCCTCGTACTGGGATAATAGCTACTATGCTGCGATCTTTAATCATAATAAACTCTCAGAATATTATTTTTTATCTGCAAATCCTAACAGCATATCTTTCCATTCTTTTAACCAATTAGGTGATGCACGTGAATAGCGGTCACAATACTGCTGCCTTGCTAATTGTACATCTTTACTATTCCACCAAACGTATGGATCATCTGCGATCTTATTTAACATTGATGCAGCAGATTGGGGAGAATCATGATAAATACCAACACGCTGAAAAGCATCATAATAAGACTTCGCTTCTTCTCGAATTTCACAAGAATGAGCATGCCAAAATAAAATGGTTGGAATATTAAATGACAATCCATATTTAAATGTTGTATTCAAATTATCAACAACAAGAACTGCTGCCTGCTCCAAATGTTCCAGAAAAGTTGATCTATCAGTAGGCAAATATATGTTTAAAGTAGGAAATAGATCACGTATATAATTATAATATCTAGAATTAGGACGGGTTCGCATCACAAGTTTAGAGGCAACATTTGGACTCAAGCTATTTATAAACTGATATTGCCAATCAAAATACAACTGTCTCACACATTGCGCATCGTCTGATGCATAGCTAGATGAGTATTTTCCAATATCAGTGACTGCCCATAAAATTATTTTATTTGTTTTTGTATTTTGGGGCTTTTTCCTTTGCTCTAGCCCTTCGCAAATAAAAACTGAAGTTGCTGCAATTGTTTCATCATTTTCTTGCCAGCCTGAGGTAATAAAGCCATCAAAATTAGTACGCTCTAAGAGCTCTATAGTAGTATATTTTAACTCTCCATAGGCTCCACCATGTTGGCTATGGAAAAGTTTAATTCCTTTCTCTGCATGTTTAGCACACCATAACTTTAATAAATCAACTTCTATGCCAGGATTAATAATGACATCAGGCCTATATGGATAACACTTTTCACTTATTCTTTCTTCTTCCTTGTAATATTCGATGAAGTTTAACGGCATATTGAATTTAAGTGTCTCTAATACCATTCTCGAAAAATCATCTGGTGCAGAAAGCCTCGATATTTCATTACGTAAAGTTAAATTTGGCATATTTTCTCTAAATGCTGCTTTATCTCCGCTCTCAATTGGGGTGAGTGGGAGAATTCGAAATCTAGACAAAAACATTAATTTAATTAGATTACGTTTACTAAATTGTGAAAAACAATATGGAAAGCAAATACCTACAATTTTAGATCCAGGTATTTTTGATATTAACTTAATTAATTTAAGTTTAATTTTTGTCGCTGGCTTATAAACGAGATGTTTGCCGTAAAGCTCCACTCGCTGATTAATTTCATTTTCCCATGAGTAATTTCGATATGATTTCGGAGACTTAAATCCCAAACGTAGTAGTTGAGTAAATAATTGTAGATTCCATCCGTCACTTCCCCCAGCAAATAAAAAAAACTCATGTGTGTTGATAGGAGTTTTATAGGAGGAAGATTCTAATCCAATAGTCTCAAGATCAGAATATAATGCATATGCCGCTTTTAAGTATAAAAATCTGTTATAAAGCACCTGTATATATAAGAGCAAAAAAGGTCCGATTACAATTCGCCAATATTTTAAAGAATACTGCACCCTATGAATTTGGTTAAGCCATTGAGCTATTACTGGTAAAAGATTTTCGTAAACTTCAATTGAATAAATGTACCCAGAGTACCCTTCCATACTTAGCAGCTCGGTACTCAATATCTGCGCGTCTAGATTTTCCCAAATAGATTTTTTATCATATGCCTTACACCAATCTCCTAAGAACAACATAGGCTTTGATACGTCCCAAAAATCTTCTAGAGCCGTTGTTGCTAAAAATAATCTATCCTTATTACTACTGATACCCATATCCTATCCATAAAATTACATGATTTTTTGTATTGTAGACGTGAAATCTTCTTCTGACGTTTCAGCTAAAAACATCTTAGCTGAATCAAAATTTGATTTTAATTGTCCACCACAAGCTACACTAATTAAACGGCTAAAATCAGCTAAATTTTCTGCAACATGAAATATTTCATGCTGCTTTATTTTTGGGTTACATGCGAAGTCATACCAATCAACACTAATTACAGGAACTTGATATTTAATACAATCCAAAAAAACAGTAGACCCAAATAAAACTACTGCAACAGCATTAGCTATTAACTCATTCAAACCGCCACCCTGACTGTAGGAAATTATAACTTTAGCACCGCATTCTTTAAGCAATGCCTCAACTTTTAACTTATAATCAATTATCCTCTCGAGTGGATGCACTCTAATTACTAACTCCATGCGGGTACTAGATATAGTGAGTATTAGTGTACGTAGTATTGATTCTAAATCTACATCTAAAGTCAATGCTCTTGCCTCAAAGGGCGTCGTCACAAAAATAATATATTGCACACTAACATCTTTACTATTATCCACATCATGCGCAGGAGGATTAAGAATTACAGCACGTTTTTGAGAAACTGCTGATAATCGCTCATAAAAAAAATGACCTCGCACAACGTAACTATCTACTGGATGATCTGAGTAAGGATAATAATCTGCGAGAACACCATGCTGGAATAAAATAGTTGGTATTTTTTTATCACGAGCTTTGTATAGACAATACCCTTCAAAAACTTGATTACCCACCATGACTGCAGATGGCTCTGTAAAGTTTATCCAATTCTCAAAGATCGAACTTGCGAACAAACCATTAGGTAGTAATCTTAAATAAAAAATCGCTAACCACGAGCTACTTAAGAACATACTGCGCGCAACCGATTCATGAGAGTCAAGAGCAATGCTTGAAATATGTTGATGAATTATATCTATGGATCGTCTTAGCTCATTATGGTTAGGTATAAACTCAGGCGCAGCATAATCATAAAGATTAACATAGTTACGCTTTTTTTCTTTTAATGGTTTACCGCCTGTCAACGAATTTTCAGCTAAGAAAATAAATGGCTCAGGAAAAAATGACTCATACAGTAACCCTATATTACTAAAGCTAACTGCAGTGCTGTAAAACCATGGCTTCTTCTTTTCAATCTTAATTTTCTTAAATTTTTTCAAAAAAATAGATCTCCGATGAAAAGGATCTATATAATCAATCACTCGTTTCAATTCAGAATAGAGTATATCCCATGAAAATTTACCTGAAGAAATACGATTAAAGCACTTACTTAACTTAGTTTGATGCAAAGAGTTTGGAGTTATAATCATTATTGTTGAACCTATAATGTGGATTAAATTCCTTAAACTATCTCCCCACCAAGACGCGGAATGAAACTCACACTCGCTATAGCCCTCAGCTAATAAAAAATCATGGAGCTGAATGACATGTAGAATACCGTGAAATTTAGCACTTAATACTTCATGAAAAACATTAAGCTGAGGCACCCCTCGTAGAAAAGGTTCTCCTGAAACAATCTTTGTAGCAAGATCACATGCAAGACGTCTTGTATTTTCCAAATTACCAATCAATGAGTGAATATGAATAAAATCACCATATTTAATGGCAAATTTGCTATCAGATGCACATTCAACTAATACACCAACATCCCCACTCGAAATATCTGGAGTTTCAGAAGAAGAAGTTAAAATAGTTATCTTTTTACCCATTACTTCTACTCTAGAAATATTTTATTATCTTACGAACAAATGTGACATGTGATTGTATATATTATGTAATCAGCATTTTTCAGAAAACATAAATTCTTCAAATCAAAATAACTACGACTCGTTTCTAAATTCAATACAATTGATAATTAAACACTTACTTCAGCATATGATTTATATGTTTAACTAGAGATACCTTCTCAATAAAACTTTGATTACCCATAATGTTGACTGCTTCAGACCCGACAACATTACCTATAAAACCCACTAACTCAGCTGGAGCTCCTTGAGCCACACACAAGCTTGTTACAGCTAACACAGCATCACCTGCACCAACTCGGTCTTTAACTGTTGTAGCAAATGCAGGTATATCATAGATTCCTTCACCTTCTTTATACGAGTAAGCGCCACTTCTACCATGAGTAATGACAATATTTTTATAATCGTAATCCATCACTAACTGACTTAACTGATCTAGAACTGATATGTGTTTTTGTCGATAATTCAGCTGAAGTTCTCGAGTCGCAATACATACATAATCTGCTTTTTTATATTTGGATATGCAATTAAAACCATGATTTCCTGCATTAGATTGTGCGTTTACTGCCAAAAATTTAGATTTTTTTTCAATTGATTCAACACACGAGGAGTCTAATAAGCCATGACCATAATCAGCAACAATCACTAGATCATATTCAGATATTTGACTATCTATACTATCCACCAATTCTTGTCTTTGATCATCCTCTAGATAGCAATCATTAATCTCATAGATTTCAAACAGTTTTTGTGACGTATATTCTTCCAAGTAACGCCTTTTAACGATGGTTGGCGATTCTTTTTTATAGTGAAAAATAGGATTAACATTTTTATTTAGTTTACTTCTAATAAACGTTTCATATTCCGCTTGCTCTCCTAACATTGTCAAACAAGTTACTTCGGAACAAAAACTACTTAGATGATTAGCCACAGCAAGCACACCGCCTATATAACTTTCTTCGCGATGATATTTCGTTACTAAAACAGGCTCCTTACCTGACTTCCCAATCGCTTCTCCATAGTGATAAATATCGACTATGGCTTCACCAATTAGCAATACTTTTAAGTTTTTAGCATTATGTAGATAGTTTAGAATATCTTTAACATGATATTTCATTTTCAGCTGTTCTAGATATGACACGACATCTGTTGAAAATGGTGAAAAAAATCGATTTAATAAGGCGGAAGAACTGAATACAATATCTTGAGTGAAAATTAACTGACCGCCGGATGCGTTAACAGCTTCTTCCTCATCAATGATTTTCCCTGTCACATCATTTTCTGTTTCTTGATACTCCACCCCTTTAACATAAAAGTCGGGACGAATACTCCTAATTGCTTCTACCGCTGTGGCATTGCGATTAATAACTATATAATCTACACAACTTAATGCAGCTAATGCGTCCGCTCTGAGAAGCTCAGAAAAATAGGGCCGTCCAGGCCCTTTATTCACAAAGTGATCTGCGGTAATCGTGACAACTAATAGATCTCCAAACTTTTTTGCATGTTGAAGATGTTTTATATGACCAACATGCAACAAGTCAAAAACACCATGACATTGAGCTATTTTTTTTGTCGACCTATATAGGCTTAACCTTTCTTTCAGCTCTTCAAAACTAACTATTTTTTTGTTAGCTAAATCGATGGGTAATACATTTTCGTCTGCTAAAAACATGTTGGCACATCCTTCAACCATTTTAAAAATTTTCAAGTTTTCTTAGCATTACCAATAAAATCACACTACTGCACCACATAGTTCTAATAAAGCACCTGCACACATCATGCTATCACTCGTTATTAATTCAGCAACCATGCTAGCTATTTCTTCAGGCATACCAAATCTACCGAGAGGCATTTGGTCCAATTTACTTTGATAATGTATTGGATTCGTTATTTTCTTTTTTGTCCAAGCACTGCCTTCATGCTCAAGAATACCAGGCAATACTGCGCAAATCATGATACCATGTTTTGCATAAAATCGAGCCGCACTTTTTACATATCCATTCAAAGCAGCTTTGGCAATCACATATGCAGGTGATGCTTGTCCAGTTAAACTAGCATCTGAACCAATATGAACAATCCGTCCAAATTTATTTTCTATCATATACGGAAGAAACTTTTCATTTACTTTTAGTGCAGAATCCAAGTTTAGATTAATTGTTTCCTTTACTATATTTATATTTAATGGAAAAGTATCCTCAGCAAGCGTTCCCCCAACATTATGGATTAACATGTTTGGTATCATTACATTCTCTACCAATCTATTCAAAAAATGATTTACCTCATCCTGATTTGAAAAATCAACAGAAAAAGCTTGATGTTGCTTCGATGTTAGTTGTGTTAGCGCATAATTCAGTGCAATCTGAGATCTTCCAGTTAGAATAACCTTTATACCGCGCTTATCTAACATTTTCGCGATTGCAAGACCAACTCCACGACTACTACCTGTAATTAATGCAATAGGGTCTTTCACTTAATTTATATCCATTTCGTTTAATAATATTTAGTTATAATAAGCTGAGAGGCAGCAAGGCAAGGACTCTCTATCTAAATATTTATTATGAATATAATGTTGGAAAATAGTTCTTTTAGATGATTATTAAGAAATCTCAATCACACATTTACCGACATTACCTTTTTTCATTTCTTCTAATACAGTATTTATATTTTTCAATGAAAAACGATGCGTAATCATTTCTTTGACTTTCACACTCGCAGAGTTTATTAGTTTTAAATAATTTGGGATATCCACGGTGGGAAAACTGCTTCCGCCATGTGAACCAACCAATCTTTTTTCAAAATGTAGTGGTAACGTCTGAATAGATACCTTGCTTTTTTTATCCAGAACACCTACTAAGATTGTTCTCCCAACTGCAGCTGTCACTTCATAAGCCAACTCAATAACTTTTGCATTACCTGTGTTGTCAATTGCGACATCAACACCATTACTACCTACAATTTTAGATATCTCAGAGACAACGTCATCTTTTGATGCATTGATAATATGCGTCGCACCAAATTTCTTTGCTTGCTCTAATTTATGATCATAAAGATCAATAGCAATAATAGGATACGCCGAGACTAAAGAAGCACCCTGAATAACATTAAGCCCAACGCTACCAATTCCAAATACTGCAACAGATTCACCAATTTTAAGTCTCGCGTCATTGTTAATTACACCAAAACCTGTTGTAACAGCACATCCAAGTAATGCAGCAATTTCAAAATCAATATCTTTTGCTATTGGCGTCAATCTATTCTCAGAAACAATAGCTAACTCATTCAGTGTGGTAACCCATCCTGCATTAACAATTGTATTACCCCATCTATACTTAGGGGTTTCAGATTCAATACCCAAACCTTTTCGCCAGTGCATAACAACATGATCACCAACTTTTACCTTAGTAATTCCTGGTCCAATTTTTTCAACAATTCCACCACCTTCGTGCCCTAACAAATGGGGTAAAAATTTATCAGGTCCTTTTACACCTTCAATTTCACCAATTTGCGAACCACAAATCCCACTGCATATTATTCTAACCAACACTTGCCCGTACTGTAACTTGTCGGGCAGCTCTACATCATCAACTATCAACGGTGTTTTTTGTTCGACTAATATTGCCGCTTTCATCACAATACCTACTCAAAATAAATAAATTCGCAATCGCCCGTATACTCTGTTTTTTTAAACCACCAGTCCCATTCTGCTGGTGTATTAAAACTTTCACATGTTAACTGCCAATATAACAAGTTAGCTTTCTCATTTTCATTGCGATACGATTCTACGCAAAGGTATTTATTGTTTTTTCCAACTCGCTGCATTTCTTTCAAGGCCAAATCCAAGTCATAACAATGCAAGTTATGCAACGCATTAATTGAAATTACCAAATCAAAACTTTTTTCTGTAAATGGTAAAGAATTTGCATGTCCAACCTGCAGGTAAGGCCTCACTTCTTCCTTAGAATTTTCAATCGCATATTTTGATATATCAATTCCCGTTACTTTAACTCCAGATACAATTTGTGTGAAGTCATAGAGCAAGAAGCCCTTACCACATCCGACATCAAGAATTGAGTCACCTGACTTTATTCCATAATGAGCCACCATACGCTCAGCAACCACCCTCCATCTACCATCGTATCGATATCCACCATATCCAAGTCTACGATCACCATCCCAATAATCATAACCAAATTCCTTAGCCTTTTGTGCAGCTTCAGCTTTAGGAAATTCAGTGACGCGTTGTATATAATCTCTATTCGTTTTTTTATGAATAGTTGAAACAAATTCAACGTATGCCATTTATTTTAACCTTATAATGAATTTTTTACTGTATCGAGTATTTTTCGAGCTTTGCTAATTTGTACTGCTCGATGTTCACTTGTCAGTGGCAAAGCATATTCTTTTCTTGCTTTAAAAGGCGTTACAAAACAGTTCAATATAATACAACACCATTTTATTCGAATTAACGGCAATAATTTCTCAATTCTTTTTTTTGTTTCCTCAGGATCAGAAGTAAGATTAGCGATAGCGCTAGAAAATTCATTAAAATATTTCATCGCTATAGGCACAGCAGGCTGTGAAAAAAAATCACATACCAACTTAGCTGGATCATCCCATCCAGCATACTCAAAATCAAAGAATTTTATCTCGTTATTTTCAGTTAATAATGCATTATGGAAACCAAAATCTGAAGGCGATAACAATCTATCTCTAGGGTTTATATCTTGATAAATTAATTCCCCAGTGCTATAAAGAAAATCTTTAATTTTCAACCATTCTAGCAACAATTCTTTGTTAACAAATTCAGACGCTCCAGCATCAATATCATCATTTACAATGATTTCCTTTAGTTTTAGCATCCTAACGTTGACCCTACGGAGATGTTCCGCAATAGAAAAACATGCCTCAGATGCAACAGATATACCTTTTGCATCTTGATGCGTTTTATTTTTGTTTAATGTTAAAATAAATTCTAATGATTTTGTAACATATTTTTCATCAATTTCATGCTCTTCTAGCTTTCTACCATGAATATATTCATAAATTCCAATTGAATTATCTAGACTAAAAGCGATTGGTCTTGCTATGCAACGAACCCCTTTCGACCAAGCAAATGATGAAAACTCATAATCTGCTCGCACCCTATCCCTAGGATCATTTTGATCTTTAAAATAATGTTTTAAAAAATAGCGATTCTTATCTGACGTCATCAAGTAAGAACGATTGTTTCCACCACCATAAATTGGATTAATACTAAAGCCTTCATTGTTCTCATCAGCGATTAAACTATGAGCTATTCTTTTTATCTCATTAAAGCAATCTGTAGAATTCATATTTTTTTTAACAAATAATCGTTAATATCTAACCACGATTTAAAAATCAGACAATCCTGCGGAATACTTTCATCCGTAGCATTAGGTTTGAATAATATTTTTTTCGCATTGTTAGGAAAATCAGTTCGTGAAAATAATTCAGGCAAATCGTCTATAAAATAAGAACACTGTTTATTATTAATTTTTTTTAATTTATCCTCTATAGCCTGCTCAAAAAAAACAAACTCTGGCTTTAATCCTACGTGGTTTTCATTAAAAATATTGTTGTATTCTAACCAATCATAGGCAGCATTATGTAAATTATATTGCGGCCCTCGATAAGGATATAGTGTCTTATGACTAATAATATAAAGTAAAACACCTTTTGCGATAGCACACTTTAAAAAATCTATCACTCCTGGATAAGCAGAAGCATCGCGCATTCTCGTGCCATACACATAGCCTTGTAATTCCGTCCACTCTGACTCTCTTCCTTCCTGTCGGAGATAGTTCCTGACACATTCTTTATTTTTATCAAGAGTATGTGGGATTATTTTTTTTTCACAAGCAACCAGATGAAAAACTTCGTCGTAACAAACAATTGTATTATCAAAATCGATGCCTATCACTAAACTCACGTTAATTTAACTCGTTTAATATCGTTCGTATGATCTTTTCTGAACGCAACCCATAATATTCTCGTGCGAATGCTTGCCCACTAATAAATGGTAGAAATTTATCTTGGGTACCAAATCGGTATAGTCGTGCTTTAGCACCCTTAGCATAATCTATTACCCACTCTGCAACTGCTGAGCCTAAACCACCAATAAGACTATGTTCCTCTACTGTCACAACGGTCTGAAAATTTTCAAACAAATACTTCAATAACTCTTCATCTAACGGTTTGACTGTATGAAAACTTTCAACTCTAGCCATAATACCTGAAGGGATTAAACCATCAGCAACGTCTAATGCAATCGGCATTACATTTCCAGTACTTAAAATACAAGCATCACTTCCTTCCCTAATTGTGATTGATTTACCAATCATAAATGTTGGTATTTCATCATGAATACGTGGCTCACCTTTTTTGCCTAATCGAATATATACAGGACCTTCTTGTCTTAATGCAGCCCAGATTGCGGCTTTTGCCTCTATGGCGTCGCAAGGGCATACAATTGAAATATTGGGCAGCATTCTTAGAATACCTATATCATCACAAGAATGATGAGTTGGACCTAATTCTGCATAAGAAAGACCTGCACCAGTTCCTACAATCGTCACTGGCAGATTATGATAACAAACATCTACTCGAATCTGTTCTAAACAGCGAACTGTTACAAAGGGAGTAATCGAGTAAGTAAAGGGACGATAACCCATCATGCCAAGTCCAGCTGCAACACCTGTCATATTTGCTTCAGCAACACCGCAGTTGTATATACGATTTGCTGCAATAGACTTAAATGGATCAAAAAGTTTATTACCGATATCTCCTGAAAGTAAAACAACTCTTTCATCAATAGAGGCAGCTATCGCAATTTCTTCAGCAAACGCGTTCCGCATGATCTTCCTTAATTAAACCTAATTCTTTCTTTGCAGCAATGACTTCTTGTTTTGTCGGAATACGATAATGCCAATTATTATCATCCTCCATAAATGAAACACCTTTTCCTTTTACAGTATGCGCAATTAAGACCCGTGGTTTTTTAGAATCATCTTTTGGTAAGAGTAAGAGCTCTGTCACAGCTGTAATATCATGACCATCTACTTCACGGGCATCCCATCCAAACGAGATCCATTTATCTATTAATGGACTAAGTGCCATGACTTCTTCACTGCGTCCTGTTGCTTGCCATTTATTAAAATCAATAATGACAGTTAAATTTTCAAGTTTCTGAGCTGCAGAGAACATTGCTGCTTCCCATACAGACCCTTCATTACACTCGCCATCACTCAAGAGAACGTAGATACCATTATTTATTCCACGTATCCTTGATCCTAAAGCTAACCCTACACCTATAGGTAATCCATGTCCGAGTGATCCTGTCGCAGCCTCTACTCCATCAACACCATGGGCAAGTGGATGCTCTCCAAATAAGCTCCCATCTTGGCCAAAGTATTCCAGTAGTTTTGGATCAAAAAACAATCTTTCTGCCAGAACCTGAAATAAAGCAGGAGCGGCATGTCCTTTACTTAAAATGAATCGATCTCTTTCTGGCGAATGACAATTGCCTGGGTCAATACGGAGTACGTTCCAATACAATGCAATCAAAATATCCACACAAGAAAGACAAGAACCTAAATGAGGTGCCTCAGCTATATGTGAAGTCTCAATAATTCTCGCCCGAATTTTTTTTGCTATATTTATTAATAATTCGTTTGTCATCGACACTACGCTTTATGTATGTATTCTAGAGACATATTTTTAAGAGTTTGTATATGTTGCTCTACCCATTCAATAGTTTGATCAATGCCTTCTTCTAAATCGATTTTATCTTTCCATCCTAATTTCTGATGCGATAATTGCGAATCAAGCAAATACGCTGCATCTTTGCCTGGACGATCCTCAGCAATATTCACAACATCATTAAAATTAACATTCAATCTATCACAAATCATTTGTACGACACTTCGGATAGAAATATTTCTTTCCGTCGAAAAATGATATATCTCTCCAGGATTAGCATAATTTAGCGCCCGCAAAGTTCCATCAGCCACATCTTGAATATGGATAAAGGATCGAACAGAATGCCCACCGCCATGTAGCGGTAATTTTTTTCCTAATTTTATATTTAAAATTGTTTTGGGAATAATTCGATATAGTTGCTGACCTGGGCCATATACATTTGCTGCACGGGTGAATATGACAGGGAATTTATAATTTTTATGTAGCGCTGTCAGCCACATATCACAAGCTGCTCGAGAGACTGCATAGGGTGTGCTAGGACTATAATTAGAATTTGTAGCAACAAGTCCCTGGCAAGATCCATACACTTCTGGTGTAGAAATATGGATATATTTTTTTAGAAATTGACATTGTCTTAATTGCTCATGGAATTGTACATTCGCAAGTAAATTTGTTTTCATCCAATCCTCTGGATATTGCCAACTTTCAGCTACCATACTTTGTGCAGCAAAGTTAACAATGTAAGCTGGGCCTATATCATGAATTAAGTT